>Ga0081535_100159_pt1 | contig 63096 bp, 46 predicted proteins | sample HotLakmasection3_FD_71020 | JGI IMG/M metagenome (GOLD analysis project Ga0081535, IMG submission 71020) | Hypersaline microbial mat communities from Hot Lake, Washington, USA - Section #3 (SPADES assembly) (version 2) | ecosystem: Environmental > Aquatic > Non-marine Saline and Alkaline >... | reverse complement strand
GGCACGGAACTTTGCCCTCAATTTGTATCGGGATCAGGGCTTTCAAAATATGGCTCAAGCCCAACGTCGGGCGGGGTTTAGCCTTAACACACTGAGCACCCTATTTAGAATGAAATAGCCCTGCTTATTTTTGACTTTGTTGCTAGACAGAAAATAGGTGGAACGCATTTAACCTTTACAGTATTTCGACAACTTCCCGTTCTTCCACCCGATCGCTACAGTCGCGCCGACATCGACTTCATCGCTCCCCGCGTCCTCGAACTCACCTACACCGCCTGGGACATGCAGCCTTTTGCAGAAGATGTCTATCGAGAATTAGGAATTGGGAGAGGGAGTAGAGAATTGGGAGTAGGCAGTCGGGAAAACTCCGATCCCCACTCCCCACTCCCCACTCCCCACTCTCCCTTTCCCCCCTTCCCCTGGAACCCCGACCGTCGCGCCCTCCTCCGCGCCGACCTCGACGCCTACTACGCCCACCTCTACGGCCTCACCCGCGACGAACTCCGCTACATCCTCGACCCCGCCGATGTTTACGGCCCCGACTTCCCCAGCGAAACCTTCCGCGTCCTCAAAAACAACGAAATGAAGCAATTCGGCGAATACCGCACTCAGCGGTTGGTGCTTGAGGCGTGGGATCGGTTGGGGTTTTAGGGAGTGGGGAGTGGGGAGTCGGGAGTGGGGAGTCGGGAATCAAGTCAATATCGTTCTATTCCCTACTGCCTACTCCCGAATGCCCCGTCGTCGAAGCATAGGATAAACTGGGATTCTAGGGGGGCATTATGGCAAGAGACCTGTTCCATAACCAAGTCAAAACTGCACTCATCAAAGAGCACTGGAATATCACCGATGATCCCTACTGGCTACAAATCAGTGAAGTCATCAAACTACAAATTGACCTGGGAGCGGAAAGCACGATCGCAGCCCAACGCAATCACGAAAAAATAGCCGTTGAAATCAAAAGCTTTATTACAGATTCAGATATTAGCGAATTTCACACAGCTCTTGGACAATACCTAAACTATGCTCAAGCTCTAGAAGATATTGAACCCGATCGCATCTTGTATTTAGCTGTGCCTTGGGAAACTTATCACACATTCTTTCAACTGAGCTTTGTGCAAAGATCCCTCGATCGACATCAAATAAATCTCATTATTTATGATCCTATCAAGGAGGAAATCACCCAATGGATAAACTTCAAAAATACCGACAAATAATTCGTGATCTACTGACAGAGCAAGCCCATCCTTATCGACAATCTCAGGATGTAGAAGCCCAAATTATTTGTGATACAGAACATGATCACTATCAACTCATGTACATGGGGTGGGACAATCAACAACGAATCTTTAGTCTGCTGCTTCACTTTGATATTGAAGATGGAAAAATCTGGGTTCAGTACAATGGTACAGAACTGGCGATCGCCCAAATATTGATGGAAAAAGGCGTAGACAAGTCCGATATCGTTTTAGGGTTTCATTCCCCATTCAAACGGCAGTTCAGTGGCTATGCGATCGCTTAGATCTATAAAAGATGACTCAAGTAGATGTGAATTTGATGGATACCCACACCCGATACCGTGAATATCTCCAAAAGCTCATGAGGGAGCGAGCGAGTCTAGTTTGGGACACACGTATCCAAGCTCAAACGATTTTTGATACCGAACGCGATCACTATCAACTTGTTTACGTCGGTTGGCGTGGCTCCGATCGCTTTTATGGGGTCATTCTTCATGCAGATATCATTGATGGCAAAATTTGGATTCAACAAGATGGCACGGAACAAGGTCTAGCCAATCAACTAGTTGAACTGGGTGTGCCCAAGCAAGACATCGTTCTTGCCTTCAACCCGCCCAACCTTCGACAATACACCGACTTCGCAGTTCAGTAACTAGCTCTACTCAATCAACTAACTTATGACCAGCCTTGAACAACTCCAGCAAGACATCCAGACCCTATCCGAAGCCGAACGCCAGCTACTCATCGACTTCATTCAACTCCTAAAACGCAGTCATACCGTTACCCCAACTGATAATCGCTTCACCGAGAGTCAGCCCTCTTTTCTTGAAGAAGCTAGCGAATTTGTAGGCTGTTTAGAAGGTGGCTCCGGTGACCTCGCCACCAATAAAAAACATATGGAAGGATTCGGCGAGTAATGACATCACCGTGGATTATTGATACAGGATTTCTGGTCGCTCTCCTCAACCGCAGCGAACACTATCATCCGTGGGTGAAAGCCCAACTCAGCAAAATTTCTGCGCCCCTATTTACCTGTGAAGCTGTCATCACCGAAACATGTTTTTTATTGCAAAAAATTCACAAAGGAGAAGACACAATCTTAAAACTGATCCACAGCGAAAAGCTACAAATTCCGTTTCAACTCAACCAGGAGACACCCGCCATCCAAGAACTGATGCAGCGCTATCAATCTGTCCCAATGTCCCTTGCCGATGCTTGCTTAGTTCGCATGACCGAGCTATATCCCAATAGCACCTTACTAACCCTCGATAGCGACTTTCAAATCTATCGTAGAAATAAAAGCCAAGCCATTTCATTAATCATTCCATACTCTCCATAGAGGGTTAAGTCGGCGGCTAAATCTCTAAAATTTCTGCTTAAAGCCCCAATTACGATATGCCAAAAGCCACTATTCTCGAACCTGGTAAATCTTATACATTCAGCAACTATTTTGAGATGCTCTATGAGCCAGACGACATTCTGGCTGAATTAGGGTTTTCGCTCCAACGTGCCAGTCTCACCTTGCCCAGAGTAGAAACTGCATTAGATCAGATAGAAAGCCTCAAAAGCAGAATGCAGCGCCGATTACCCTATGTCAGCCTGACCAGCGAAGCAGCACGGCGAGAAGTTCTCATTGCCCCCATCGTTTTGACCCTGATTGATTACACCCAAGCTCAGCTACGAATCGAGTATTCCATTAATGTCTCAGAACAACTGAAAGGCTCCCTCGATTATTACTTGCATACTCAGCAGAACCTGATAATTATCGAGGCGACAAATGCCGACTTGGCACGAGGGTTTACCCAGCTTGCTGTTGAACTCATTGCCCTCGATCAACGGCTTGATGCAGATAATCCCGTTTTATATGGTGCTGTTTCTACAGGCGATGTCTGGCAGTTTGGTCGGCTGCATCGCGACCAACGCCAAATTGAGCAGGATCTAAACCTATACCGTGTTCCCGCAGACCTTGATGACCTGTTCCGAATCCTGATCGCAGTCCTCACGCTTGAATGAAGCGAGTAATTCTCCTATCTGGATGTAACCCTGATGAAAACGATCGCTATTTATCACAACAAAGGTGGCGTCGGCAAAACCACCACTGCCGTCAACCTGGCAGCCGCTTTCCGCAACAAAGGCAAAAAAGTTTTGCTCGTCGATATCGACGCCCAGGCAAACTCTACCTTTGCCACTGGGCTAATCAAATTCCAGTTTGAAGAAGATGACGACATCAAAGACCGCAATATCCTGCAAGTGATTAGTGCCGGAGATTTTGACTTCATCCCAGATATTGTTCGTCCGTCCGAAAGCTTTAATAATCCAGAAATCGATGTCATTCCTTCGCATATCACCCTGATCGACGAACAGCAACGGCTGAACCGCCTTGCCGCCAGTCGTCTGCGCCTCAATACCAAACTTCGACAGGTTGAAGACGACTATGACATCGTCATCATTGACGCCCCTCCATCCCGCGATCTCTACGCAGAGATTGCATTGATTGCTGCCGACTACCTGATCATTCCTTCGGATATGAAACCCTTCGCCAATCAGGGACTCGGCAACGTTCGCAACTTTGTAGGGGAAGTGAATGAAACCCGTGCCAGCATTGGCAAAGATCCCTTGAATGTGCTGGGTGTGCTGCCCTCCAAGGTCATGACCAATCCGAGGTATCTGGAGCATGTCTTTCCTCGGCAACGGGAAGCAGCCCTCCAGCACTATGGCTTTCCAATCTTCAACACCGTTATCTACGAACGGATAGCGTTATCCAACTGCGTTAACCAAACCCTGACAATGGGAAACTTGGAAATACCGGACCCAAAATCAATATTTGCCTTTGACGAGAAATCTGACTCGGTCAAAGAGTTCCGGAACCTGTCCTATGAGATTCAGCAAAAAATTGGGGCGTGAGCATGAGTGAATATTACCTGGTTGATGTCAAAAGCATTTCTTCAAATGTGCCCCGTTCCCAATTTCCGACCGACGAAATTGAAACGTTAGCCCAAAGTATTCTCGATGCTGGAGGGTTGCTCTCTCCCCTGTTGCTCAAGCAAACTGGGGCTGAGTCCTACCAAGTGCTAGCGGGCGATCGCCAATACTACGCTGCCGTTCGAGCAAAGGAAATCAATCCTCGCCAGGCGGAAACCGTCAATGCCTTCGTCGTCCCTGAAGATTTGACGGATACTGCCGTCGAGCAGTTCGCTGCCCTCCATGCGCCCTTAACACCGCCTCCCACACCTTCAGGGACTGCTTCCAGTGGCACAACAGCAGGTGACACTAACCAACGGCTAACCAATCTGGAATCACGCCTGGATGCTGCCCTCCAGGAAATGAAGCAAACTCAACAGCGAGAGACCCAACGCCTGGAAAAACAAATCCAGACTCTTCAGGTACAAGTTCCAGAAAAAGTAGAACCGCTCGAAGTCTTTAATTCTGCTCCCCCCGCAGAGTTGCTGAAAAAGTTGGCGATCGCTGGCATCAAAGGGAAAACAGCCAGCAACATGATTACCAACATTGAAAAAGCTCGTAAAAGCAGTCCGTTTACCTCATTCAGCGATGTGGTCAGCCGGGTTCAAGGACTGGCTGACAAACGGATGCTGAGCATTCTTGATGCCTGGAATGGCTTGTTTTAAGCTGTTTGACCTGTTCTTTGGCCTTGTCTTTATCTTTGCTTTTGTCTTTGCGCGGTAACTGCCATCATGACTTCCTGGGCGCTGTCCTTCAAACCTACCTTCTTAAGTGAACTGCTCAATCTTCCACAAGCCGTTCAAAAGAAGGTGGAGAAGACTACCAAAATCCTTCAGGCAGACCCCATCTCTGCCAACGGAGATGCCAAGAAGCTCAAGGGCTATACCAACAATGTATACCGTGTACGGTTAGGAGATTATCGACTGTTCTACAGCTTCGGACAAGGATGGGTGCAGTTGCTCAGTGTCCGCAAGCGCGATGAACGCACCTATGAAACAGAAGTCTCTGAAGAAATCACACCAACCCCACCGCCAGAGGCAAGCATTCTAGAGCCACAACCTGTTCCCACCCCACCGGATAGTGTTGTCACCTATCCGCCCCCTACCGCAACAGACGAAGCTGCCTCAGTCATTCCTCCTTCCCCCCTGCCCACTACCCTGACCGAACACCTGCTTCAGCAGTGGCAAATTCCATCAGAGTATCGGGCAGATATCATCGCTGCTCAAAATGAAGATGAATTGCTAGCTTTGCCCCTCCCCGATATGGTTCTTCAAAGGATTATTGATAATCTTTATCCGCGTCCTATCGAAGAAATCATGACGCAGCGGGAGTATATCCTCAACCAACCCGAAGATCTGGATCGCATCGTTGAGGGGAGCCTCACAGCTTTTCTGCTCAGGCTCGATCCTGAACAGCAAGCCCTCCGAAATTTTGGCAAAACGGGACCCGTCCTGGTCAAAGGTGGACCGGGAACCGGGAAATCAACCCTGGCAATCTATCGGGTTCAAACTCTTCTGGAAAAAGGGTTTAAGCCCATCTTGTTTACAACCTACACCAAAGCCCTGGTCGCCTATTCCGAGCAATTGCTCACCCAACTACTCGAACGACCGTCTCAGGATGCCGGAGTTAAGGTTGCCACCGTTGATTCTCTGGCGTTTCGCTACTATGTCCAGACCTATGGCAAACCCAATTTTGCAACAAACGAGCAATGCCTGGATCTGCTCCAAGCTGCCCTTCAGACCGCAGATATTCCTGCCAAAAATGCGTTCGATCGCCAGGTGCGTCGCCAATTTCTGGAACGGCTCGGACTTCCCTACCTGCTTCAGGAGATCGATGATGTCATCGAAGGGTGGAACCTAACCCAGTTGGAGGACTACCTTGCCTTAGAGCGCCGTGGTCGCGGTGTTCCCCTCAAAGCCTCTCTACGCGAAGCGCTCTGGGCTGTCTACCAGCAGTGGCAAACTTTGATGGACAAGGCAGGCTATCTCCGATTTACTCAGCTCCGTTGCAAAGCTCTAGAAATTGTCCAAACTTTATCTGAACCGCCCTATCAAGCCGTTGTCATTGACGAAGCCCAGGATCTCTCTCCGGTTGCCCTCCGCTTTTTGTTGGCACTGGTTCCTACCCTGGAAGGTGTGTATCTCACTGCCGATGCGTCGCAGTCCCTTTATCAACGGGGATTTAGCTGGAATCAGATCCACCAAGATCTCAAAGTCACGGGACGTACTCTCCTACTCAAGCGAAACTACCGCAATACTGAGCAGATTATGTCTGCCTGCACCCAAATATTGGCAGACTCTACCGCAGGCGACCCTGAATGTTTGATGCAAGAACCCTCAGCGCATCAAGGAATACTGCCACAAATTATCCTGACTGACAGCAGCGATCAAGAAAGTCAGTTAATCTATTCCTTCTTTACAGAATCCGCGAAACGAGAACGCCTTCCGGTTCATGCCGGAGCCGTTCTCTGTCCCAGTATCGTAATGGGTAAAGCGATCGCCCAGCGGTTAGTAGAGCAGGGTGCCAATGCACAGTTCGTTACCGGCAATGACATCGATCTCAATGCCCCTTACATCAAAGTCATTACGCTCCACTCTGCCAAAGGCTTGGAGTTTCCTTTCGTTGTTGTCATGGGGTTGAAAGAGGGAACACTACCCTATGTAAGTTCCGATGTTCCGCCTGAAGAACTGACCAGCGTTATCGATGAACAACGGCGTCTTTTCTACGTGGGATGTTCAAGGGCCATGCGATCGCTCTTAGTGTGTGGCTCTCGTTCTCATCCCTCCCCCCTCCTCGACGCCCTCCGTCCACCCCATTGGCAACGATAGAGGCTTTCTATCTATGAAGATTCCTGTCAGGCTTCAAGAATTACTGCAACAACCAGACCAATCCATTGCCTTTATGAGTGGCTTAATGGGGCAAAAAAATGCCTTTATTGATGGCTCTGGTGTTGAGAACGTTCCCCCAGATAAGTTAGCGCTCTTGCTGTCAGAAATTCCTCCTGATTGGGACTTCGTTGAACTTGCCGGTGTCTTTGATGCTGAAACCTTAAGCGAAACCTTCGCCATGCAACTGAGCGAAGAGATTGATCGACGGCAAGGGCGATCGCCCCGCCCCCGCCCCGTCGAAGTCCTGCCGCCGGATCCTAACCAACGCCTCGACATCTTCAACCTGCGCGATGAAGTTGTTGACGACTACCAGCGCTACATCCGGAGCTTTCTCAAAATTCGAGACGATAAGGTTAACGCTTTTGTGACAGAGGGCCTAGCCCAGGGAGAACTGTGGCCCAATCCTCTAATTCAACTCAACCCCGCTTATAAGAAGGGGGCAACCGTCACCGAATTGGCTGAGGAAGGCATTCTCCATCCCAACTGTGTTTCCTATTTCTCTACGGATAAGGGGATTCCTTTCACCTTCCATTACCACCAGGAACAAGCCTTCCGCATTGCTCACAGGCAGGAACCTTTTGTGGTGACAACAGGCACTGGCTCTGGTAAGAGCATGACCTACGTGGTGCCGATTTTTGATGATTTGCTCCACAACCCAGGCATCAAGGGGGTTCGAGCCATCCTCGTTTATCCCATGAATGCTCTGATTAACTCCCAAAAAAATGAGTTTCAGAAATTCCTGGATCAAGTGCCGAACTCTCATATTCGAGTGGAGCAATACACAGGACAAGAAGGCCTGCAAAAGAAAACTGAAATTCAGGAAAACCCACCCCAAATCCTCCTGACCAACTATGTGATGTTGGAGCTAATGCTCAGCCGCAATCAGGAAGATAAGCTAGTTGCGTCTCCGGATCTGCAATTCCTCATCTTGGATGAGTTGCACACCTATCGGGGACGACAGGGGGCAGATGTCTCCATGCTCATCCGCAAACTCCGGCAACGGTGTGGTCGTGATCTGCTCTGTGTCGGCACCAGTGCCACCATGTCTACGGAGGGTACGCGCCAAAACCGACGTGAGACGGTCGCTGGGGTTGCCAGCAAGCTATTTGGGGTGGAGGTGCCGGAAGCTAATATTGTGGATGAAACCCTGGAACGAGCCATTGAGCGATCGCTCCCCGCTCCAGACGAACTCCGTCGCAGCATTACCCAGGGCATCCCTACCGAAGACGAACAAACCCTGGACGCCTTCAAAGCCCATCCCCTCAGCGCCTGGATTGAGATGACCTTTGGCTTGGAGGAGCAAGAAGGTTGTCTGGTACGCCGCACACCCATTTCCCTGGTGGCAGGAGCCAAGCAGCTTGCAGAAGAAACGCAGCTTGAGCCGGAGGCTTGCCTCGAAGTCCTCAAGCAAATGTTTTTATGGGGCAGCAAAACAGAAGGCTTAGCGTTTCGGTTGCACCAATTCATTTCCCAGGGGGGCAGTGTCTACGCCACGATAGAGGCGAAAGATAAGCGCTACCTCACTCTCGAAGGTCAATACACCACCACCGAAGACCGCTTGCTCTATCCTCTCGTCTTTTGTCGAGAGTGCGGTCACGACTATTACATGGTGCAGTTTGACACCCACAAAATGCAGGTGCTGCCCAGCTTGCCCATTGCCCTGGATAGCGAGATTGACGGGGATGAGATTCAGGCAGGGTATATCACTCTCCAAGAGCCAGGATTGTGGCAGGAGGACGACGAAGACCGCTTGCCAGACAACTGGTTCCGCGTCACAAAAGCACAAGGGCGGACACCCAAAAAAGAGTATGCCGCCTTTATCCCCAGGCGATTTCAGGTTTTACCCAATGGTCAGGTTACCTCTTCACTGCTCGAAGGGGCGTCTGCCTGGTTTACCCCACAACCCTTTTTGGTGTGTCTGAATTGCGGAGTAGTACACGAAAAGCGGAAAAATGAATTTGCCAAACTGGCTCGCCTCAGCAGTGAAGGACGCAGTACGGCGACGACCTTGCTTTGCCTCTCCACCGTCAGCCGACTGAAAGATGTTTTGCAGGGGGAAAAAGCTAAAGCCGCCAAAATCCTCAGTTTCACTGATAATCGTCAGGATGCTTCTCTACAAGCTGGGCATTTCAACGACTTCGTTCAAACTAGCTTACTGCGGGCGGCACTCAGTCGGGCACTTCAAAATCGGCGATCGCTCACCCATGCTGAACTTGCCTCTCAGGTATTCGCGCACATGGGCATCCGTCAGCAAGACTATGCCAAGTCTCCCTCCGATATCGAGAGTCCTGGGAAACAGCGAAATGAGCGGGTTTTTCGTGAACTCATCGAGTATCGCCTGTACGAAGACCTCCGCCGGGGATGGCGCATTGTTCAGCCTAACCTGGAGCAATGCGGCTTACTGTCGATTCAGTATGACCGACTAGAGTCAGTCTGCGAGCAGCAGGCTTTATGGGAGAAATATCGTCATCCAATCCTATTGCGGGCAACTCCCACCCAGCGATCGATTGCCGCCAAAGCCTTGCTCGATCAGCTTCGCAAAGAACTAGCCCTGGATGCGGCTTTGCTTCAGCGCGATCGCCTGGATCAATTGAAAAAAGAGGTTACCCAAGCCATCGTAGACCCCTGGGCATTTGATTATCAGGAATATCTCCCAGAGGCAAAATGGGCATCCATCACAGCCGGGGATAGCCGCAAAAAGGGACTCAAATTGACGGCTCGGAGTAAGGTCGGTCGGTTCTTGCGCTCCGATCGAGCTTGGCCCTGGCTGCCCCATCCCTTACCGGAGCAAGACTACGAGGAACTCCTGACGACCCTGATTCGGGCTTTGGAGGAAGCCGGTTATCTGCTACGCAACAGAGATAAGGTGCAACTGCGGATTGATGCGATGGTTTGGCAAACCGAAACGTTGACCCACATCCCGTTAGACCCGCTTAATGCTCGACAGATCCAGGGCACTGAAAATCGGGAGATTGAAGTCAATCAGTTCTTTCGGGAATTCTATGGTCATGGTAGCCGCAGCATCCAGAGTATGGAAGGACGAGAACACACAGGGCAGGTCAGCAATGCGGCACGGCAAGACCGGGAAAGCCGATTTCGTGATGGGGAGCTTTCAACGCTCTTTTGCTCCCCTACGATGGAATTAGGCATCGATATTTCGGACTTGAATGTAGTGCATATGCGAAATGTGCCGCCGAACCCAGCCAACTATGCCCAGCGCAGTGGGCGAGCCGGACGTAGCGGTCAGGGTGCTCTGGTAATCACCTATGCCTCAGTGGGAAGTGGCCATGACCAATACTTCTTCAGACGCCCTCAGCAAATGGTAGCCGGAGCGGTTGCTCCGCCCAAGTTGGAACTGGGGAATCGCGATCTCATCCAATCTCATATTTATTCCATCTGGCTTGCCCATACCGGCTTGTATCTGGGAGATTCGATGAATCAAATTTTGGATCTGACCCTAGACGGCTATCCCCTCAAAGCCGATATCCGCTCCAGTCTCAATCTGGCTCCCGATACGGCTAAGCGATGCTATCAAGCTGCACAGACCATCTTGATGGATCGCTTCTCGCAAGTCGATCTGTCTTCTACGTCCTGGTATTCCGAAGATTGGCTTCGCTATATTCTGGATCATGCGGCGATCGCCTTTGACCAGGCGTGCGATCGGTGGCGCAATCTCTACAGCGATGCAAAGGCCCAGCTTGAGGCGTCTCGCCAAACCATCGATCGGGCGGCGATGGGCAGCACCACCGAACAGGAAAAACTAAGCGCAGAATCCCAGGAACGGGAAGCCCGGCGGCAAATCGATCTGCTGGTGGGGCAAACGAAAGTAGGTAAACAGACACAGTTGGAGTTTTATCCCTATCGTTATTTCGCCTCTGAAGGCTTTTTGCCCGGTTACAACTTCCCTCGACTCCCCGTACGGACGTTTGTGAAGTCGTCTAATGAAGGGGAATTTATTTCCCGCCCCAGGGTAGTTGCGATCCGAGAATTTGCCCCCAGTAATATCGTGTACTACGAAGGCAGCAAGTTCCAAATCTCAAAAACGCGGGTCGCCGTTGGCGGGCTGGAGAAGAACTACATCCAGGTTGGTCTGTGTCCGAAGTGTGGTTATGCCCATGATGGCGAGAGTACTAAACGAGATCTCTGTGAAAATTGCGGCAGCAAAATTGCTGATGACCAACGCAATGGCTCCCGGCTAACTCGCGTTTTGCCAATGGATACGATGTCTACCCGCAGGCGCGAGCGGATTACCTGCGACGAGGAGGAGCGGCTGAAGTATGGCTACAACGTCACGACGCATTTCCGCTATGCGAATCAACGCCAGACAAGAGCGATCGTGCAGGCGGCAGATGGGACGGAGTTGTTGCGGCTTACCTATGGCGAAACGGCGGATATCTGGCGGATTAACCGCGGCTTGCGTCGGAGCCAGGAGCGGGGCTTCAAGTTAAACACTAACACTGGCGAGTGGGGCGACCCAAGGGATGAGCAAGCCACCGAGCTTGTCCACACCGAAGTCCACATTATGGTGAAAGATACCTGCAATGTCTTGCTGATCGAACCCCAAAATGTCCCGTCTGAGGATGCGGCGGCATTCATCGCGACGCTGCAATATGCCCTGGAACGAGCCATCCAGGCGGTTTATACCCTGGAAGAAGATGAGCTAGCCTCAGAACGTTTGGGGCAGGGGCAATATCTCCTCTTTTGGGAAGCCGCAGAAGGGGGGGCGGGGGTGTTATCGCAAATCCTGGAAAACCCCCAGGCATTTCAAAGGCTGGCACAAGAAGCCCTCAGTATCTGCCACTTCCAGCAGGAAAAGGAAAGCTGTACGCAGGCGTGTTATGAATGTCTGCTGTCTTACCGCAATCAGTTTGATCATCCCCTGCTCAACCGCCACCTGATTCATCCTTACCTTAATCAGCTCACGGAGAGCCAGATTCAGCTCCTGGAGGAAGACGCTTCCAATGATGAGCACTTCCAGCATCTGTGGGCACAGACAGACCCCAAATCCGAACTGGAGCGGACGTTCCTGGAGGCACTGAAACAGCGAGTGATCCGCTTGCCGGATGCGGCGCAGGTGTTAATTCCCGAAGCCAATGCCAAGCCGGATTTCATGTACCACGATCTCAAGCTAGCGATCTTCTGTGATGGTTCGGTGCATGACAGCCCCGACCAACGCCAGGAAGACCGAACCACGCGGGACAACCTGAAACACCAGGCAGGCTATCGGATCCTCGTCTTCCGCTATGACGAAGATTGGGAGAAACCCCTCAACATCCTCGCCTCACTGCTCAAAGGATGAAATGCGCTCAGCAAGGAAATCTGAAAATAACTTCGGATTTCAACTTTAACAAGGTTTAGATAGCGATCTCGATGGGAATCTCAGATGGATATCTGACGCCCGAATAGATTCCTACTTTCGCGTGGGAATGACGCAGGCCGTTGCAAAGGTGGGACTATCTGTTAGCACTCTGGTTTACCACTCTGGCACCTGAATGTCGTCAATGGGCTTGGCATACACCCGGTCAATCATCTCCGGCGAACTGCCCACCCACTTGGCGATATGGATGCTGGCAATGCCCTCCTCTCGGCACAGGCTGCAAAACGTGTGTTTCGTCTGGTAGGGATTGCGATACTCAATCTGTAACCCCTGCAAAACCCGTTGCCATCCCCGCTTTGTGAAGTTGTTCCAGTTCAAAATCTTGCCCTTCGGGCTGGGAAACACATAGTCCGTCGCGGGATTCCGGTTCTTCTGAATGCGCTGAAGCAGCGATCGCAGTTGCCCATTCATCGGAAACTTACGGTACTGCTGGGTCTTCAACCCCTGCTTCACCACCGGGCGCACCCCATCGTAGACGACCGCCTCCTCAAACCGGATGTAGTCCAGCTTCACGTTTTGCCAGCGCAGGGCGATCGCCTCCGACGGGCGACACCCCGTTAGAAATAGAAACTCCACCAGCGAGGCATAGGGCTTGTAGTAGCGGTTGGTTGAAAATGCCTGGATGATGCGATCGCGCTCCTCACGGGTAAAGGGAAAAATTTCGTCCTCACCTGACCCCGCCTTCTTCAGCTTGATCCGCGCCGCCATGCCCACAAACGGATTGGACTCTACCATTTGCCGCTGCACCGCCCACTTGCAACAGGCAGAAAGCTGCGTTAGCACTCGTCGGGCAGAATCCGGCGGCACATTCATGCAGAACCAGTCAAAAACCGCCTGCGCCTCGTCCAACCGCTTGTATGGGCACCGCTCCAAGTGCTTTTCTACCCAGCCATACATCCGCACCGTGGCAGGCGACTTCCCCACCTGCCGCACTGCTCTGTAACTGCGCCAAAGCTCACAAATCGTCGGCAGGGGCGGTGGGGCTACGGGTTCCGGCACAAGCTCCACTATCTTGGTTTGCTTGTATCGGGCATAGGTCGGGTCAAACTCGCCATACTCAATATCCCGCTGGATCTGGAAGGCGATCTCCTCTGCCGTCTTTCGATTAATGGGTGTGTTCGACAGTCCCAGGGAAATATAGTGCCGCTTTCCATCGACGGTAAACACAGCCTGCAAACTGTTGTTCGAGTCGCGGACTCGAACCGTTCCAAATTTTGCATTGCGGCGTCTACTCCGAACCGGCATAACGGGGATGGGAAGGGCGTGCAGATGTTCTGCTCCTCATCCTAAGCCCCAAAATTTTTACCCCAAGTTTTATCTCAAGTTGACCTCTAACCCGACCTATACCATACCCAGATATACCCAGGTTAATTTTTGTAACTGTTCCAAACACTATAAAAGGCAAGAAGTTCAGCCCTTGCCTTTACGTGGATTCAGCGATTTTTCGGGGAAGCTGGTGACAAGATTCGAACTTGCGACCCGCTGATTACAAGTCAGCTGCTCTACCATCTGAGCTACACCAGCAATTGCGTTTTTCAATTTAACATTCAAAGGGCAACTTTGTCTGGGTTTGGGTAAGTTTTTTGAACGGAACATTTTCCTCTGTGGCAACATGTTCGCCAATTTTCTAAACCCCTTGATTCTGCGTGCGCGGAGTGCACGCAGAATCAAGGGGTTTAGAAAATTGGCGAAGGTATTGGTTTTTAAGGACTTGGGATTAACCGAGGGCGTCGCTGTGGGTTTGGGCGAAGAGGGCGGCCTGGGTGCGATCGCGCAATTCTAGCCGTGCCAGGATGCTGGTTACATGGTTTTTGACGGTGCCTTCGGAGATGTAGAGGGTGTGGGCGATTTCGCGGTTGCTGGCTCCGGTGGCGAGGAGTTTGAGGACTTCGCGTTCGCGGGGGGTGAGGTCGTGGAGGGCGGCGGGGGGCGATGGGGAGGGCGATCGCCCTCCCAGTTGAGCGGTGAGCTTGCTGAGGATGCCGGGGCTGAGTTGGGTGTAGCCCTGGTGGGCGGCGCGAATGGCATCGGCAAGGGTTTCGGAGGGGGTGTCTTTGAGGAGGTAGCCGACGGCTCCTTCGCGGAGGGCGGCGGTGACATATTCATCATCGTCGAAGGTGGTGAGGATGAGGATTTTTGGGGTAGGGCGATCGCCCCTATGCAAAGCAGCGGTGGCGGCGACCCCATCCATCCCTGGCATCCGAATGTCCATCAGCACCACATCGGGGTGCAGGACTTGTACCTGTTGCACCGCTGTTTCGCCACTGTCGGCTTCGCCGACCACCGTGATGTCAGGCTCCAGTTCCAACAAGGTACGGAGTCCCTGGCGAATCAGGTGTTGGTCATCCACAATGAACGACCGGATTATAGGTGCTTTATGGCTGAGATACAACATACAGATACCATTTTTACAAACTTTGTTCTACCAATGTAAGCGACCTTATAAATCCTTCTTCATTCCAAATAACCCCCTTCGCTAGATAGCAAAGTGAGTCACCTCCAACGGAACGAAGGGAAATAGTCATGAATTGTACTTGCAATTACCCGAATGACTTATACAGAGACTGATGATCGTACCGCGATCTTCGGATTAGCAAAACTTTTCCGTGTTTTGCTGGATATTCAATCCAGCAAATTTTCAGTAGCAATAGAGAAAATTCTTCATCAAATCTTTAAAGGAAGCATTATGAACAAGCAAGTCATCCAAAACTGTCCTGCCTCGTTATTTCAGGGACGAGTAATTGAGTAGAACGCGATGGAAGTTCCAAAACTCAGCCTAAAACTTGCATTACAATGAACAAAAATCTTTTGAGAAAGTTTATGCATTGTTTTACCCAAAGGTACTCTAAATAAGAGAGGGTTACTTATGAAGGTTCTAATTATTGCTGACAACGTCTCTATGAGGATGGGGGGCGAAGCAAGTTTGCCGTTTTATTATTTCAAGCTCTTTAGAACTCAAGGTATTGATACATATTGCATTTGTCACGCCCGAGTCAAAAATGAAATTCAGCAGGCTTTTTCACCTGAAGATTATGCTCGCTTTACGTTTGTCGAAGATACTTTCCTACAGGTTAAAGTTTACTCGCTAATAAAAGGGTTACCGGGTCGCCTTAGTTTTGTTTTTGGACAGTGGATATACTTCAGTACTATGAGTCGGGCTCGTTCTGTAGCGCAGACGACTATTATGCAAAAAAATATTCAATTGGTCTTTGAGCCTGCTCCAATTACACCCAAAGGAGTAAGTTTTACTTACGGCTTAGGTGTTCCAGTTGTAATTGGTCCTCTATGTGGTGGTTTAGAATTTCCATCGGCATTTACTCAAATGGATTCGCTTTTCATTCGCCTTACCTTTCAACTAGCACAGAAGTTTTCTGAAATTTGTCATCGTATTGTACCTGGAAAGATTCAAGCGGATGTCATCGTAGTTGCCAATCAGCGAACAGAAGACGCACTCCCTGCTGGGATACGAGGCAAGGTCTATCATGTTGTTGAGAGCGGAGTTGATTTAAATATTTGGAAGCCTGACCCGCAACTTCAACGAAAAGATAATCAGGAAATCCGGTTTGTATATGCGGGTAGATTTGTAGATTGGAAGGGAATCAAATTTCTAGTTGAAGCTTTTGTCCGAATAGCTTCACAAACTTCAGCAGTCCTAGATTTAATTGGGGATGGAGAACTTCGGGCTAGTATTGAGGCCCAGGTTAAGGAAGCCAAAATAGAAAACCAAGTCCGTTTTCATGGATGGATGTCACGGGAAGAGAGTTCTCAATTGATTAGACAGTGTGATGTTTTTGTTATGCCTTCTCTACGTGAGTGTGGTGGGACTGCAATTTTGGAAGCAATGGCTATAGGATTACCAACAATTGTGACTAACTGGTGTGGTCCTGCCCAGTATGTTACTCACGATTGCGGATTCCTCGTAGAACCCTCTTCCCATGAAGCATTTGTTGCAGGCTTAGCTGATGCAATGATTAAGTTAGCATCATCGCCAGATTTGAGACAAAGAATGGGGATAGCGGGACAAAAGCGCGTCAAGACGGATTACTTCGACTGGGATTCTAAAGCAAATCGTATGCTAGAAATCTTTGCAGAGGTAATTCGTGAACGGGAGTCCTTGCCCACTCCAATATTGGAATCTATAGTAGCAGACCCAGAACCGTCGACTGGTGTAAATTAATGCAGATTTCCGTGGGTATGGGTTTGTTTGTTCAACTGAGGTTACATCCCACATTCCGTCCTTTAACTGGCACAATCAGATATTGAACATAAAGCTCTTGCGGGACAAGGAATACAGGGCTTTTTAGTTCCTTTGAACTAATTTTGGGAATTTTTCAATTAAGTCATCCTATTCTCAACAAGCTCGGTGGCGATCGCCACAAAGTTGATTGCCTCGTGGTAAATATTCGATGTGCCAGTTAAATGGCAGAATGCGGGTTACAGAACTTCGGAGGGTAGGGACTTGCAAGAAAATAAAATCCCCATTTTTGAGAGAGAAGGCTGGCTTTGCCAGCCTTCTCTCTCAAAAATGGGGATTTTATTAGGTCGCAGATCCCGTATATCTTTAGGGGGTTAATTAGGGCCGGTTTCTCAGGGCTATTTGCTGTCTCAGAGGTTTCCTTTCAAAACCCGCCTGGGATTGAAAATAAAATAAAACCCGGAATTTTTGATGAGAAGCGCGGCAATGCCGCGCTTCTCATCAAAAATTCCGGGTTTTATTTCGTACGTGATCCCTACGATGCGTGGAGCGATCGAATCCATAATCTTAGGTTAATGGTTCGCCAAACAGGATAACGGAGCAGGGCAGGTCTTCGATTATCTCGGTGGTGACATCGCTGACCGCCAGACCGCCCACGGTGCGGCGGCGCATAGAACGCAGCACGATCAGGTCGTAGTCACGAGCTGTTTTGAGGATGCGTTGTGCCACATTGGAGTCGCGAACGGTTTGGATTTCGAGGTTGCAGGTGACCTGGAAGGGCTTGATGGCTTCCGATAGCTCTGCTTCAAAGGCATCGATCGCCTGGGTTGGGGTTTTGCGATCGCACACATGCAACAGCGTCACCGTCGCCTGATTCACATCCCCAATTAATTGCGCCAATCGCACGGGGTGAATTGCCTGGGGAGTCACCACTTTGACAGGCACGAGGATGCGGCGGAGATTAATGGGCGCGTCCATCAATCGCACCATCGCTACCGGGCAGTGGGATGACCAGAACACGCTGTCGATGACGTTGCCAAACAGCCGTGCCTGAATCCCCGTCTTTAAGCCCCAACCCATGACAATCAGATCGGCGTCCTGTTCGCGGGCGGCACGGCTGATGCCGTGGGCGATGTCATCATCGATCCGAATGAGGGGATGCGCTTCGACCCCAAATTCCTGGGAAACTTCCATTGCTCGCCGTAATAGCCGTCGGCTCTGGCTCAGGGTTACATCCAGTAAAGGTGCGTCCATCTGCACATTGGACCTGGCGATCGCCAGCGGCAGCACTACTCCTGATTCATGGCGTGCCAACAACGTTCCAAACTCTATCAAGTAGCGTTGGGTGTTGGGATTGGAAACGGGAATGACGACTTGAAACGGATGGGTGATATCTATATCCGTTTCGCTCGCCGGAACATCCCAGAACTCTTCCGCCGAGGCTTCTTCCTCTTGCCGTTTGGGTAGCGGCAGATTGCGGGCATAGCGGGCGGTCAGGATAGGTCCTAACACCGATGTAGCCAGCATCAACACGATAATGATGTTGAATACGGAAGGCGGTAGCAGCCCTGCTTCTACCCCTGCCAGCGCCGCTGCCAGAGTCGCCGCTACCTGGGGCATCGACAGCGACCACATGGTGCCAGCTTCCGTCCAGGTATAGCGGTAGCGCAGTTTGGTGACAAATGCCGCAAGGAATTTGCTGAGAATCAGCCCTCCCACGATCGCCAGGGTCAAAAACAAATCGGTGCTAAAAGTCGCCACCAGTCCCGACACGTTTAGCAACAACCCCATGCCCACGAAGAAAAACGGGATGAACAAGGTACTGCCGACAAACACGACCTTTTCCTCAACGGGGCTATGTCCCAGCACATCGTTAATGGCTAGCCCCACCAGGAAGGCACCTACAATTTTGTCTACGTTGATAATCTGGGCACCAAGTGCCGCGATAAACACCGCCAACAACACAAAGAGAAATTGGTTTCCTTCGTCATTCCCGGTGCGCCGAAAGTATTCTTTGCCTGCCCAGTCAAAGCCGAAGAGGACGATCGCTGCATAGATGGCAAGCGCCCCCAGTTGCCCAACCAGACTGGTTGCCGAAAACTCGCCCATGTGGATGGAGATACAAATTGCCAATACCAACAGGGCGGCAATGTCTGTAAAAATGGTTGCGCCGATGGTCACCGTTACCGATTCGCTGCGGGCAACACCCAGGCGAGACACGATGGGATAGCCCAGCAGGGTGTGGGATGCCAGCAGCGAACCAAGCAGCACCGCTGGGTTGGGTTCCATGCCAAAGCTTAAGCCGACGACTGTACCGATCACCATAGGGATGGCAAAGGTCATGGCTCCAAAGAAAAGGGAGCGATCGCGCGTCTTCCGAAACTCCGCCAGGTCGATCTCCAACCCCGCCACAAACATGAGGTAGATCTTGCCCACATCCGAGAGCAACTCCATAACCTCACTGTCGGCACTGAGTAACCCGACTCCATCCGGTCCCAAAAAAATCCCGGCAACTAATAACCCAATCAACCCTGGCAAGCGCAAACGCTCAAAAATCGGTGGCAGCGTCAGCGTCACCAGGAGCAAAACCGTAAACGCAATCAGCGGACTTTCGGTAGACAGATTCATAAAATATGAGGAAACGCCAAGGGGAGAAAGAGAAGCGTATGGGCTGATTATTACCCGTCTCTCCCCAAAATAGCAGCCCACCGATTGCAGAAGAATTCGGATAAAAGCAGAAAACCTATGAACGCAGAGGCGATCGCCCCAACACAGGGGCGGGTTGCACGCTAACCCATTTCACCCACCCAACCCATTTCAACCCAACCCGCCCCGGCAAACAAGCCTAGGGACTTGCAAGAAAATAAAGTCCCAATTTTTGAGAGAGAAGGCTGGCTCTTCCAGCCTTCTCTCTCAAAAATTAGGACTTTATTAATCCGCAGATCCCCTACCGCGATCGCATCATCACCAATATCACAGACCCCACCGACGCAATCAACAACTGCACCGAAGGCGGTGCCCAGGAAAAGCCCCACAGAAAGCTGAGCGCTCCGGTTAGGCGGCTTGCCAGCCGATACACATCTTCTGTGAGGCGTTGGCTGAAGAGGACGAGGGCGATCGCCCCCAACAGCAGAATCATCCAGGGCATCGCAGTCTCCTATGTGCCGCTCGCAATATCGGTTGCAGGCACGGTATCTTCCGCAGGTTGTTCGCGGAAGGCGACCCGCAACAGCGGCGGTGCGAGGAAGGTCGTGAGAATCACCATGATGATGATGGCGGCTTCTAATGGCTTGTCGAGAACGCCGCTGGCAGAACCGATGCCAGCGAAGACCAGACCCACCTCTCCACGGGGAACCATGCCAATACCGATCGCCAGACGGTTGATGCCCGGTTGACCAAACACCGCCCAGCCTGTGATCACCTTACCGACGATCGCCACCAGGATGAGGAACGCTGCAATCACCAATCCCTCGCGGTTAGCGGGAACGGCTGGGTTCAGCACACTCAGGTCAGCTTTTGCCCCAACGGATACGAAGAAAACAGGCACCAGAATGTCGGCAATGGGAAGCACCTGTTGATCCAGTTCTTTGCGCTTGTCCGTTTCATCCAGCACCAGACCCGCCGCGAACGCACCGAGGATCGCTTCCAGGTGAATGGCGTTGGCAAGGAATGCCATCAAAAAGGCAAAGACCAATGCCGGGATGATCAGCTTGCCGCGCGTTTGGAGTTTCTCGGCGATCGCCAGAAAGGCTTTGTTGAAAAACTTACCCAGGAAGATGGCACCAAGCAGGAACGCACTGGCGCTGATAACCAGATACACCACGTTCATCACATCGACTTCGCCCGTCTTCGCGAGGCTAGCGACAACCGCCAGCACGATGATGCCGAGCACGTCATCAATAACTGCTGCACCGACGATGATTTGCCCTTCACGCGACTTGAGATGCCCCAATTCCGACAGCACTTTGGAAGTGATACCGATGCTGGTTGCGGTCAGTGCCGCACCAGCGAAGATGGCGGGAATGGTTGGAGTATGAAAAATAGCAATCAGCCCGACCGTACCGGCGAGGAAGGGGGCAGCGACACCCACAACCGCCACAACCGCCGCCTGGTAGCCCACTTTGGTGAGTTCCCGCAGGTCGGACTCCAGCCCGATTTCAAACAGCAGGATAATTACACCTAGCTCTGCCAGCACAGACACCACTTCGCTTTGGGTGTCGAAGACGGGGGCGATCGCCTCCAGGCTCAGCCCGCCGCCAATCCATTGCAGAATGGGGGTGAGCATCGAATCGACTGCCGTACCGCCACTTTCGGGGAACACCAGCAGATTCAGCGCCGAGGTTCCAACAATCACACCCCCAACCAACTCACCCAATACCGGGGGCAAATTCAGCAGGCGAGACAACTCCCCACCGATTTTGCTGGCAATGTAAACCACCACCAGGCTCAGCAGTACCCCTGCGAGCACCAGGGGTGCTTTGTCTGCCATCTCGACTTCGCCTACCTCACCCAGCAGGGGAACCCCCTGAGGCAGATGCAGCAGCAGTGATGCCACCGCCTCTGATGGGACGAAACTCCCAAATCCATCCAACATGACCATTCAACTCACTCCAAATACGGCGTCAACAAAATACGGCGTCAACAAATGTAAATTTCCACCATCGTAGGATGTACGGGCGCTGCGTAGCGCATCATTCCCGACAAATCAGGCATTACCCATTAGCTATCCTCCTTAACTAAATAATTCGTTCCCCAGCGCGTGATTAGCCAACCTCCAACCGCATTTCTGCCGTTGCATTCTGGCTCACAGAGCCGACAGCCCGCCGCAGAGCTTCGGTGCGATCCATCAGCAGGTGTTCTGCCGGAATCAGGCTGAACAAGCCCAAACGCTCCAGCCGCCGCTTGATCTGCCCCGTTGCTCCCACAATGTAGACTTCGCGGTTGTCATCCACCGCATCCTTGATGGCGTTTTCGATCGCCAGCGAAGACGTCACCCCAATGTGAGGCACATCGCTCAGGTCGATAACCAGGGATTCGCAATGACGGACCGCGTTATGTTCGCGGGCGATCGCCTTTGCCACCCCAAAAATCATCGGACCACTCAGGTGGAACAGCAGCACCCGACCTGCCGCCTGATCCAGCAAGTTCTTCTCTGCTTCCGTCAGCGTAATTTCGTCATCCGCATCCGTCACCGCTCGCACATCCTGGGCTTGCAGTTGGCTCAGGCGATCGATGGTGAGGATGTTGGCAACGAAAACCCCAATTCCAACGGCGGCAATCAGGTCAACAAATACCGTCAGCGCAATCACCCCATACATAATGAGTGCGCCTTTCCAGGAGATCTGGTGTGCCCGCTTGAGGAAGCTCCAGTCGATGATGTCGATCCCGACTTTGAGGGCAATCCCTGCCAGCACCGCCATTGGGATAACGGAGGTGAGGCTACCCGCCCACAACACGACAATAAATAAAATGAAGGCACGCGTCAGACCCGACAACGCCGTGCGCCCCCCTGCCTGAATGTTCACGACCGTACCCATCGTTGCACCCGCGCCAGCGATACCGCCAAACATCCCGGAGGCAAGGTTGCCCAAGCCCTGACCAATCAATTCTTTGTTGGAGTCATGCTCGGTACGGGTCAAGCTGTCGGCAATCACCGAAGTCAATAGCGCATCAATACAGCCCAGCATCCCCAAAACTGCCGCATCAATCAGCATGACCTGCAATTGGTCAGCGCTGAAAATAGGCATTTGTAGCTGAGGCAGACCCATCGGAATCTCACCGATGCGCCGAATATCAGTACCTGTAAACAGGACCAGGGACACAATCGTGCCAATGACCAGTGCCAACAACTGAGGCGGCACAAACCGCTTCAACTTGGACGGCGTGAATAACAGAATCGCAACGGTCAGCCCTGCCAGCGCGGTTTCCGCTGGCTGAATATTCGTCAGCAATTCGGGCAAGCTGCCAAGGGTGCCCAGCACACCACCGCCAGGGCTTGCCTGCCCCAGGAATGGCGCAATCTGAAGGATAATGAGAATGATGCCAATCCCCGACATGAAGCCGGAAATCACGGTGTAGGGCATGAGCGTGACATAGCGCCCCAGCCGCAAAGACCCCAGAACAATCTGAAAAATACCCGCCATCATGACAACGGTGAATGCCATTGCCAGACCATTTTCAGGGTTGGAAGCGGTGAGGTTAGCGATGACCGCGGTCATCACCACGGTCATCGGACCCGTAGGCTCCGAAATGAGCGTGGGCGTGCCACCGAACAGCGCTGCAAAGAAGCCGACCAGAACGGCTCCCCACAGACCTGCCGCTGCACCCGCACCCGAAGCCACACCAAAAGCAAGCGCCATCGGCAGTGCAATAATGGCAGCAGTAATGCCACCGAAGATATCTCCCCGGAGATTCCTAAAGTGAATTCGATTTGTGAGTTGCATAGTGTTAAGAAGGTTTAATCAACCATTGCTCATTCATAGACAAAAATCTATCATTATCCCAGAGTCATAGATATATGTCTATGCTTTTGAGCATATCATTCATCGATGCAGTAGATATTTGTTCCTGAAATTACAATCACTAATCTTCTTGTTAAAGTTTTTCTTATGAGTTCTTCAAAAGCCCCTTCAGAGGGGATTCCATAGCCCATGAATGGTTGTTGCTGAGCAATCGGTCAAGTCAGTGAGAGCAGCTGCGATCGCCCTCCCCGTTTTCCCGGTTCAGTCGCAAGATCTGTCTACCTTTTTGCAGCAAAACCCCCGGAACTTGTTAAAAAAGAAAGTTAGAAGATTGTAGAAATGTTACGGCTCAAGTCCTTCGTCTAGTTCGTCTAGTTCGTCTAGTTCGTCTAGTTCGTCTAGTTTGTCTAGCTCGTCTGTTTCGTCTACTGGGGATAAACCTGTCATGTTTATGGGCGATCGCGCATCTTTCCTTCCTGTCCTCTGGCAAGCCATGCAGCGGTCTGGGGCGATCGCTGGTACCGCTCTGGCGTCACTGGTCTTGCTAGGAACACCGCTCCACGCGCAGACAAGTCCCCAGTCTCTCACCGCCTACAGTCCATCTGCTCCAACAACCATTCCTCAACGCTTTGGTGTAGAACTTCCTGCTCTGCCAGAGCTTCCGCCCGCCGACCAATTTCTGCCAGAAACAGAACTTGTCGCCACGCATTTGGTATTGCGGTTAGGGGAGCGGCGGGTGTTTGTCTATGCGGAGGATGAGGTGATGACGAGCTTTCCGGTGGCGATCGGGACATCCAGGACTCCAACACCAACGGGAGAATTTGAGATTTTTCAGATGGTGGAAGATCCGGTTTGGCAAAGCCCCTGGACAGGGGAAGTCCATGAGCCAGGACCGGATAGCGCTTTGGGGCTACGCTGGATTGGCTTTGCCCAAATGTCGAATGGGATCATTGGATTCCACGGCACACCGACGGTTTCTTCGATTGGGCGGGCGGCTTCCAATGGTTGCGTTCGCCTCCGCAATGAGGATGTGCTGGAGCTGTTTGCCCATGCAGAGATGGGGATGATGGTGGTGGTTGAACCCTAAACGACGCTCATTCGCGTTCCGTTTGCCGGGGCGGGTTGGGTTGGGGAGGTACGCAAATGCGAAACGACGCTCATTCGCGTTCCGTTTGCCGGGGCGGGTTGGGTTGGGAAGGTACGCAAATGCGATAGGTTACCGCGAAACCCGCCCCTACATTGGGCGATCGCATCTCGGTTCATTTGTGTTTGCATCCAATCGTCCTATTTCTCGTCCTCTTCCCAATTTTCAAACTCTTCCAGGGAAATTTCTTCGGTTGGTTGATTCGCCTGGTCGTCCAGGTTCAGGCGTTTGCGGGCGTCGGCGGAGAGCTTTTGGGTGGTGTTTTGGAGTTGCCCTTTGAACTTGGTGGCGTTTTCTTGCCATTGGCGGGAGGAGTGGTCGCGGCGTTCCTGGAATTGCTCGGAGACTTCTTTCCATTTGCCCTGGGCTTGTTCGGCGATCGCCTCTCGCTGGTCTTTGGTTTGCTCTACGGCTTCGGTGAGGCGCTGTTTGCCCTGGTCGGCGAAGGTTTGGGTGCGTTGTTTGAGCTGGTCGGCGATCGCCTTGGCTCCGCTCACCACCGAGGACATATCCTGGCGGGTGCGGTTCAGGTCGTTGTGCAGAAATTCGGCGGCTTGCTGCGCCACGTTTCCGGTGTAGAGGGGGGCAGCTTTCAGGGATTCTTCTCGTGCCATCAGGCGGCTGCCGCTCATGCTCACTACATCGCTGGCGGGTAAAGCGTAGGTACCCGCTGCCAAGCCTCCCCAGGCATCGGAGGTGAAGAGATAGTCCACGATATCCCCGGTTTCCTGGGTAATGCGATAGTCCACTACCACCCCGACGCGATCGCCCTTATTCGTCCATACCTCATGGCTCAGCACCCGCTCCGCATCACCAGGCTTTTGCGGCTCAATACCCGCCACCCGGCTGACCACAATTGCCCCATCCCCCAGGCTCTCCAGTTGCTCCCATGCCACATAGCGCTTCCGAATGCCAAGCGGTCCCGACGTACAGGAGAAGCCTGTCACCTGGTGATGGCGCGGGTTTACCCAGATTTCCTGAAGCTGTCCCAGTTCTTCAGCGGTGTTCAGGTCCAGCACCCGTCGTCCCACCAGTGCGCTTTGCTTTAGCCCAACGTCTGGCGTCGGATTCGGGGATGCAGATTCTGACGGTGCCATCGCAATGCCTCCAGCTCAGCCTTAAGGGGTTTGGTCAAAGGGCGGTTATACCCCAATCATGGGTCTGTTCCTGGGTGGACGGGGTGCTTTTTCATATTTCTTCAATCCTAAGGCGATCTCCAGAAAAGAATATCCCCATTTTTTGAGAGAGGGCGCGGCTAAGCCGCGCCCTCTCTCAAAAAATGGGGATATTTCAGAAATCTCCTAAGGGGCAAAACATTTGTGCTGCCCTTTTGAAGCCGGGATGTTACGCAATCCACGGAGGCGTGTAGATAGTTTGTATCTGTGCGATCGCGGAACTTTCAACCCCAGTCAAAAAATGAGCGGGTGTTTGGGAACTCTAACATCAGCAGTGGAGGCATACGGTGATGAGTTCAACACAATCAGCGCCCTTCGTCAATGATTCCCCTTTGGCATCGCCTCCTGTGGAACGGTTTGAGGCGTCGTCAGATGGCCTGGGTTCCGAGTCTGTGCTGGCGGATCTGCCGCTGTGCCGACTGGCGATCGCCCCCACCCACTCTGGGCAAGAGCTTTCCCAGATCTTCCAGCGTTACCCCGACCTCCCCGGCGTTATTCTGCAAAACGAGGGCGAAACCCTGGGGGTGATTTCGCGGCAACGGTTCCTGGAGTTTTTGCTGCGTCCCCAGGGGATGGACTTGTTTTTGGCGCAACCCCTCTGGGTGCTGCACGCCTATGCCCGCTGCCCAGCCTTGCACCTGCCCGCCTCCACCTCCATCCTCAGTGCCGCAGGGCAGGCGTTGCGGCGATCGCCCGACCAGCGGCAAGAACCTCTTTTGGTGGAGCAGCCCGACGGCACCCTTTGCCTCCTCGACATTCACGAACTCTATCGCGCCGACTGGCAAATTCGCGGCATCGAAACCCAGGCACGCTACGAGCGGATGCAACTGCAAATGATCCAGCACGAAAAAATGGCGGCTCTGGGGCGGTTGGTGGATGGCGTCACCCACGAAATTCTCGACCCGGTGGGCTTTATTTGGGGAAATGGGGTGCACCTGTCGGAGTACTTTGACCAGATGATGCAACTGCTGGCGGCTTATCAGATGCATTTGCAAGAGAAGCCAGGGGCGATCGCCCAGCTTGAACACGACCTGGAACTCGACTACCTCATTGAGGATATACCCCGCACATTGCACAGCATCCAGGCAGGAGCCAACCGCCTCAAAACCCTGACCACCAGCCTGCAAAACTTCTGCCACATCGACGAGGTCTACCCCAAACCCGCCGACCTGCACGATTGCCTGGATAGCCTGCTGCTTCTGCTCGAACACCACCTGGCAGGGCGCATCCATATCGTGCGCCAGTATGCGCCCATTCCCCCGATTTCGTGCTTTGTGGGGCAACTCAGCCAGGTCTTCATCAACCTGCTCACCCGCTCCGTCGAAACGCTGCTCAACCCCGCCCTCAAGTCCCGCTGGGATGCAACCGGGGCAACCCCCACCGACCCCAAACCCTGCATCACCGTCACCACCCGGCTGGAATCCCGTCAGCCCAACAGCCATGCGCTGTCTGCCCATCGCTGGGTCGTCGTCACCATCGAGGATGATGGCTGGGCACTTTCCCCAGAAGAATGCGAACAAATCCGCCAGTCCTTCTCCGTCAAACAGCGCACGACCCAGGAAACTAGCCTGGCACTGAGCTACCAGATTGTGACCGCCAAGCATGGTGGCGTGCTGGGGCTGCGATCGCCCACGCTCCCCTCACCCAACCCACCAACTTCCCCCGCCAGAGGCACAGCCTTCGAAGTCTGGTTACCCCTATCTTAAAGTGCTCCAAGAATACAGAGAACCCATTAGTGGGAAAGCGGGTGCGGCGTTGCCGCACCCGCTTTCCCACTAATGGGTTCTTCTATTTCAATACCTTCGCCATTTTTCTAAAACCCTTGATTTTGCGTGCGCTTTGCACACGCAAAATCAAGGGTTTTAGAAAAATGGTGAGCATGTTGTTATTTAAGACTTTTCTTAGAAAGAATATCCCCCGTCATTCCCGCGAAGGCAGGAATCTATGAAGGTTAAATGGCAATAATCGAGAAACTCTAGATGGATGCCCATGTCATAGGCATGACAGAGAACCCTACCCTCTTTAACCGGGATAGACTTTCGCTGAAATCACCTTAAGGAAAAAACTTGAGACGATTGGCAATCCAAAAGGCATAACTCTGTCGTAAGAGGGATAGGCAGCGCGGTAAAAAAAGGCGATCGTTCGTTCAATAACGCAAGTAAAACGAAAGTAATAAAAAAAGCCTCTGGGAGTCTTGCCTTGTTTCGACCCCAGAGACTTTTCGCACTCCTCACACTTTCACTACTAAACCTACAAAGTCTGCTCAAATTTGTCGAGTAGTCCGTGACACTTTTTCCCAATTGGCATACGTTTTAAGGGTTTTACACAGGACAGTGTGCCCATTTTGCAATTACTGGTTGAGGGGAAGTGTTAATGGTTGCGTCTTGTGATATATGGCGATCGCACCAGAATGCCCATCGCTACAGGCAAAACCTTCCAGCCTGCTCCGACCGTTCCACCTCGGGCTTGGGATCACGTACAAAACAAAACCCGGAATTTTTGATGAGAAGCGCGGCAGTGCCGCGCTTCTCATCAAAAATTCCGGGTTTTGTTTTATTTTCAATCTTTGGCAAAAATACAAGGACTGGAGGAGAGAGGCGTTGCAATGCCCCTCTCCTCCAGTCCTTGTATTTTTGCTATGTCCCTTATGATCGGCAAGTAGGAAAAAGGCGATTCCCGGGGTATGACGAAGAGAACCTACGAGGTGATCTATGACACGGTTCGCAAGATCCCTTACGGTAGAGTGGCGACCTATGGGCAAATTGCCGACCTGTCGCACTTGCCAGGACGGGCAAGGATGGTGGGCTACGCTCTCTACCGGATTGTGAGCGATGACGACATTCCCTGGCATCGCGTGATCAACGCCCAGGGGCGCGTCTCGGAGTCGCCCGTGCGCAATGGCAGCGACAATTTGCAACGGGTGTTGCTCGAAGCTGAAGGCGTGCAGTTTCGCCTCAATGGGACAATAGATTTGAACGTTTATCTCTGGCAGCCTGATATCACGGAGTTCTTTATCCCATGAGCGGTCTTCCTCAAACAGTTCGCCCCCACGCCAAGCCTCTTTCCGAGACACGCCCTTTAACCCGGCGGCACTCGCAAAAACCCTGGTTGACTCGCTGGCTCACGGTGGGACTGGCGCTCCTGACTGCCATCGTGGGTTGGCTGGGCAGTGGGGAGAGGGCGATCGCCAAACCCCTCCTCAAACCCCTCCTTGCCCCCATCAACGGCGACAACGAAGAGGTTTACAAATACCGCTCCGTCCATGACCCCGATGGCATCGGCAAGACCTACATGGGGCGTGAGATTGCCCACTACATGGGACACCGGGGTGCCGCCTGGCTAGAACGCCCCGATCGCGAAGTGCAGGAGCAACCCAAACTCCTGATCGATGTCCTCAACCTGGAGCCAACTGATGTGGTCGCTGACATTGGCGCAGGTACAGGCTACATGAGCTTTCGCATGGCAACCGAAGTCCCCGAAGGCAAAGTTCTGGCGGTAGATATTCAGCCCGAAATGCTGGAAATGCTGGAGTTCTTTCAGGAGATCAACCAGATTGAGAATGTAGAAACCGTCCTGGGAAATCCAGACAACCCCAATTTGCCGGACAATACCGTGGATCTGGCGTTGATGGTGGATGCCTACCACGAGTTTGAGTACCCCTACGAGATGATGCAGGGAATTGTGCGATCGCTCAAATCCAACGGACGTGCTGTGTTAGTGGAATATCGCGGCGAAAACTGGCTCTTGCCCATCAAGCGCCTCCACAAAATGACCGAAGCCCAGGTGAAACGCGAAATGGAAAATGTGGGGCTGGAATGGCAAGAAACCCTGGAAATCCTACCCCAGCAACACATCCTTATCTTCTCAAAACCCGCCTTAGCCAGTTCTGACAGCTCTGTTGATAGCTCTGCTGAAGAACCTGGAAAAAATCAGCAAAATGAAATCTAACCTTTGCACATTTCGGCAATCGAAATGGCAAAAATCAGTATCGTAGAACCACCAACTCTCCTTGTAAGCTGTGCGAGTAACCTTAACAACAGCCAATTTTCACTAAAATTTGTCATACGTAGCAAAATAACGACTGCCGTTGTTTTCCAAAATCTAAATCTCACCTTTCCTCTAAAGCGCTGTGCCTACTATCGTTTGGTTGGTTCCTCTTGTTTGGACTCTGGTTTGCCTCGGGGCTGTTGGTTATGGCTGGTTTCGTCACGCTCAACTCCAACGCGCATTGCAATGGTGGTGGAAGCGACAGGTTACCCAGGCTTATGAAAATGCAGAAAACTTGCGCAATTATGTGCTTCAGGAATCATTTGCCCTGCGGCGACATCTCGAACTGATCGGTGTTCCCGAGCCTTCAGGGTCAACGATCAAGTTGTGGCAGGCACACATGCCACTCCTATTGGAAAGTGCTAACCGTCTTCATCGAGAAGTGCAGGGTTTGAGCGATCAACTCTCGTCTCCGTTTCTGGAAGACAGTTTACTCTTAGCCATTCGTCATGTCATAGCAGCCTGGGAAAAGGAGTATCCGAAGGTTAATTTCTCTCTGAATTTGCCAGCGCAATGGGAACCAGAAAATGAGATCCAGCAAGATATTTTGACCAAGGTTTTAGATGAATGCCTGCATCTATGCCTCACAGATTTATTTCTATCCGAAATAGTTTTATCCAAAATAGAAAATGATAGTGAAAGATGTGATGTGGCGATCGCCCTACATTCCAGAAAGAACTGGCACTATCTCACGATTCAAATGACCTTTCCAACCGGATTTACGGCCTCCATCTATCAGCGTCGTCGCTCTTTTCATTATCTTGGAAAAGTCTTTCAAACCCTGATGCCCGGTCACTATACACTCAAACTAGCCCCTCAAACTTTATCCTTTATGGGGCAATGGAAATCTCTATAATCAACCCATTTTTCTATCATGGCTGAATCTCAAAAACTCACCTTCTTGATTATTGATGATCACGAGCTAGTCCTGGGAGCCACCCGCTCGGCACTAGAACAAGCCTATCCCGATGCCCATCTTGTGACCGCCCAATCGCTTCAAGATGCCATGCGCTGTGTGAAGATGTACCAGCCCAATTTAGCCGTAGTCGATTTATCGATTCCCAATGAAACGGGAGAAATGGCACAAATTAATGTGGGTATTCAATTATTGAAGCAATTAATGCAGCAATATCCCACCCTAAACATTGTGGTGCAAAGTGCCCATGTAAAAACCCTTGTTCGGCTCAAACCTATCATCAACGAACATGAAGGAGGGTTTACGATCGCCGATAAAAGCCTGCCCATGAAAGAAATGTTGACGAAAGTAGACTGGGCATTGCAGGGGCTTATCTACACTCCCAGAGACATGCGAAATGGGCTGGAAGTGAAACCAGAATGGTTAGAAGTTTTGCATTTAGCTTTTCAGGAAGGGTTGCAAGATAAGGCGATCGCCGAGCGAATGAATGTTTCTGAACGAACCGTTCGCCATTATTGGACAAAGATTCAAGATGTACTGGAAGTGTATCCCGACGAAGGAAAAAACGTTCGGATACAAACTGAAATTCATGCACGCCAAGCGGGCTTAATTGACTGAGACTGATAGATTCCGTCTGCTCCCAATACTGCGACCAAAACTTATTCTGGCTCTGTGGGGCACATAAGCTATGACACGCAAAAAACGGCGATCGCCCAAACCAACAATTCCTCTGGCTTGGCTCAGTTTTTTGCCCAGTGCATTAGTGATTGTTTTGCTGGTTGTCGCCCGTTGGGGAGGAGCTTTGCAACAGCTTGAACTCGCCGCCTTTGATTGGATGTTGCGATCGCGCCCGGCTGAACCTATCGATCCACGCATCACAATTATTGGCATCAACGAATCCGATATTGCTCGTATCGGGAGCTATCCGATTCCCGATCAAGAACTAGCCGATTTACTCACAACCTTGCAACGTTATGAACCCGCTGCCATAGGTGTCGATATTTATCGCAACCTGGCTGTCCCTTCAGATAACGAACCTGAAAGTGAAAGCGGAACATTAGCCCTCGAAAAAGTTTTTCGTCAATATTCCAACATCTTTGCTATTCAAAATGTCTTGCCTGGTATAGGGGGGAATCTCGTACCGCCACCTCCGTATGTTTCTGCCGAGCAAGTAGGATTTGTAGATTTTTTGCTCGATCAAGACGGTTCAGTTCGGCGTAGCCTTTTAGGAAGTCCAGATTTGCAAGATCAATTTCAGTTTTCCTTAGCAATTCAACTTGCCAATCTTTACCTGACAGATCTTGGAAGCCCTTTAGAAAATGGTGTAATTGATCCAAAAGCGATGCGATTTGGGGATGTAGAAATTCCTCGGTTTTATCCCTACACAGGAGCTTATATTCGTGCTAATTCAGGAGGCATACAAACACTATTAAACTTTCGTAGCGGACGCCAACCTTTTCGTCGGGTTTCTTTGGAAGAATTACAGGCTGGGGAGTTCGAAGCCGAATGGTTTGAGGGCAATATTGTCCTGATTGGAATCACCGCTGAAAGTGTAAAAGATATTATTACCTCTGCCGCTGTTAATATCGATAATCCTTCCCTCTTTTATGGTGTCGAAGCGCAGGCTCATGCTGTGAGCCAAATTGTGAGTGCGGTTCAGGATGGGCGTCCGTTGTTGCAGGCTTGGGCAGAACCCTGGGAGTATGCCTGGATCATTGCCTGGGGCATTTTGGGATGGACTTTGGGGCGCTGGGGGCGATCGCCCCTTCGAATTTTGGGGGCAGTCGGCCTGGCAAGTGGCACGCTTACAGCCATCTGCTATGGCACGTTGCTGATAGGTTGGTGGATTCCCTTTATGCCTGCCCTCATTGGCTTGGTGGTGAACGGGACGGGGTTGGCGGCGGCAGCATTTTACCGTCAGGAACAAGACTTGCGGATTCGCCTGGTGGAACGGCAAGCGGTTATTGAGCAAACCTTTAATTCCATTCACAATGGACCGCTACAAACCCTCGCCAGTATCCTAAAACAAGCGGCTCAGTCGGATACGATTTCTTCTCACTTTTATACCGACTTAAAAGGTTTAAATAAAGAGTTGCGGGATGTCTATGAAACGGTGCGGAAGGAAGTTTTGACCGAGGGCGATCGCCTCTATCTCAGCCTCAATCAAGAAATTGATCTGAATGCACCGCTTCACGAAATGCTGTATGAAGTTTATAGCAATGTTTTAGAGCGTAATTTTGTTGGTTTCCAATCGCTCAAAATCAAAATTGTTAAGTTTGAACCTATGGATGATCGCAATCTAACCATCGATCAGCGGCGATCGCTTTGTCGTTTTTTGGAAGAGGCTCTATGCAATGTCGGAAAACATGCCCTCAATCCGACCCGCATTCAGGTTACTTGTAGTCAAACAAACAGCACCAATCAAATTACAGTTATTGATAACGGTCAAGATAAATCATCGTTGAAAGAACAAACCCAATCCACTTTTTTGCGCCTGAGATCGGGTATGGGAACACAGCAAGCGAGAGCCTTGGCAGCAGAACTTGGAGGAACCTACGGGCGATCGCCCCATGCCCCCCATGGCACAAAATGTGAGCTTTTATGGAATCCTTACAAATCCCGTAAATCAATGCCCTTTTGGGCTTCTGTTACTTTCTGGCAGGGGAAGGGAATCCTGAGGAGGTAGAAGCTGATCTTGAAATGTTTTGTAATGAAAACGTAGATCTGCTGTTCCCAAGTCCCCTCTTCCTTGTCATGCTGACGGAACATCTATGATTTTGCTGTTTCCTGACCTTTTTGCATGCTTACCCGTATATCAGCTCAGATAGAAGAAAATTTAAGGTCTGCGATCGCTCCCCATCCTTTGATTGTTGCTCCACAAACCTCGGTTCAGGCGGCGATCGCCAAAATGAACGCGGCCTATCACGATGTCGAATCCTCTTATGCGCAGGGGAAGGATTTCGAGCCACATAGCAATTCGGTGTCAGGCAGCAGACAACTTGAACAGGAACGCTCTCACCTACAAGCTCGTTCTCGTTGTGTTTTGGTGGTCGAAGCCGGGGTTCTTGCAGGTATTCTGACCGAGCGCGAGATTCTGCGGTTGTGTGGTGAGGAAGCGGCATTCGCGCAATCCCTGGATACCCTCCCCGTCCATCGGGTCATGATGAAACCCGTAGTGCTGAAAGCGGCAAACTTCAAAGACGATGCAGTTGCCGAGCGGCTGTTGCGCCAAAATCCCAGGCAACCGTTGCCTGTGGTGGGCGATCGCGGCGAAATTCTGGGGCTGGTTACCCATGAAACCCTGCGACAATGCCGGGACGAGGCAATTTGCAGAAACCAACAAACAACAGAACCGTTGCACGCCCAATCAGATCACTCTCGCATTCAGCAACTCCGTCTGGAACTGAAGCTGCTCGAAAATGTTCTCGAAGTCATCCTGGCGGGATATTGGGATTGGGACATTGCCAACAACTACGAATACCTCAGCCCCGGTCTCAAAAAGATGTTTGGTTACTCCGATGACGAGTTGCCCAATCATCCTGAGAGCTGGCAAAAGCTGATTTTTCAGGACGATTTGCCAGCGGTGCTCGACTGCTTTGAACGCCATGTGCAGAGCCACGGAGCCGTTCCCTTCTACAACGAAGTTCGTTATCGCCACAAAGATGGCTCGACGGTCTGGGTCATGTGCTCTGGGCAAGTGATTGAGTGGGATGCCGCAGGCAAGCCCCTGCGCATGATTGGCTGCCATATGAATATTACCCGGCAGAAGCAAACAGAACTGCAACTTCAGCGCAGCAAAGAAGAACTGGAGCGCTTTTTCCTCATTACCCTCGATTTGCTGTGCATTGCCGATACGGAAGGGCGCTTTCATCGCCTCAACCGGGCGTGGGAAACCACTCTAGGCTATGCCATTGAGGAAATGGAAGGGCAGTCGTTCCTCAGCTATGTGCATCCCGATGATGTTGCTTCAACCCTGGAGGCGATCGCCACCCTCGACCGCCAGGAAACAGTGCGGTCATTTGTCAACCGCTATCGCTGTAAAGATGGCTCCTATCGGTCTATCGAGTGGTACTCCCGTCCCTATGGCACCATGATTTATGCCGCAGCACGAGACATCACCGAGCGCCTCAAGGTTGAACAACAACTCCGCAAAAACGATGCGCATCTCAAAACAGCCCAGCGAATTAGTAAGTTGGGGAGCTGGGAATTTGATCCGCAAACCGAGGCCATTCATTGGTCAGAGGAAGTGTTCGCTATTTTTGGGCGCGACCCAGCCAGTGGTCCTCCCAGCTACGAAGAGCTGATCCAGCTTTATCACCCCGATGACCAGGCTTACCACGACGAGACGGTGAAACAGGCGATCGCCGCCGGACAACCCTATGATCTGGAATGCCGTGCTTACCATCCGAATGGCAATTTGATCTATGTGCAGGCACGGGGCGAACCTATTTTTGACGCTCACGGAAACCTGATCCAAATCGTTGGTACGGTGCTGGATATTACCGATCGCAAACAAGTCGAATTTGATTTACGGCAAACCACTGCTCAACTGACAGCCTCAAACAAAGAATTGGAAGCCTTTGCCTATTCGGTATCCCATGACTTGCGATCGCCATTGCGAGCGATTGATGGTTTCAGTCAGGCAATCCTCGAAGACTATGGCGAACAATTTGACGACACCGCTCAAGACTACTTCAACCGGATTCGGCGCAACACCCAACGGATGAGTGCCCTCATTGATGATCTGCTGCGGCTTTCCCGTGTTTCCCGCTCGGATATGCAACTCCAGCGGCTCAACCTTAGCCAGATGGTGGTGGAGCAAATCGAAGAACTGCGCATGGCAGAACCAGAACGGCGGGTAGAGGCGATCGTCGCACCCGATGTTACCGTTCGCGCCGATCCCACCTTAATGCGCATTACGTTGAGTAATCTTTTGCAGAATGCCTGGAAATTTACCAGCCACCACCCCACTGCCCGCATTGAATTTGGGTTCCATCAACAAAATAACCAGCCTGTTTATTTTGTTTCTGATGATGGAGCCGGGTTCGATATGAATTATGCTGGGATGCTGTTTGGCGTCTTCCAGCGACTTCATGATACCCATGAGTTTCCTGGCACTGGCATTGGGCTGGCAACGGTTCAGCGTGCTATCCATCGGCATGGGGGAACCGTTTGGGCACAAGGCGCGATCGAGCAAGGGGCTACCGTTTACTTTACGCTTCCCCCCCACCCGACTTATGCCAACCCATCAGAAGACCTAGGCTTAAACAAGGAAGGGGAATGACTACACATAGCCCGATTCTACTGGTCGAAGACAACCCCGACGATGAGAGGCTGACTATACGTGCCCTTAAGCGGGGTAACCTCATCAATGAAATTGTTGTTGCCCGCAATGGTGAAGAAGCGCTCCAGCGTCTTGCCAACCTCAGCCCCCTGCCCTGTGTGGTCCTGCTCGATCTGAAGCTACCAAAAGTTGATGGTTTAGAGGTTTTGCGCCAAATTCGAGCTAATGAACAAACCCGTTTGTTGCCCGTTGTCGTTCTCACCTCTTCCAGCGAAGATCGCGATATCATCGATAGCTATGATCTGGGAGCCAATAGTTACGTCCGCAAACCTGTTGCCTTTGAAGCGTTTACTGAGGCTGTACGCCAACTGGGGCTGTACTGGGCGCTCGTTAATGAATCTTTACCCAGAGGCTTATGAACGGTCATGAGTGAAACCCTCAATCTCCTTTGTGTAGAAGACTCAGAAGATGATGTTCTGCTCATCTTGCGCGTTTTGCGTCAGCATGGCTTTCGGCTGCATTGGGAGCGGGTACAATCGGCAGCGGCATTGCGTGATGCCCTTGCCAGTCGCGACTGGGACGTAATTATTTCAGACTACAACCTGCCAAAGTTTGATGCGCCTTCAGCTCTGAGTATTCTCAAGGAGAGCGGCAAAGACATTCCCTTCCTGGTGGTGTCGGGAACCATTGGGGATGAGATGGCAGTGCAGCTCATGCGAGCGGGTGCCCATGACTATTTGATGAAGGACAATTTGGCACGCCTGCCAGAAGCGGTGCGGCGTGAACTGCGGGAAGCCCAAACCCGCAAAGAAAGTACCCGTGCCCGCACAGAACTAGACGTTGCCCAGGAGCGGTTGCAGCTTGCGATAGAAACAGCGGGCATTGGTTTATGGGACTGGGCGGTGCAAAGTCGCAAGGAAGTGTTGAATAGCCGCTGGGCAGAGATCATTGGCTACACCCTGGAAGAACTGGAGCCGATTACGGTCACAACCTGGCAGCATTATGCCCATCCCGATGATGTGCAAAAAGCGCTGGATTTGATGTGGCAACACCTGCATGGAGAAACACCCTCCTACCAGTGTGAGTTGCGGATGCGACACCGCGATGGGCACTGGATTTGGGTGCTGGATCAGGGCAAGGTGGTGGAGTGGGATGCGGAGGGCAAGCCGCTGCGGATGATTGGGACGCAGATGGACATTACCGCCCGCAAGCAAACAGAACTCCGGCTCGCACTCCAGAGCCAGTTGTTGGAGCGGATTGCCCAGGCAGAACCATTGCCCGATATTCTCGACGCGCTGGTGAGGGCGGCAGAAAAACAACTGGGCGATGGGCGATGCTCCATTTTGCTGTGCGATGCGGAAAAGGGCACATTGCGTCACGGAGCTGCGCCAAATTTGCCCGATGCTTACAATCACGCGGTGGATGGGCTAAAAATTGGTCCAAATGTAGGCTCTTGTGGCACGGCGGCGTTTTATCGCGATGTGGTGGTTGTGGCGGATATTGCGACGGACCCCCGCTGGCAGGATTATCGCGCGTTGGCGCTGACGTATGGGCTACGAGCGTGTTGGTCTGCCCCGGCGATTAGTACAGATAATAATGTGCTGGCAACGTTTGGAGTTTATTATTCAGAATCTCGCACCCCCACCCATTGGGAGCTAGAAACAATTGCGCTGGCAGCCAATATCGCCAAGATTGCCATTGAGCGCGATCGCGCGACCCAGGCACTCGCGGAAATGAATCAGGAGTTGGAGGCACGGGTCGCCCGGCGTACCGATGCGTTGATCAAAAGCGAATCGAAACTCCAGGCCATTCTCAACTTTGCTCCCGCTATTGTTTACGTCAAAGATCTGGAAGGGCGTTATAGCTTTGTTAATGAAGCGTTTCTAGCATTGTTTAAATGCGAATTGGCGGATGTGTTAGGGCGCACGGATGAGGATTTGTTTCCCCCAGAAATTGCTGAGGCGCTGCGGACAAATGACCAGATTGTGTTGGAAATCCAGGAGTTTTGCCAGTACGAGGAGGAGATGCAGATTGGCGATCGCCCCTTCACTTTCCTCTCAAACAAGTTTGTGCTGCTGGATGTGAATGGCGTTCCCTATGCACTCTGTGGCATTTCAACAGACATCAGCGAACGCAGGGTCTTTCAGGATGCCCTGCGGCGTGGAGAAAAACGGACAAGGGCTACCCTAAATGCAATTCCCGACCTGGTCTTTCGGCTGAATCAGGCAGGGGAATATATTGATATTTCTCCTTCTCCGAGGGTGAGCAATCTGGTTGACCCAGCCGACGCCATTGGCAAATCGGTCGATGAGCTACTGCCCCCGGCGGTGGCTCAGGGCTACCGCCAGGCAACGGCACGGGCGATCGCCTCCCAAAAGGTTCAGAACTATGAGCAGCGAATTGTCGTCGATGGCAACATTCGCTATGAGGAAGTGCGGGTGTCTCCCTGCGGGCGCGATGAGGTGGTGGTGCTGGTGCGCGACATTAGCGATCGCAAGGCGGCAGTGGCAGCCCTGCGCCAGAGCGAATCGCGCTTTCAGCGGATTGCCAGCAATGTACCGGGTGTGCTCTACCAGTTTGTTTTACACACCGATGGAAATTACGAGTTTACCTATGTGAGCGATCGCTGCCAGTCCATTCTGGAACTGAGTGCAGAAACAATTCAGCAGGATGCTTACCAACTTTTAGCCTTGCTGGAACCTGAGGATTTGAAGTCCCTGGAGGCATCCATTCAACAGTCGGCTCAGGTGTTAGAGCAGTGGTCGTGGGAAGGGCAGTTGACCACGCCATCCGGGCGGAAGCTTTGGGTGCAGGGCATTTCTCAACCCGAACGTCGGGAAAATGGTGATGTTTTGTGGGATGGGCTGTTGATAGATGTGAGCGATCGCAAGTACATCGAATCTAAACTGCAACAGACTATCTCTGAACTTGGCCATGCCACCCGCATGAAGGATGAGTTTCTGGCAAACATGAGCCACGAATTGCGCACGCCGCTCAATGCCATTTTGGGCATGTCGGAGGGGATGCAGGAGCAAGTCTTTGGGTCGCTCAACGAGCAGCAGAGCCATGCGGTGGGAACCATCGAGAAAAGCGGTCGGCATCTTTTGTCGCTGATCAACGACATTTTGGATTTGTCAAAAATTGAGGCGGGCAAACTAGAGTTGCATCTGGAAGATGTGCCCATCGAAAACCTGTTCAATTCCAGCCTTACCTTTGTCCGGCAAGCCGCTTACACCAAGCAGATACAACTCCGAACCGAGATTCCCCAAAGCCTGAGCTGTCGGCAACTGCGCGTAGACGATCGCCGCATTTGCCAGGTGTTGATCAACCTCCTGAGCAACGCGGTGAAGTTTACCCCTAAGGGTGGGGACGTTACCCTGAGTGTGCGATCGGGCAAAATGCCGCCCCATTCCCTCCATGCCGAAGGCGTCGGAGAACCTGCCATTTGCTTCACCGTCACCGATACAGGAATTGGGATTGCCCAGGAAAATTTGGGCAAGCTTTTCCAATCTTTTGTGCAAATTGACAGTAGCCTCAGTCGCCGCTATGAAGGCACAGGCTTGGGATTGGCGCTGGTTCGACAAATCACAGAAATGCACGGTGGTTGTGTAGAGGTAACGAGCGAATTGGGGAAGGGCAGTCAGTTCATGGTGTGGTTGCCCTTCATGCCTGTTGCCAATGCCACCTCTCCTGCCCCTGTGCTGCCGAATGTGACCAGTCATGCAACGGCTAAAGTTGGTGCAGCGGATAAAGAACCGCTCATTTTGCTGGCGGAAGACAATGAGGCAAATATTCTAACAACGACGAGCTATCTCAATGCCAAGCGGTTTCGCACACTGCTAGCCCATGACGGGCAGGAGGCGATCGCCCTGGCGCAAGCCCACCATCCTGATTTAATCTTGATGGATATTCAGATGCCGGGGATCGATGGGTTAGAGGCAATTCGTGTGATTCGTCAACAACCCGCACTGGCAGAGATTCCCATTATTGCCCTGACGGCGTTAGCAATGGCGGGCGATCGGGAACACTGTCTAGCAGCAGGAGCCAATGAATATCTCACTAAACCGATTCAATTAAAACAGTTAGCTGAAACAATTCAGCAATTTCTGAGTTTGTAAGCTGCTTCTCACCGTTTTTGTTGATCAAACGAAAGTAACGTTGGGTTGAGCACTGTAACGTTCCTGAGTAAATCGGCGCAAAATTCTGTGGCATTTGTCAGCATAAATTGTCGGCATAATAAATTGTCAGCAGATTTGGTCAATATATTTATTCGCAACCTATCAGTAGCCCTGCCATCAGCCTGCAAGGAACCTGTAATGTCTTATCCGTCGATCCTGGTTATTGATGATGAACCAACAAATTTTGATGTGATTGAGAGTTTTCTCAGTCAGCAGAATTATCAGTTGCACTACATGTCTAGCGGGCGGGAGGCGATCGCTGCCCTCGATTTGCTCAACCCCGACGCGATTTTGCTGGATGTGATGATGCCGGAGATGGATGGGATCGAGGTGTGCCAGCGGATTAAATCCCTGGAAAAATGGCAGGCAGTTCCTATCATCATGGTGACGGCGCTGGCGACGAAAGCGGATCTGGCACGCTGTCTGGAGGCGGGCGCAGACGACTACATGAGTAAGCCCGTCAATGCACTGGAGTTGCGATCGCGCCTCCGCTCTATGCTGCGCATCAAGCGCCAGTACGATGACTTGCAAGTGGCACTGGAACGGCAAGCAGTCCTGGAAGCGGAAAAAGTGCGGTTGCTTGCCCTCCACAATTCAGAATTAGAACAAAAGGTGGGAGAACGCACGGCAGAACTGGAAGCCCAGGCAGAAACCATCCGCTACAACGCCCTGCATGATCCCCTGACGGGACTGCCCAATCGTAGCCTGTTGCTGAACCGCATTGAAGCGGCGATCGCCCGCAGTAAATCGCCTCAGCCCACCATAAACCCTTCCTCCCATCCGTCCTCAACCCCTTACACCATTCTTTTCCTCGACCTCGATCGCTTCAAGGTCATCAACGACAGCCTGGGGCATTTATTTGGGGATCAACTCCTGATTATTATTGCCAGCCAGCTTGAAACCTACTTGAGCGGAACCGATATGGTTGCCCGCTTTGGCGGCGACGAATTTGTGTTTTTGCTGGAATCTACCTCCAGTCCAGATGCTGTGATGGAACGGGTAGAGCGCATTCTTCAAGACTTTCAAAAGCCTGTCCTGCTGAAGGATTATCAACTCTTTTTGGGAGTGAGTATTGGCATTGTGTTTGGTCATGCGGGCTATGACGAACCGGCTGAGTTGATTCGGGATGCGGATATTGCCATGTATCGGGCAAAGGCAAAAGGCACGAATACCTATCGGGTGTTTACGACAGAAATGCGGACCCATGCGCTGCACCGCATGACCCTGGAAAGCGAGTTGCGGCAGGCTTTGGAGCGGGATGAGCTACTGGTGTATTACCAGCCAATTATTGAAATGGAGAGCGATCGCCTCATCAGCCTGGAGGCACTGGTTCGCTGGCAACATCCACTGCGGGGCTTCATCTCTCCGATGGAGTTTGTGCCCATAGCCGAAGAAACTGGGCTAGTCGTTGCCCTCGATCATTGGGTGATGCACCATGCTTGCCAGCAGTTAGCAACATGGCGAACACACTATCAATCCATGTCTTCGGTGCGGGTCAGTGTCAATCTTTCTGCCCAGGATCTTCGCTACGCCAACCTGCTCAGAGATATTGATGCCATTTTGAAGGCGACTAAACTGGGAGGCAGTTGGCTTACCCTGGAAATCACAGAAAGTATGCTGGTTCAGGATATTGAGCCAACTATTTCCCTGCTGACTGAACTCCACAACCGCAATATTCGGATCAGTATTGATGACTTTGGAACGGGCTATTCTTCCCTAAACTATCTCCACCAATTGCCTGTGGACTATCTCAAAATCGATCGCTCCTTTGTCAGCCAGATGGAGGTCAACAACCCCAATTATCAGGTGGTAAACACAATCATCGCCCTGAGCCAGCAGTTGGGCTTGCGGACGATCGCCGAAGGGATCGAAACTTTGCAGCAAAAGCACTGGCTCCATAGTCTGGGCTGTCCCTATGGGCAGGGCTATTTTTTTGCCAAACCGCTTCCGGCAAGCGAAATTGAACACCAGTTTTGCCAGCAAGCCCATGCCACGAAAACCCTGCAAGGTTGAGCAAAAGCTCGGTAAATGAATGCTCGGTAAATGGAAAGTTAGCGCCCCCGTAGAGGCGCTAACTTTCCAATTTATTTCCAAGGCGTGGTTGGGGACTTGCAAGAAAATAAAATCCCAATTTTTGATGGAGAAGGCTGGCAGAGCCAGCCTTCTCCATCAAAAATTGGGATTTTATTAATCCGCAGATCCCTTGGGATAAAGAGGGGAGGTACCTGTCGAAGCGGCAACTGAATTACCACTTCGACGAGGTTGACCTAACCGAGGAGGGCGATCGCCCGCTCCGTCATCGCCTCAGAGGTAATGCGGTTGAGTTCCAGCAGCAGATTGGGCGACGCGGTTGTTTCGCCCCGCTTCCAGGCGAAGGAGTCGCGCTTGCTGGTAGACCGCAGCATCACAGGCTCCAGCATGCCGCTGGCTCCACCCGTAACACCCAGCAGGGCATCGCCACCAAACAGCGCCTCGAACTCGGCATCGCTCAGGAATGTCCCGTCGGGTTCTGAGCAGCTATCCCATGCCACATCCGTTGGGCGATAGAGGCGGCGGGGGCTAACCACAGAGACGATGCGCGAACCGATGCCTTGCGCTTTCAGGGCTTCCGCTGCATCAAACACCGCTTTCAGCACCATGTCCCCAACGACCGCGAAGACTACCGTCTTGTCGCCAGGGGTTTCTTGCAGGGCGATCGCCCCTTTCTCCAGTGCTTCCTGGGTTTGGGCAAAGGTCGTGCGGACGGGCAGCGGCGACTTGCTGGCAGTGATGACCACACCCTTGTTTTTCGTGGTCAGGGCCCAGTCGTAACACACCTGGATGCTGTTGGCATCGGGTGGGAACAGCGGGAACACATTGCCATTCCGCATCATTGCCGAGAAGTAGGCTTCGACTTCGGGACGCTGGTGCGTCCAGCCGTTTCGCCCCTGCTCCAGTGCCCCAGCGGTAAACAGGGTGATGGTGGAGGGGGTGCGGCGGCGCAGTTCTGCCATTGCCTGGGTCACCGTTTGCCAGATGGGCAGCCCGTTGATGGCGAAGGACTCGTAGGAGCACCAGAGGGTGCGTGCCCCCATCAGGCACAGCCCAGCCGCCAAACCCGCGCAGGCATCTTCGCTCAACGGTTCATACACCTGCCCATCGGGAGCCTGGTCATAGGTTTCATCCGGCGTGGGGTGGATGATCTTGAGTGCTTGGTTGATGTTGGCAATCCCCGATGCCGCATTTCCGTCTGCATTGGTGACAACGAAGTTGCGATCGCTCTTACCCACCTCTGCCACCAGACGCCCCATCGCCGTTGTGGAAACCTTGGGCTCACCACCGACAGGGAATTCCTCCAGAGGCAAATCCCCCAGTTCAGGCAGCGGATACTCAAATTCCGTCACAACCGTTTTGGCAGATGGACCACCCCCTGCCCGCTCACAATTTGTCCGCACGATAGACCAGGCAGCAGGGGTGAGGGCGCGAGTCTTCAGCGTATCAATGATATGCGGCGCATCCAAGGTGTCTTTGGGGTAGAGGTTATGGGATTTTGCGCCCCGGGCGTGAACCCCTGCTCCCTTCAGTTGCTTCAAAATCAATACCGTGAGCTTGCCGCCCATTGCCGACTGCGCCGCTTCCTCAGTCGCAACCAGCACCGCCTTGGTAAAGGCTAACCGTTGCTCGAAGGAAAACTGCGTGCTGTCAACATAATCACCCGGCTGATCCTGGTCATCAAAATCTTTGGCATCCACCAGCACGACTTCCTCGAAGCCGTTGCCATGCCAGTAGTCCACCATTTGCTGGTTCGTTTTCAGCGACACCATGCTGTGGTGTTCCTGGGAAAATCCATTCCACACCAGCACGGGCAGGAAGTTGGTTACCTGGGGATAGGCGGTGTGGAAGTGCATGAAGGAACTCATGACATAGGGTTCGCCCAAGCCCCCATCGCCCACGGTGAAGGGGAACAGCTTGTCGCGGTGGAGCTTGGCGGCTGCCATGCCAAAGTGCTGCCCCTGCCCCAACGGACCCGCCGGAGCCAGAATGCCCGGAATGTAGCCAGAGAGGTGCCCCAACAAGCCATGCAACTCTCGGAAGCGATCGCGCAACTGCTGCACCGTCTCAATGCCCATCTCTTCCAGGGAGCGATCGAGGAACATCGCACTGTAGAAACCGGGGGCATGGTGTCCCACTTCGGTCATGATGTTTTTGTGACCCAGCATCACCAGCGCTGCATAGGCTTCGACCTGACTGGCAAACCCGCCCGGATGCCCCGATGCTTTGCTGCCGCAAACCTGCACGGTGAGGTAACGCAAGGCATCTGCATAAAGCAGCGTTTGATAGACAGCAGCGGGGTCGGTGGGAGACGAAATAGCGGTTTTGCCAGGGGCGATCGCCGCTTCCTCTGCAAACTGGGAGAACTTGGGCAAGTCGTCGCCAAAATATTGAATACCGTCACAAAAGACTGGAGCCTTGGATGATACTGCTGTCATCTGCTAAATACCTCTTCTTACTTGTGCGCGTCGCGTCGAGTTTCCCTACCGGACAGGGGAGAACCACCTCCGCTAAGGTCGCTCAGAGTAACGGACAATTGATCAACCTCAGATGCCCAATGACTCAAAGCCCCCTCAGCGGCTTGTAGCTGATCCTACCGTTTTGTGGAAAGGCATGGGAGGGGAAAACGGTTATGGGATCTCTATAGATTTCATTAGCTTTCTTGTCCTTTCATTCGGCAAATGGTACTGGAAGGGGCGATCGCCCCTTCCAAACATTCCTCTTTTTAAGACCTGAATGCTATGAGCACAAAAGCCTTCCTCGCTTTTGCTTACCCGCCAAAATTAAAGAGATTTCTGAGAAAGCAGATCTTGATTTTTTTGAAGGAGGGCGCGGCTAAGCTGTGCCCTCCTTCAAAAAAATCAGAATCTTTTTCTGGAAGTCGCCTAAGACAAATCCTCAATTCACTTTCATCCAAAATTTTCATCCAAAAAGCAAAGTTATCGGTAGTGGTAGGAATGTAATGATTTTTGGGTGTGTGGACAGCGCCCACACACTCAAAAATCATTACCCTTTGAGGACTACCAAGTTATCTTCAGAAAAGCAATTAAACAACGTAAGGGTTTAATAAACAACCCAATGATTCAAAGTTAGTTTTCCATCTGCAACATTCTCGCCATTTTGCTGCTCCCCTTGCTGCTGTCCATGATTTTTTTGTACTTTTCACACACACAATTTAAGGGCGTTAGAGTGCTCCACCAAACAAAAAGCAAGGCAATTTATACTACTGATGCAAGCCTGCTATTGAACGCAGGATAGATGTCAACAAACCACAAATTTCCTAAATTATTAAAAGTATCCCTGGGGTAAGAAGACGATTAGCTATGGCAACTTCAAACAATAATTCTTCCAATAATGCTTTTAGCGACTTTGTAGGCTTTGCGCAGCAAACGTCGCAAACGGTGACAAGCACGGTAAACCATGCTTCAACTCAGGTCGGTGAAGTTTTGGGTGAAAATCTCTACAACTTTGTAGAACAGGGAACAGAAACCATTGGCGCATTGATTGCACCGATCGCCAATCACCCCCTCATCAAATTTGCGACCAAAGTGCCGGGTATGAGCTGGTTGCTGGCGGCGATCGGGCAGGTCAATGTGGAAGCCGTTCAACGGGATGTTGCTGTCCTACAACGCACCTATCCGCTGGAAAATCATGATGAATTAGCGCAGCGGGTCATTATGGATACAGCCTGGAAAGCGGCTGGGGTTGGTCTCGCCACAAACTTCATTCCGCCCATAGCCCTGTTGTTACTGGCAGTTGATGTGGGGGCGATCGCCGCCCTCCAAGCCCGAATGATCTATCAAATCGCTGCTATCTACGGCTTTTCGCCGACAGACTCAGCCCGACTGGGCGAAGTGCTGGCAATCTGGGGCTTGCTGACGGGCAGTTCTAGCATGGTCAAAGCAGGACTGAGTGGCGTAGAACTTGTCCCCGTTGCCGGGACAGCCATCGGCACTGCCAGCGATGCTGCTCTAGTCTATGGCCTAGGGCAGGTTGCCCGCCTGTTCTACGAAGCAAAACAAAAAGCCGTAGCAGAAGGGCGCGATCGCGAGTCTATCTCAAACAATTTGGGGTAACTGGAATCTGGGCGATCGCCCACACACCGCTCCCCCATCCGGATAGCTGTCCAGACCCCTTATCCCTTAAGGATTTGCTGCACTGAAACGAAAACCTCTGGAAAGGCTAAGGGACAAACCTCACCAGTGGTCAACACAACCTCCGAGCCATAGTCACCGTCTACAGGGTTGCGGAAAACCTTCAACTGTTGTTTCTGTAAATCGACGACCCAATATTCCTGGATCGCTGCAACCGCATAGGCTTTGCGCTTGACTTCTGTATCTTTTGAGAGGCTGGTGTTCGCAAATTCGATGAGCCAAAAAATATTTTCTGGATAGGGATGGTGCTGGAGATACTCTCGCCCCAAAGGTTGGGCGATCGCCACATCAGGTTCTGGTTCAGAAGCACTCACCGGAATCGTAATTGGTTTCGCCTGTCGAATGGTTACCCGATTACCCAATAATTCTTTCAGATAATCGCTGGCAGCGGTGGAGTAGTAGGCGTGGGGCGCACCTTCGGGTGACATCTCAATAATTTCTCCGTTCAACAGCTCCACCCGCCGATCATCCAGAATGCCAGCGTCGATCATGCGGTGGTACTCGTCTAGCGTCCATTTGGCGATCGCCACACTCATGGTGAATCCTCCCCTTGGGCTGCTTTCATTGTGCCATTGCTATGGCGATCGCCCTGCCCGTTGTGGAGTTTGGGAAGAGGGGCGATCGCCCCCATTGCTATCGTGCGTGCGATCGCCCTGCACACTCTGGATATTCTGGAGCAAACACTCATGAGATTAGCGACGAGTTGACAGTGACAAGTTGACAGTTATGAGACGAGAGTGGCGAGTGCCGCCGCTGTTGCCGCCTGGGACTCCGTGATATTGGCCACCCGCTCTAGTTGCCGTTCAATCGGGTGAGGCGATCGTTACTGTCTCGTAGATAAACGGTTAGCTGCTCTGACAGGTGCACGAGTTGCTGGGTCGTGGACTCAAATTTTTGGTTAGTCGTTTCTGAACTAATAACCAACCGATTGACGGCTTCAGTAAGCGTGTCCAACCGATGAGTAAGCCGTGCATCGAGTTCATCAATAGTAGTCATAGTTAATGTCAAGGCATCGTAGGAAGTTTGAGAGTGCCTTCAGTACTGCCTAAATTGTCACGGAATTTTCGAGGATGTCTGACATCTACAATTCCAAAATAATGGAGGCTAAAGTTTTTACAAAATATGGACGTAACTGGACTCGAACCAGTGACCCCCACGATGTCAACGTGGTGCTCTAACCAACTGAGCTATACGTCCGGGTTTTGCAGCCTGGGGCAAACGGGCTTTGTGAGAAGCCGTAGCTTGCGCTGCGATTTCCAATCATAGCACAGGTGTTTCGCAGATTTGCAGCCGTTATTTGGGCTTTACCCTGGCATAATCGTGGTTGTAAGAGTACTCCAAGAAAATAAAAAACCCAATTTTGGAGAGCGGGTGCGGCGTTGCCGCACCCGCTCTCCAAAATTGGGTTTTTTATTTTCTTGCTTAGCTCTAACGCTGAGTCTGGAGATTTTGGGTGATGTGGGATGCTCTCACATCACCCAAAATCTTTCCGGTTTAGGACTACCATCGTTTTTAGAAGCGAGGATCGGTCATGCCAGTATTTGTGTTTTGGGGGGAAGACGAGTATTCCATGCAGCGGGCGATCGCCGAATTGCGCGATCGCACCCTCGACCCCAACTGGGCTAGCTTCAACTACGAGAAGATTCCGCCGGAGCAGTCGGATGGGGTGATTCAGGGGCTCAACCAGGCGATGACGCCGCCCTTTGGGATGGGCAAGCGGTTGGTGTGGTTGGCGGATACTGCGGTGTGTCAGCGGTGTTCGGAGGAGTTGCTGGGGGAACTGGAGCGCACTTTGCCTGCCATTCCCGACGAAACGGTGTTGTTGCTCACCATGTCGGGGAAGCCCGATGGGCGCATTCGCTCCACCAAGTTGCTGCAAAAGCACGCGGAGATCCGAGAGTTTGGCTCCATTCCCCCCTGGAAAACGGATCTGTTGGAGAAGCGGGTGAAGCAGGTGGCACAGGAGGTGGGGGTCAAGCTGTCGCCCAGGGCGGTGACGCTGCTGGCGGAGTCGGTGGGCAACGATACCCGGCAGCTTTACACGGAGTTGGAGAAGCTGCTGCTGTTCTCCGATGCGAAGGATAAGACGGTGGATGAGAAGGCGGTGACCTCATTGGTGACGGCGACGACGCAGAACAGCCTGCAACTGGCGGAGGCGATTTTGCAAGGGGATACAGGACGGGCGATCGCCCTCGTCTCGGATCTGTTCAACCGCAACGAACCTGCCCTGCGAATTGTGGCGACCCTCGTGGGGCGCTTCCGCACCTGGCTCTGGGTGAAGCTGATGGTAGAGTCGGGGGAGCGGGACGAAAAGGCGATCGCCAAAGCCGCTGAGGTTGCCAACCCCAAGCGCATCTACTTTTTGCAAAAAGAAGTGCGCCCGGCTTCTCTGCCAGCCCTGCGGGAGTCGATGACTGTGCTACTGGAACTGGAGGTGGGCTTGAAGCAGGGAGCCGATGAGCTGATCTGGATGCAGTCGAAAGTAATTGCCCTGTGCCAACTGTTTCAGCGATCGCCATCACGATAGCTCAGGGCTGAAGATCACATAAAATCCAAGACTTGTTTTTTGAAAGCGGGGCACAGCCCCGCTTTCAAAAAACAAGTCTTGGATTTTATATGATTTGCGTTTCTAAGGATCACGTACGAAATAAACCCCGGAATTTTTGATGAGAAGCGTAGCAATGCCGCGCTTCTCGTCAAAAATTTCGGGGTTTCAATCCTAATTGCGATAGCGATCCAGTTCCTCTGGGGTGAGGGGTTCTTCGGTGGTGATGTAGCGTCCGCCTGTCAGGTTGGAAACAAAGTGCAGGTAGTAGGCAACCTCAGAGTTGCGCTCGACAGCAAAGATATTGGCGTAGTCGGTGTCTGTCAAATACTCAGTGGTCACATCCCGTAAGGTGTAGCCCTGCTCCTGGAGATCCTCTACCAGGGTCTGGCGAGCCCGTCGCCAGTTGACCTCGGTTTGCCAGCATACCTCTTGCCCCGCACATCCGGCGATCGCCCCTTCAAAATGCGGCATTTCTGCCCAGGGCACAGCTTCCGGGGAAGGACTGGGGGATGGCGACGGACTGGGGCTAGGCTCTGGTGTCACCTCGATGGGTAGAGGGGTGGGGGCAGGAGAAGCGGCAGCGTCCGGCGGAGGGGTGGGGGCGGGGGTTGGCTGCACCACGATGGGTGGAGATTGGGGTTGGGGTTGGGGCGGCACGACCTGCACGGGAGTCGGGGCAGGAGTGGGGGCAGGAGGTGGCGGGGGAACGGGAGAAGGGCTGGGTGGTGGAGCAATGGGACCCTCTGCCGACGGTAAGGGCAACGGCGTCAGGCTGACGGTTTCAGGCTCTGGTTCTGGCTCGGGTGGCACGTCGGCAGGGAAAAGCGGCAACCCCAACACTACCCCATGCAGTAGGAGAGACAACACCAACCAGGGGCGCAACAGTAAGCGCACAGGAGCAGGCAGATCTTTTTGCCATTGAGGAGGAGAGTGGGGGGCGATCGCCCCATGCCGTTTCACCAAAGCGCAGAATCCTTAAAAACGTCTTGGGCAAAGCCTTGAGACCCAAAAGTGAACCAGTTCCTCAAGCATAAGCATGAAGGCTATCAATGATTTCTGGCAAGATTTATTGCAAAGTATTTCTATGAAATCATTGTTTCCTAACGACTCAGAAGTCGCAAAAAGGCAGAAACGAGCCTTTACTTTGATGCTTACTACATAGTTTTCGGGAAATTTTGTGCGTTGTCAACTTGTCAGCTTGCTAAGAATCAGAATACATAAGCTGAAAAGAAGGGCAATTTAATTAAGAATTAGTTTCATTAGTGTACAATGCTTTGGTGTCTAAAGTATGCCCCTCAGCTAATGGGCAAATGACGGTTCAGAAATCTGTCGCACCAATGCCTGGACCTGGGGCATCTCCAGTAGTCTCAGGCAAAGTGGGGTTTCGACGAGACAGTCAGGCGGCTTTAGTCCATCCTCAACGTTGACTGGAGTAATTGCACGGATGAGAAAACTAACACGACGAACATTTTTGGCGGGAAGTGCGGCTGTAGCTGCGGCGACGGCAGTCCAATGGGGACGTGCGCCCCGTGCTTCGGCTCAAACAGGCGTTCTCAATCTCTATACTTCGCGCCACTATGATACGGACGACACCCTCTACCAAAGCTTTACCGAGCGCACAGGTGTGCAGGTCAACATGGTCGAAGCTTCGGCAGATGAGTTGATCGAGCGGATCAAGAGCGAAGGCGCAAATAGCCCCGCTGATATTTTGATTACTGTGGATGCGGGACGGCTTTGGCGGGCAGAGCAGGATGGTTTGTTCCAGCCTGTTTCTTCCAACGTATTGAATAGCTCCGTTCCTTCCAATCTGCGTCACCCCGATGGGCTGTGGTTTGGCTTCAGCAAGCGGGCACGGGTCATCATGTACCACAAGGATCGGGTGAACCCGGCTGAACTTTCGACCTACGCGGATCTGGTTGATCCCAAGTGGCGTGGGAAGTTGTTGACCCGTTCTTCCAGCAACATTTACAGCCAATCCCTGACGGGAGCGATGTTGCACCACATGGGTCCAGAAGCGACAGAAGAATGGGCACGGGGTCTGGTGGCAAACTTTGCCCGCGAGCCAGAAGGTGGCGATACGGCGCAAATTCAAGCGCTCGCCGCTGGTGTTGGTGATATTGCCATTTCTAACAGCTACTATCTGGTGCGGATGCTGAAGTCGGAGGATCCGGCTGAGCGTGCAGTGGCAGAGCAGGTGGGCATGTTCTTCCCCGACCAACGCGGCAATGGAACCCACGTCAACATCAGTGGCGGTGGCGTCCTGCAGAATGCTCGTAACTACGAAGCAGCGGTGCAGTTCCTCGAGCATCTGGTTAGTGCAGAGTCCCAGCAGTATTTTGCAACGGGTAACAATGAGTATCCGGTAGTTGAAGGAACTCCGATTGACTCGACGCTGGCAAGCTTCGGTACGTTTAAGGCAGATAGCCTGGATGCGCGTGTCTTCGGTAGCAATAACGAAGAAGCCCTGCGCATTATGGATCGGGCAGGTTGGCGGTAGGGACGTTCTGGTACAACGTCCCTACACAACAGGGAGCGGAACTTCATGGGTTATGAGGGTTTCCGCTCCTGCCTTAGTTTATAGCGCTGTGCAAGTCACCGTCGGACAAATAATTATTGAGAAAGCGGCGCATCGCGCCGCTTTCTCAATGATTAGGCATTGTTGATTGGGGGGATGAATTTTTTGTTTGGAGCCGCACTCCGCGTGGCTCCAAACAAAAAATTCATCCCTGGATTAAGCAACCTCTGGGCAATACCCTATGCTCTGGTTGGGGCGATCGCCCTGGCAATGACTTTGCCCCACTCCTGCGGTTGACGCACTGCCCAGGCAATTTCTTCTTCCTCGCCATCCAGAGTATAAGTAACGCGGAGCAGGGGATAGAGAATTGATTTACCCAAAAATTGTCGGGGATAGTCGATGCGGTGGATGGCGTCGAGGGGGATGGCAAACTCCTTTTGGGGGGCTGCCCGCAGGAAGTAGAGGTACTGGGGTGTCAGCACTAAACCACCCATGCCACGAATTTGATTAAAGCCGCGCGATCGCACCCCAAAGAAGTTGGCATACAGATCCAGCTTCAGCATTTCCGTGTCGGGAAAGCGTGCCCCAATCCTACGTCTTAGGCGATCGCGCAGCCGACGCAGCCGGAACCGCAGCAGCAGGCTCAGGGCAAGGCTACCGACGAGCAGCAGCAGAAAAAGGGCGATCGCAGAATCCATCACTGACGTGGGTAAAGGCAGCACAATCGATGTTCGCCACCGATTGTTTAGAGCGGATAGGCTTCCTCAAACGCGGCACGGGTCATCGGCTGATCGACAATCAACCCTTCGCCACCCAAAAGTTTCAGGGGCGTGCCATCAACCGAGATCCAGACATTCGCATCGGGGTCGAGGGTGGTCGCGGTGTAAATCACCTGTCCCAGGCGTCCCATCATGGAAGAACTGCCGCCGCCCAGCTCAAACTCGTCCGACAGATCAACGTGGACGCCATCATCCCGAATCTCTAATCGGTTCAACGCTGTGTCTTCGGGAATGGATGACCCCATTTCGGCATCGTCGGGACCCTGAATGAGTTGCTCAAATGCCGTCGTCAGCTTTTCGGTATCCGACATGTCGCCATCCATGCGGATTTCGACCGGAACCAGTCCTAGATTGGTGCCCGTATCCTGAAGCCAGAACACCTGGGTCGAGGGTTCTGTCGCATCGGGAACGGCAGTCGCTGGGGATTGGGCGATCGGCTCCTGGGGTGCAGCCGGGGTGTCGGATGCCGTGGGCGGGGCTGGCTCGATGGGAGTGGTGACAAATTCGTCTTCGGTGGGGAGGGGCGAGACGCGGTTTGTGGTGATGGTCTGCCAGGTCCACCAGGCAGTAGCGCTGCCCGTTGCCAGCAAAACGGCTGCCAGCGCGAGCAATACACGGGCAGGAATTTGGGTCAAAAACGAGCGCTTGGGTGCAGTTGGCTCGTCGGGAGTCTGGTTTCTCAGAGGTTCGTCTTGCATAGTGGCTTCTCTAAGCGGGAACACGGGGAGCCAGGTGTTGCGCGATCGCGGGGAAAAACGGCAGATTGCCCAAAGGTTTGTGCAAAAGGCTGTGTCAAAAACAAAAGCTGCCGTTGATCTGGGCAAAACGGCTCCAGATCTAATGACTACAGAAGCGATCGCAGGGTTTCCTGATAATTCTGAAGTTTTGCAATACTCGCCAGGAATCTTGGTTCGCCCCTGGGGATGTCGGTGCAGAGGTTCGCTAAGGATTGTGCTAATTATCAGGCGGTATTTGCACCCAGGCGGCGATCGCCATTTCGTTGTCTTCTACTTCTAATTGTAAGATCCGCGCCAAAAAATCGTCTCCTACCAAATTCTGGATATCGAAGGTGCGCTGCGTTAGAGCACCGAGCAACTCATTGGGAACCTGCTGCCCGTCAATGCTGATCGTAGGCTGCACCAACTGAAGTTCACGCCTATTCACCAGGGCAAAGCCCGACTCTGCCACGATTCTGAGGCGGCGCTGGTTGCGGCGCTGGCGCAGCGTAACCCGCAGTTGCAGGCGATCGCCCCCCACCAGGTCAACCTGTGGATTCACCCACTCATAGCGCTCAATCCCAACGGATTCTGCCCCCGGCAGGCGCACGCTTGCCGCCTCCAAAAAGCGCACCACGGTGGGCGACTGCAATGCCTGATTCAAGTCCTCCTCCGTCAGCACCACCTGGGCTGCTACTTCCAGGGGAGATTCCAGCTCAATGGCTCCGTTGCGTAGCTGCGATGGGTCGAGGGCAATCCCTTCCGCCTCCAGGTTCAGCCGCGCAATTCGCACGCCCTCCAGGGGAACCAGCCCCTCGCCTGCCACCCGCACCCGCTGCACCCTACCCTGCACCAGCCGATAGTTGGGGGCATTGTCGATGCGCACATCAATGTCATCTGCCGATTCCAGTTGCCGCCGCAGGGTATCTTCGGTGAGGCGATCGCCCACCCACCCCACCGGGGAAATCACCCCGATCAGGGCAATCAAAATCACTGTCAACAGTTCCATCGCAGCCGTCCTACGCAATCAGCGTTCTCGCTTAATGGCTCAATGATAAGCGCTATGGGTTTGTGGGTTAGGCGTACCTATCGAACGATACAAACGGTACGGGCGGGTTTGGTCGTCATCCTTTGAATCAGCTAAGGACTCCGCTAAACCCGCCCCTATCACTACTGGGACTGCTGGTCTTCCAGGGCTTGGCGAATCTGCTTCAATTCCACCAGAATTTGCCGGAGCAAGGACTGGGTCACCGTTTCCTCTGGCTCCCGCTGCTCAATGCGGACATTTTTGATGCCCAACACTTCGCGGGCAAACCGCGCCACTTCACTGGGGTGAAACTTGAGTGGGTCATCCTTGTGTTCGCGCTTTTCGGGGTTCAGGCGCTTAGGATTCCACTCCGCATCCAGCACATCAGGATCGGTATTGGCATATCGGTAAACCGAGGCACGGGAGCGGTTCAGGACTTTCTGCACCGCCTCAATATCCATATACCCCTGGGAATTGGTCGCAACCGTCATATCTGCATCGTGAGTGGGCATAGCTGTTCCAGGGGATGTCATTAGGGAGGGATGGGTAATACCGTTCATGGATACAACATCCATACTGCCATGTTCCCGGATGCCATCCTCCTGCACGGCATGATCTTGCACAGCATGATCTTGAACGGCACCATCTCGCATTGCATCATTTCGAATTGCGCTCATTTTTTTCAGCAACCTCAAAAACAAAAAACTGAGTAACTGCTTCGCACGTTAATTCTGCGATCGCCCCCTTTAATTCATTTCTTTTCCAATACATCAATTCAACCCTGTACCCATTTATCCGCAGACCCATCACGCACATAATTATGCTCAAGCAAAATAGCTAAAGCCCAAAAGCTAGCTTTAGCCAACTGGGTCAAACCAGGTCAAACAAAACAATGCTTAGAAAAGGAATATATTTTCTGTGTCACCCAGGAATGAACTGTCATCACCCTTCTTCAATAGTTGAAAAAAAATGGATTTGGCTCATCTAGCAATTCATCCATCAATAATCCTGCCCCGATTTCTCTAAAGTCGCCTACTCTATTTCCAAAATTAAAAGATTCTTTAACGAAAATTCTTAGACTTCTCAATCCTTGTGAAATGACTAGCCAATAGAGACCTGAGCATGGTAATCAAAATGATTTGTAAAACTCCGTAGATAATGGGTGTATCCCAACTTTTACAGATTGAAGTCCCAGTTTTGTAAGTGCGGTGGGCTTCGCCTGCCGCACTTACAAAACTGGGATGTACCCGTAGACAATTCCGTAAACAATATGGAAAAAGCTTCAGGATCATCGGCAGAAAAAATTAACCCTGAACGCTCATCAAGCCATAGCGGTGTGCAAGTATTTTTGAGAGAGAAGGCTGGCTGAGCCAGCCTTCTCTCTCAAAAATTGGGATTTTATTTTCTTGCAAGTCCCTTAGGACAAGGGGGGGTGGAACCCTTGCCCCTCGTCCTAAGGGACTTGCATAGGCTATGTCTGTGGTGTATGCGCGGTGCATCTGTGAGGTCAAAAGCCCCAATAGCGTCGGGGACCTGTATCCAGATGAATCACGCTGGGCATATGGCTATAAATGCCAATGCCTCCATTCCACCAACCAAAAACGGCATTGGCAATTTGCCGCCCACTCAAACCTGCCACCTGAATATCAGCAGCTTTGCCAAACAAATGCTGGCTGCGGCTGGCTCCCCCCACAGCAGCATTCACATCAGGAGGACGATACCAGGAATTGATTTGAAAGGGACGCCCAAGCTGGTTGCGGGCACGCTGGAGTTGTCGGGCTAGCTCAATAATATTTTCTGTAATCGTGACGGTGGAAGGAATGCGTGTAGCATTCTTGGTGGCTTCTCCCCAATAGAAATTACCACCGGGGATAATTGGCTGATCCGTGTAGACGAAGCCATAATTTCCGGGCAGCTTGAAGCGAATCCCAGAGTACTGGGTCGGAGGTGGGGCGGGAGGCGTGGGACGGGGAAAAGGATAGACCACCTTGCCGTTGTACTCCACACGGGCATGACCGTCGTAGACATACCAGGTGCTCAGGTCATTAATAAAGTCTTTTTCGTACTTCAGCGCAAATTTAATGTGGCTGTTGAAATCGCCCTGGGCATCGGCATAGGCATAGGATTGCAAAATCCAGGTGGTTCCCTGGGAAACGCTGTGGAGTTGGCTGGGGCTGAGCTGGGAGGACGGCTTGGGCTGGCGCTTGAAGAAGGTGTTGCGGGTAACCCGAAGAACAAAGTCGTTGGCTTCGGGCTTAGGATAGACCACCTCGCCGTCGTATTCGACATAGGCGTGCTGGTCGTAAACAAACCAGGTACTTCGTCCTTGCAGGAAATTGTCTTCGTCGCGGATAGCGATTTTGATGTGGTTGCTGAAGTCGCCTTGCTTGTCGGCATAGGCGTAGGAATGCAGCAAAAAGCTTTTGCCTCTGGAGACGCTTACCAGTTCGCTGGGGGCAAGCACCGACGATTGGAGGGGGCGCAGCTTGAAAATGGTGTCGCGGACAACCCGCAGGATGGGAACGGATTCCTGATCTTCGTGAGGATAGACAACAACGCCATCAAACTCAACCTGAGCATTTGAGCTATGGATAAACCAGGTGTTGAACCCACGGACGGAGCGACCTTTGAGGGCAAATTTGATGTGCCCGTTGAAGTCTCCGTTGATGTCAGCGTAGGCGTAGGAGTGCAGTTCGTAGGTTTCTCCCGCTTCTACTTCATGGGTTTCGCGATCGCCAAGTTCAGCGGAGGGAACGGGTCTTAGCTTGAATACGGAGTCGCGGTTGACTCGTAGAATTCGCTGTACCATCGCATCGCCTCGTGGGTATGGGGTTGGGTAGATGAGGGGCGATCGCCAACTCCCATCCAAAAGCAAAAACTGGACACGAGGCGATCGAAACAGGCAACCCTCTGAGAAGTTGCCATTCCCTCTCAACCTTATACACCCTGAAATCCAAAATTGGGGATTTTTTCTTCCCTAATCTCGATGGCACACGAATTGGAAGGTTATGGCAACTTTCTGCAATCCCGATCGAGCAGTGAGATGATCCCAGCCAATCCCTTCGCAAGCATTTTACAAAAAATACAATTTGGTTTTCTGCAACATGCTCGCCATTTTTCTAAAACCCTTGATTTTGCCTGCGCAGAGCGCAGGCAAAATCAAGGGTTTTAGAAAAATGGCGAAGGTATTGTTTCTGTGCCGGATGCGGTGTGAATTTTGGGAGAGCGGCACAGCGTGCCGCTCTCCCAAAACTACTGTATGGGTTGGCGCTCGACGTGGGCTTCCATGGTGCTGTTGAGGTAGTGCCCAGCCATGATGCTGCTGGAGAGGTAGTAGCGGTCTTTGTCGAGGCAATAGAGGGTTTCGAACCCGGTGCGGCGCTGGCGATCGCCCAGCACCCAATAGCGCTGCACAATGGACTCAGGAGCCAGCCAGCCTTCGCCTTCGACCCGCCCCAACACACTGTGTTGCAGGACGAAGGTGTACTGGCGATCGCCTGCATTGAGCCGCCCCCGATACTGCAGGGCAATTCCCTCCCGTTCTGATTCGGGAAAGACCAGCTTTGTGACCATCGTGAACCAGTTATCCCGACTCCAGGCGATCAAAATTTTGCCCTTGACGGTAATGGGCAGTCCATCCCGTTCCAGCCAACTGCCTTCGATCGTCCAACGTCCCGCTTCAACCAAAAACGTGTGAGACACGGCAACCATTCCTAAGAGTGTCCGATCAGTGCCCGCGCTGCCCCGGATGGCTACTCATCCTAACATGGGCGCTTTAAGCCGGAAGATGAATCTCGCCCAGTAAGGCAGGCTGACCCGCGCCCGTCACCGTGGGCAGATTTCCCGGATACTGGTGCATCCGCCAGTATGCCAGGACAGCAAAAGCGATCGCCTCCTTGAAATCCGCATCCAAACCTGCCTCATTTGTGGTTTTTACCGTAGACATCGGTAGCGCAATCTGCAGGCGATCGCACAAATACGGATTGCGGCTTCCCCCACCGCAGACTAGCACCTCATCGGGCATTTGGGGCAAAAATCGCTGGTAGCTATCGGCAATGGAGAGAGCCGTCAACTCGGTCAGGGTTGCCAGAAAATCGACAGAGGTCAGAGAAAATTCTTGAGCATCATCCCAACAGCGATTCATAAAGTCCTGCCCAAACAGTTCGCGCCCGGTGGACTTGGGGGGAGACTGGGCAAAGTAGGGATGCTGCAACCAGCGCTGCACCAACTCCAGGCAGGGGGTTCCCTGGGCGGCCCATGCCCCATCCTGGTCATAGCGTTGCACCCCATCAGACAGGTGTTGCACCGCCAGATCTAGCAGGGCATTGCCAGGTCCGGTATCCCACCCCACTACAGGGGCATCTCCCTGGGACTCGGCAGGGAGATAGGTCACATTGCCGATGCCGCCGATGTTCTGAACGCAGCGGGTGAGTTTGGCATCCCGGAGCAGCACCGCATCCACTGCCGGAACCAGGGGCGCACCTTCACCACCCGCCGCAATGTCGCCCTGGCGAAAGTTGCTGACCGTGGGGATGCCTGTGCGGTGGGCGATCGCCAGCCCCCACCCCAACTGCAAGCTATAGGCGAGGCGATCGCCCTGGCGCGGGCGATGGAATACCGTTTGCCCGTGGGAACCGATGAGATCGACCCCATCCTCCCCCTGCACCTGCAATACTGCCTCGGCAAAGCACTGGGCGACTGCCTCATCCAGCTCTGCCAGTTCTTCCAGGGGCAGGCTGGCTCCGTGGCACAGGTCAAGGATGCGCGATCGCAGTTCTGCCGGATACTCACAGGTTTCTCCGCGCACCAACTGCACTGACAGGTCATCGGGCGCACCCGTAATCGTCACCAGTGCGGCATCAATACCGTCTACTGACGTTCCACTAATCAATCCAATAACATGCATGGCTAGACCGGGAGTTTGTTAATGCCTCGATTGGCTCCAATCACAACCAGAATCATGTCCTTGCGCAAGACGGTGGCAGGATTGGGATTGATCTGGGATGAAGAATCTTCGTGCCCAACGGCAATCACGTTAAGCCCGTAGCGCGATCGCAAGTCCAGTTCCAGAATGGTTTTGCCATCAAACTCTTGAGGCACCACGATCTCGACAATGCTGTGGTCGGGGTCTACTTCAAACCGATCGAGAATGCCGGGACGGGTGAGCGATCGCGCCAGTTCGCAGCCCATCTCATGTTCGGGGAATATCACATGATCGGCTCCCACCCGCTCTAGCAACTTGCCGTGGATTTCGGTGGAGGCTTTGGCGACAATATGCGGCACCTTGCCCTCCTTCAGGTTGAGGGTGGTAATAATGCTTTCCTGGATGTAGTTGCCAATGGCAACGACCACCGTATCGAACTCAAAAACCCCTGCTTCCCGCAGGGCAGAGGGTTGCATGGCATCTAACTGCAACACATGGGAGGCAATTTCGTCGGAAAGCGCCTGGTCAACCCGCTTTTCGTCGTTGTCAATGCCCAATACTTCATAGCCCATGCCATGCAGCGTTAGACAAACTGCCCGTCCAAATCGCCCCAAGCCAATGACTGCAAACTGACGATTGGTTGACCGCAAACTTTTAAAGAATTTCAATGCACTCAGGTTCACAGGCGCATCCGAACTTTCTAATGGAGAAAGACTAACCTACCTAGCGTATCAATAAATTGAGCGAAAAATTGAGCGAAAAATTGAGCGATCGCCTGGAAGTCAAAAAGATGGCGTTGCTGAATCCAGGGATGAATTTTTGTTTGGAGCCGCGCTCTAAACAAAAAATTCATCCCTGGATTCAGCAACGCCCTAACAGAACTATTGCGTCAACTTCCTTTTCTTCGCTTATTTTTTCCCTTCTCAACTCGAATTGCCCTTGACTCTAGTTGCAGTTCTGGGATCTCCCTCAGTTGAGCATCATCCAGGTTGTATTGCTCACAAACGAGACTCAGACGGGAACCTGGACTCGTTACCGGGTTTACGGAATGGAGCAAATCTCCCTGGAAAAATAGCAGCGTGTTGGCTTGGGGGCGAATGTGCCCAACTTGGCGTTTGGGCGATCGCAGCACCAGTTCCCCGCCCTCTAAATTGCTGGGAACCTCGACATAAAGCACGCTGACCACAACTGGAGGGGCGATCGTTTTGCAATAGGAGCGCAGAGAGCGATCGATGTGGGGGTTGACCTGAGAGCCCAGTCCAAGCAGCAAGGGGTTGAGGTAAAAAGCATTGCACTCAGGTTGCACAACCCGATTCAGGTAGAGCTTGAGGTAAGGAAAACGCTGCTCAACATCTGCCAGATGCGATCGCCGAAAGACGATAGAAAACCCCTTCGTCCCTACAAAATCGCGATTCAGATTATTTACGCCAAAGTAGGGACAAGCTAATATTTGTCCTTGCAATTCACTCAGATAAATTGGAGAAAATGCTTGGGGATGCTGATGATAGTAGGACAAGGGAAGAAGTTATGCATTGAGTTGATTGATCAACATTTTAGCGATCATTGCGTTTCTGATAAGTACCTGGGTCTAATTAAATCCAAAATCCAAAATGCTGTGCCGCCCGCGAAGCGGGCGGCACAGCATTTTGGATTTTGGATTTAATTGTGTTCTCCTACTTACCCCAGCAATTTAAGAGAATGCTTGGTGTGGGGAGCGCGTTGCGCTCCCCACACCAAGCATTCTCTTAAATTGCTGCATTCTCAAATATTGCCGAGGCAATAGCTATGATGTTTTGATTTAAGTTTTTAAGCCCAGCGTGTAAATTATTCGATCGTTTTCTAAAGAGTTTAAAACTATTTTTGATTTAAGTATTTAAACCCAGAATGTAAATTCTTTGATCGTTCTTTAAAGAGTTTAAAACTATGGAGATAAACTTAATAAGTCTATGACTATATGCTGCGCAGCGTAATCTCTATTAGGTCTTGAATAGGTCTTTAAAGTCTAGTGATTGGGTAAGACGGAGTCAGCAGGTGCATGTCTCTACGACGATAGTTGTCTAGGTGTTAATTCGTGGAAAAAGAAATCTGAAAGCCAGGAATGGCAAGACTATCAAGAAATAGCCGTTTTTCCTTTCCCGGTTTTTAATCCAGATTTACAGGAGAAATGGATTTTGCTTCTCGCAGAGGAATGCGCCGCTGAAGATTGCAATACATGCTGGAACGAGGTTCTGATATTTCTACAGCCGTAAAATAACACCTAGACAACTATCGTCTCTACGACCCAACTTACTGCGTTCTAGGTAAGAATATGCTGAACCTCACTGAGGCAACAGGTTTTTCCCGCAAGGATTTAACAACTGCCATCGTTCGAGATCCAGTCACAGTCTCCCCAACCATGGCAGTGAAAGAGGCGATCGCCCTGATGAACGAGGTGCGATCGCACTGCAAGGCAAACTCAATTGAAGAATCGAATCAGGCACAGATTGAAGGTCGTACAAGCTGTGTGGTCGTCGTAGAGTCCCAAACCGTTGTCGGCATTTTAACGGAACGGGATGTGGTGCGTTTATGGGGCAACCAACAATTATCAGATGGAATGCCTGTGAGTCAGGTGATGACTGCCCCGGTGCTGACCCTACCGGAGTCAACCTTAACCGACCTCTTTTCTGTCATTAATGTGTTGCAACAAAACCAAATCCGGCATTTACCAATTGTCGATGCACAAAATTGCCTGGTGGGGCTGTTGACCGCTGAAACCCTGCAACAAGTATTGCAACCCACCGAACTAGTGCATCTGCTTCAGCGGGAACAGGTGGTTGCCCATTTAGCGACCCAGATTCGCTCTTCTCTGAGTCTGCAAGCCATCTTAGAGACTGCCGTTGAGCAAATTCATCAGGTGATGGGCTGCGATCGCGTCAATATCTGGAAATTTGAGCCCGATTTTTCCAGCGTAGTGGTGGCAGAGTCCACCCACTTACCTCGAACTCTGATAGGCGAACAGATTCGTGACGATTGCTTTCAGGCTCGATTACCCGAAGTCTACCGTAGGGGATATGTCCGGGTTGTGCCCGACATTTACACCACGGAGATGAGTGACTGCCATCGGGCGTTTCTGCTTCATTTGCAAATTCGGGCGAAGGTCGTGCTACCGCTCTTCTGCGGGGAGCAGTTGTGGGGCTTACTTCATGTTTCAGAAAGCCAAACCCCACGGGACTGGCAAGCGGATGAAGTTGACTTACTCTGCAAGCTGGCAACCCAGTTGACGATCGCCATCCAACAAGCTTCCATCCACGGGCAATTGCAGGCTGAACTGCGGGAACGGCAGCAAGCCGAAATCCTGCTCCAGATCAAGAACGATCTTCTCGCCAGGGTAGCCGCTCAAGAGCCCCTGACCGATACCCTGAACCATGCTTGCAAGGCGATTGAAAAGATTCTGGATGGAGCAATGTGCTCAATCTTACTCCTGGATAGCAACAATCAATTGCGTGATGGAGCCGCCCCTAGCTTGCCCGATCACTATCGCCGCCAGATCGATGGGATTCAGGTGGGGGAAGGGGTCGGTTCCTGTGGCACAGCCGTGCATCGTCGAGAAAGGGTAATTGTGGCGGATCTTGCCACCGATCCCCTCTGGCAAGACTTTAAAGCACTGGCTCTGGCTTCTGGATTACAGGCTTGCTGGTCTACTCCCATCGTTGACATGGGTGGGGCCGTTTTGGGCACATTTGCCATCTACTATCGCGAGGTTCACGCCCCTCGTGCAGAGGAAATAACCCTCGTCGATAACCTGATTCATATTGTCATGCTGGCTATTCAACGGCATCAGAATGAAAATGCTCTGAAGCAAACCAATCAACGGTTGCAGAAAGCTCAGCACATTGCTCATCTGGGCAACTGGGAACTGGATCTCCAGCACAACATCCTTTACTGGTCAGAGGAAATTTTCCGCATCTTCGAGATCGATCCGCAGGAATTTGGCGCATCCTACGAAGCCTTTTTGAATTTAGTGCATCCTGAGGATCGGGCTATCGTCAATGCAGCCTATAGCCAGCATCTGCGCGATCGCCGCCCCTACAACCTGGTGCATCGTTTGCAAATGCCCGATGGTCGCATGAAGTATGTGCGCGAGCAGTGTGAGACCAGTTACAGTGCTGACGGTTCCCCTCTGCTCTCACGGGGAACAGTACAGGACATTACGCAGCAGCAAGAAATCGAAATACGCCGCGAACGGGTTGAAGCCTCACTGCGTCAGGTGATTGAGGGCACTGCGGCTTTCACGGGTGAAGAGTTTTTCCCCTGTCAGGGCGACAGCGGGCTCAGAACGTAGACATAGCAAGCTCTATAGCCCGCTGTCCCTGCTTGTAAAAGTTGATCCAACGACGGTTAATACGCAAAAGCTCGTCCAATGTTTCCTGACACAATTGCTGTAACTGGAGCCAAATCGGTAACTGTTGCCCCACATAAAACGCGCTATGTCGGCGTTGGTGGCTAGATGGGATTTCTGGTCTGACGACATATTTTTGAATTCCCATACGCTTAATCTGTCG
>Ga0081535_100158_pt1 | contig 63440 bp, 70 predicted proteins | sample HotLakmasection3_FD_71020 | JGI IMG/M metagenome (GOLD analysis project Ga0081535, IMG submission 71020) | Hypersaline microbial mat communities from Hot Lake, Washington, USA - Section #3 (SPADES assembly) (version 2) | ecosystem: Environmental > Aquatic > Non-marine Saline and Alkaline >... | reverse complement strand
GCGCGGGGCCCCCCATCCCGGGGCCTACAACCGCCGCCCGGCCGCGATCCGGCCGCTGCCCGGCGTGCCCGAGCTCTTGGCCTGTCTCTCCGCTGCCGGCATCCCCTGGGCGATCGCGACCAGCGGGCGGATCGAGACCGCGGGGCCGGTGATCGACACGCTCGGCGTCGACCGCGCTACGGTGCCGGTGATCGCCCGCGACATGGTAGCGCATGCCGAGCCGGCCCCCGACCTCTTCCTCGCCGCCGCCGAGGCTTTGGGCCAGCCGATCGCCAGTGCCTGCGTGGTCGGCGACAGCGTCTGGGACATGCCGGCGGCACGCCGCGCCGGGGTCTGGGCGTGGGGCTGCTTTCCGGCGGCTACGCCGAGGACGAACTCGTCAAGGCCAGTGCCTACCGGGTCTATGCCGACCCCGCCGATAACATCCCGTCGCCACGGGCAAACTTCGCCGCAAAAGTCGCGAGGGGGCGTGGGGGAAATCATTTCCCCCACATTCTTTAAGCCTCCGCGGTTCGTCCGCAACCGAATCAGGGCTCGTGCAGCCCCAGTCTGCGGAAGTGGTTGGTGATCGGGTAGCGGCGGTCGCGGCCGAAGGCTTTTTGGGTGATCTTGACGCCGGGCGGGGCCTGGCGGCGCTTGTATTCGGCGATGTCGAGGAGGTTGGAGACCCGGCGCACCGCGTCCTCCGGGTGGCCGGCCGCGACCAGTTCGGCGGCGGAGTGGTCGTCCTCGACCAGACCCTTGAGGATGGCATCGAGCACCGAGTAGGCGGGCAGCGAATCCTCGTCCTTCTGGTCCGGCTTGAGCTCGGCCGAGGGTGGCTTCTGGATGGTGCGCAAGGGGATCGCCATGCCCTCGGGCCCGAGGCAGCCGGGGGGCCGGGTGGCGTTGCGATAATGGCAGAGGGCGAACACGGTGGTCTTGTAGACGTCCTTCAAGACCGAGTAGCCGCCGCACATGTCGCCGTAGAGGGTGGCGTAGCCGACCGACATCTCGGACTTGTTGCCGGTGGTCAGCACCATGAAGCCCAGCTTGTTGGAGACCGCCATCAGGATCATGCCGCGGATGCGGGACTGGATGTTCTCTTCGGTGGTGTCGGGCGGCCGATCGCCGAACAGCGGACCGAGCATGGCGGTGAAGGCTTCGAAGGCCGGCTCGATCGCGACGCTGTCGAGTTGGATGCCCAGAAGCTCGGCCGACGCCCGGGCATCCTCGAGGCTCGCGTCTGCCGTGTAGCGGGACGGCATCATCAAGGCGTGCACCCGCTCCGCACCGAGCGCATCGGTGGCGACGGCAGCCGAGAGCCCCGAGTCGACGCCGCCCGAAAGGCCGAGCACCACCCCCGGAAAGCCGTTCTTCGCCACATAGTCGCGAAGCCCGAGGACCATGGCCCGATAGATCGCCTCCAGCCGTTCGGGTGGTGTGGCGATCGAGCGCTCGCCCACGGGCTCGAAGCCGTCGCCCTCGTCGCACCAGCTGGTGAGCAGCAGTGTGGGCTCGAACCAGGGCGCTTGCGCCACCAGCCGGCGGTCGGCCCCGAGCGCGAACGAGGCGCCGTCGAAGACCAGCTCGTCCTGGCCGCCGACCAGGTTGAGATAGAGGAGCGGCAGGCCGGTCTCGGTCACCCGGGCGACGGCGTGGTGCAGCCGGATCTCCTGCTTGTCGACCTCGAAGGGTGAGCCGTTGATAACGATCAAGAGCTCGGCTCCACTCTCTTCGAGCCCCTCGGCGACGTCCTCGATCCACATGTCCTCGCAGACCATCACGCCCAACCGGACCGTCCCGCCACCGGCGAGGTCGAGACGCATCGGCCCCGGGATCGGGCCGGCTTCGAACACCCGCTTCTCGTCGAACACGCCGTAATTGGGAAGCTCGTGCTTGGCACGCCGGGCCGCGATCTCGCCATCGGCGAGCAGAAAGGCGCCGTTGTAGGGGCGTCGCTTGCCCTCGGCCCAAGGGGCGCCGAGCAGGATCGCGGGCCCACCTTCGGCGGTCTTCCGGGCGAGCTGGTCGAGCAGGCCGGTCGTGCGCTCCAGCAGGGCCGGCTTGAGGACCAGATCTTCGAGCGGGTAGCCGGTGAGCACCAGCTCCGGAAAGACGACGAGGTCGGCACCCGCCGCGGCGGCATCGCGCCAAAGTTGCTCGATCAGTGCCGCATTGCCGTCGAGGTCGCCGACGGTCGGATTACACTGGGCAAGAGCGATCGTCAGACGGGTCGACAAGGGTGAGCGTCCTTTCCACCGCGAACGAAGTTGTTGACCGGCGCCACCCGGGTCCAGCTATGTCTAATCGCCCTTCGGGCAACGCACCAGCCGTCCAGGGCCGGGGACCGCGCGGCAGAACAGAACCGAGGCCGGAGACCGGCCGGGAGAACAGGACCTAGGCCGGGAACCGGCCGGGAGAACAGGAAACGCCCGGTGGACCGCATCCAGAGCATGGAGGTTTTCATCAAGGTGGCGCAAGCCGGCAGCCTCTCGGCCGCGGCGCGAGCGCTGGGTTTTTCCAAGTCCACCGTCAGCAAGCATCTCTCGGCCCTCGAGGAGCATCTGGGCGTGCTCTTGATCAACCGGACGACCCGGCGGCTCTCGCTGACCGAACTCGGGGCCGCCTATCGCGATCATGCGCAGCGGATCCTCGCCGAGATCGAGGAGACCGAGCTCGCGATCCAGGAGCACACGGTGGAGGCCAAGGGCAAGCTCCGGGTGAACGCGCCGATGAGCTTCGGCATTCGCCACCTGGCTCCCCTGCTGCCGGGTTTCATGACCGTCCATCCGCGGGTCGAGGTGGAACTCGCCCTCGACGATCGGCGGATCGATCTGATCGAGGAGGGCTTCGATCTCGCCGTCCGCATCGGTCGGCTCGAGGACAGCACGCTGATCGCCAAGCGCCTGGCCTCGGTACATTTCGTTTGTGCCGCCGGGCCCGGCTACCTCGACCGCCACCGCCCGATCGGCCATCCGGACGACCTCGCCCGGCACAACTGCCTGCGCTATACGCTCAACCGCCAGCCCGGCGAGTGGCGCTTCATGCGGCACGGGGAGACGGTGTCGGTGAAGGTCGCGGGCACGCTCGTGGCCAACAACGGCGACGCGCTGCGCGAGGCGGCGGTCGGCGGGTTGGGCGTGATCTATCAGCCGGTCTTCATCATCGACGCCGATCTCCGCGACGGACGGCTTTTGCCCTTGCTGGAAGATTGGCAGACGCCGACCATCGACATCCACGCCGTCTTCCCCGAACAGCGCCGACTGCAGCCGAAGCTGCGCCGCTTCGTCGACTACCTCGCCGATGCGCTGCGCCGGCCGGATATCTGGCCGTGCGCGGCGGCGGGTACAGCATGAGCGGTGCCGGCTGCGACGCCGCCGTCGTCGGGGCGGGCATCGTCGGCCTGTCTTGCGCCCTGTTCCTCCAGGAGGACGGGAAAGCTGTCACCCTGATCGACCCCGGGGAGCCCGGCAGCGGCACATCGTCGGGCAATGCCGGGATCATCAGCATCGCCTCGATCAAGCCGATCGTCGCGCTCGACACGTTGAAGGCCCTGCCCGGGATGCTGGTCAACCCGGCGGGCCCCTTGCGCTTGCGCTGGCGGTATCTGCCGCGGCTGGCGCCTTGGCTGCTCCGCGCCGCCCTCGCCACCCGGCCGAGCACCGTCGAGCGGGCCATGGTCGGCATCCAGGCACTGGCGAGCCGGGCAATTCGGGCCCACGAGGTGCTGGTGCAGCGGGCCGGTGCGGGGGCACTCTGGCGCTCGCAGGGCTGGCTCAAGGTGAGCCTCGATCGCACCACCCTGGACAACTTCATCGCGGCCGAGACCCCTGCCCTCGACCGCTTCGGCGTCGCCTACGAACGCCTCGACCAGCGTGCCCTGCTCGACCTCGAGCCCGGCCTGTCGAGCGAGGTGGTGGGCGGGCTCTGGCTCACCGGGACCCGCGAGATCAGCGATCCGCGCGCCTATGCCGACCGGCTCGCCGCCCTCTTCTTCGAGCGGGGTGGCCGGCAGGAGCGGCGCCAGGTCAGAGGCCTCGCCGAGCAGAACGGCGAGGTCACGGGCGTGCTCACCAATGACGGCACCCGCCATGCTACGACCATCGTGATCGCCGCCGGTGCCTTTTCGGCCGAACTCGCGGCCGCCGCCGGGCATCCGGTGCCGCTGGAGACCGAGCGCGGCTACCATCTGATGCTGCCCGCACCGGTCGGCGCCGAGGGCCAGCCGCTGCTCGGCCGGCCGATCTACTGCATCGATCCGGGCTTCGTCCTGGCACCGATGGACCAGGGGCTCAGGCTGACCAGCGGGGTGGAACTCGCCAGCAGGGACGCAGCGCCCGATTTCTCGCTGCCGCGGCGGCTGCTGCCGATTGCCCGGCGCTATTTGCCGGGGCTGGAGGAGCAGGTGATCAGCGAGTGGCAGGGCTACCGCCCGTCGCTGCCCGACAGCCTGCCGGTGATCGGCACCAGCCGGCGCCACCGCAACGTCCACTTCGCCTTCGGCCACCAGCATCTGGGCCTGACCCTCGGGCCGGTGACCGGCCGGATCATCGCCGACCTGGTCGCCGGGCGGGACCCGGGGCTGGATATGACACTTTATGCGCCGGATCGACGCTTCTGGTAAGGCGCCCGCCGCCGGTTCCGGCTCAAACGGGCCATATCTGCAGGGCGTTCTGCACAGCGGGCCAGGCGAGTCTGAGGGTGACCGACCAGAAGAGCAGCAGCCAGAGCAGCAGGCCGCCCATCAGCATGGCGTTGACGCTGCGCGACAGCGTACGGCCCGACGTTGCCAGCTTGGCACCCAAAAGAGGCACCGCCAAGACGAGGGCGAGCATCAGCACGGTCAGCACGACCCCGACCCCGCGAGGCGGAGACCGGCAACCGCGGCAGCGGTACGATCGTCTGCACGCATCGTTTCCTCCATCGTCAGAGCGTCGACCCGAAGGCCGGCGCACTTTGCCCGAGCTTGTAGGCAGTATTGTGCGATCGAGGCAACAACGCAGACCAGGCGGGATTTTTCCCACCCTTGCCTGCCGCTATCGCCAGTTGCTTGCATCGGCCGTTGCTTGCGGCGGCGTGCGACAGGCTCGCCCGTCTGGCCGCACGGTCGATCGGCATCGCCTCCGGATGTGGGGAGGGCAACGCTGCGCACACTTCACGTCCTCGTGCCGACCACGCACCGGAGCCGGCAGCGCTGTCGCACGATCGTCAGCCGGCGTCTTCGCTGGTGTACGCCGGGGCCTCGGCGAGTTCGTCGCGCGTGGCGTCGACGATGATGCGACGCACGTCGCCGGTGCTCCACCAGACCCATTCGGCGCGGCTCGGTGTCTCGTGCGGCTCGGTCGCACCGGTCGGCTCATCGACGACCTCGGGATCGTCCTTCGTATCGACCCGGACGGCGCTGGTGTCGATGGCCACCGACTTCTCGCCGACGCCGAGAAAGCCCCCGACGCCGACGAGGATCGCCACCAGGCGGCCCTCCTGATCGACGATGATGTCCTCGATGAGGCCGAGTTCGTTGCCCTCGGTGTCGATGACGACGGTCTCGAGCAGGTTGCTGCCCAGGACCTGCCCCGGTTGCTGTTCGGCAATGAACATATCGTCGGCTGCCTGGCCCTCGCCCGCGGTCTGCGTGATGACAGCGCCCGAAAGAACGGCGGTGAGCAGGGCGGCGGTAGCCGCATGGTGGATTCGCATGGTGATCTCCTCGATCTGGAGCCGCACGGCGGCACAGGGATCTCGAGCCGCGCAGCGGCCGAGGCGAGGCCGGCCGCGGGCGGGTACATGCAAACCAACGTTCGAGCGGTGCCCGTGGTTCCCTCCCGGCGGCGCTGCCGCCAGGGAGCGGCACACCGCCGTCCTTGCGCCCGCCCGGCCGGGTCGGTAAGTCGTGCCGCAGGTAGCCTTGCGGGATGCTGATGCGCGCGGCGGTGATCACCTTTCCCGGATCGAATTGCGACCGTGACCTGGCGGTAGCCCTGGCAGCCGTACTCGGCCGGCCGACCGAGCGGGTTTGGCACGGCGAGACGGTACTGCCGAAGGTCGACCTCGTCGCGGTGCCGGGCGGCTTTTCCTACGGCGACTATCTGCGCTGCGGGGCGATCGCCTCGCGCTCGCCGATCATGGCGGCGGTGCGCCGCCACGCCGGCAGCGGCGGCTACCTGCTCGGCATCTGCAACGGCTTTCAGGTGCTGACCGAGGCGGGACTGCTGCCGGGGGCGTTGATCCGCAACGCCTCCTTGAAGTTCGTCTGCCGGCACGTTCGGGTCAGGGTCGAGACCGGGGCGAGCCCGTTCACCGGCGGCTATGCGCCGGGTGCCGAGCTGTCGCTGCCGGTGGCACATCACGACGGCAACTACGTGATCGATCCCGACGGCCTCGTTCGGCTCGAGGACGAGGGCCGGGTGGCTTTCCGCTATCTCGACAACCCGAACGGCTCGCTCAACGACATCGCCGGTGTCTTGTCGGTCAACAAGCGGGTGCTCGGCATGATGCCGCATCCCGAACGGGCCATCGAGCCGGCGCTCGGCAGCAGCGACGGCAGGGCACTGTTCGATTCGCTGCTGGAAGAGCTCGTCTGATGGCGGTCACCGCCGACCTTCTGGCAAAGCACGGGCTGACCGCCGACGACCTCGGCCGGATCGAGGCGATCCTCGGCCGCGAGCCGACCCTGGTCGAGCTCGGCATCTTCTCGGTCATGTGGTCCGAGCACTGCTCCTACAAGAGCTCGAGAAGCCATCTCGGCAAGTTCCCGACCGAGGCTCCCTGGGTGGTGCAAGGCCCGGGCGAGAACGCCGGCGTCGTCGATATCGGCGACGGCAAGGTCTGCGTGTTCAAGATGGAGAGTCACAACCACCCCTCCTTCATCGAACCCTATCAGGGGGCCGCCACCGGGGTCGGCGGCATCCTGCGCGACGTCTTCACCATGGGGGCCCGGCCGATCGCCCTCCTGAACGCGCTGCGCTTCGGCGATCCCGCGCATCCGAGAACCCGGCATCTGGTCGAAGGTGTGGTCGCCGGGATCGGCGGCTACGGCAATTGCGTGGGCGTGCCGACGGTGGGCGGCGAGTGCACCTTCCACACAGCCTATAACGGCAACATCCTGGTCAACGCGATGGCCGTGGGCGTGGCCGATGCCGACAAGATCTTCTATGCCAAGGCCGAGGGCATCGGCAATCCGGTGCTCTATGTGGGGGCCAAGACCGGCCGCGACGGCATCCACGGGGCCACCATGGCCTCCGCCGAGTTCTCCGAATCCCGTGCCGCCGAGCGGCCGACCGTCCAGGTGGGCGATCCCTTCACCGAGAAGCTCTTGATCGAGGCCTGTCTCGAGCTCATGGCCGGCGACGTGATCGTCGCCATCCAGGACATGGGGGCGGCGGGCCTCACCTCGTCCTCGTTCGAGATGGCGTCGCGCGGCGGATGCGGGATCGAAATGGTGCTCGATGCCGTGCCGATGCGCGAATCCGGCATGACCCCCTACGAGATCATGCTGTCGGAGAGCCAGGAGCGGATGCTGATGGTGGCGCGCGCCGGCCGCGAGGCCGAGGCGATGGCCGTCGTCGCCAAGTGGGAACTCGACTGCGCGGTGGTCGGCCGGGTGACCGATACCGGGCGGATGGTGCTGACATGGCAGGGCGAGGTGGTGGCGGACGTGCCGGTCGCACCCGTGGCCGGCGCCTCGCCGGTGCTCGACCGGCCCTATGTCGAGACCCCGCCACCGGTCCCCCTGCCGAACGCCGACCCGCAGAAGATCGGCAGTGCGGACAAGCTGTTGCTGCAGATCATGGGCTTGCCGGACATCGCCAGCAAGCGCTGGATCTTCGAGCAGTACGACCACATGGTGATGGCCGATACGGTGCTGCTACCCGGCGCCGGCGATGCGGCGGTGGTCCGCATCCACGGCAGCCATCGGGGTCTGGCGGCGACCACCGATTGCACCCCGCGCTATTGCCAGGGTGACCCCTACCAGGGCGGCATGCAGGCGGTGGCCGAGGCCTGGCGCAATCTCACCGCGGTCGGGGCAAAGCCGCTCGCGATCACCAACTGCCTGAATTTCGGCAATCCCGAGCGGCCGCGGATCATGGGCCAGCTGGTCGGCTGCATCGAGGGCATGGCCGCGGCCTGCAAGGCGCTCGACTTCCCGGTCGTCTCGGGCAACGTCTCGCTCTACAACGAGACCGACGGCCGGGCCATCCTGCCCACTCCCAATGTCGGCGGGGTCGGGCTGGTCGCCGATATCGACCGGCTCGTCGGTATGCGCTTCGCCGACGCCGGGCTGGCGCTGATTCTGGTCGGCGAGGGTCAGGGCTGGCTCGGCGGCTCGCTGCTCTGGCAGCAGGTGCTGGGTCGCGACGACGGTGCTCCGCCACCGGTCCGCCTCGCCGAGGAGCGGCGCAACGGCGACTTGGTGCGCGGCGCGATCGAGGCGGGTCTGATCGAGGCGTGCCACGATCTCGCCGATGGCGGTCTCGCCGTGGCGGTAGCGGAGATGTGCCTGACGAGCGGTATCGGTGCGGTGGTGACGGTGCCGCGCGAGGCGCCGGCGGCGATCGCCTGGCTCTTCGGCGAGGATCAGGCGCGGTACCTTCTCGCTGTGGCGGCAGCCAACGAGGTCGGCGTCCTGCAGCGCCTGCAGCGGGGCGGTGCCGTGGCGCGGATCATCGGTCGGACCGGTGGTGACGCGTTGACGCTCGGCGACGCACCCGCCATATCGCTGGAGGCGTTGCGGGCGCGCAGCGAGGGTTGGCTGCCCGGCTATATGGGCAGTTCGCCGGAGCCTGGATGAACCGGACGGGAGCGAGCGATGCCGATGAGTGCCACCGAGATCGAGCAGGCGATCAAGGCGACCTTGCCCGACGCCGAGGTGCTGATCGAGGACCTCGCCGGCGACGGCGACCACTACCGCGCGACCGTGGTCTCGCAGACGTTCGCCGGGATGCCCCGGGTGCGCCAGCACCAGCTGGTCTACGAGGCGCTCGGCAGCCGCATGGGCGGCACCCTGCACGCCCTGGCCCTGACTACCAAGACGCCCAGCCGACCGTAGGACGGCGGCGCAGCGCACCCACGTTCCAGCAGGAGACCATCATGGCCGAGCCGATCCACGCCACCATCGACGAGCAGATCAAGCAGGACGACGTCGTCCTCTACATGAAGGGCACGCCGGTCTTCCCGATGTGCGGCTTCTCGGCCGGCGTCGTCCAGGTGCTGAGCCAGCTCGACGTCAAGTTCCAGGCCTACAACGTCCTCGACGACCAGGATCTGCGCGAGGGCATCAAGACCTACTCGAACTGGCCGACGATCCCCCAGCTCTACGTCAAGGGCGAGTTCATCGGCGGCTTCGACATCGTCCGCGAAATGGCCGAGAGCGGCGAATTGCAGACGATGCTGAAGGAGCAGGGTCTGGCCGACGCCTGAGCGGCGGCCTCGCCCCGCCCGCTTCAGCCTGGCTTGCCGAAGCGCGCCGGGTTGCCGGACGAGCCCCAGCTTGGCGTCGTGGGCCGGGTGACCCTCCCGGCCCCACACGGCACCCGGCGATCATCGACCTGTCCGCTCGAGCGCCCGAACGGCGCCACAAAGACGCCGCAAGCCTCCGCGGTCGGCTGACCCTGTCCCGTTCCGGGATCGGACGAAAGAGCTGTGGACCTCGCAGCGTCGTCGGCATCTCCCACAGCGAGACGGCGCTCACCGCCCATTCGAAAAGTTTTGGTCATGTCCGCATCGGGTGTTGGTCAAGCTGCCGAGATCATCTTCCACGCTCGGTCTCTGGCAATTCGGGCTGTCGGCGCCGAGCTGGCGAGGAACCAAGTCGTGGAGGCCGGGAGGTGGCGGGTCGCGGGTCCACGGAAGAGTTTCATGAACTGTTCGAACCGGCGATGCAGGGTGTCGACGTTTCGGATGGGGAAGGCCTTTGGATCACCCTTTGGCCTCGTTCGGCATGGGGGCGGCCTCGTCTGGCATGGAGGCGACAGTGCGGGATGCCGCGGTTTCGGGCGAAGTGTCGGTAGGCGCTGTCGCCGTCCGAGCCGAGCACCGCATCTTGCCCGACATCGACCTCGAGGCGAGCGACCAGGGTGTCGACGCGGCGGTCGGGCAGCACCTCGGCGTGCTCGGCACCGGCCCGCTCGGCCGTCGTCGATACGGGAACCTGCCATTTCGACACTCCGGCGGGAAACAGCCGCCCGAGCCGCCCGAAGTCTCGCCGGCGCGGGCGCGGGGGTGCGGGATCGCGATCCGGATCGCGCTGGTGGCGCACCGGTTCGCGGCTGGCCTCGTGCGCTTCACGAAAGACCGGCGGCGGCCGCGACGATGCCTTCGAGCTGTCTTGCGCTGGACGCCGACAGTGCCTGCAAGACGCGCATCCGCCAGCGCCGGATCGTCGTCTTGTCGACCACGAGCCGCTCGGCCAACACCCGGCGGGAGCCCGGTCGTCCCGACATCATGTCGCCCGACACGGCCGCGAGCTTCACCGGCTGGCGACTACCCGAGATCACGGTTCCCGTCGTCGCCGAAAAGCCGCGCTCGCCGGTCTTGCAGCGCCGTCGCCGCAACCCCGTTCCGGTCTCGCCCCGGCGCTGCAACGAAGACCCGCCGCAATGACCGCCAACGCGCAGCGCCGCGCGCAGCGATCTCCGACAGGACCGCAAGTCGTGCATCCAGCTCGCCGAGCCGCGCCCGCAGCGCGCGCATCTGCCCCCTGCTCAACCGCTGCAAGCCGAAACAACATCGCCCGAACACCGCCCTGTTGATCGTCTGCTCCCGAGGCATGTTCCTTATTTGTTCCATACACTTGCGCGAATGCCGACACCCAATGCAGACATGACCAAAGTATGCTGTTTCATCGGCTTACGGATGAGCGCCGGCACCGCTGCGGGGTGCAGGGTCCCCGCAGCCCCACTCGGGCCGCAGCATCGACGGCCGACCAACTCCCTGCATCTGCTCGCTGCCAAGCTCATGAAACAGCATGAAAACTTTTGAAATGGGTTCTCACACGTATGCCAGGTGCCTGCGGCTGGCGCAGAACGACGATTGCGCGATCCCCGAGACCATCGCCCGGACGATAACACCACCGTGAGCCGGGTCGACACGGCCGGCTGCCCAGCCGGCGGCCGAAGCCGGAGGCCAGGCGGGAGACAGGCGAGCGACACCACTCGTCGTCGTCCCGCCCGCTTCCGCCGATCGCGTCAGGCAACCCGGTCGGGCGGTTTGCGATGCAACATGAAGCCGGGTGGCCCCGGGGCGCCGAGGACGCCGGCAATCTGCCTGGTCGATGCAAAGCATCGGACGCTGCCGTAGAGCGCCCGGTGATGGAACCCGGCAGCATCGTCGCGCTGGTCGAGCGGCGCGCGGACATGAAGACTGCGTCGAGTGGATCGGGGTGCCGACGGGCCACCGGCACTCGGTCTTCGGACCGACTGTCGGGCGCTCGACTTGCCGGTCATCCGCATGGCTGCCCGCCACGCCGACGCCGGCCTGAAAATTTCGCCGGCGAAGCGGGATTGGGGCCGCGAGCAGCTGTGCCGCCACGCCTGGAGCCGGCTCATGCGGCGCCAGCAATGCGGACCCGCATGATCCCGATGCGCGGCGATCTTCTGAAGCTGAGCCGTGGCTTGCCGAAGACGCTCGGTCTCGCCATGGGCGCCTCGACGTCGTCGGGACGCCGAGCCGATCGGCCGCAGGTGATCGTGCCCGACGGGCGGGCGGCGGAGCCCGTGTCTGCCAGCCGCGTCGAAAGCCTGCTCGCCCCGCGGGGGGCCATCGTCGAGCGGAACGCAGGCCTCGCCGCCGAGTTCCGTGCCCGCGCCAGGACCCGAACCGGCGGTTCATGACCGCACCTCCCGCCGCAGCCTGCTGGCCGGCCCTGGCAGTCGGTCCGATCCCCGCGCCCGCCATCGGCACCGGTAGCGGCAACCCGGCCCGCATTGCCTCCTCCGGAAAGAGCGGCGCCGACGTCGGCCACACGACGTGGTCGTCCAGGAGGCCGATCATCCGATCCCGGCATGGGGCCGGCAAAGTGGGCGCTGCAAGACCGCCACACTTCGCAAGAGTGCCCGGCTCCGCGACAGGGTCCCCACGAAATCGCATGCCGACGTGGGCCGGCCGGATCAACGAACGGAGCGCGGGGCCGTCCGAACCCTGCGCCGAGCGGCTGCCGACGTACCGCTCTTCGACATCGGCCGGCCCTCGCCCTTGCGCGAACCGGGCTCGGCAATCGCCCGAATGCAGCGGCTACGAGAAAGCCGGGGCCGCTGTCGCGCGCAAGCTCGCCGTGCTGCTGCACCGATTCTGGCGCCACGGCACGGGATTGCGCTGGACTGTCGCGCCCGTTGCCGCGCTGGCGGCGCAGCCACGGGCTCCATCGGCTCTTCACGGCGCAAACGCGGACGTCGAGCGAGCGCGATCCCGAAAGGACGACGGGCCGAGGCCCGATCTCGCGTACCGCAGGGCGAAGCTCGCCTCCTGGGCGCCGACCCGAGACGGCCGAACGCGCCGATCTCGAAGAGCACCCCGACCCCGGCGATGCCGAGCCCGACGCCGGCACCCTCGACCGACCGGATCGAACGACGCCCGTGCGCCACGATCGGCACGGCTGGCACTTCGGCGGCGCCATCGCCGAACGGTCGGCGTAATCGAGGCATAATGTGACGCGTTTCTCGGTAGGCAGCATGCCGCCGGATCGGTCTTTTGTCGCGTGTCGACGGCGCGTCTGTGCGGCGATCGGCGGGGCAGGCAACCGAGGGAACGGTCGATGGCCGAGATGTCGAGCGATATCGCGATAGCGCGAGCGGCGAGGATGCAACCGATCAGGGCGGTGGCGGAGGGGCTCGGGATTCCCGAGACGGCGCTCCACGCCCACGGCCGGCATATCGCCAAGGTCGATCTCGGCTGGATCGAACGCTTGCAGGACCGCCCGGACGGCAAGCTGATCCTGGTGACCGCGATCAATCCGACGCCGGCCGGCGAAGGCAAGACGACGACCACGGTCGGGCTGGGCGACGGGCTCAACCGGATCGGCAAACGGGCGATGATCTGCCTGCGCGAGCCGTCGCTCGGGCCCTGCTTCGGGATGAAAGGCGGGGCTGCCGGCGGCGGCTATGCCCAGATCGTCCCGATGGAGCAGATCAACCTCCATTTCACCGGCGATTTCCACGCCATCGGGTCGGCCCACAACCTGCTGGCCGCGCTCGTCGACAACCACATCTACTGGGGCAATGCGCTGCAGATCGACCAGCGGCGGGTGGCCTGGCGCCGGGTGGTGGACATGAACGACCGGGCGCTGCGCTCGATCGTCTCGAGCCTCGGCGGGGTCGCCAACGGCTTTCCCCGGGAGGACGGCTTCGACATCACGGTCGCGTCCGAGGTCATGGCGGTCTTCTGCCTGGCCACCGACGTTCGGGATCTGGAACGCCGGCTCGGCCGCATGGTCGTCGCCTACACCCGCGACAAACGGCCGGTGACCGCGGCCGAGCTCGCCGCCCCGGGGGCGATGACCGTGCTGCTCAAAGACGCGCTGATGCCGAACCTCGTGCAGACGCTGGAGAACAACCCGGCCTTCGTGCACGGGGGCCCCTTCGCCAATATCGCCCACGGCTGCAACTCGGTGATGGCGACCCGGACCGCCCTGAAGCTCGCCGACTACGTGGTCACCGAAGCCGGCTTCGGCGCCGATCTCGGTGCCGAGAAGTTCTTCGACATCAAATGCCGCAAGGCGGGCCTCGAGCCCGCGGCCGCCGTCATCGTCGCCACCGTCCGGGCGCTGAAGATGCACGGCGGCGTGGCCAAGGACGAGCTCGCCACCGAGAACCTCCAGGCAATCGAGGACGGGCTGGCCAACCTCGCCCGCCACGTCGCCAACGTGCGCAAGTTCGGCGTCCCGGCGGTGGTCGCGATCAACCGTTTCGTCACCGACAGCGAAGCCGAACACGCGCTGATCCGGGACTATTGCCGGCGCGAACTCGGCGTCGAGGCCGTCGTCTGCTCGCACTGGGCCGACGGTTCGGCCGGTACCGAGGACCTCGCCCGCTTCGTCGTCGAGCTCGCCGAATCGCCGCATCCCCTCGACGGGCGCGGCTTTCGCCACCTCTATCCCGACGACATGCCGCTCTGGACCAAAATGCGGACCATCGCGACCGAGATCTACGAGGCCTCGGACATCATCGCAGACAAAACCATCCGTGCCAGATTCCGCGAGCTCGACGAGGCGGGCTACGGCCACTTTCCGATCTGTGTCGCCAAGACCCAGTACAGCTTCTCGACCGACCCCCATCTCAAAGGCGCACCCACCGGTCACGTCGTGTCGATCCGCGAGGTCCGCCTCTCGGGCGGAGCGGAATTCCTCGTCGTCGTCTGCGGCGAAATCATGACGATGCCCGGCTTGCCGAGAAATCCGTCGGCACACGCCATCCGGCTCGATGCCGAAGGTGCGATCGAAGGCCTGTTCTGACGCCGCGGCCGGCGTGCCGCACGACGGTCTCATTCGAGCAGCTCGGCCCGACCGAAAACGCGGCCGACGGCGAAGTGCAAGCGCGCCTTGGCGAGGCTTTCGAGCTGGACCATGTCGCGAACGTCGGTGACCACCAGCTGCCGCTGCGCCGTGGCCAACGCGCGCAGTCGCTGCGGTGCGGTCAGCGCCGTCGTCGCGGCGACGAAGACGCGTTCGACCACGGGGGGCAGCTCGGTATCGGGCAGGCTGCGGGCCTCCAGAGCGATGCCGATGCGGAGCTCGGCGAGCCGCTGCAGCACGCGCTCGTCGGGCAACTGGCCGAGATCGTCGAGCGCCAGCACCAGCGGCGGGACGGTCGCGACCTCGTCGCCACTGTAGCGCTCGAGCAGCTGCCAAGCCGGGCTGCGCGTACCGGCGAAGAGACGACCCGGCTGCGCCACCGGCACGATCACCGCCGTACTGGAGTGCCGCCACCCCAGGCGCCGGCCATGCGCCACCGCCCGCTCCAGCCGGACCAGATCATTCGCTTCGGCCACGGCGTCGACGGCTCGCGGGCCGGTCGACTCCAACAGCAGGCCGGCGAGCTTGCCGGCCTTGAGATCGAGGATCGGCCATGCCCGCAGCTCGAGCGGCGGCACCGCCGCGCGGGACGGCCGGGTATCGGCCACGGCGCGCCACCAGCGTTTGCAACGGCGGACGAAAAAACGGCCGGGCAAGGGCGGCGGGCCGGGGCTCGAAAAGGCACTGCCGGTGGCCAATATCGGCTTGGCGACGACGGCGGCGAGGACCAGCGCCGCCGCCGTCATACCGAAGACCGTCAACCAGAGCACACTCATGTTCGCCGACCAGTGGTCCCGCTGCGAGATCATCCGTTCGTCGAGCCTTTCGGCCCGGCGACCGATATTGCCGGCAATTCCCTTCGATTTGCTTAACGCGGCGAAACTTTCGACGGTTCGGGCCGAGTGAGCACGGTTCTCTTGCCGGAGCCCTTTCGGCACTGGTTCGCGGCCCGCGGCTGGCAGGCCCGGCCACACCAGCTGGCCATGCTGGGAGCGGCCGAGGCCGGCCGGGACACGCTGCTCATCGCTCCCACCGGCGGCGGCAAGACGCTCGCCGGGTTCCTGCCGAGCCTGGTCGAGCTGACGAGAGCCCCGACTCCGGGTCTGCACACGCTCTACGTCTCGCCCTTGAAGGCGCTGACTACCGACATCGCCCGCAATCTGGCGACTCCGATCGAAGAGATGGCGCTGCCGGTGAGCTTTGCGGTGCGCACCGGCGACACGCCGGCCAATCGCCGCAGGCGCCAGCGGACCCAACCGCCGCATATCCTCCTGACCACGCCCGAATCGCTGGCCCTGCTGCTCAGCTACGAGGATGCGCCGGCCTATTTCGGCAAGCTGCGCTGCGTCATCCTCGATGAACTGCACAGCATCGCCGAGAGCAAGCGCGGCGCCCTGCTCGCCCTGGGCATGGCCCGGTTGCGCGGTCTGGCGCCGGCAGCGCGGTTCGTGGGATTGTCCGCCACGGTCGCCGACCCGCCGCAGCTGCTGCGCTTTCTGAGCCCCGATGACGAGCGATCCCACATCGTGGAAGCCGATCCCGGTGCCGATCCGCTGATCGAGATCGAGTTGCCGGACGGTCGCATGCCGTGGGCCGGGCACATCGCTCTCTATGCTGCCGAGGCGGTCTATCGGCGGATCCAGGCGGTCCGCACCGCTCTGGTGTTCGTCAATACCCGGGCCCAGGCCGAGCTCTTCTTCGCCGCCCTTTGGCGCATCAACGACGCCAATCTCGCCATCGCCCTGCATCACGGCAGCCTCGCCACCGAGCAGCGCCGCAAGGTGGAGGCGGCCATGGCCGCCGGTGCGCTGCGGGCCGTCGTCTGCACCTCGTCACTGGATCTCGGGATCGACTGGGGCGATGTCGATCTCGTGGTCCAGGTGGGCGCTCCCAAGGGCTCGTCGCGGCTCCTGCAGCGGATCGGCCGGGCCAATCATCGGCTCGACGAGGCGAGCCGGGCCGTGCTGGTGCCCGCCAACCGCTTCGAGGTGCTCGAGTGCCGGGCCGCGCTCGATGCCGTGCGGGCCGGCACGCTGGACGGCGCACCGCAAGTGCAGCCGGCGCTCGACGTGCTCGCCCAGCACCTCACCGGTGTCGCCTGCAGCGGCCCGTTCGATGCCGACGCGCTCTTCGACGAGGTGCGCCTGGCGCAACCCTATGCCGGGCTCTGCCGCGCCGATTTCGACGCCGTGCTCGCGTTCGTCGCGACCGGCGGCTACGCGCTCGGCCAATACGAGCGCTATCGGCGGCTGGCACGCGGTGCCGACGGGCTCTGGCGGCTGACCGACAGGCGGCTGGTGCGCAGCTATCGGATGAACATCGGCACCATTGTCGAGGCCCCGGTGATGCGGGTGAAGCTCGGGCGCGGGCGATCGCTCGGCGAGATCGAGGAGTACTTCGTCTCGCTGCTCACCCCGGGCGACACTTTCCTCTTCGCCGGCCGGCTGCTCGCGTTCGAAGGGATCCGCAACAACGAGGTGATCGCGAGCCCGGCCAAGAACGGGGGCGAGCCGAAGATACCGGCCTATGCCGGCGGCAGGCTGCCGCTCTCGACCCATCTCGCCGACCGGGTGCGCGCCATGCTCGCCCATCCCGAAGGATGGGATGCCCTTCCAGAATCGGTCCGTGAATGGCTCGATATCCAGCGCCGCTGCTCGATCCTGCCGGCCCCGGACGAGCTCCTGGTCGAGAGCTTCTGGCGTGGCGGGCGGCATTATCTCGTCGCCTACTCGTTCGTCGGCCGCAATGCGCACCAGACCCTCGGCATGCTCTTGACCCGGCGACTCGAACGGATCGGGGCGCGGCCTTTGGGCTTCGTCGCCTCGGACTACTGTATCGCCACCTGGAGCCTCGGCGACTGTCCGGACGTCGCAGCACTCTTCGATGTCGACATGCTGGGTGACGATCTCGAGGCCTGGACCGCCGAGAGCAGCATGCTCAAGCGCATTTTCCGCAATTGCGCGGTGGTCGCCGGTCTGATCGAGCGCCGGCAGCCGGGGCAGGAGAAGACCGGCCGACAGGTCACCTTCAATGCCGATCTGATCTATGACGTGTTGCGCAAATACGAGCCCGACCACGTGCTGCTGCGCGCCGCCCGGCTGGAGGCGGCGGCCTCTCTCACGGACGTGCGCCGTCTCGCCGATTTCCTGACCAGCGTGGAGGGTCGCATCCGCCACCAGAAGCTGGACCGCATCTCGCCCTTCGCGGTCTCGATCATCGCCACTATCGGCCGCGAGTTCGTGCCCGGGGCCGAGGGCGACGAGACGCTGGACGAGCTGACGGCCGCCCTCGTCGCCGAGGCCCTGGCCGATCCGCTGACCGGCGAGGTGCCCGCCTGATGGAGGCGGCCTCGGCGAGCCTCGAGCACGGCGGCGAGGCCATGCGCCTCGATCCTTCGGGCGTCCTCTGGCTCGAGGCCGGGGCGACCCTGGTCGTGGCCGACCTCCATCTGGAGAAAGGCAGCGCCTTTGCCCGGCGCGGCACGCTGCTGCCACCCTACGATACCGCCCGGACCTTGCGTCGCCTCGGCTGGGCGATCGAGCGCTATCGGCCGCGGGTCGTGGTGAGCCTGGGGGATGCCTTTCACGACCGGGCCGGTGCCGCCGGCCTCACCGCCGACGACCGCCGCGAACTCGCAGCGCTCGCCGCCGGCCGCACCTGGCTCTGGATCAGGGGCAATCACGACCCGGACCCGCCCCGCGGCCTCGCCGGCGAGAGCCTGCCCTCGCTCGCTCTCGGCCGGTTGCAGCTCCGCCACCTGCCCGACCCGGCGGACGACGGTGCCGCGGTCGTCGCCGGCCATCTGCATCCCAAGGCGAGGCTCGTCCAGGGGCCGCGCAAGGCGATCCGACCCTGCTTCGCCGCCGACGCGCAGCTGCTGTTGCTGCCCGCCTTCGGCGCCTATACGGGCGGCCTGAACGTGCTCGATCCGGCGATCCGGGGGCTGTTCCGGTCGGGCTTCACCGCTTTCATGCTGGGCCGATCCCGCGTCTATCGGGTCGACCACCGGCACCTGCATCCCGACCCCCCGGACTGGCGGCGGTACCGGTTGGAGGGGGGGTGACGCGGCCGACCATCGTCTGGCTGCGTCGCGATCTCCGGCTCGCCGACAACCCGGCGCTCGCCGCCGCGGTGGCACGCGGCGGGCCCGTCCTGCCGCTCTATATCGAGGACAACGCGGCAGCGGGCGACTGGCAACCGGGTGCCGCCGCCCGCTGGTGGCTCGCCGCAAGCCTGGACAATCTGGCGACGGCACTGGCGGAACGAGGTGGCCGCCTGGTGCGACGCCAGGGCGACAGCCTCGCTGTCATCCGAGAGATCGCGACCGCGACCGGTGCCGATACCGTCTTCTGGAACCGCCGCTATACGCCGGCCGGCATTGCCCTGGATACGGGCGTCAAGGCAGCGCTCCGGGCGGCCGGGCTCGAGGCACGGAGCTTCCAGGCTTCGGTCCTGGTCGAGCCGATGCAGGTGACCGGGCCCGCGGGCTCGTTCTCGCGCTTTTTCGAGCGCTGGCAGGCGCTGCTGCGGCCGGCGCAGCCGCTGCCGGCACCCGAACGGATCACCACACCGGCGCTGGAGAGCGACCCGCTCGATCTTCTGCCGCCGGATGCACCGCTCCGGGTGGAAAAGCTCGCCGCGACGTGGGCGGTCGGCGAGATGGCGGCGAAGGCCCGGCTGGAGCATTTCGTCACCGAGGCTGTGCGGCAGTACGGCAAGGGGCGGCATCTCCTGGCAAAAGAGCATGTCTCGCGCCTGTCGCCGCATCTAGCGATGGGCGAAATCAGCCCGGCGGCGGTGTTGCGTGCCGTGCCCGGGCGCCGGGCTTTCGCCTTCGTTCGGCAACTGGCCTGGCGGGACTACGCCGCATGCCTCCTCTTCCGCGAGCCGCAGCTGCCGGATCGCGAGTTGTTCGCCGAACGGCGGGCGATCGCCTGGCGGGACGATCCGTCGGCCTTGCGTGCCTGGCAGCGGGGCGAGACCGGCTACGACCTGGTCGATGCCGGGATGCGGCAACTCTGGGCCACGGGCTGGATGCACAACCGGGCGCGCATGGTCACCGCCTCCTTTCTCACCAAGCACCTGCTGCTCGACTGGCGGCTGGGCCAGCGCTGGTTCTGGGCGACGCTGGTCGATGCCGATCTCGCCAACAACGCCATGGGCTGGCAGTGGTCGGCGAGTGTCGGGGCCGATGCGCGAGGTTTCGTGCGCGTCTTCGATCCCGTGGCCCAGGCCGCGAAGTTCGACCCGGACGGCATCTATCGCCGGCGCTGGCTCGGCGAGCGGACGCCGCCCCCGCCGATCGTCGAGCACGAGGCCGCACGGGCACGAGCGCTCGCCGCTTACGGCGTCGGCTGAGGATCCGGCAGACCGACGACGAACACGCTGCCACCGCCGTCGGTCGTTTCGACGTCGAGCGCGCAACCCATATGCTCCGCGATCCGCCTGGCGATGGTAAGGCCCATCCCGCATCCCGGGATGGCATCTCGAGTATGCAGCCGCTGAAAGGGCTCGAAGATCCGCCCGTGAAACCGGGGATCGATGCCGATGCCGTTGTCGGCGACGGTGATCCGCTCGTCGTCCCCCGCGATGCGGACGAAGAGCGGCTCGCTGCCGCGATAGAGCAGCGCGTTCTCGATCAGGATGGCGAAGAGACGGCGCCAGAGCGTGCGGCTGCCGCGGACCACCGGCAAGCCGCCGATCTCGATCCGACCGCCCGTCTCGTCGAGACGCGCGGCGAAGCCGGCGACGAGGCTCTCCGCGACGGCGGCGAGATCCACGGGCTCGTTCGGGCACGGCACCGTCCCGATCCGGCCGAACTCCTGCAGGGCCGCGAGCATCGTCTCGAGCCGCACCGCCGCATCCACCGCAAAGCCGATGAACTCGCGCGCTTCATCGTCGAGGGCCGACCCGTGCCGCCGCTGCAAGAGGTCCAAGAAGCCCTTGATGGTCCGTGCCGGCTCGGCCAGATCGTGCCCTGCGGCATAAAGCCACCGCTCGAAGTCGTTTCGCGCATCCATTGCATGGCCATAGCGCTCTTTCGCGGATCAGGCTAGATGCACGTCGATCAGGGCTCCAGCTCGGTATCCCAGTAGAGATAGTCCCGCCAGCTCTCGTGCAGGAAGTTGGGCGGGAAGGAGCGGCCATTGCGCTGCAGTTGATGCGGCGACGGCATCTGCGGCGGCTGCATCGGATGCATCTTGCACTCGTTCGGCAACCGGCTGCCCTTTCTGAGGTTGCAGCGGTTGCAGGCGGTGACGATGTTCTGCCAGCTGGTCTTGCCGCCGCGCGAGCGTGGGATCACGTGATCGAAGGTGAGATCCTGCGCCGGCAGCCCTGTCTGGCAGTACTGGCAGGTGAAGCGATCACGCAGGAAAACATTGAACCGGGTGAACGGCGGACGCCGTGTCTGCGGGATGTATTCCTTCAGCGCCACGACGCTCGGCAATTGGAACTCGTGGCCGGGCGAGCGGACGACACGATCGTAATGTTGAACGACAGCGACCCGATCGAGGAAAATCGCCTTGATCGCTTCTTGCCAATTCCAGAGTGAAAGAGGGAAGTAGCTGAGTGGTTGGTAGTCGGCGTTGAGCACCAGGGCCGGGAAGGCGGACAGCGACATGGTCGTTGTGCCCGGCCGACCCATCAGTCCAGCCTACTCTGCAAGTGAAAGCGATCTTCGTACCACATCTAGCCGCTCGTCACCGTCTACGACACCAGATCCGATCCACCTCATTTAGCTAGCCCAGCCGCGTGACGCTTTCAAGACAACACCAGCCGCCAGCCGTGGCGACGATACCCCGCCCGATCCGACCGCGCCAGCGCAACCGGCACGGCCTTCGACGAGACGGCCTCGAGACTTGCCGCCGAGCGGGTCGTCGTTATCTCGTCGACAGCGGCGCCTGCCGCGTTTCGACCGAACGGAGTTCGCATGACCTACGTCGACCGGCCGACCCTTGCCGAGCGAAGCACGCTGCGCCGTCAGTTGCCGCCCAAGCCGGCACCGGCCAAGGCAGCACTGCCGGCGCCGCTCGCGATCTGGGCACTGCGCCGGAACTCGCTCGCGACCTGGGGCCAACTCGCCTACGAGGTCGACGTCATCGACCGGCCGTTTCTCGGTCGCCAGACCGTTCTGTTGAACGACCCGGCGCTCATTCGCCACGTCCTGGTCGACAACAACGACAGCTACGGCCGCACCGCCGCCGGCATCCGCATCCTGGAGCCGATCACCGGCAAGGGCCTGTTCTTGAGCGAAGGGGCACAGTGGAAGCGGCAGCGGCGGCTGATGGCCCCGGCCTTCGCGCCGCGCAATCTGGGCTTCGTCGGCGAGGCGTCGCTCGCCGAGACCGAACGCTGGCTCGACAAGCTGCCGGCGAGCCGCCGCCGGGCAGTGGACCTCCTGCACGCCTTTCAGGGAATCTCTCTGGAGATCGCCTGCCGGGTGCTGCTGAGCCAGTCGATGGACAGCCACGGTGCCGCACTCCGGCGGTTGATCAACCGCTACGGCCTGCGCCACGCCCGCGCTTCGGCCTTCGACCTCTTGCTGCCGCAGAACTGGCGCTCGCCCGACGATTTCGGCCGGCAGCGCTTCGCCAAGGAGTGGCGCACGCTGGTCGACGGCATCGTCGCCGAACGGGCCGCGCGGCCGCCGGCCGCCGAGCCCGCCGACCTGTTCGATGCGATGCGCGCCGCGACGCTGGAGGCCGGCGACGGCGCCGACGCGTTCGGGGCCGAGGAACTGCGCGACCAGATCGGCACGCTGATCGTGGCCGGCCACGAGACCACGGCCCTGGCACTTTTCTGGTCGAGCTATCTCTTGGCCACCAACCCGGAAGCGCAAGAGGCGGTCGCCGCCGAAGCGGCAACGGCCGATCTCTCGGCCGAACGGATCGGCAAGTCCGCGCAGGACCTGCCGGTCACACGCGCCGTCGTTGCCGAAGCGCTCAGGCTCTACCCACCGGCCTTCACCCTGGTCCGCGAGGCACGCGAGCCCGACCGGCTGGGCGACGTCGAGGTCAAGAAGGGTGCACTGGTGGTCATTGCCCCCTGGGTGCTGCATCGCCACCGCAAGCACTGGATCGATCCCGACAGCTTCCGCCCCGAACGCTTCCTGCCCGGCGCTACCCCACCCGCGCGCTACACCTATCTGCCGTTCGGCGCCGGCCCCAGGGTCTGTATCGGGGCCCAGTTCGCGCTCACCGAGGCCGCCGTGGTGCTCGCCCGCCTGGTACGCGACTACCGCCTCGAGCTGGTCGGCCGGCGGCCGATCCAGCCCGTCGGGATCATCACCATCTACCCCGACCGGCCACCACCGTTCCGGCTCGTGCCACGCGGCTGAGCCGGGTTCTGCTGTTCGGCCCGGACATTGAGCCAGATGCCGCCGCAAATGACGAGCGCACCGGCGAAGATCCAGGGATCGAGCGGCTCGCCGTAGGCCAAAAGGCCGATCAGCGCGATCAACGGCAGCCGGACGAACTCCATCGGCAGGACGACCGCGGCATCGGCCAGCGCCAAGGCTCGGGTCAAGCAATAATGCGCCGAGAGCCCGGTCACGGCGACACCGGCGATCCACGGCAGATCGAGAACCGTCGGGGCCACCCAGAGCGGCACGGTGAACGGCAGGCAGAGCAGGGTCTGTGCGGTGCACATCCAAAAGAGGATACCCCAGGGCCGGTCGGTCGCCACCAGCTTCTTGGTCATCGCGTTGATGATGCCGAAACAGACGGCCGCGAGCACGACGACGAGAACCATGGGCTCGAACGCGGTGAGCCCCGGCCGGACGATGATCACGACACCGCCGAGCCCGGCTGCCATGGCGATTACCCGCCAGCGGGTCAGCCGCTCGCCGAGCAGCAGCACCGCGGTCAGCACACCCCAGATCGGCGAGGTGAACTCGACCGCGAAGACCAGGGCCAGCGGCACCGCACCGATCGCGGTGATCCAGGCGATCTGACCGACGAAATGGATGCTGTGACGCAGGCCCTGCAGCAGCGGCTGGGCCGAGCGCAACACCGAAGGATCGTGGCGGACGAACACCAGCCCGATGAAAAGCGCACCGAACAGGCTGCGCAAAAACAGCACCTGGTAGGGGCTCATGCTGCGCGTGAGTTCACGCGCGGCGACGGCCATGAGGCAGAACGAGAGGATGGCACCCACCATCCAGAAGGCGGCGCGCAGCGTCGCATCGACGCGCGGGTCGGCAGGCGGACGGGGGACCAGAGGCCGGCTCATCGACGAGATCCGAGACCGCGGCGGCGCTCGACGAGCGTCAGCGCTTGCGCTTGGCGGCAGGTGCCCGCTGGGCGGCCTCGACCGCGAGCCGTGCCCATTGCAGCATGGTCTCGGCGTCGTCGAGGCAGGCGGAGGGCGCTTCGTGATAGCTCATGATAGCGGGCTTGCCGCGCTTGCCGGTGTAGACGAAAGGCTCGGCACCCGCGGCCTCGAAGGTCGGCCGGCTGATGCTGTCGGTCTTGAGATACAGCCGATCGTCGGCGACGAGCGCGATCATCCGATCGACATGGAAAATGCCGAAGCCGCCGAACATCGATCGCGCGCGCATGGTGCCGAGCGGCTCCAGGAGTTCCAGCACATGATCGACGAACGGGTCACGTTTCGCCATTCTCGAGGGTCTCGCAAGAAGAAAGGCCGCCCGGAGGCGGCCTTTCCGTGAGCACGGTGGTCATCCGGGCCCTGGAACGAATTCCGTCGTGGGTCAGACCGGAAGCCGAGGCTGCTCCGCTGCCGGCTCCGACGCCACGGGCCCGAACACCCCAACCGTCATCTCACTCGACATCGGATCACCTCCTTTCCGCTTGTTGCACCTGCCGGAACTTCGCCACCGATCGCGCCCTGCGTCAAGTCCTCACTGTGCGGCGGGCTTTGTTCCTCGATCGGCCTGCTCTAGAACGCCCGGCAAGGGCCGGCGACGAGTGACGGCGAAAGGGAACGAGATGAGTGAGGACAGCTTCGACGTCGTGTTCATCGGCGGCGGGCCGGGCGGCTATATCGGTGCCATCAAGGCGGCCCAGCTCGGCATGAAGGTCGCCTGCGTCGAAAAACGCGGGGCATTGGGCGGCACCTGCCTCAATGTCGGCTGCATCCCGTCCAAGGCCCTGCTGCACTCCTCGCATCTCTTTCACGAGGCCGCCCACGGCATGAAGAAACACGGCATCGAGGTGGGCTCGCCCAAGCTCGATCTCGACGCCATGATGGACCACAAGGACGAGGTGGTGGAGACCCTGACCAAGGGCATCGAGGGCCTCTTCAAGAAGAACAAGGTGACCTACGTCGTCGGCCACGGCCGGATCGCCGGCCCCGGCAAGGTCGAGGTCGAACTCAACGACGGCGGACAACGGACGCTCCAGACCGACCACATCGTCATCGCCACGGGCTCGGAGAGCGCGCCGCTGCCGGGTGTGGAGGTCGACGAGAAGCGGATCGTCAGCTCGACGGGCGCGCTCGAGCTCGACGCGGTGCCGGAGCATCTGCTCGTGGTCGGTGCCGGCTATATCGGCCTCGAAATGGGGGCCGTCTGGCAGCGGCTCGGCAGCAAGGTGACCGTCGTCGAGTTCCTCGATCGGGTGACGCCGGGCATGGACGGCGAGGTGAGCAAGCAGTTCCAGCGCATCCTCGAAAAACAGGGCCTCGCCTTCAAGCTCGGCACCAAGGTCACCGGCGTCGACACGACAGGCGAGAAGCTGAAAGTCACGGTCGAACCCGCCGAAGGCGGCGAGGCGGAGACCATCGAGTGCGACATCGTCCTGGTCGCCATCGGCCGGCGGCCGTTCACGGCAGGGCTGGGCCTCGAGACCGTCGGGATCGAACCGGACAAGCGCGGCATGATCGAGGTCGACGAGCACTTTCGCACCGGGGCCGACGGCATCTATGCGATCGGCGACGTCATCCACGGGCCGATGCTGGCGCACAAGGCCGAGGAGGAAGGGGTCGCCGTCGCCGAGCTCCTCGCCGGGCAGCAGCCGCATGTCGACTACAACAAGATCCCGGGGGTCATCTACACCTTCCCCGAGGTGGCGGCGATCGGCCGGACCGAGGAGCAGCTGAAGGAAGCCGGGATCGCGTACAGGACCGGCAAGTTTCCGTTCATGGCCAACAGCCGGGCGCGCTCGGTCGGGCAGACCGACGGCTTCGTCAAGATCCTGGCCGATGCCGAAACCGACGAGATCCTCGGCTGCCACATCATCGGCGCGGAGGCCGGAACGATGATCGGCGAGGTCGCCGTGGCCATGGAGTTCGGCGCCTCGGCCGAGGACCTGGCGCGCACCAGCCATGCCCATCCGACCCTCGAGGAGGCGATCAAGGAGGCAGCCCTGGCCACCTTCGCCAAGCCGCTCAATATCTGAGCGAACGGAGAAAAGGAAATATTGCCTAGGAAGTAGGAATAATATACGCTCTCGGGCATCGATCCAACCCGGGAGCCGAGCCATGCCCTCGATCCGCCGATTTCTCGACAACGGTACCATCGACCTGCGCCGCAGCTTCGCGCAGGCACCCGACCTCCAGCGCCTGGCCGCGGGCGAGAGTCTGCTCGCCGAGTACCGTCGGCTGCTCGAGCGGTTGCGCCGGGGCTTCGCCGTGGTCGAGTTGCAGGCGTTCGAGGACCTGCCGGGGCACGCCGTGCCGCGGCTGCGGGCACACCGCAGCACGTGGCGGCTGAGCCACGACATCGGCATCCTGGGTGGCACGGCGCCGCTGCCGGCGCGTCCCGAAGACCTGGAGAACGCCGGCTGCCTCGCCGGCTGGTCGGCGAAGCTCGGCGCCCATTTCGCCCTCGCCCACATCCTCGAATCGCTGGCCCATGCGCAGGCCCGGCTCGAAACCTGTTTCGGTCGGCGCCTCGTCGCCTGTCTGCTCTTCAACACCCGCCCGATCGCCGACGCTCCCTGCTTCACCGCGGCGGTCGACCAGCTGATCGACGAGACCAGCCCGGCGCTCGACTGGGGCGAAACGCTGGCCGGGGCCCGGCGGACGCTGCGCACGATCCGGCATGCGCTGGTGGACCAGCAAAGCCCCGCCCGAGCGGGCCATCGCAACCCTGGCGCGGCGCCGATCCACGCGGATGCGGCCACGCCGGCAAACGGCCGAAGCCGGCACGATCGAGTCCCCGCCTGACGCATCGACGATGCGCGTGTTGTGGTGCCGATCCGTCCGGCTGCCGACGGCACGAAACCGTTCGATGTCGCCGCTCGCACCTGACGGATGCCGGATGACGGTCTGCAGCGAACCGTCACAAAGGACGTGCGACGGCGATGGCGCTCAGCCGCCATGCGGCGAAGGCGCCGACCAGCCCGGCGACGGCACCGGCGCCCGCGTGAGGGCGATCGCGATCGACGGTGAACCCGCGGCGGCCCGCCGCCACGTTTTCGGCGGCATCCATCGAGCACCAGCCACAGCGCGAGGGTTCCGTCGATCGAGCCCGACCGGCACGCCGAACCGCAGCCCCACGAGACGACGGCCCCTTGCCGCGGGCCGTTGCAGGAGACGTCCGACGACGCCGACCGGTTGCGCGAGATGCCGATCTCTGTCACCGCGCGGCTGCGAAACCTCGATTCTCGACGTCGGCGCGAAGAGAGGGCTGGGTTGGGCGAAAAGAGCCCGGGTCGGCTGGCGCCGTACCGTCGCCGAGGCTGGGTGGAGTCGGCAACCGCGGCGGCTCACCGAGCGGCCGTGGCGCGTCGTTGCTCGGGCCGCCGATACCCGACGCCTCTCGATCAGCGAAGGTCAGCATGCCTTCGCTGTCGTCTCCGACGCCTCCTGACGCCGTCGCCGGCGAGGTCGAATCGACCCGCCGACTGACGATCCATTCGTACAAGGACGGCGATCGGCAGACTGCGGCGGGCGCGCTCGGCGATCGGCTCGAGGCGCGCTACAGGGCCGCCGGGCCGCGCCTGGCCGTCGGCGTCCTCCCCGACGAAGCGGCGATCGTCCGGGGCTCCCGGTGGTCGGCTTGCTGCCCATCGGGTGGCGCCCGTCGCGTGGGCGCCCTGCTGCTCGAGCAGCACGACGAACGAGCGGTCCAGAGTTCGCGCACCGGGTCGCCCGAGATGATCGCCCGGACCGGGACCGATGCTGGCGCCGCTCCGGCCGACACGACCGGCTGACCGATCACCGGCTGGCGTCGAACGACGAGCGAAAGACAGCCCGGCCAGTTTAGGCAGCGGGGCACGATCCGACGGCGGCATCCGGGCACGCCGGGCCATGGCCGGCGAATCGGTCGCGAACGTCACTGGCTGTCGGACGTAAACACCAGGCCTCGGCAAGATGACCCCGGCGCACCATGCCCCGACCATCGACAGAATACCCGGTCGCGAGGGCGACCCCCCTGCGCGCCCGGCTGCTGACGCCGTCCCGACGGCGGCAAGGCCGAACAACCACGACCGATGCGTTGCAGCCAGCCGCTCGAAGGCCGACGGCGTCGGCTCGGGCGGCCACCGGCTGATGGGGCAAAGCGCGTCGCTGCCGTTTCCGGTTGGCCGGTTGACCGCTCGCCACCCGCCGGGGCGTTCGGCGCAGGTCCGCGGTGGTCGCCGGCCGTCGGGCGACTAACGATAGAGCTGGTGGCTGAGCAGATAGGTGTAGGCTTCGTTGATCTGCTTGAGCCGCTCTTCGGCGCCGCGGTCGCCGCCGTGCAGATCCGGGTGGTGGCGCTTGACCAGTGTCTTGTAACGGCGCTTGAGCTCGTCGAGGGTGAAGCCGACCTCCAGTTCCAGCACGGCCATCATCTGCCCGCCCTTGCCGAAACCGTTCGCGCGCCCGCCCGGCGCTCGCCCCCACTCGTGCGCGGTGTCGCCCGCCTCCTCGCCGCCGAAGAGATCGAACGGATCACGAAAGCGGCCGGCCGGGTCGGCCCCGGCGACGCCGAACCGCCAGCTCGGGCGGTGCCAGGTCGTGTCGGCCCGGCGGTGCGCCTCGATCTCGCCCTCGTTCATCCCGGCGAAGTAGTTCCAGCTCTTGTTGTACTCGCGAATGTGCTCGAGGCAGAACCAGATGAACCGCCGCAGCTCGTCCCGCGATTGCGGCGCCGGGTAGCTGCCGGAAGCCGAGCAGCCGGGCCACGCACAGCAGCGCGTTTCGGCGGCGCGTCTGCCGCCGAGGCCGATTTCGGCATCCGGATCCGATACTCCTCGCGTCTTGCGCTGCGCTTCCATCCGCTTCGCCGTACCCCGATCACCCGCTCTGTCGTGACTTCGACCGGCCCGCCGGCAGCGGCCGTCTCGAGCGTTACCCGATCGACCCGTTCGGCCGATCGGCAGTCGAAACGCCGACCAGTCCGCCCCGGCCGCCAGCCGGCCGTTCGGCGAACTATGGGCACTCGATCGCAAGGCGACAAGGTCGGCGTGCCGGCGGATCCTGCGCCACCACGGCCGGCTCTGCCACGCCGGGGTCTCGTGTCGTCGACCGCGCCCGCATTGCCGCTCAAGCGCACCGTCGGGTCCGTGCGAGCGCATCGTCGGGCCGGGTCGCCGAGGGGGCCGACCGACCGATCGGTCGCCGCTCCTCCGCGTCCGCCCGGCGAGCGGCCGACGGCCGTCGTCACGGCCGCCCCGGCGCGGAGCTCGGGCCCGGCTCAGACCTCGGGCAGGCTCAGCCGCGTGTCTTCGGGCAGCTCGCTGGCGCTGGCCAGCGCCCGCGCCAGGCTGCACAGCGCTTCCTGGTGCTTGCGGCTCGGCAGGGCGATGAAATTGCGCGCGAGCTCCAACAGCATGCGCTGCTGCGGCGTCGGCTTGAACTCGCGATCACTGTCCATGCCCTCGAAGAAGAAGGTGACGTCGACCCCGAGCGCATGCGCAATGGTATAGAGGCGGCCCGCGGCGATGCGGTTGATGCCCTTCTCGTATTTGTGCGCCTGCTGATAGGTGACACCGATCAGCTCGGCCATCTGCTGCTGGGTCAGCCCGAGCATGATGCGTCGCTCGCGCATCCGGGCACCGACGTGCCGATCGATATCCTGGGCGCGAGAACGGCCCGGGCCAGCCTGCTTTTCGGGTAACGCCGTCATGGTCACGTGCTTCCTTATGCCGTCGGATGACACTGTCGGTCGAGCCCACGCCCGCCGACCGGGAAGAACGGCCAGCCGCCTTCCGCGCGCTACCGACGGTTACCGCCTGTGGGTAAAGTTTCCGTTAATTGACCTCCTTTTGACCCAGGTTTGTCGTCCTGTGGTTGCCAAATCGGCAAAATGCGTACGATGCTGCCTCACGTCAGGGTGGATAATTTAGCCATGAACGGGGAACCACGTCATCGGCGCTGTCGGCAAGGTTGTGGCCGGTGTCGCGGCGACGTTGTCGGGCCGGTCGGCCCGAGGATCCGTGACGCCGCGCGCCGCCGGGGCTGGTCGAGAGGCTCGAGCAGCCTATGCTGGTGGCGGATCGCTTCGGCCGGCGGTCGACGCCGACCGGCACGCCGCTTCGGGAGACTGCCATGGGCATGGTCAAGGACGAAATCGAAAGACGGCTCACCAGTGCCCTCGCACCGGTGCAGCTGCGGGTTCAGGACGACTCGCACCAGCATATCGGACATGCGGGGCATCGACCAGAGGGCGAAACGCATTTTTCGGTCGTCGTGGTCAGCGGCGCATTCGCCGGCAAGAGCCGGGTGGCGCGTCAGCGCCTGGTCTTTGCCGCACTCGGTGACCTGATGCGGGAGCGGATCCACGCCCTGTCGATCACCGCGACGGCCCCGGGCGAGCCGGACCGCGACGCCGATCGAGGCTCCCGCCGCCTTTAGTTAGGGCCGGGCAGCCGGGTCAGCTGGCCGGCCCGTACCGGCTGCCGTAGAGCATCGCCTCGGTCTGCGTCAGCTCGTCCTGCAGCATCAGCCGCACCGCCTCGTCGATGTCGCGGATCGAGACGATCCCGCAGAGCTCCTTGCCGCGCAACACCGGCAGGTGCCGGAAATGGCCGGTCTGCATCTTCTTCAGCGCCGCCACGGCGGTGTCGTCCGGGGCCGAGGTCTCGGGGTTGCCGGGCATCACCGCAGCGCGCGTGGTCGCCGCGGCGACGCGCCGGCGGATGCGCTCAGCGAGCCTTCTTCTCGGCCTCGATGCCTTCCACGATCAGCCGCTTGGCCTCGTCGACATCGCCCCAGCCCTCCACCTTGACCCACTTGTTGGGCTCCAGGTCCTTGTAGTGCGAAAAGAAATGCTCGATCCGCTGCAGGTCGATCTCGGGCACGTCCGTGTAGTTCTTCACCTTTCGATTGATCAGAGTGATCTTGTCGATGGGCTTGGCCAGGATTTTCGCATCGATGCCGGCTTCGTCCTCCATCTTCAACACGCCGATCGGGTTGGCGCGCAGCACGACGCCGGGCTGCACCGGCAGCCGCCCGATCACCATGACGTCGACCGGGTCGCCGTCGTCGGCCAGCGTGTGCGGGATGAAGCCGTAATTGCAGGGGTAGAACATGGTCGTATAGAGGTAACGATCGACGAAGATCGCGCCGCTCTTCTTGTCGAGCTCGTACTTGATCGGATCGGCGCGCAGCGGGACCTCGATGATGACGTTCACCTCCTCGGGCGGATTGGCACCGATCGAGAGCTTGTCGTAGTCCATGATCATGGTCTCCAGGAGAATGCCGGACGGACGGCTCAGGGCCAGGCCACGGCGGGGGGCAGGGACATCAGGATGGCTTCGGGATTGCCGCCGGTCTTCAGCCCGAACTGGGTGCCGCGGTCGTAGAGCAGGTTGAACTCGACATAGCGGCCGCGGCGGACGAGTTGGTGCGCCCGTTCCTCGGCGGTCCACGGCCGATTCATGTGGCGGGCGACCAGCTTCGGATAGACGTCGAGGAAAGCCTCGCCCACCGATCGGGTGAAGGCGAACTGCCGCTCGAGCGGGTCGTCCAGATAATCGTAGAAGATACCGCCGACGCCGCGTGGCTCGCCGCGGTGCGGGATGAAGAAGTAGTCGTCCGCCCACTGCTTGAAGCGGTCGTAGGCACCCGCTTGGTAGGCGTCGCAGGCGCGTTTCAGGGCGGCATGGAAGTCGGCCGTGTCCGCGTCGTTCGGATAGATCGGGTTGAGATCGGCGCCGCCGCCGAACCAGGCGCGGGTGGTGCGGATGTGCCGGGTGTTCATGTGCGCCGGCGGGACGTGCGGGTTCCGCGGATGCGCGACCAGCGAGATGCCCGACGCCCAGAACCGCGGGTCCTGGTCGGCACCGGGGATCTGGCTCGCGAATTGCGGCTGAAACTCGCCGAACACCGTGGAGACGTTGACGCCGACCTTCTCGAACACCCGGCCGTGCATCAGCCCCATCACGCCGCCACCGCCGCCGGCGCGGTCCCAGGACTTGCGCACGAACCGTCCGGGCGCATGCTCGGCCGCATCCGGCCCGGCACAGCCGTCCTCCAGAGCCTCGAAGGCGGCGCAGATCCGGTCGCGCAGGCCCTCGAACCAGGCCCGCGCCGCTGCCTTCTCCTCGTCTGCCGCCACGCCCGTCTCCTGTCGCCGATCGTCCCGGGCCCCGAGCCCCTCAGGTGATGTCGATCGCGGCCGGCAGCGCGTCGCGTTGCCGGAGCGCCTCGGCGACGCCGATGGCCGCCGCCGTCACCACGTTGAGCGACCGCATGCCCGGATGGATCGGAATACGCAAGCGTGCCGCCGCCTGCGCGACGAGTGCGGCGGGTGCACCGCGGCTTTCGCTGCCGACCGCCAGGACGTCGCCATCGGCAAATGCGAAGCGGTGATAGGGCGTCTCTGCCCGGGCGCTCAGCAGCACGAGACGACGCCGTTCCGCCGCCATGGTCAGGACGAACCGCGCGAGATCGGCATGCCGGCGGACGGCGACGTGCTGCCGATAGTCCATGCCGGCCCGCCGGATGCGCCGATCGTCGAGCGGAAAGCCGCACGGCTCGACCACCTCGAGATCGACGGCGAAGCAGGCGGCGAGCCTGAGCAGCGCCCCGAAATTGCCGGGCTGGTCGGGCTCGACGAGAGCGAGCCGCAGGGCTGCCGGGTTGGTCATGGCCGATGTTCCGCTCTCCTCGGGGGCGCCACGGCAAGATAACCACGGCATCCCCGCCGGCACGCGCCACGCAACTGCCGCGGCCCGGCGGGACCTTGATTTATGCGACTTTCGGTCGCTTGGCTGCCGACCGGCGCCGTCTTACCCTACAAGTCGGTAATGTAAAGCATCAGAGAATGTGAAGCATCAGTGGAGGGATTGCGGTCGATCGGTGCCGCGGTCCCTGCGATGCGTTCTCGAGACCGAAAGGTGGAGACCCATGGCTGTTGAAACCGCGAACGCCGGCGACCAAGGTGAGACGCGGCGCGATTTTCTCGGCATCGTCGCCTGGACCGGGTTGGGCATCGGTGGTGTGGCGGCCCTCTGGCCGTTCGTGCACAGCATGAACCCCTCGGCGGACGTTCTCGCCCTGTCGTCGGTCGGTGTCGACATCTCCAACATCGAGGAAGGCGTCGGCATCACCGTGATGTGGCGCGGCAAGCCGGTCTTCGTGCGCCATCGCACCGCCGCGGAGATCGAGGCTGCGGAAGAGACCGACGTTTCCGAACTGCGCGACCCGCAGTCGGATGCCGATCGTGTCGTTCGGCCCGAGTGGCTGGTCATCGTCGGCGTTTGCCCGCATCTCGGCTGCGTGCCCGGCGGCAACAAGCCGACCGAACCGCGTGGCGATTGGGGTGGCTGGTTCTGCGCCTGCCACGGCTCGCAATTCGATACCTCCGGGCGCATCCGCCGCGGCCCGTCGCCGACCAACATGGTGGTGCCGGACTACGTGTTCGAGACCGACACCCGGATCGTGATCGGCTGAACCCTATCGTCGCCCGTCGGGGAAGCCGTCCAGGCCGGGCACCTCGCTTAACCCGATCCGCAGGGAAGAAGAATGAGCGCGCAAACCGAGAAGCCCGTGTTCAAGAGCGGGATCGCTCGATGGATCGACGACCGGCTACCGCTGCTGAGTTGGGCGCAGGCCGAGTTCGTCGACTACCCGGCGCCCAAGAACCTGAACTACTGGTGGAACTTCGGGTCGCTGGCCTCGATCATGCTGGTCATCATGATCATCAGCGGCCTGTTTCTCACCATGCACTACACCGCGCACACCGACCACGCGTTCGACAGCATCCAGCACATCATGCGCGATGTGAACTACGGCTGGCTGATGCGCTACATCCACATGAACGGCGCCTCGATGTTCTTCATCGTGGTGTTCATCCACATGTTCCGCGGTCTCTACTACGGCTCGTACAAGGAACCGCGCGAACTGTTGTGGATCCTCGGCGTGCTCATTCTCGGCCTGATGATGGCGACGGCCTTCCTCGGCTACGTGCTGCCCTGGGGCCAGATGAGCTTCTGGGGGGCGATGGTGATCACCAACCTGTTCTCGGCGATCCCGCTGTTCGGTGACGCCATCGTCACCTGGCTGTGGGGTGGCTTCACCGTCGACAACCCGACGCTCAACCGCTTCTTCGCCCTGCACTACCTGCTGCCGTTCGTGATCTTCGCGGTCGTGTTTCTGCACATCCTGGCCCTGCACCAGTTCGGCTCGAACAACCCGGTCGGCATCGACATCACCAAGAAGGACAAGATCCCGTTCCATCCCTACTACACCATCAAGGATATGTTCGGGTTCTGCGTCTTCTTCATCTTCTATGGTGCCTTCGTCTTCTTCATGCCGGATTCGCTCGGCCATGCCGAGAACTACATCCCGGCCGACCCGCTGGTGACGCCGCCGCATATCGTGCCGGAGTGGTACTTCCTGCCGTTCTACGCCATCCTGCGCGCGATCACCTTCGACATCTTCTGGATCATCCCGGCCAAGCTCGGCGGCGTGATCGCGATGTTCGGGGCAATCCTGGTCCTGTTCTTCCTGCCCTGGCTCGACACGTCGAAGGTGCGCAGCGCCCGCTTCCGCCCACTCTACAAGATCTTCTTCTGGATCTTCGTGGTCGACGTGTTCGTGCTCGGCTATGTCGGGGCGATGCCGCCGGAAGGGATTTGGCCGACCGTCGGGCTGATCGGCACGGTCTACTATTTCGCCTTCTTCCTCGTCATCATGCCCCTGCTCGGTAAGCTGGAGCGGCCGCTGCCGCTGCCCGACAGCATCAACGAGCCGGTTCTGCCGCGCGGTCGCGGTGGCGCCACCGCGCAGCCTGCGGAGTAATCGATGCGACGCTTTACTTGGACCAAGACCCTGGCTGCCGCCGCCCTCGCCGGCCTGATCGCCGGCAGTGCGGCGGAGGCTGCCGAAACGCCGGAGCCGGTCAGTCGTGACTGGCCGCACCAGGGTGTCTTCGGCACGTTCGACCGGGCGGCGCTGCAACGCGGCATGCAGGTCTTCATGAATGTGTGTTCGAGTTGCCACGGGCTGAAATACGTCGCCTTCCGCAACCTCGAGTTCCTCGGCTACGACGAGCCCGAGATCAGGGCGATCGCCGAGAACTTCAACGTGGAGGACGGACCGGACGAGTTCGGCGACATGTTCGACCGACCGGCCGAACCGTTCGACCAATGGCCGTCACCGTTCGCCAACGAGGCGGCGGCGCGGGCGGCCAACGCGGGCGCCTACCCGGTCGACCTGTCGCTGATCACCAAGGCGCGGGCCGGCGGTGAGGATTATCTCTACAGCCTGCTCGTCGGCTACACCGAGCCGCCGGCCGACGCGGACATGATGCCCGGGATGCACTGGAACGACTACTTCCCCGGGCACCAGATCGCCATGGCCCAGCCGCTCTGGCCGGACATGGTCGACTACCAGGACGGGACCGAGCCGACCATCTCGCAGATGGCGGCCGACGTTACCCAGTTCCTGCACTGGGCGGCCGACCCGAAGATGGAGATGCGCAAGGAGATGGGGGTCAAGGTGATCCTTTTCCTCATCGTCCTCTCGATCGTCTTCTACGCCTACAAGCGACGGATCTGGCGCGACGTCGAGCACTGAGCGACCGGCCGCCGTTCAACGGCGCGAGAAGGGCCCCGCGATGCGAATCGCGGGGCCGCTTTTTGGTAGGCTCAGTGGAGGCGCCACTCGCCGCCGTGCCGATAGCGGCAGGGCCCGATGACTTGCTGACGGGCGACGTGCACCGTGTGCAGCTTGCCCTCGATCTTCTCCACCCAGAAATCGAGGAATTTGTGCAGTTCGGGGTAGCGCGGCGCCAGATCGTAATGCTGCCAGATGAAGGATTGCAGGATGCCCGGGTGGTCGGGCAGGTGGTAGGTGATCTCGGCCGTGGTCAAGCGATAGCCGTTGAGTTGCAATTCGAGCGGCGAGCGAGCATCGGGCATGAGCAACTGTTCCCTCGTGGCATCGACAACCCCATCATTTGTTCGGCGAAAAATCTTTCCGTCAAGTGGACGGCGCGCAAAAAAGCGCTTTCGTTCAACGTTTTAGCAGCAGATCGAGGCGGCTGCTGACAATTTTTTCGCCGCCCCCCTTGCAGCGCTGCACGGCAGCATTACCTGCGGGTCGCGGTGCTTGGCACTCATCGGTGCCGAGTGCTAACAGAACTCAACCGGAGTCCAAGGACAATGAACTTCAGGCCTTTGCACGATCGTGTGCTGGTGCGACGTCTCGAGGAAGAGCAGAAGACCGCCGGCGGCATCATCATTCCCGATACCGCCAAGGAAAAGCCGATGCAGGGCGAGGTGATCGCCGTCGGCCCGGGTGCGAAGAACGACAAGGGCGAGGTCACCGCCCTCGACGTCAAGGCCGGTGACCGGGTGCTCTTCGGCAAGTGGTCCGGCACCGAGGTCAAGATCGACGGCGAGGAGCTGTTGATCATGAAAGAGACCGACATCATGGGCATCATCGAGAACGGCACGGCTGCCAAGAAGGCCGCCTGAGCACCGTCTCGACAGCATTTCAAAAGGACTGAAGAAACATGGCTGCCAAGGAAGTACGCTTCGATACCGACGCCCGCACGCGCTTGATGCGTGGCGTCGATACGCTCGCCAACGCCGTCAAGGTGACGCTCGGCCCCAAGGGTCGCAACGTCATCCTCGACAAGAGCTTCGGCGCGCCGCGCATCACCAAGGACGGTGTGACGGTCGCCAAGGAGATCGAGCTCTCCGACAAGTTCGAGAACATGGGCGCGCAGATGGTGCGCGAGGTGGCGTCGAAGACCAACGACATCGCCGGTGACGGCACCACCACCGCCACCGTGCTGGCCGCTGCGATCCTCCGCGAGGGCAACAAGGCGGTCGCCGCCGGCATCAACCCGATGGACCTGCGCCGCGGCATCGATCTCGCGGTTGCCGAGGTCGTCAAGGACCTCGAGAAGCGCTCGATTTCGATCTCGACCAGCTCCCAGGTCGAACAGGTCGGCACCATTTCGGCCAATGGCGACCACGAGGTCGGCAAGATGCTGGCCGAGGCGATGCAGAAGGTCGGCAACGAGGGTGTGATCACCGTCGAGGAGGCCAAGAGCCTCGAGACCGAGCTCGACGTCGTCGAGGGCATGCAGTTCGACCGCGGCTACCTCTCGCCCTACTTCATCACCGACAGCGAGAAGATGCGGGTCGTCCTCGAGGATCCCTATATCCTGATCCACGAGAAGAAGCTCTCCAACCTGCAGGCCCTGCTGCCGGTGCTCGAGGCGGTCGTGCAGAGCGGCAAGCCGCTCTTGATCATCGCCGAGGACGTCGAGGGCGAAGCGCTCGCCACGCTCGTCGTCAACAAGCTGCGCGGCGGCCTCAAGGTCGCGGCCGTCAAGGCGCCCGGCTTCGGTGATCGCCGCAAGGCCATGCTCGAGGACATCGCCATCCTCACCGGTGGCCAGGTGGTCAGCGAGGATATCGGCATCAAGCTCGAGAACGTCACCCTCGACATGCTCGGCCGCGCCAAGCGGATCAACATCAACAAGGAAGACACGACGATCGTCGACGGCGTCGGCACCAAGGAGGACATCCAGGGCCGGATCAGCCAGATCAAGGCGCAGATCGAGGAGACCACCTCGGACTACGACCGCGAGAAGCTGCAGGAGCGCCTGGCGAAGCTCGCCGGCGGTGTCGCCGTGATCCGTGTCGGCGGGGCCACCGAGGTCGAGGTGAAGGAGCGCAAGGATCGCGTCGACGACGCGATGAACGCGACCCGTGCCGCGGTCGAGGAAGGCATCGTCCCGGGTGGCGGCGTAGCACTGCTCTACGCGCTGAAGGCGCTGAAGGACGTCAAGGGGGCGAATGCCGACATCCAGTTCGGTGTCGACATCGTCCGCAAGGCGATCCAGGCCCCGGCCAAGCAGATCGCCGAGAACGCCGGCGTCGACGGTGCGGTGATCGTCGGCAAGCTGCTCGAGTCCGACGATGCCAATTACGGCTACGACGCCTACGAGGGCGAGTTCTGCAACCTCGTCGAGAAGGGCATCATCGACCCGACCAAGGTCGTCCGCACGGCCCTCCAGGATGCGGCCTCGGTCGCCGGCCTGCTGGTGACCACGGAAGCCATGGTCGCCGAGAAGCCCGAGAAGAAGGCCCCCGCCGGTGCGCCCGACATGGGCGGCATGGGTGGCATGGGCGGCATGGACTTCTGATCCGGCCGACCGCTCTCGTCATCCCGAGGAAGGGGTCGCGCGCCGGCGCGGCCCCTTTTTCGTCGGGCACGACGTCGTGCTCGGGTGCCGACCGAGAGCGGACGGAGCCACCGATGGCCGAGGCAGCGCTGCAGCCGATGACCGTCGCCGACTTCCTCGACTTCGACGACGGCACCGACACCCGCTGCGAACTGGTAGGCGGACAGCCCGTGGCGATGAACCCGGCCGAGGTCGCACACGTCGACATCACGACGCGGCTCGTGCAATCACGCCTCTCCCGACTTCGACCCGTTACCGCGTAGCCGACATCCTCGTCACTTGCACCGCCCCGGCGAGCGACGTGTTCTTCGACCAGCCGCGCCTGGTCGTCGAAATCCTCTCGCCTTCGACCGAAGCCGACGATCGCAGCAGCAAGCTCGACGTCTGCAAGACGTTCGCGAGCCTGCAGGCCATCCTCTTCGTCCGGCAGGATTCCCGCGGGATCGAGCTGCACGGCCGCGGCAGCGATGTCTGGATCGTCGAGGATTGGATCGGCAGCGGTACGGCGCGCTTGCACGATCTCGCGATCGACCTCACGCTGGAGACGATCTACGGCACCTGAGAGGACGACCGCCCCCATGCTGACCACGGCCCAACGGCAGGCCTGGAACGACCATGGCTATCTCCACCTGAAGCGGTTCGTCACCGCCGAGGCCTGCGCGGCGTTGCGGGAGCGGATGGCGGAACGCCTCGACGCGTTCGATCCCGCCGGCCTCGCCACCGTCTTCTCCAGCCACGATCAGCGCCACGGGCAGGACCGCTACTTTCTGGAGTCGGGCGACAAGATCCGCTTCTTCTTCGAGCCCGAGGCCCTCGACGGCGAAGGCCGGCTGACCGTGCCGAAGACCCGGTCGATCAACAAGGTGGGCCACGCGCTGCACGACTTGGACCCTGTCTTCGACCGCTTCTCGCGCCAGCCGAGCCTCGCAGCACTGGCCTCGGACCTCGGGCTCCGGGCGCCGTTGCTGCTGCAGTCGATGTACATCTTCAAGCAGCCCGAGATCGGCGGCGAGGTGGTCTGCCACCAGGACAGCAGCTTTCTGCATACCGAGCCCTTGTCCTGCATCGGCCTCTGGTTCGCCCTCGAAGACGCCACAATCGAGAACGGCTGCCTGCTCGCCGAGCCCGGCGGCCATCGCCGGCCGCTGACCTGCCGCTTTCGCCGCGACGGCCGAGGCACCCGAATGGAGCAGCTCGATCCGACGCCGCTGCCGACCGCAGGCCTGGTGCCGCTCGAGGCCGAGACGGGCGATCTCGTCGTCCTTCACGGCCAGCTGCCGCACCGCAGTGCCGCCAACCGCTCGCCCCGGTCGCGGCAGGCCTACACGCTGCACCTGATCGACGGCACCGCCGCCTACAGTGCCGACAACTGGCTGCAGCGCGGCCCGGAAATGCCGCTGCGCGGGTTCAGTTGGGCCGCTGGCCGGGGACCGGAGCCGACGGGTCGCCGAAGCGGCCGATATTGCCGACCAGCTGCTCCATGATGGTCAGCTCGTTGCCCAGCGTGCGGGTGCTGTCCGGATCGGGCTCGACCGCCATCGCCTGGTCCATGCCGTGCTGCTGCACGTCGCTGACGATGCCGCGCTCGTCGAAACTCACCGTCACCACCTCCTGCTCGGTGATGTTGCTCTGGAAGAACGAGCGGTTCTCCCGGCGCTGGGTGACATAGTACCAGCGGCCGTCCTCGAAGGTGGCCAGCGCCGACGGAGTGCCCATCAGCCGTGCGACCTCCTCGCGCGAGGTCACACCCGGGGTGATCCGGGCCAGCGCCTCGGGATCGATGGTGTGCCCGTGCTGGACCACCTGCGGGCTGCAGGCGGCGAGCACCACTGCCAAGCCGATCGCCAAAAGCACGCCGCCGCCACTCGATTTCAGGGCCATGATCACTACCTCGAAGCATACTCGACAACTCGGCGAGCGGACGCGAACTATCGGACACGCAGCGTCCACTGCGCCGACTACCGCATGATGTACGATGGCGAAGAATCACGAACAAGATGTTTGGCCCGTCAGTCGCGGGCTGTTCGGGCAGTTCAGCAGCTGGCTGAGCGGTCGGCGCGCCGATCGGGCACGGTTGGCCAAGGCGTTCGCCGTCTATCACGTCATCGTCGCCCGCGCCCGGCAGCCGGTGTTCTACGCCGAGTGGGGCGTGCCGGATACGGCAGACGGCCGGCTCGAGATGATCGGGGTGCACGCCGCCCTGGTGATGCGCCGGCTGCGCGCCGAAGGCGAACCGGGCAGGATCCTGGCCCAGGACGTCTTCGACGTGATGTTCGCCGATGTCGATCGCAACTTCCGCGAGCAGGGGGTCGGTGACCTCTCGGTGGGCAAGCACGTCAAGCGCGCGGCACAGACGTTTCTCGCCCGGTTTCATGCCCTCGACCCGGGCTTCGACGCGGCCGATCGCGGCGTCATCGCCGCGGTGCTCGAGCGCAACATCTTCAACCGTGTGGTGAGCGAGAAGGCCGAAGCCGCGGCCGACGAGCCGGCCGAGCCCGATCCGCCCACCGCCGGCATGCTCGCACTCGCCGACCACCTGCTGCGGGAGGAGGCGCTGCTGCGCGATCTGCCCGGCAGCGACCTCCTCGCCGGGCGCTTCACCCTCCCGGCAGAGGCGGACGTCGCCCGAGCTTGACCCGTATTTCGGTTCTGCCTAGCTTCCAACACCATTTGTGCGTAACATCGGGGAACGAATGGCCGACGAGGGCACTCGCCTCGGCGGCGATCGCAACGGCCGGACGCGGACCGGCCACGGGGGATCGGACGAACGCGAAACGGCGCAGCTGCCGGCCACTGCCCCTGGGCCGGCCGCTGGAGGGACGACGGGCTTGGCGAACCAGATCGAATTCTCGCGACTGTTCAAGCTGCGGCATTTGCCGACCGCGGGTGGACACGGCTTCGCGCTCGAAGCGTCGCCCGAGGAGTGCCGGGCGGTCGCCCGCCGGCTCGAGCTCGTGACCCTCGACGACTTCAGCTTCGAGGGGCGGATCGAAAAGGGCCCGCGGACCGGGATCTTTATCGTGCGCGGCACGATCGAAGCGACGTTCACGCAACGCTGCGTGGTCACCCTCGAGCCCGTGCCGGCACGCCTCGAAGTGCCGGTCGAGCGCTACTTCGTCGTCGACGGCACGGCCGATGCGAACGAGGTCGTGGTGTCGCCGGACGACGAGGAGCCGGAGCCGATCGACGGCGACCTGCTCGACCTCGGCGAGATCGCGGTCGAGGAATTGTCCCTGGCGATCGACCCCTACCCGCACGCCGCCGATGCGCCTGCGGTCCTGCGCAGCTACAACGACGCGGCCGACGCGGCTGCCCGCTCGGCCTTCGCCGCCCTCGCCGCCCTGCGTGACCGCTCGAAAAGGCGCTGAGCGTTGCCTGTCAGTCTCTTGCATCAGGCGAGCCGCGGCGATCGTCCGGCAGCCGTCGCAACGCCCCGCCGGCGCTGCTGCGCCCCGAGGATCACGACGCCATGACCATTACGGTGGCCCTCGACGGCATGGGCGGTGATGCCGCCCCCGAGATCGTCGTGGCCGGGGCCGCACTCGCCCGCGAGCGCCGGCCGGACCTGCGCTTTCTCCTGTTCGGCGACGCGGCGCGAATCAACGGCCTGGTCGACCAGCATCAGGGGCTCGCCGCGGCTACCGAACTGCGCCACACGCCGGATGCCGTCGCCGCCGACGCCAAGCCGTCCACCGCACTGCGCCAAGGGCGCAACAGCTCGATGCGCCTCGCCATCGACGCGGTGCGCGACGGCGAGGCGGGGGCCGCCGTCTCCGCCGGCAATACCGGTGCCTTGATGGCAATGGCCATCTTTGCCCTGCGCACGCTGCCCGGGATCGACCGGCCGGCGATCGCCAGCGTGATGCCGTCGCGCGGCGACCCGGTCGTCTTTCTCGATCTCGGGGCCAATGTCGAATGCTCGGCCGAGAGCCTCTTTCAATTCGCGGTGATGGGCGAGGTCTATGCCCGGGCGGTGCTCGGCGTCGCCAAGCCCCGGGTCGGGCTCTTGAACGTCGGCACCGAGGAGCGCAAGGGCGACGGCGTGGTCCGCCGTGCAGCCGCGCTGCTGCGCGACAGCGATCTCGACATCGCCTATGCCGGGTTCGTCGAGGGGACCGACGTCACCACCGGCACGGTGGACGTGGTCGTCACCGACGGCTTCACCGGCAATGTCGCCTTGAAGATCGCCGAGGGCACCGCCGGCCTCTTCACCCAGGCGCTCAAGGACGCGTTCGCCAGCAGCTGGCGGGCGAAGCTCGGCTACCTGCTGGCCAAGCCGGCGCTCCGCGGGCTGCGTGACCGCTTCGATCCCAGGCTCTACAACGGCGCCCTCTTCCTCGGCGTCAATGGTGTCGTGGTCAAGAGCCACGGCGGCACCGATGCCGTGGGCTTCGCCGCGGCGATCAACGCCGCGGTCGACTTCGTCCGCCAGGGCACCAACGAGCGCATCATCGAGGAGATGAGCTCGGTCTCGTTCGCCGAAACGCCCAAGCCGCAGGCGGCGAACGGCTGATGGCCCGACAGCGGCCGACACCCCCACATACCCGGTGGCGCGACCCGTATGCCTGGCGGGGCGACCTTGTGTCGTCTGGTCCGACTGCCGGCCGGCCGCTAGCAGACCTCGCACAGCCTGCAGCACTCGTCCTTCGCGCCTAGCCCGAGGAGTTCCCTGGCGGATGCGCCGTTCCATCATGCGCGCCGTTGGCGCCTATCTGCCCGAGCGCGTCGTCACCAATGACGACCTGGCGCGCGATCTGGACACGTCGGACGAGTGGATCCGCGAGCGCAGCGGCATTCGCGAACGCCGCATCGCCGCACCGGGCGAACTCACCTCGGACCTCGCCACCCGGGCCGCCCGGCGGGCCCTGGCGCGGGCCGGGGTCGCCGCCGAGGCCGTGGACCTCGTGGTCGTCGCGACCTCGACCCCGGACCACACCTTCCCGGCAACGGCCACCGCGGTCCAGCGCAACATCGAGATGGGACCGGGCATCGCCTTCGACCTCCAGGCGGTCTGCGCCGGCTTCGCCTATGCGCTGGCGACCGCCGACAACTTCATCAAGGCGGGCCAGGCCAAGACGGCGCTGGTGATCGGTGCCGAGACCTTCTCGCGGATTCTCGATTGGACCGACCGATCGACCTGTGTGCTGTTCGGCGACGGTGCCGGGGCCGTGGTGCTGACCGCCGACGAGCAGCCGGGCACCTCGCTCGATCGCGGGATCATCGCGACGACACTCGCCGCCGACGGCCGGCAATACGCCCACCTGCAGGTCGACGGCGGGCCCTCGTCGACCGGCACCGTCGGGCATCTCAGAATGAACGGCCGCGAAGTGTTCCGCCATGCGGTGGTCCAGCTGAGCAATGCGGCGCACACCGTCCTGCACCAGGCGGGCCTCGGCATCGCCGATGTCGACTGGCTGATCCCGCACCAGGCCAACCAGCGGATCATCGATGCGGTCGGCAAGAAGCTGCAGATTCCCTCGGCCAAGGTGGTGATGACGGTGGCCGAGCACGCCAACACGTCGGCCGCCTCGATTCCCCTGGCGCTGGCCGACCTCGACGCCAGCGGCCGGCTGCAGCAGGGCGATCTCCTGCTGATGAATGCGATGGGCGGCGGCTTCGCCTGGGGGGCCGCACTCGTCCGCTGGTAGCCGCGAAGCCGCCTTCGACTCCGGCCCACGCGCGCCGTGTTGACGGAACCCCTTGTATCATCTAGCGTTTTATTTACCGCGCAACGCTGGCAGAGGGGAGCTCGGCCGATGACGGGCACGACCGTGACACGGGCACAGCTTGCCGAGGCCGTCTATCAGGAGGTCGGCCTGTCGCGGAGCGAATCCGCGGACCTGGTCGACGCCATCCTCGAAGAGATCGCCGACGCTCTGGTCGAAAGCGGCACGGTCAAGATCTCGTCCTTCGGCACCTTCGCCGTGCGCGAGAAGGGCGAGCGGATCGGCCGCAACCCGAAGACCGGGGAGGAGGTGCCCATCCGGCCGCGCCGGGTTCTCGTGTTTCGCGCCTCGCAGGTGCTGAAGAACCGGATCAACCAGCGGGCAGACGCGTGACGTGGCCGCGACCATTCGTTCGCCCGAGACAGCGGTGAGCAGTGCGACGCGCAGCGGCAAGTCGCAGGCCGCGTTCCGCACGATCAGCGAGGTCGCCGACGAGCTCGACGTGGCCCAGCACGTGCTGCGCTTTTGGGAGAGCAAGTTCCCGCAAGTCCGCCCGCTCAAGCGCGGCGGCGGCCGGCGCTACTACCGGCCCGAGGACATCGATCTGTTGCGCGACATCCGCAGCCTGCTCTACGACGAAGGCTACACCATCAAAGGGGCGCAAAAGCTCCTGCGCCAGCGCCGGGCGAAAACGCCGGCACCCGGCCGGCCGACCGACGGCGGCCCGCCGCAGGCCGAGCTCGTGGCGACCGATCCGCAGCAGCGAGCCGATCATCCGGCAGGCGTCACGGCGACCGCGAGCGAGCCCGACAACACCCTGACGCCGCCCGAAGCCGGCCAGCCGCCCGCGCCGGCACCCGCGCCGGCGGCGCCGAGCCCGAACGGCTCCGGCGAGCTCGCCCGGCTGCAGCGGCTGCGCGCCGAGCTGCAGGCGCTGCGCACGCGTATCGCTGCCGCCCTGGACCCCGGCGACCCCTGAGCCCCCCGAGCGCACAAAAGACTCCTGACACCTTTTTTCCAGCGCTGCGGACGCGTATCGATGCCGCCCTGGATCCCGGCGACCCCGAGCCGCGAGTGCCAGCCGGCGCGGCCGATGCCGCGATTTCCGACGAACGCCGCCATTGCCGCCATGGCCACGGCTCGCTAAACTAAGAGCTGTCGGAGCGTAGCGCAGCCTGGTAGCGCATCGGTCTGGGGGACCGGAGGTCGCAGGTTCAAATCCTGCCGCTCCGACCAAGCTCGCGTTTCGCTGACGACGTGTCGAAAAAACAGCCCTTTGCCGCTCGACTGAAGCGCCAAGAACGATCGATGTGCCCGCCGCCGGCCCGGCCAGGCTCGCCATGCCTTTTTCCCTGCGCGCATACGCCCGTCGGTTCGGATCGCTGTACGCTCCTCTCGAGCGCCTGATCACCGGCCGCCCGCATGCCTCAGCGCGTCTCGAAAACCGGCGTCAACTCGATCGACGTCGCCAGACTGGCAGGCGTTTCGCAATCCGCCGTGAGCCGCGTCTTCACGCCCGGTGCCAGTGTCAGCAAGGCGATGCGCGAACGGGTGATGCGCGCCGCGGCCGAACTCGGCTACCAGCCCAACCGGCTCGCCGGCTCGCTGATCACCCATCGCTCGTACCTGATCGGCATCGCCATCGCCTTTCTCGGCAACGACTTCTACCCGCTCGCCGTCGAGCGGCTGGTGCGCCGGCTGCGCGATGCCGGCTACCATACGATGATGTTCTTCGACCGCGAGCAGGCGAACTCCGCCGACGAAACGGTCGAAGCCTTTCTGCAGTATCGGGTCGACGGGGTGATCCTCGCCTCGGTGGCGCTGTCCGCGCACTGGGTCACCGCCTGTGAGCGGGCGGGCGTGCCGGTCGTCTTGTTCAACCGTAGCCAGAACGACCCTTACCTCTCGTCGGTCAGCGTCGACAATCTGTCGGGCGGGCAGACGGTCGCCCGCTTTCTGGCATCCGGCGGGCATCGCCGCGTCGCCTACCTCGCCGGCCTCGAGCACCTCTCGACCCAACGCGACCGGGAAAACGGCTTTCGCCAGGGACTGATGGCGGAAGGCCTGCCGCTCTTCGATCGCGCGGTCGGCAACTACAACCTCGAGGAGGCGCGCCGTGCCGCCCGGGCACTCTTCGACCGGCCGGTCGACGAGCGCCCGGACGCCGTCTTCGTCGCCAGCGACCATATGGCGATGGGGGTCATGGACGTGCTGCGCTTCGAGTTCGGGCTGCGCATTCCGCACGACGTCTCGGTCGTCGGCTTCGACGACGTGCCGCACGCCAGTGCACCCTCCTACCGGCTGACCACCCTGCAACAGCCGCTCGATCGTGTCGTCGAGGATATCGTGGTGCAGCTCCTCGAGCGGATCGAGCAACCGGCAATGCCACCCCGACAGACCCTGGTGCCGGCCACGCTGGTGCTGCGCGACTCGGCGCGCATCCCGGCGAACTGGCCGAACTAGCGGCGGGGCTCAGCGGAGCCGGGCCGCCACCTCGAGCGCCGCGTAGGTCAAGATCGCATCGGCCCCGGCGCGCTTGAAGCAGACCAGGCTCTCGAGCATCGCCGCCTCGCCGTCGAGCCAGCCCTGCTGGCCCGCCGCCTTGATCATCGCGTACTCACCCGACACCTGATAGGCCATGGTCGGCACCTGAAACGCGTCCTTCAGCGTGCGGATGACATCGAGATAAGGCATGCCCGGCTTGACCATGAGCATGTCGGCACTCTCGGCGATGTCGAGCGAGGCCTCGCGCAGCGCCTCGCTGCCGTTGGCCGGGTCCATCTGGTAGGTCTTCTTGTCGGCGGCGCCCAAGGCACTCGCCGAGCCCACCGCGGCGCGGAACGGGCCGTAGAACGAGGAGGCGAACTTCGCCGCATAGGAGAGGATCAGGGTGTCGTGGAACCCGGCTTCATCGAGCGCCCCGCGAATCGCCCGGATTCGCCCGTCCATCATGTCGGATGGTGCGACGATATCGCAGCCGGCCTCGGCCTGGCAGACCGCCTGCCGGCTCAAGGCTTCGAGCGTCTCGTCGTTGAGCACGATGCCGTCCTTGACCAGACCGTCCTGGCCGTGCGTGGTGTACGGGTCCAGGGCCACGTCGGCGATCAGACCGATCTCGGGAAAATGCCGCTTGATCAGCCGGATGGTCCGGCAGGTCAGGTTCTCCGGGTTCCACGCCTCCTCGCCGCTCTCGGTCTTGCAGTCGAGCGGGGTCACCGGGAACAGGGCCAATGCCGGAATACCGAACGCCAGCGCCTGCTCGACCACGTTCAGCAGCCGGTCGGCCGAATGCCGCTCGACCCCCGGCATCGACGGCACGATCTCGCTCCTGGCCTCGCCCGGGCAGATGAACACGGGTAGGATCAGATCGGCCGGCGCCAGCCGATGCTCGGCCACCAACCGCCGACTCCAGGCGGCACGGCGCAGCCGGCGCGGTCGCGAGCTGGGGAAAGGCGGCAAGGGTGGCAGATGGTCGGGCTGGCTCACGGCTGTCGTCCAATCGAATGATGCTCCGGCCTTCGGTCGAGCCGCCGCCCTCGGGCGATCGGCTGGCCGGAACAGAAGGAATCCTTATATCCCCGGGCTGCGGCCGGCAACTGCAACAACAACATGACGAGCGGGTGAGGGAGCGATGAGCGGAGTGGTGCACGTCGAGGAGCGGCGCGGTGTCGGGATCTTGACCCTCGACCGGCCGAAGGCGCTCAACGCCTTGACCCTCGAGATGGTCGAGACCGTCTCCGGCACGCTGCGTCGCTGGCACGACGACACCGCGATCCGTGCGGTGGTGGTCAGCGCCGTGCCGGGTCGGGCCTTCTGCGCCGGCGGCGACGTCCGCGGCGTGATCGAGACCGCCGCCCGAGACGGGGTGCGCGATGCGATGCGCTTCTTCCGGGAGGAATACCGGATGAACTGGCGGATCGCCCATCTCGGCAAGCCCTATATCGCCCTGCTCGACGGCATCACCATGGGCGGCGGGGTCGGCATCTCGGTGCACGGCACGCATCGGATCGCCACCGAGAACACGACCTTCGCGATGCCCGAGACCGGCATCGGCTTTTTCCCCGATGTCGGCGCCAGCTGGGTGCTGCCGCGACTGCCGCAGCACGCCGGCTTCTACCTCGGGCTCACCGGTACCCAGCTCGACGGCGGTACGACGACCCGGCTCGGCCTCACCACCCACTATGTCCCGGCACTCGATCTCGAAACACTCCTGGACGAGCTTCTCGACGGCGGCGAGATCGACGCTCTCGTTGCCCGCCACGGCATCGAGCCGGCGCCCGGCGGGCTCGATGCCGTGGCGATCGCCCGGCACTTCGCGAGCGACGATATCGGCCGAATTCTGGCCTCCCTCGAGGCGGACAACGGCCGTTTCGCCCGGGAGACGCTCGCCACCTTGCGCGAGAAATCGCCGTTCAGCATCGCCGTCACCACGGCCGCCCTGCGGCGCGGTGCCGGGCTCGACCTCGCCGGCTGCCTCGCCATGGAATACCGGATGGTACACCGCTTTCTCGAGGACAGCGACTTCGCCGAAGGGGTGCGGGCCCAGGTGGTCGACAAGGACAAAGACCCGCGCTGGCGACACGACAGGATCGAGGACGTCCCGGCGGCCGCCGTCGAGGCCTGCTTCGCGCCGTTGCCCGACGGTGACCTGACCTTCGACTGGCACGACTGAAGAGGAGGTGGCGATGACCAGGATCGCTTTTATCGGTCTGGGCAATATGGGCCTGCCGATGGCGAAGAACCTCGCCCGGGCCGGCCACGACGTCAGCGGCTTCGATGTCGTAGCACCGGCCGCGGCGGCCGCTGCCGCAGCCGGCATCTCGGTCGCGCAGTCCCTTGCCGAGGCCGTCGGTGTTGCCGAGGTGGTGATCACAATGCTGCCGGCAGGCCCCCAGGTCCGCGCGGTCTATGCCGGCGAAGCCGGAGTGCTGGCGGCGGCCGCCGGCGACACGCTCCTGATCGATTGCTCGACCATCGATGTCGAGACGGCGCGCGATGTCGCAGCCCTCGCCGAATCGCGCGGGCTCGCGATGCTCGACGCCCCGGTGTCGGGCGGGGTCGGCGGGGCGGCGGCCGGCACGCTCACCTTCATGGTCGGCGGCCACGACGCGGCCTTCGCCCGGGCCGAGCCGATCCTCGCCGCCATGGGCCGGACGATCGTCCATGCCGGGGCGGCGGGCACCGGGCAGGCCGCCAAGATCTGCAACAACATGATGCTCGGCATCCAGATGATCTCGGTCTGCGAGGCGATGGCGCTCGCCGAGAAGCTCGGCCTCGACCAGCAAAAACTGTTCGACATCAGTGCGAAAGCCTCCGGGCAGTGCTGGTCGCTCACCACCTATTGCCCGGTGCCGGGGCCGGTGCCGACCTCGCCCGCCAATCGCGATTACCAGCCCGGCTTCACCGCGGCGATGATGCTGAAGGACCTGCGGCTGGCACAAGGTGCGGCACAGGCTGTGGGTGCGGCGACACCCTTGGGTGCCGAAGCTGCCCAGCTCTACACGCTCTTCGCCTCGGAAGGGAATGAAGGGCTAGATTTTTCAGCAATTATGAAGATGATACAGGGACGCTCTGGTTGAACCGAGACGCGGGCATCGGCTCGTTGTCCGCGGTGCGCCGAGGGATGGATCGACCTTGCAAATAATCGGGCGGGCGCCACGGTGAAAGACCACTATCTCGTAACCATCCGCTTGATCGAACGGCTGCATCGCCGTTTTCTCGATGTCATCAAGACCGAACTCGACCGGCTGGGTATCGAGGATATCAACAACGTGCAAACCCTGATCCTCTCGAATATCAACGAGGATCAGCTGACCGTAGGCGAATTGACGATCCGCGGTTATTATCTCGGCTCGAACGTGTCCTACAACGTGAAAAAGCTGGTCGAGAACGGTTATCTGATCCAGGAACGATCGAGCCACGACCGGCGGATGACCCGGGTGCGGCTGTCGGAGAAGGGCCTGCAGCTCACCGCCAAGATCGACGAGCTCTACCAGCGCAACGCCGACGCGCTGGCCGACGGGATCGTCCAGCCCGGCCAACTGGAGGAGGTCAACAATGTCCTCAACAGCCTCGAGCGCTACTGGAGCCGGCTCGTCAACTTCACCCGCTGAACGGCTGCCTCGAGGCGACGGTCAGCGTCTACAGCTGACCCGCCGCGTCCTGCTCGCCTCGACCGCCGCCGTGCCGGTGCTGGTCAGCCTGCCGGCGCTCGCTGCGTCGCCCGCCGCCGCAGCATCCGTCGACCGCGGCGAACCCTTCGACGACGGCACCTATTTCGACGACGGCTACGGCTGGGTCGACTGACCCGCGCCGGCGCGCTGCAACGTCATAAGCCGAAGGCGGCACCCAAGCCGAAGGTCACCCGATTGCCGAAGATGCCGAAGCCGTAGGTGTCCGGATAGTCGTCCGGGACGAGGCGGCCGACCAGCCGCCAGATCAGGCGCTGCGGATCGCCTTCCGGATCGGCGCCGGCGACCGCCACGGCACGGCTACCGTCGCAAAAGGCGGCCCTGACGAGAGAAGGGCGCAGGCTCGTGCCGGCCTCCGCCGGATCGCCACACAACGGCTCGCGCCCGGCGGCGAAATCGAAGACGAAACGGCGCTCCCCGGTACCGCTGGCCGTGGTTTCGATCGCCAGCCCGCGCACGCCCTGCTCGACCGCGGCCAAGAGTTCGGCCTCGGCCAGCGGTGGCTCGCCGCGCCAGCGCACCGGCACCGGGCCCGCAGCAGCCGTCGCCACCAAGAGCTGGCGCGCCTCGCGCGGGTCGGAAGCCGGATCGACCGCCACCTCGGGTCCCGTGGCACAGGCAGCGAGCCAGAGGCTGGCGAGGAGCACTGCGGTGACGGAAGAATGGCGGGGCATCGAGGCTCGATCCGAAGCAGCCGGTACAGCCGCCCAAGCTAGACCGTCGAACCGCGCCCGACCAGCCCCCGCTTCGGCCGCTCGGCCGCGGGCCGGCATGAACGGCAGATCGGTCGGCGCCGTGGCCACCCCGGCGCGGGTCAGGGCCGCGTGAACCTGCCCGCGATGGCGGATCACAAAAAAGGTGTCAGGAGTCTTTTTCACGAGACGCGGCCACGGCCCCACAAGGACCATCGACCGACACCGGGAAAAAGGTGTCAGGAGTCTTTTTTACTTTCGGGCCGGAGATCGGCGGCCCGCTCGATGATGGCGCGGTCGGTCAGTCGGCGCGCCGCCACGAGGCTCGGCCAATCGGCAAAGAGCGTGGTCGACTGGGCGATGCCCGCCGCATCCGGCTTCGCCGTGCCGGCAAAGCGATGCAGCCAGAACCGATCGACCCAGAGCAGATGGTCGAGCGTGCCGGTGATCGAGCCGAAGAACAGGCCCGCATCCGCGTCCCGTCGCGCCGGGTCGAGGGTCCGGGCGGCGGCCGGCTCGGCCACGTTCTGCCATCACTTGTAGCTTGCCATGGTGCGGGCGCAGGCCGGGGTGATCGAGGGTTCGCTCCGCAGCGCCTCGGGACACGCCAATTTCCGCGCCATTGTCGACCACCGGCCGCCTGCCCGCTAGAGTGCCTGCACAACCGATCGACAAGGGAGATACAGGGATGGCCGGGGTTCGTTTCGGCATGCACAGCAGCCTCTGGACCGCCGAATGGACGAAGGCGGCGGCCGAGCGGGTGGTGCCGACAGCGGCCCGGCACGGGCTCGACCTCGTCGAGATCGCGCTGTTGAACCCCGAAGCGGTCGATGCGGCGCACAGCCGGGCGCTGTTCGAGAAGCACGGGGTCGCTCCCACCTGCTCGCTCGGCCTGCCCATGGCGGCCTGCGCGCCGCTGCACCCGGAAAAGGCGACGGCGTTTCTGCTCGAGGCGCTCGAGGTGGCACATGCGCTGGGCTCGAACACGCTCACCGGGGTGACCTATTCGACCCTCGGCTACACGACGGGTACGCGCCCGACCGAGGCCGAGTACGCCAACCTCGAAACTGCACTCCGGCCGGTCGCGCAGCGGGCGGGCGAGCTCGGCATGACCCTCGGGCTCGAGCCCTGCAACCGCTACGAGACACATCTGCTCAACACCGCGGAACAGACCGTCGCCCTGATCGAGCGGATCGGTGAGCCGGCCCTGATGATCCATCTCGACACCTACCACATGAACATCGAGGAAAAGGGCTTCGCCAGCGGCATCGAGAAGGCCGGCAAGCACCTGAAATACATTCACCTTTCGGAGAGCGACCGGGGTGTCCCCGGGACCGGCACGGTGGACTTTCCGGCGACCATCCGAGCGCTCGCCGGCACCGGCTTTCAGGGCGACCTCGTGGGCGAGGCCTTCATCAACATGCCGCCGGCGCTGGCCAGAGCACTCTCGGTCTGGCGGCCGGTGGCCAACAGCCCGGAGGAGGTGCTCGATCCGGGCATGACCTACCTGAAGCGCCTGGCGGTCGAGAACGGGTTGGTCGGCGGCTAGAACCGATGCCCGGCCCCGCCATGCTGCCGCTCGACGGCTACCCGCGTCGCGACGGCGCCGAGCTTTTGGCCCGAGCCCGGGCGATGGCGGCCGAACTCGCCACCCGGCGGACCGTGCGCGATTTCGCCCCGGAGCCGGTCCCGGTCGAAGTGATGGAGGCGGCGATCGAAGCCGCGGCCTCTGCCCCGTCCGGCGCCAACCAGCAGCCCTGGCATTTCGCGCTGATCGGCCGGGGACCGCTGCGCGCCGAGATCCGTGCCGCCGCCGAGGCCGAGGAACGGGCGTTCTATGCCGAACGGGCCGGCGAGAGGTGGCTCGAGACGCTCGCACCCTTGGGCACCGATTGGCAAAAGCCGTTTTTGGAGATCGCGCCCTGGCTCGTCGCCGTCTTCGCCGAGCGGCACGGGATCGGCGCCGACGGGCGACCGCAGAAACACTACTACGTCCAGGAATCGGTCGGCATCGCCACCGGCCTGTTGATCGCGACATTGCATCACGCGGGCCTCGCGACCCTGACCCACACGCCCTCGCCCATGGGCTTTCTCAATCGCCTCTGCAACCGGCCGGCGCGCGAGAAGCCGTTCTTGCTGCTGGTCGCGGGCTATCCGGCGCCGGATGCCCGCACCCCGGCAGCGGCACGAAGCAAAAAGCCCTTGGCAGCGGTGACCAGCCGCCTTTAAGTCGCGCCGAACAGAGGCACGGTAGGACCCGATGACAGCGATGCGCACGGAGCCGCGATCATTGATCATGGCCGCGGCCAGCCCGGCGCTCCGGGCAGCAATCGAGCAGGCCGCGAAGCCGTTGACCCTCGAGCCCGGCAGCGTCCTCTTCAGCCAGAACGATGCGGCCGACACCCTCTACATCCTCGACGAGGGCGAGATCGAAATCAGCGTGCTCTCGGCCGGCGGCCGCAAGCTCGGCCTCGAGATCATCACCGCGGGCGAAATCTTCGGCGAGATCGGCCTCTTCGCCGGAAGACGCACGGCCAGTGCCACGGCGCTGGGCCGCACCCGGTTGCGCGCCGTGCGTCGCGCCGATCTTTTGGCCGCAATCAAGGACGAGCCCGAACTCGCCCTGCAGTTCATCGACATCCTCTGCGAACGGCTGCGGATCGTCAGCGAGAAGCTGGAGGACCGCTGGTTCCTGCCGCTGCCGACCCGGCTCGCCCGAAGGCTCCTGCATATCGCCGAGAAGCTCGCCACCGCCAACGGCCGCATCCCCGTCTCGCAAACCGACCTCGCGGATTTCGCCGGGGCGACGCGCGAATCGGTCGCCCGGGTACTCGCGGTCTGGCGCGAGCAGGGCTGGGTGGAGCTGTCCCGCGGTGCCATCCGCATCACCAACGAGCAGGCCCTCGAGGCGCTCGCGGCCGCCGAGGACGAGTGAGCGCGGGGCGAGCGGACCGCGGACTGCGCGCGCGGTCTCCGTTCACTTACCCTCACTCCAACCGCTCCAGTCCCATGTTTTTCCGCATTTTCCGAGTCGCCGGCGTGTTCCAGCCAGCTTGCAAATGCGCTAGCCGCCGCCGTCCCTGATCCGCCGCCAGCGGGCAGCATTGCGGTTGTGGTCCTGCAGTGTGCGGGCGAAGGCGTGCCCGCCGGTGCCGTCGGCGACGAAATAGAGATAGTCGGTCTCGGCCGGATCGAGCGCCGCTTCGAGCGCACCCCGGCCCGGATTGGCGATCGGCCCCGGCGGCAGTCCCGGATAGCGGTAGGTGTTGTAGGGATCGTCGATCTCGAGATCACGGCGCAGCAACTGCCGCCCGAGCGGCGCCTCGCCCCGGGTGATGGCGTAGATCACCGTGGGATCGGTCTGCAGCAGCATGCCCCGCCTCAACCGATTGACGAAGACCCCGGCCACCAGCCTGTACTCGTCGGCGATCGCCGTCTCCTTCTCGATGATCGAAGCCAGGATCAATGCCTCCTCCGGGCTCTCGAGCGGCAGCCCCTCCTGCCGGTTCGCCCAGAGCGCCGCCAAAAGCTCGGCCATGTCGAGCCGCATCCGCTCGATGATCTCGGCCCGCGTCGTGCCGCGCGCGAACAGGTAGGTCTCGGGCAGCAGCTCGCCTTCGCCCGGCAGCTCCTCGGGCATCTCGCCGACCAGGATCGGGTGACCCCGGATCAGCGCCAGCGCCTCCACCGTGGCGAGTCCCTCGGGAATGGTCAGCGCATGCAGCACGATCTGCCCGCTCTCCAGGATGTCGAGCACATCGCGCGGGCTGGCACGGGCCGGAATCCGATATTCGCCGGCCCTGAGCCGACGGTCGCGCCCGATCACCCGGGCGGCGATGCGGAAGGTCCGGGCATCGTCGATGACCCCGGCCGTCTCCAGCCGGGCGGCGATGCCGGCGAGGCCGGTGCCGCGCGGCAGATCGATCAGCTGCTCCTCGACCGCGGGCCCGGGCTGGTCGAGATAGCGCTCGAGCAGCCACCAGCCGCCGCCGGCCGCGAGCACGGCGAGCAGCAGCAGCCCGAGCACCCCGGCCGAAAGACGGCGCAGCCAGACCATCGATGCCGCCCGCGTCGGCTCAGATCGTGTCGGGGTGGCTGAGGACGAGGGTCGCGTTGGTGCCGCCGAAGCCGAACGAGTTGGACAGCACCGCCCGGACATTGGCGGGCTTCGCCTCGTGCGGCACGAGATCGATGCCGTGGCAGTCGTCGGACGGGTTGTCGAGATTGAGGGTCGGCGGGACCACCCCGTCGCGCATCGCGAGGATCGAGAAGATCGCCTCGACACTGCCGGCGGCGCCGAGAAGATGCCCGACCGCCGACTTGGTCGAGGACATCTTCAGCTTGGCCGCAGCCGGACCGAACAGCCGCTTGACCGCGATGAACTCGAGTTCATCACCCATCGGGGTCGAGGTGCCGTGCGCGTTGACGTAGTCGATGTCCTCGGGGCCGAGGCCGGCATTGCGCAAGGCGTTGCGCATCGAGCGATAGGCCCCGGCATGCTCCGGTGCCGGGGCGGTGACATGATAGGCGTCACCGGAAAGCCCGTAGCCCTTGACCTCGGCGTAGATCTTGGCACCGCGCCGACGGGCGTGCTCCAACGCCTCGAGCACGACCACACCGGCGCCCTCGCCCATGACGAACCCGTCGCGATCCTTGTCCCAGGGTCGCGATGCCCGCTCGGGCGTGTCGTTGAAGCCCGTCGAGAGGGCCCGCGCCGCACAGAACCCGGCGATCCCGATCCGGCAGATCGCCGCCTCGGCACCACCGGCGACCATGACGTCGGCATCCCCGAAGGCGATCAGGCGGGAGGCGTCGCCGATGGCGTGCGCCCCGGTCGAACAGGCGGTCACCGCCGAGTGATTCGGGCCCTTGAGCCCGTGGCGGATCGACACCTGGCCGCTGACGAGATTGATCAGCGCCGCCGGAATGAAGAAGGGGCTGACCCGGCGCGGGCCGCTTTTTTCCAGCGTCAGCGTCGTCTCGGCGATGGTCTGCAGCCCGCCGATGCCCGAGCCGATCTGCACGCCGGCCCGCTCCTGCTCCTCCTCGGTCCGGGGCTCGTAGCCCGCATCGGCGAGGGCCTGCGTCGCCGCCGCCATGCCGAAGACGATGAACGGGTCGTTCTTGCGGATGTCCTTGGCCGCCATGTAGGCGGTCTCGTTGAACAGACCCGGTCCGTCGCCACGCGGCACGTGACCGGCCACCTTGCACGGCAGGTCTTCGACCGTGAAGCCGGTCATCGGGCCGAGACCCGAGCGACCCTCGATCAGGTTGGACCAGGAAGTCGCCGCGTCACCGCCCAAAGGGGTGACCAGGCCAATTCCGGTGACGACGACACGGCGCATCAGCTCGACCTCGAAAACTTGCCGCGCATGCCCGAGCCGGGGCCGCGGTGACGGTCGGGACGAGGTGCCGACCGCTGCCGCCGCCCGAGCCTCAGGATGCGTTGGCCTGGATGTAGTTGATCGCGTCCTGGACGGTCGCGATCTTCTCGGCGGCATCGTCCGGGATTTCACACCCGAACTCCTCCTCGAAGGCCATGACCAGCTCGACCGTGTCCAGGCTGTCGGCGCCCAGATCGTCGACGAAACTCGCCGATTCGGTGACCTTGGCCTCCTCGACGCCGAGATGCTCGACGACGATCTTCTTTACGCGTTCTGCGATATCGCTCATGTGCTTGACCTGCTCTAGTTGGCCGACCCGGTGCCGCTGGCTGTGCCGAGGGCCGTTCCCATCCTCGAATGCTCGATCGAGAGGCCGGCTGCCGCCCGGTGGCGACATCGCCGACCGCCTCACCCGTCGGTTGGCCTCGATTGGCGCGCCGGCTTAGCCGACCGTTGCGCGCCTGACTAGGCGAAGCCGGTGGGGCGGGTCAATTCCCATGCGTTGCGTTGCCGCGACACAAGGCGAAAACTCGGGGCCGGGCGGCTCAGATCATCGCCATGCCGCCGTTGACGTGCAGCGTCTGGCCGGTGACGTAGGCGGCTTCGTCGCTCGCCAGATAGGCGACCGCCGCGGCGATGTCGTTCACCGTGCCGAGGCGGCCGGTCGGAATGCGGTTCAAGAGGGCCAGCCGCTGCTTGTCGTCGAGGGCGTCGGTCATCGCCGTCTGGATGAAGCCGGGGGCCACACAATTGACCGTGATACCGCGGCTCGCCACCTCCTGCGCCAGGGCCTTCGACATGCCGATCAGCCCGGCCTTGGCCGCCGCATAGTTGGTCTGCCCCGGATTGCCGGTCACCCCGACGATCGAGGTGATGTTGACGATGCGCCCGAAACGCCGCTTCATCATGTCCCTGAGCAGCGCCCGCGACAGGCGGAACGCGGCGCCGAGATTGGTGTCGATCACCGCCTGCCAATCCTCGTCCTTCATCCGCATGGCGAGCTGATCCCGGGTGATCCCGGCATTGTTGACGAGAATGTCGGCATCCGCCGCGGCGCTGCCGAGGCTCGCCAGGGCGGTGGGATCGGTGAGATCACCGACCAGCACCCGGGCACGATCGCCGAGTGCGGATGCGAGCTCGGCCAGAGGCCCTTCCCGCCGGCCGGCGAGGATCACCGCGGCACCCTGACCGTGCAAGGCCGTGGCGATCGCCCCGCCGATGCCGCCCGAGGCCCCGGTCACGAGTGCGGTCCGGCCCGAAAGATCGAACATCGACGTCGTCCCCCCTGGTTCAGCCGAATGCCGCCGCGACGGCGTCGAGATCGCCCGGCTCCTGGATATTGAAGAGGGCTGCCCCCGGCACCGCCCGCTTGGCGAGGCCGGTCAAGACCTTGCCGGCGCCGAACTCGGCAAGATGCGTGCAGCCATCGGCGGCGAACCGCTGCATCGTCTCGCGCCAGCGCACCCGCGCCGTGACCTGACGCGTCAACAGCCCCGGGAGGAGAGCCGGATCGCGCACCGGCTCGACCGTGACATTGGCGATCACCGGCTGCTTCGGTGCCGCAAAGCGGGTTTCGGCCAAGGCTTCGGCCAGCCGGTCGGCCGCCGGCTGCATCAGCCGACAGTGGAAGGGTGCGGAGACCTGCAGCAGCATGGCGCGCTTGGCGCCTTGCTCCTTGGCGATGGCGCAGGCCTTCTCCACGGTCGCCCGATCGCCCGACAGCACCGCTTGGCCTTCCGCATTGTCGTTGGCCAGCTCGCAAACGCCGCCGGTCGCCGCTTCCGCCTCGGCCGACACCGCCTCGGCCACCGCCGGCGCCAGGCCGAGCACGGCCGCCATGGCACCGACCCCCGCCGGCACGGCGGCCTGCATCGCCCGGCCTCTCAGCCGGAGCAACCGGGCCGCGTCGCCGACATCGATTGCCCCCATGGCCGCCAGGGCGGCATATTCGCCGAGCGAATGGCCCGCCGCCGCATCGACGCAATCGCCGAGCGGCCGGCCGAGCCGCACCTCCAAAGCGCGCACGGCGGCGAGCGAGGTCGCCATCAGCGCGGGCTGGGTATTGGCGGTCAGCGTGAGCTCCTCGGCCGGGCCGTCGAAGATCAGCGTCGAGAGCTTCTCGCCGAGCGCCGCGTCGACCGCCTCGAACACCGCCCGCGCCTCGGGCACGGCGTCGTAGAAGGCACGGCCCATACCGACGGCCTGCGCCCCTTGCCCCGGAAACACCGCGATCCGCTTCATGTTCGACCAGCACCCTCCGCCGATTGAAGTGGCGGTTGGGTTGTCACGAGCGCTCGTCGCCTGTCAAGTCGGGGTCCGAGGAGGCGGGCCGGGCGGCGGTCCCCGCCCGGCCCGCGCCAGGACATCTGGCCAGGACATCTGGTAAAGACTACCCGACCGGCCCGCTTCGCTCGCGCCACCAACCAGGCGACAGTGTGCAGCGTACTGACCTTCTCGGCCACGGCCGAGGCGACAAACGCGTCGACGCTGACGCCTTGTTCTCGTCCGCAATCTTCAGCCGCTCGTTTCAGCCACTCGGGCATGCTGACGGAAAAGGTCGCGACCAAGGGAATCGCCCGCAAGCTTCACGACATCGCAGCAACCGGCCGCCACGAGGAACATCGCGTCATGCCCGAGCCCGCCCCAGGGCGCATCTGCGAACGCACCGGCGACACCCTGCGCAACCGGGCGAAGCGGGCCAACCGCGCCGAAGCCATGGCCCTGCTCGACAGCTTCGCGACCGACGCCGCACCGCGCCCGGGCGACGAATTGCCACCGTCGCCCGAGAACCGCCGAGCCGATACCGCTTGCCCGTCGCCGCAAACCGGCTATAAACGTCCGATCCTCGCGGTGGGTCGGCTAACCGGCCGACGACAGCGAACAACCCAGACGGTGGATCGTCGCGAACAACAGCGCGGCGGTCCCTGTTGTCGTCCAAATCCTGAGGAGATACGGCAGTCATGCCGCTCTACGAGCACACGTTCATCGCCCGCCCCGATCTTTCGGCGCAGCAGGCGCAGAGCCTCGCCGAGGAACTCGGTGCCATCGTCACCGCCAATGGCGGCGAGGTGAAGAAGTCGGAATACTGGGGGCTGCGCTCCTTGGCCTACCGGCTGAAGAAGCACCGGAAGGCGCACTACGTGCACCTCAATCTCGACGCCCCGGCCGCCGCCTTGGCCGAGCTCGAGCGCAACGAACGGATCCACGACGACGTCGTCCGCTACCTGACCGTGAAGATCGACAAGATCGACCCCGAGCCGTCGATCGTCATGCAGGTCAAGTCGAGCCGCGACGACCGCCGTCGCGACCGGCCCTGAAGCCGGCCTCGAATCCGGCCCCGAAATCCGGCCGCCTCCGACCCGGCCGATCCCGAGCGGCGCCGCACGACCGACCCCGAGCGCTTGCGAACCGCAGCCTGACCGCTTTCCAACGAGACCAGAACGATGAGTGAACCCAACGAACGCCCCCAGGGCGACCGCCCCTACAGTGACCGCCAGCACGGGGACCGCCAGCACGGCGAGCGTTCCCACGGCGACCGATCCTACGGCGATCGGGGCCAGAGCTTCGGTGACCGCGGCCCGCGTGGCGGCGAGCCGCCCAACATCACCATCCGCCGCCCCTTCTTCCGCCGCAAAAAGGCGAGCCCGTTCGCCCATGCCGACGCGCCGCCGATCGACTACAAGGACGTCAAGCTCCTGCAGCGTTTCGTCTCCGAGCGCGGCAAGATCGTGCCACGGCGGATCACCGCGGTGACCGCCAAGGAACAGCGCCAGCTCGCCAAGGCGATCAAACGCGCCCGCGAACTGGCCCTTCTGCCCTACGTCGCCGGCTGACCCGACCCGGCACCGGGCGCCCGGGGTCCATGGGCACCCGGTGCCATCGCCGCCACGCAACGACGGGCGCCCCGGAGCGAAGAGCGAAAGTGCAACGATGCGACGCGACCTCATGCTCACCGGCCTCGCGGCCGCGGCCAGTGCGACGCTCTACCTCTCCCTGACGCTCGGCGTCCTGGGCGCCCCGCTCTTCGCCTATTTCGTCCAGCTGCCGCTGCTCTTCGTCGGCTTCTCGCTGGGTGCCGCCTCGGCCAGCCTCGCCGGCCTCGGGGCACTGGGCATCGTCATCCTCTTCGGCGGCAGCATCGCGGCCATGGTCTTTCTCGTCGTCCAAGTCGCGCCCTCGCTCCTCGCCGTCCGCCAAGCCCTCCTCGCCCGCAAGGCCGAGGACGGCAGCACCGAATGGTACCCGCCGGGGCTGGTGCTCGCCGCACTCGTCCTCTACGCCGCCGCCGTCATGGTCCTCACCCTGATCTGGGTGCGCCTCGCCACCGGCAGCCTCGAGGCCGCGTTCACCGCCGCCGTCACCCACGTCCTCGACCAGTTCGAGGCCGCCGGTGGGGCGACCAGCGGGCTGGGCCGGGAAATCGTCGACTATGCGGCGATCATCCCCGGCATCGTCGCCGTCTCCTGGGTGCTGATGACCCTGGTCAACGCCGCCCTCGCCCAGTTCCTCGCCCTGCGCGGCGGCCAGGCGCAGCGCCCGGCCATCGCGTTGGCCGAACTCTGGCTGCCGCGCTGGTGCGGCCCGGCACTCGGCGTCTTTGCCCTGGCCGCGCTGCTCACCGGCGGCGACGCCGCCTATTTCGCACAAGGCCTGGCCGCGCTCTTCGCCGTGCCGTACCTCCTGCAAGGCCTCGCCGTCGTGCACAGTGCCGCCGCCCGCCTCCAGGCCCGCGGCCTCGTGCTCACCGGCTTCTACGTCGTCCTCGTCCTTTTCAGCTGGCCGCTGGTCCTCGGCATCGTGCTGCTCGGTCTGCTCGAAGACTGGGCCCACTTCCGCCGCCGCCTGGCCTAACCCAACGGAGTTCCCCCCATGCAGGTCATCCTCCTCGAACGCGTCCCCAAACTCGGCCAAATGGGCGAGATCGTGAAGGTCCGCCCGGGCTTCGCCCGCAACTTCCTGATCCCCCAGGGCAAGGCGCTGCGCGCCACCGACGAGGCGCTGGCCGCCTTCGAGAGCCGCCGCGCCAGGCTCGAGGCCGAAAACCTCGAACGCAAGGCCGACGCCGAAGCCGCGGCACTGACCATCCAGGGTGCCACCGTCACCATCCTCCGCCAGGCCAGCGAAAGCCGCCAACTCTACGGCTCGGTCAGTCCGCGCGACATCGCCGACGCGTTCACCGAGAGCGGCATCGCCATCGGCCGCCACCAGGTGCGCCTCGACAACCCGATCAAGACCCTGGGCATCCACGACATCATCGTCGCCCTGCACCCCGAAGTGGAAACCATGGTCCACGTCAACATCGCCCGCACCGAGGAAGAAGCCGACATCCAGTCCGGCAAGGCCGAACCCGTCGCCCCCGAGGAAACCATCGATCCGGAAAGCGACGAGTTCACCCGCGGCTCGGGCTTCGACGAACTCGACATCTGAACCGGCCCGCCCGCACAACGGCGAGCACCGCGGCCGCGAACTCGCCACCGACGGGAACCCGGGCGACGCTCTTGCACCGTAACTGGTGGATTTGTCGGCCCGGTACCGCTAAAGTGCGGCCGTTGAGCTACCGAGGAGACCGCCATGGCGGCGCGCAAAACCGCGAACGACGAGCCCGCAGCCGAAGCCGCGAACCTGCCCGACACAGCCGAGCAGGGCGACAAGCGCGACCCGGAGCGCAGCAAGGACAGTAAAGTCGCGATCGTCAAGAAATACGCCAATCGCCGACTCTACAACACCGCGTCGAGCAGCTACGTCACCCTCGACGAACTCTGCCAAATGGTCCGCGACGGGCAAGAATTCGTCGTCTTCGACGCCAAGACCGGCGACGACATCACCCGCTCGGTGCTGACCCAGATCATCCTCGAAGAAGACGCCAAGGGCCGAAACCTGATGCCCATCGGCTTCCTCCGCCAGATCATCGGACTCTACGACGACAACCTGAAGAACGCGGTGCCCCGCTACCTCGAAATCTCCATGGAGAACTTCGCCCGCCACCAGGAGCAAATGCGCGGCTACATGGAAGAAACCATGGAACGCTTCTTCCCGCTCAAGCAACTCGACGTGCGCAACCCGTTCGAGGACATGGCGCGCCAGAACATGGCGATGTTGCAAAAAGCCGCCAGCATGTTCAACCCCGCCCTCGACCCGACCGGTGCTGCCGAGAAAAAAGCCGAAAAAGCCGAAGCCGCCGCCAACGAAAGCGCCGCCGAAGCCGAAGCCCTCGGCCGCCAGGTCCAAAACCTCAAATCCGAAATGGAAGCCCTGCAACGCCAAATGAACACCCTGGCAAACAGCGAGCACGCCAAAAAGACGCGTTGATTTGAGAGGAAGAAAGATGTGGGAAGGCTAGCCTCCCCACGCCCCTCACTTCTTTTGGGATCGGTGGCCGACGGGGTGGGGTTGTCGTAGCGGGCTAGTGTCCGCATAGTTGCCGCGTGGGCGGGACGCGCGGAGTGCCACATGACGGTCGGCAACGCGATCACGAAACTCTCGGCTGTCGGCGTCGGCAGCCTGATCGGCGTCGGCATCGGCGTCACCGTGCCCGGCGTGCTCCAGCTCGTCGACCTCTTCAGCGCTGTCCAGGACAGGAAGCGGCGCCGCGATGCGCAACACCTCTGCCGCTGCATCGCCGACGAGCTCAAGGCCCTGCAGAGCCGCGCGTACGCCCGGCCGCCAGCCGACGGTGTCTTCGCCGCGGCCGTCACGATCTGCACCGACACGCTGGATCGGCACGGGCTCGACAGCGCCGACTTCCTCCGCCTCGGCCTCCAGCCGGAACGCGCGGCGGACGCCGTACTCGATCACGCCCCCTTCAACAGCGCCGACCGCAGCGAAGGCATCCCCGCCGCCGCCCGCCGCATCCTCGTCTGCTTCTACGCCCGGCTGCGCGAGGAGAAAGACCTACTGCGCGAGGTCCTGCCCGGCCTCTACACCGAGATCATGCGCCAGGGCGAAACGCTGGATCGCGTCGATGCCCGAACCGAGCGCATCGTCGAACTCGTCCAGCGGCCACCGGTCATCGACGTCAACATGGTCCTCGCGATCGCCGAGCATCAGGGCTACCTATCGCCGGAGAAGGCAAAGGCACTCGAAGAGCAAGTCTCCCGCACACAAGCGGACTTGGAGCGCATTCGCAACGCCGGCCCCTACTGGCGCACCGAGGTCGACGCGGCGATCAAAGCCTTCAACCTAAGCGATATCGACGGGGCAAAGTCAGCTTTTGCGCGGCTCGACGCGCTGATCGCCGAGCATCGCGCTGCGCTCACCATGCAGGAACGTGAGCTGCGCCAGGAGGAGGCGCGCTCCAAGCACGCCCAGGCAACGCTCTTCTACCCCTTCGAGGCCTCCCGCTCGGAACCGCTGCTCACCCAAGCGGCAGAACTTGCCGAAACCAACATCTGGTACTGGATCGAGTGCGGCCGGGCGCGACTGGCGATCGGCAGCCTCGCGCGCGCCGCTGCGGCGTTCCAAACGGCCCGGGACCTCGATCCAG
>Ga0081535_100148_pt1 | contig 65498 bp, 66 predicted proteins | sample HotLakmasection3_FD_71020 | JGI IMG/M metagenome (GOLD analysis project Ga0081535, IMG submission 71020) | Hypersaline microbial mat communities from Hot Lake, Washington, USA - Section #3 (SPADES assembly) (version 2) | ecosystem: Environmental > Aquatic > Non-marine Saline and Alkaline >... | reverse complement strand
GACGGTTGAGTAAGGATTATGAGCGGTTACCCGAGATGAGTGAAGCAGCCATCTATGCGGTCATGACTCGTATCATGCTTAAGCGCCTGGCCGCCTAGACCGAACTTTATAAATAGCCTCTTATAGAAAGACGTTCATACCTATGGTTGAAGAAACCTGGAGGTTATATGAGTAAGGACAACCCGCGCGTAGATGCTGACAATTATGACCCGCATATTATTCCGGCTGAAACAGCCGCTCGCCGTGAAAGAGAGCAGGAAGCTTACAAACAAACTCCTCAAAATTCTGAAGGCGATTTAGACACCACTGATGGCTACACCACGGATAAGGAAGGTTTGATTAACAACTTTGCCATTGAGCCAGAAATGTATATCAATGAGCCGGGTGATTTACGGGAAAAAGAGGCAAAAGAGCGGGAAGAACGCAAACAAGAGCTTGCCGCTGCAAATCAAACCGACGAAAAGGGCAAGCTGACAATGGAGAAGGATGACCGCAGTAAAGGCGTCGGCAAAATCTAAATTTTGACCGCTTTAGCCATTTCAATCAGACTCGGTTATAAAACAAACATATAAAATTTGTGCGTGTCGCTCAGTGGCACGCACAAATTATGTTTGGGTTCTTTTGCAACTGAAGGGCTATAGTTTGTGCTTTTTCGATCAGCCGTAGAGCTAAGCAAGAGAATAAGGAACTCATTTGGGAAAGAAGGTGCGGCGAAGTCGCACCTTCTTTCCCAAATGAGTTTTAGAGCATTCTTATCGACGGATGGCTTCCCCAGTGGTTGCATCAAACCAGTGAATGGCTTCGGAGGGCAGGGCGATGTTTAGAGAATCGCCTTCCCAGGTTGCATCGGATGGGAGGAGCAGCCTCAGGTTGTAGGTTGTCTGGTTGTTGGTCTTGAGGTGGACGCTAACCAGATAATGCATCCCCAGGTTTTCAACCAGGAAGATTTTGCCCTTGAACGTGTGGGTGTCGGTGGGTTGCGATCGCCGGACATGCTCAGGCCGAATCCCAAGAACAACCTGCTTGGCAGTAGAAAGGGACTTGGGTAGGGATAGAGCGCGATCGCCCAACCGTGCCGCCCCCCCTTCGCAGGGCAGCGTGAGAAAATTCATTTGAGGACTGCCCACAAAGCCCGCAACAAACTGGTTGGCGGGTTCGGTGTAGATGCGGTGGGGCGAGTCCAACTGCTGCAAGTTGCCGTCATTCAGCACGGCTACCTTTGTGGAAAGGGTCATAGCCTCCGTCTGGTCGTGAGTAACGTAGACCACAGGCGCTTGCTGCGACTCAAACAGTTGCTTTAGTTCCGCACGCACATTTTCGCGCAGCAGAGCATCCAGGTTACTCAGGGGTTCGTCAAGCAGGAATACTGAGGGACGCCGCACCAGCGCCCGTGCCACAGCCACCCGTTGACGCTGCCCCCCCGAAAGCTTGCTGGGCTTACGATCCATCAGCGTCTCCAAGCCCAGGAAGTTGCTCACTTCCCGCAGCCGTTGCCGAATTTCGTCAGGCGGTGTCTTGCGCAGCTTGAGGGCGGAGGCGATGTTCTCAGCAACAGTCAGATGGGGGTACAGGGCATAACTCTGGAACACCATTGAAATGTTGCGATCGCCCGGCGGCTTGTGGGTCACATCTTCTCCCTGAATTAATACCTGCCCTCTGGTAGGCTGCTCCAGTCCAGCAATCATCCGCAGCACCGTGGACTTACCACACCCTGAGGGTCCCAGCAGTGTGAGAAATTCTCCGTGCTTGACGCTCAAACTCAAGTCTTTCACGGGTATCACCGAAGGATTGAAAGTTTTGTTCAGATGCCGCAGTTCCAAATTGGCGGTCTGGGTTTCACGCTTGGTAAGGGGCGGCGTGATTTCTGTACGGGTCATATCTGTACGTGTCATATCAATTTGTGCTTGGTTATAGCGGAAGGGATTGCTAAGGATGATTGGCTGGGGATATCGAGAAAAGGACTGTAGGTTTAGAAATTGGGGGAGCTGTGGGTAAATCGAATAATCTGTGGGGCGATCGCCTCGATAATCCTTTATGAAAACAACCTTTTGACAGAATCCCCTCCTTCTTTTGATGGAACTTGGACGAATTTTGGAGGCTACTTCCTATAGTTTTGTGACGCATTCCCCAACAGAGAGCGATGAATTTCAGATAGTTTGTGAATAAATTCAAGCGAATAGATGCAGCACACCTTTACAGGGTTGCAAGCCACAAAATATTTAGAAAAAACCAGCATTAGCTACACCTGGTTCAGCTATACCCAAAAATCGCCACTACTTTAGAAATCTAGTTTTGCTTCAGAAATTGCGTCAACAATGTGGCGAATTCTTGCTTTTTCCGCGAGAATCAAAGGTATTCGCTATCGATACCTCATTCCCAGATTTGTACTTTATTATAAGCCCAGATGAGGATCCGCCGCCGCCATATCCATCAGGACTCGAACCTGCACTGGAGGTGACCTTGACGGCGAATTTCTCGATATTTGAGAGCGCATACGGCGTTTCAAAAATTTGCCATCTCTTAAAAAAACGATACATTTTGATGGTTAACCTATCCGATTCCTTATCAAGAGAAAGGACTAAGGTGACCCTGCCAGAAAAGAGAAGAAAGGCAACGATTTCAAAGAATACACTCAGAATCAATATGGATATTAAACGTGCTGCGCAGATCATCTTTTGTGGAGAACGTTGGGATGGAAAGATCTGCGATAAACGTATTAACCCGATTCCCGAGATCAAATAATTGGCTAATTTCTTCATCAAGTTTGACTGGCAAGATACCAAAGTCTAAAGCTGTCTGGTCATTGATCAGAACCGGGGTATATCCTCGATCTTTCTCCTTGTTTTCTGGGGCTGTAGAAACTAATTTGAGATCTGCTTTTTGTACATTTGAGATAGAGAGATATTGAGTTTTAACTCCTAAAAAACTAAATTCTTTGATTTCGCAATTTACAGTGTTCTGGTTAGGGTTTTCAGTAATATGGGCGCAGGTTAATGTTGAGAAAGCTGGGTTCTCGAACGGAAGAACTAGCAAGAAAAAGCCGCCACAAGCCATGAGCAGAGCTAGAACAGGCGCAAAGAGGCTACGGATTTCTAGATTTAACTGGGAGTTTTTACCTTCCAAAACCCTGGCAAATGGGATAAACCCAAATAAAATGAAACCCCAAAAATAAAAATAATAAAAATAAACAACCTGGCATAGATCGGTGCCAGGAATTGTCGAAAAAAAGAGCTGACAGACATCATCTACCAGCCTACAAGCCCTTTTGACTGTCTTGAAAAACCTTCTGATTCAGGTATTTGCAGAAGGCAGGGGTTGATGCTGGAAATAGGCAAGTGAACCTGGATGGAAGGAGAAAGGGAGTGGCGTTGGGCTTCCTTCTGTTGCACCTTCCGGTGGCTCTGGGGCGATCGCCAACTCTTTGGCATCAGCTTCCAGAGGATACTGGGCAAGGGTTTGTGTAACCTGGTAGGCATGGTGATCGGGCATGTGGGCGTGGGCAACCAGCACATAGTTGCCAAACTCCCAGAGCGTCGTCAGAGGAATCGCACCATAACCTTCAAACATCTCTGCACCAGTCGCCATCAGGGCTGCAATTTCGACGAGAAGGACTGCCACTTCGACCTGTTCTGTGGAGATAAGGCTGGCAATGCGCCCCATGTCCGGTGTGCGGGCGATGTGGGCATGGCTTTTGGGGAGATGGGTGGCGAGGTTCTGGGCGATCGCCTTTCCCAACTCATAGGAGGGCGCATCGGTGCGGCTGGCAAGAATGAACAAATTACGCTTGCGATACACATTCCACCGGGGATATTCTTTCTCAGAAATCTCCTTACACTAAACGACGCATCATCTAAATTGGCAGAACAGCTTAGGATCACGTACGAAATAAAACCCGGAATTTTTGATGAGAAGCGCGGCAATGCCGCGCTTCTCATCAAAAATTCCGGGTTTTATTTCGTACGTGATCCTTAGTATTACTCCGTGAAGCGGCGCATGAGATAGGCAACACCGAAATCCCCGTTGGGGTGATCCTCCAGCTTGTCTGCCAAGTCAAAGATTTGCTGTGCCAGGTCTTCTCCCAGCTTTTCGATGGTGGCGCGACGTTCGCGATCGGCATACTCATATTCGCGCATCTGGTTTTGCCAATCTTCCGTGAAGAGGTAGGCGATCGCCCCTTCCCAGCCCAGTTGTTGCAACACATCCCACTCGCCCCGATCCAGCCAGATCCCCCCACATCGGGAACAGCGTTCCACATAAAACGGCGGGTTTACACCAATGCGCGATCGCGCCAAGAAGCCTTTGCAGTCTGGACATAGCCCTGCTCGCGCATCCTGGGGAGCCGGCTCATAGCCTACATCCGTTCCCTCGGGTGGTGGCACGGGTAAGAGTTCTTCTTGCTGCAATCGCCATTCCCCATAGACCTCTGGCTCAATCCAGTTTCCCTCGCAGGCAGGGCAGCAATGCGCTGCCAGCCCACCCGGCAACACCGTATGCAAGAGGGTTTCTTCTTTGTCTTTGGGGCAATACACAAACGACTCCTTGGGCACTGTTCCGGCGGATCTGCTATCTGACAGATTCGCGCTGAGTTGCGATCGCTCTCTATTAAATCACTTCATGTTGATCGGGAAAACGAACGTCAGCAACGAATACTGGGACGTTTTTCCTGGTAGATGGACTGAATATTCACCACAGAGGCACGGAGGGCATGGAGGTTTTGAGGTTCCTAAAATCCAGCCATAAGAAAAAGTAGCTGTTTTGGGATGTGTCCGCCCAGCCTTTGGTTTGGTGGTTCAGGAGAGAGGGGTTATGGGGCGATCGCCATCTCTGGTTGAGCCGCTTTTGCTGCGCTTTCATCGTTCGCGGGTAGCCCGTAGACTTCGGCGGAGTTGTTGGGGCTTTCAATCAGCTTCACCTTGTGGAGCTTTGCCCCGATTTTTTGGATGGGTGCTTCCAGCAGGTCGCGGATATGGACGGCGATATTTTCGGCGGTGGGGACGACCTTTTCGAAGTAGGAAATGTCGTAGTTCAGGAAGGTGTGGTCAAACGGCTCGACAACATACTCATCCACAGCTTTCTGGAACGCCACCAGATCCGCAATCATTCCGGTGCGGGGATCGATCTCGCCTTTGATGGTGACTTCGAGGTGGTAGTTGTGCCCATGCCCATGCACCCGCGCGCACTTGCCGTAAATCTCGAAGTTTTCCTCCAGCGACAGGTGGGGCACTGCAAGCCGATGGGCAGCGCTGAAGTGGGTGCTGATGCTGAGATAGGCTTCCATGTTGTTTCCCTCGTAGTCTGCCCAGAGTTCGGGGTGTTCAAAAAGTTGGATGTTCGTCAGGGGGAGGTGGGGCGCAAGGCGATTCCAGATCACCTTTGCCATGTTTTCTGTGGTGGGAAGGGTTTGTTGAAACTCCTCCCACACATTATTTAGATAAGAGAAATTTAGTTGGCTGGTGACTTCGCGTTTGATCACCTGTTTCACATCAGACAGGTTGAGCACCATGCCATACGCATCCAAATCCCCTTCCATCGAAACGTAGAGCACATAGTTGTGCCCGTGACCGGGGGAGTTGGTGCATAACCCAAAGCGGGCAAAGTTTTCGGCATCACTGAGTTCGGGCATCCAGTAGCGGTGACTGGCAGAGAACTCAGCACGGCGGTTAATAATACATTTCATGGAAACTGGTCATGGAAGGTGGAGAGTGTTACGTTTCGTTAACGTCTTTTCCCAGGATAGATCGTTTTGGTGCGGTCGGTGCGATCGCCTCTTTCCTCAAACGCCTCAATCCCCATCAGGTGGGCGATCGCTGCTCCGTAGCCGATTTTGCTGGAGCTACCGATGTGCCGAGATTCAGGCTGCGGAAATAGAGTGTGCCGACGGTGCCCAGAAAAAGCAGATAGGCGATCGCCTGCACCAGATATAACCGTTGCGTGTAGCCGAATAGCGCTTTCAGCACAATGCCGGGAAATTGCTTATCGGGGAGCACGTTGCTGGCATCCCACACCTGCGGACCCAGCAGACATGCGCCATTCGTGCCGGGGCAGAGGTTGGCGTACTGGGGATCGACCTGGACGAGGGTGGCGATCGCCCCGTCGAAGTGCCGCAGTGCCCCCACTACCAGACCCGCCACAATCAGCAGCAAGAACACTCCCATCACCAAAAAGAAGCGTCGCAGATTAATCTTCACCCCAAGCTGGAACAGCAAGACGCCGATAATGACCGCTCCCACCAAGCCTGCAACGGCTCCTGCAATGGAAATCCAGCCTTCCTGAAACTGGGCAGCAAGGAACAGCACCGTCTCAAAACCTTCGCGGAGAACGGCGATCGCAATCAAGCTAAACACTCCGAGGGCAGCATTTTCCTGCTGCAACACGGAAGTGACAGCCCCTTCGACTTCGCCCTTCATCGATCGCGCCTGCCGCGACATCCAGATCAGCATCCAGCTCAGGAGGGCGATCGCGACTACCCCAAACACGCCTTCCAGCGCCAGTTTTGCAACGCGCCCATAGCCATCGGAGGTGTTCGACAGCCAGACGAGGCTACCGCTCAACAGCAGCCCCACCAGCACACTGGCAGCCATGCCCACACCAATCCCCAGATAGACCCACCGGGTTAATTGGGGGCGTTCCGCCTGCTTCAGGTAGGCGAGAACGATGCCGACGACCAGTGCCGCCTCCACCCCCTCGCGCAAAGTTACAACAAACGTTGGTAATGCCGCTGCAAAATCCATCAGCCGTCCGGTTGAATGTCAACATTCAGGACGTAGTGACCGAGAAATTCCTGTGCTGCCCACAACTCATATTCCACCCGCAAGCGCTCTGGCAGAGGGTCGCCCTCTAGCTTCAGGTCGCGGGTGTAGTTGCGGAGCCGCATCTGACTACAGAAGGTGGGATCATCGTCCTGCAACCAGAATCGGGTCGGTCCAAACACGCCCTTCTCCCAATAATGACGGTAACTTAATTTGCCGTGGGTTTGCATCGTCAGGATGATGCGGTAAGGCGACAGTTCCAGCCACAGAAACCGGGAAGAGGGAGGGTGCGATCGCGCTTCTACTGCTTCATCTGTTTGCAATACCGGAACCTTCTCGCGCAAAGGGGGTTCCCGTAGCAGTAAGTGATAACGCTGAAATTCCTTTTCGTAAAGAGTGGCTGAGGCTTCCACTACAGACCAGAGCGGTAGATCCAGCGACATCAGCGACAGGCAAACCGTTTTGCGGTGGTGAGTCAGCATGAGTCAGTGTGAGGGAGAAAACAGGAAAGGGCTTCAGAAGGAGTGGCAGTCTAAGGTTTGAGAGGATGAGATGGGGAAGGGAACCGCTTTCAGTAGCGGTGATTATTTCCCCAAGATTATGTTCAAACGTATGTTCAAACATAGGTCAAAACATACATCAAAAAAATGTCGCCCAAAGCTATGTTTCCCTGTCCAGACGGGGATCACAAGTTTTTTGGCAAAATCTTTATGTTTCGTTGAAGAAGGGTGGAGAAAATCACGGAGGGAATTTTTGGGGTGGGGGCGATCGGTGCGGTTGCCGGGGCGGGTTGGATCAGAGGTTGTCGGAGCGGGTTGGATCAGAGGGTTTGTGGGGGGAGCGGAGGTTGGTGCGAAACCCGCCCCTATGTGACCGTTATTTCTGTTGGTCGGTGTTTTCGTCGAATGTCGGTATCCTTATTCTCTTGATTCTCTTGCTCGCTTTTCCAGGACACAGACAGCATGGGAGAATAGGACTCGTTTCATATCTTTTGTTCTCATTCTTTTTTCACCCTGAGAGTTGTTGATGGTTGCTGCACCCATTTGCCTGACGGAATCGGAGTCTCATCAGACCTTGACCCTAGCGCCGCCGGAGGTGCTGGCGTTGCGGGGGCGGGTGCAGATTCCGGGCGACAAGTCGATTTCTCATCGGGCGCTGATGCTGGGGGCGCTGGCGGAAGGGGAAACGCGGATTCGGGGGCTGTTGTTGGGGGAAGACCCGCGCAGTACGGCTGCCTGTTTTGCGGCGATGGGGGCAAAAATTTCGCCGCTCAACTCCAATGAAGTGGTGGTGCAGGGGGTGGGGTTGGGGCAGTTGCTCGAACCCAGCGATGTGCTGAATGCGGGTAACTCTGGCACGACGATGCGGTTGATGTTGGGGATTTTGGCGAGTCATGGCGATCGCTTCTTCGCCGTTACAGGAGATGCGTCGTTGCGATCGCGCCCGATGGCACGGGTCATCACCCCTCTGGAGAAAATGGGCGCAGCAATCTGGAGCCGTGCGGGAGGGCTTGCCCCTCTGGCAGTCCGGGGAAAAGCCCTGCAACCGATTCACTACTATTCGCCCGTCGCCTCTGCCCAGGTAAAGTCCTGCATTTTGCTGGCGGGCTTGCTCACCGAAGGCACCACCACAGTCACCGAACCTGCCCTTTCCCGCGACCACAGTGAGCGGATGCTCCGCGCTTTTGGGGCAGAAATTACCGTTGACCCCGAAGCCATCAGCGCTGCGGTAACGGGTCCGGCTCGCTTACAGGGACAAACCGTTGTGGTTCCCGGAGACATTAGCTCAGCGGCTTTCTGGTTAGTGGCAGGGGCGATCGTCCCCGGCTCTGACCTGATTGTGGAAAATGTGGGGGTCAATCCAACCCGCACCGGAGTTCTGGATGCTTTGCAACAGATGGAGGCAGATCTGACCCTGCTCAATGAGCGGGAAGTGGCTGGAGAACCGGTCGCCGACATTCGGGTGCGCCACTCTGCCCTCAAAGCCTGCACCATCAGCGGCGACATCATTCCCCGGCTGATCGACGAAGTCCCCATCCTGGCAGTCGCTGCCCTCTTCGCAAAAGGAACGACGGTGATTCGGGATGCGGAGGAACTGCGGGTGAAGGAGAGCGATCGCCTTGCCGTTATGGCAACCCAACTCACCCGGATGGGCGCAACGGTTACGGAACTGCCCGATGGTCTGGAAATTCAGGGCGGAGCTTCGCTAACGGGCGCAGCAGTAGACAGTCATACGGACCACCGGATTGCGATGAGTTTGGCGATCGCCGCCCTCAACGCCCGTGGCACCACCCATATCCACCGTGCCGAAGCCGCCGCAATCTCCTATCCCGACTTCACCCCAACCCTACAAAACCTTTTGGGAGCAACCCCATAAGGAGCACGTACGAAATAAAACCCGGAATTTTTGATGAGAAGGGCGGCAATGCCGCCCTTCTCATCAAAAATTCCGGGTTTTGTTCTGACTGTCTGATTTCGCGCAAATCAGAGAATTTTCTTCAAATCAACCGTTGAGGTTGGGGATTTCTGTATACAACTGGGAATACTGGGAGCACAGTCTGAGCCAAAGACCACTCAGGTTTTCCTCCCTCTTATGTGGCATCGCCTCAAACATATTGTTCATGACCTCAGAGCTTATCCCTACCTCAGCCCTGACTTAAAACTTCGGCGGCAAGTTCTTAACTTTCTGCATCAACGCCCACTTTTAAGTCTTGCTGAGTGGTATGCCACTCACGGTAAAACCCACAATCTTTCCTTTGCGGTCACCGAGTTTGCTTACGAACATTTGGGAAAGTACGCCGGGATAGAATTTGGGCGCACCCTACCGGGCGATCGCCTGGAAGATGATTTGTGCTGGACGCAAATCTGCTGGTTCGACTGGTATCTCTCCCTCTGCGACGACTTTCACCACCATTTCGGAATTGACCTAAGCGGCGAACTGTCAAATATTCCCACAACGACGATCGGCGCACTGCTGACTTTCCTGGAAGATCATCGGCAACCAATCAACCAACCATCCAACGGCTAAAGCTATTCCATTTTTCTCCCGCCAAGTTCAGCATGTATAGCTGTAATCATTAGGCTTAGGATCACGTACGAAATAAAACCCGGAATTTTTGATGAGAAGGGCGGCAATGCCGCCCTTCTCATCAAAAATTCCGGGTTTTATTTTATTTTCAATCCTTAGGACGGGGTGCAGGGGTGGAACCCTGCGTGGGGGCACCACCCCCACACCCCCTCTTGCAAAAAATCGGGATATTCTTTCGTGGAGATCGCCTAAGCGCGGAGTACCTCTATGCTGACGATGCCAACCATTGAGAGAGATGTGCAAAGACTTAATGAAAATAATATGCAAGTAGTAAGGGAATGTCGTATCGTGGGTATTAATAAAGCTATTGAGACCACTTTTCAATAAGCCCTCCTTAGTGAGAGTAGCTGGAAGCCTTGTCTTCCTGTGCCTGAAAAGAGAAACCTTGGTTGAGTGACATTGCTTCATTCCCCTCCAGCCTTTTCAGGGCTTATCTCTCTCATAAAGAGTCTCAACTGTACTTGAGAAAAGTTTAAGACAACTTTATTAGTAGGTAATTTTTCCCTGGCATCATGGCTAATTTTTCTGCGCCTTCCCACGACGTATTAGTATCTGCGCCATTCAGCGATCGCTGGCAAATTCGTCAGCGCCTGCTTGATCTGGACGTGCCCTGTTCCTGCACATCCGATGGGCAACTGTGGGCAGCCATTGAGACTCCCCTGGCTGCAATCCAGGTATGGAGCGTGTTTCTGCACAACGGCAACTGCTCGCGCCAGGGAAAAATTAGCTGGCTCAACCATTGCTTAGAGCTGTAATCAAGCTGTAAGGGGGTTGAGTCAGTGGGATGTCGTTGAGCACCAATTCGGTATGTAGCTGACAGATTGCCTGAGCGATCGCCCTTAAAATCAATGCATCCAACCCGTTGTGTACTGGCAGAACTTTGTTCCGTCTGGCTCAACCTTCCCTTCACCGTTTGCTAATCAAGGTTTGAGTTTTACTTAACGTCTCTTTTCCCTTCATCTGATCATTTGTTTTTAAGGGTTGAAAAACAGAAATCATGGGTAAACAGAAACGCATTCAACAACCGTTCCAGCTCACAGGTAATTTCCTTGGTTTTGTCACCAAGGATGGCTTCAAAGTGAAAGGGATGCGCCTGGAAACACCTGAAGGCGAACACTACATTAAGATGACCCGCGAAGCGCGTGCTTCTTGTTTCCCGCTACCAGCAGTGGGAATGCCGCTTCAGGTCATTGGTGAGCAGAAGGTGGATGAAGAGGATGGCACCATCACCTACAAAGCACGGCAGGTGGCGATCGCCCCTCCCCGCTCGGCGACGACTGCTCCTACCCCCATTTCAAGCCCTCAACCCCAGCCCAAGAAACAAGCCGCCAAACCCTGCATTCTGGTGTGCCGCAAGTCGGATTGCTGCAAGCGCGGCGGTCGCGAAGTTATCGCAGGGCTACAGAAAGAACTGGGCGATCGCCAAATGGCTGAGCAGGTCGTTATTCGCGAAACCGGGTGCATGAAAAAGTGCAAAGCTGGACCCAACCTGGTGATGCCAGACAAAACCCGCCACAGCCGCGTTCGGCCCAACGATATCCCCGCCCTCCTCGACAAACATGGTTTGAATGGTGAGAGCGATCGCATGGCAGGCTAACGCCTCTCTATTTTTCTAGAGCGGAGCACCAAGAAGATCACGTGCAAAATAAAGCCCGGAATTTTTGATGAGAAGGGCGGCAATGCCCACGCTTCTCATCAAAAATTCCGGGCTTTATCTTATTTCCAACTTTACGCCTTTATTTTTTGGCTTTCTAACTCCTTTTTGATTGGGCGGATCAGGACAATCGGCGTTTGCTCATCGGCATTCCCTGCCGGATTAGAGATCAGGGCATCCTCTAGGAGTTGCTGGGGTACGTCATCGGTTGATGCCAATACTTTCACCGCTCGCAGGTCGTTTACATCTACGATCGCCGCTGCCAGCCCAGTCTTGCGCCGAATTTCGTCCACTACGCCCTGGGAATTGGCTGGACCCAGAACAATGAACTGGTCGTAGGGAGGCAGCGTTCCGGTGACATCATCAATTAGCCGCGCCTGTTCCCCTGCCAGTTCATAAAACATCCCTGGTTTGTCGAGGAATTTCTTAGCAAAAGCGCCTCCCAGAAACGCGATCAGCACCTGCCAGGGACCAACGATATCCACCAGCGTTTGCATTCCACAAGCAGTTGCCAGGCTGGAAGTCGGCATGAAGAAGTAGCAGATGCGCCGCGCTAACCATCCCGGCTTCACGTCGCTGGGGTGGCGGAAGCGGTCTTGCATAAGGGCGACGGGGCTTTCGGCGATCGCCACCACATCCCCCGGCTGGGCATGGGGCAAAACATAGCGCTGCACAATATCAACCGGGTTATCCAGGTTCGTCAGCAGGTGGGTGCGGATGGGTAAGACAGAAACGGTTCCTGCCAAACGCCAGTTTGCCGACTCTTCCACAGTTGGAAACTTGAGGGGAATCACCACATGGCGCGTCTTGGGCACTCGCCCTTCAGGACCATAGGTAATGTAGTTGACGCGGACCCAAACCGATTGCAGGGCACTCAGGTCGCTGCCTTTGATGTCCAGCTTGACCGTAAAGCGGGTGGTTTTGCCAATTTTGACAATGTAGCCAAACCAGTAGCCATCGGGGCGAGCAGGCGCATCAGGGTGATTGGGCGTGACAGTAGCCTGGTACTCAATACCTGCCAAACTCGCTTTCGAAAGCAGCGTCGCCTCCGCCGTCAACTCTGGGACAAAAACTTCCAGGTTTGGGGTGGGGTTCTTAATTTCAAACTCGCCCACCAGTTGATAGTGATGGGGTTCGTAGACCTCCAGGTTCCATTTGCCTGTGGTCATTTCCAGCGCATTGCCCGCCCGTTTGCGGAATTGCCACTCGATCGCCGCCCATCCACCAAAGGCGATCGCCCCTAACCCGGTTACAAATGATCCAAATCCCACAGTTGCGTCGCCCCATCTCGATGTAAGGTAACGAAATCAAACCCAAAGTTCTGTCTTACTTTCTTGATTAATCTGACCGACTAATCTGAAAAGCTTGACAAGAAGCTTGAGGATTGAGTCCAAGCAATTATAGAAGCAGGGGATGGAAACAACCGCAACCCCTCTCTGCACTCATCCTGAAATCATTCGAATCCTTACCACTTCAAATTTACAAACCTTATAGGGTGCGGTAGGATTCTGTCACGGGCAATTTTTAACATTTGTTAAGGATGCGTCAATTAGACCAATCGGCGGACGGGTAAAGCAAGGCTCATGCGATACGTTGGTCGGCATCAAGCCATCAAGGGCGATCGCAACACCATGTATCGCAACACTATGTTAAGTCACATGAGTCATACTGAGTCTCAATTCCAACAGCTTGACCTGAGTTCCGGCAGCTTCATTCCAGCGTTGTGCTGGGGGGTCTGGGCGCAAGTCACCGATTAGTTTTCGATCAGTTACAGGTTTTCTTCACGGATGCAGCGGATGGAGTCTCTCATGGGGAAATGGCAATCAGTTGAACGGTTCTGTTTATATGGGCATCTGGTGTCGATGGCATTCGGCTTAGCCGGGTTGCTGTTGGTCATGCCCCATCCAGAGTTTTTACAGTTTGTTCCCTTTGGTTCCAAGCTCTATAGCTGGAGCATGGCAGGGGGCGGCGTCATCTATATCCTGCTGGGGACGATCGCCGTTACCCTCTACGCGATTCGCACCCTCGGCGTGCGGAGCTGGCTGGGCTTTCTGGTTCCGGCAGTGGGCATTTCGCTGATGAGCGAGCTGTCGGGCACCAGCACTGGCTTTCCCTTCGGGAATTACAGCTACCTCAGCGGACTGGGCTACAAAGTGGCAGGGCTGGTTCCCTTTACCATTCCCCTTTCCTGGTACTACCTGGGCTTGTCTGCCTATCTCCTGGCACGGGCGGGCTTAGATGCTGACACCGACAGCCGGGGTGGACGGTTTTTCCGCGTGGTAGGGGCGATCGCCCTGGGTTCGGTTCTGCTCACCTCCTGGGACTTTGTGCTAGACCCAGCGATGAGCCAGACGGCTCTGCCCTTCTGGTACTGGCATCAGCCGGGTGCGTTCTTTGGCATGCCCTATCAGAATTTCGCGGGTTGGTTTGGTACGGGTGTGGTGTTTATGGCGATCGCCAGCCTCTTCTGGGGGAAGACCGTTCCGGCAGTGCGTCAGGACGGCTTGAACTTTCCCCTTGTGGTTTACCTGGGCAATATCGTTTTCGCAACGGTTATGAGCCTGGCAGCAGGCTTCTGGATCCCTGTCCTTTTGGGGATGCTCACAGGTACAATTCCTGCCATCCTATTCTGGAAAGCAGGGCAAACCCCCGTGCTGCGTTTGTCAGTGCCTACTGTAGAGATGACGGCTGAAGCGCAAAAAGCGGCACTGCCTACATCCGTTCGCGTTGGCACGAAATAGGAGAACCGAAGGATAAAAGGTGAATTATTCGGTTTCGTTTGATGCAGTGACAGTGGTGGCTAGCGCGATCGCCCTTTTCTTCCTCGCTGTTCAGCTTCCAGCACTGGCACTGCTCCTGGCTCGGCTCCTCAAAGGGGCACGCCGCCTGCCCTCCCTGACACCAAAACCACCAACGGGAGACTTGATGGGGCAGGTTAGTGTGGTTGTACCCACGCTCAATGAGGCAAATCGGATTCAGCCTTGCCTGGACGGGCTTACCCGCCAAACCTATGAGGTGCGCGAAGTGCTGGTGGTAGACAGCCACTCCACCGATGGCACAGGCGATCGCGTCAAAGCTCAGCAGCAAACCGATCCGCGCTTTCGGCTGATGCATGATGACCCGTTGCCCGCCGATTGGGTAGGACGTCCCTGGGCATTGCACAATGGCTTCCTGGCAAGTTCTGAGCGGAGCCGTTGGATTTTGGGCATTGATGCAGACACCTGCCCCCAACCTGCCCTGGTTGCTAGCCTGGTGCAGATGGCAGAAGCCAGAGGCTACGACTTGGTTTCCCTGGCTCCCCAATTTATCCTCAAGGGAGCAGCAGAATGGTGGCTCCAGCCTGCCCTACTGGTTACCCTGCTCTACCGATTTGGCGCAGCCGGAGCAGACCCAGACAACCCAGAAAGGGTGATGGCAAATGGGCAATGCTTTTTGGTGCGGCGATCGCTGCTGGAAAAACTCAATGGCTATCACTGCGCCCGTCAGTCTTTCTGCGATGATGTAACCCTGGCACGGGAAGCGGCTCGGCAGGGGGCGACTGTTGGCTTTCTCGACGGAGCAAAGCTGTTGCAGGTGCGCATGTACGACGGGATGGCAGACCTGTGGGAAGGGTGGGGGCGATCGCTCGACCTCAAAGATGCCGCCACCGTTGCGCAGAAATGGGGCGACCTGGCATTTCTGCTGGCGGTTCAGGGTTTGCCGATTCTGGCGTGCCTCAGCTTTGGTAGCCTACTTCTCGCTGGCATTCAGACCCCCATGATCGGGCTAGCCTTTGGGGTGAATGCAGCCCTGGTCGCCATCCGCTTCGCATTTCTCGCTGCCATCCTCTCCGCTTACAACCGCCAAAACCTTCAGGGATTCTGGGCATATTGGCTCTCTCCCTTTGCCGATCCCCTGGCAGTGTTCCGCATTTTCCTTTCTTCAATTCGTACACCCAAACAGTGGCGAGGGCGCATTTATGGATAGCCAGTGGATACCAGTGCTTCCCATGCTCGTTGAAGCGTTGAACTTGCAAGACATTCCTGTTGTCATTTTGGGATTGGTCGGAAGTGGTGTCGCAGGTTTGGGTACAGGTTTGGGAGCCGTTCCTATCTTCTTTTTTAACCGCATTAGCCAGAATACTCAGGGAAACCTGCTGGGTTTTGGGGCGGGGGTCATGCTGGCAGCCACAGCCTTTTCCCTGGTCATCCCTGGCTTAGAAGCCGCCATGACAGAGCACAACCGCTTCATCGCCGCCCTGATTGTGATGACCGGGATTGCATTGGGTGGCGCATTTCTCTGGCTTGCCAATCGCTATTTTCCCCACGAACACTTCTTCAAGGGCAGAGAAGGGGGCGACCCGACCAACCTGAAGCGCATCTGGTTGTTTATTCTGGCGATCGCCATTCATAATTTCCCAGAAGGGCTGGCAGTAGGGGTTGGTTTTGGAGGCGATAATTTGGCGAATGGTACAGCCCTCACCGTAGGCATTGGTCTGCAAAATATCCCAGAAGGGCTGGTCGTCGCGATTTCTCTGCTGACAGAAAACTACACCAAGCTAGCGTCCCTGGGAATTAGCTTGCTGACAGGACTGGTCGAGCCTGTAGGGGGGCTGCTGGGAGCCGTAGCGGTTTCCTTTTTCCAGCCTATTCTCCCTGTGGCGATGGGTTTTGCCGCCGGAGCCATGCTTTTTGTTATCAGCGACGAAATTATCCCCGAATCCCACCGCCTGGGCTACGAAAAAGACGCCACCATCGGCGTCATGGTGGGATTTATGCTGATGTTTTTTCTCGATGTCACCCTGGGATAAGCAGTCATACTCAATCCACCCAGAAACCAATCCCTTCGCCATATTTTTCAAACCCTTGATTTTGCGTGCGGCAAAATCAAGGGTTTGAAAAATATGGCAGGAGCTTTCTGTGCCAGGTTGGGTTATCACCAGACAGATATTACCGGGTTCACAGCCCAAAGCTTCGTAAAACCTGCCGCATTTTGCCAATCAGCACGGCAGGCAGTTCCAGTTGAGGCGTCAGTCCGGTATCTGGGATTACTTCAAAGTGCTGAATCGCCTGTGGGTTCAGTGCCGCCAGGCGTTTGCCTAACTCAACCGAAGTGAACTGTGCTTGCTGCCCCCAGAAAATGGCAGTGGGCACAGTTAGTTGGGGCACGTCTTCTGCCACATCAAAACAAAGGTCGCCCCGCACAAAGGAAAGAGCGCTATATTCAGCGCCTGGCTGTTGAGCAGAAGCAAGATAGGCGTCCACAACTTCGTTGCTGATGCGGTTGCGCTGGGCATACTGGCGGTTTTCCAAAAATGACCGAATGCCGAACGGGGTTGCCAACAGAGTTGTGTAAAAGATCCGATCTAGCACAGGCGTGCTCACCAGTTGAGCAAAGGGGCTGCGGCTGTAGTCTTCCCCAAAGTCTGACAAACCAGAGGGGCTGACCAGGAGCAGGGCACGGCAGCAGTCTGGATCTTTCGCCGCCAACCGAATCATCATTGCCGCAGTCAGCGAAGAGGCAACGACAATGGGCGCAGGCTTCAGGGTCGCGAGGAGTTCTTGCAGATTACTGAGATAGTCGTCAAGGCGATAGTCGCGGTCGAGGTGGTGCGATCGCCCCCATCCCAGCAGATCAAAAGCCATGACCGAATAGTCAGCCGTAAAGGCGGGATAGATGTATGACCACTCGTAGGAGGAAGAACCACCCCCAAAACCATGCAAGAAAGCCAGGGTAGTTTTCGGTGAGTCTGTCGTTGGTGTATTTGTCGTTGGTGAATCTGTTGGTGCATCTACTGTCGGGACATCTATTGTCGGGACATCTACTGTCGGGACATCTACGGCGATGCCACTGCCCGACGAAGAATGCGGAGAGTCCCCTAAGGATTCATCTTTGCGGTAAGCGATAAGCGTACCCAGACTCGTGGAAACACGCTGAAGAGAGAAATCATCCGGATAAAGCATACGCAAATAATTTAAAGTTACAGTTTCGGTCGCGCCTCCTCTCTTAAATCTTACGTGAAGTTTTTCGCCCGACCTCCAAGTACATTCTTGCCAGTGGCTCAAGAAGTACGATTTTTCAAAGGCTTACAGCCATCTTTTTTAAATCAGGTACATCTACTTAGCTCTGCATACGGAATTTGAATCCGTAATAATTCAAGGTAAGGGTGCTACAAGAAATACGGAACTTTTCCTAAAACTTTAGAATTGTTTAGATTTGATTCGGAAACTACATATATTGATCCGTATTTCTGGTTATTATGCTTCGGGGGTTGCTTCACACAGCAATTTTCATTTTCTGATTAATTCATGGAATCTTTCCTTATAAATCCTCAATGTGAGAGCCAGCTATGCAGAGCTACACACCCAATACCCATTCCTCAACACTTTCATCGAATCCTGTTTCTCGAGTTAACTATGCCGAATCCAAATCTTCTCATCAGCGCTTGAATCTTGCATTTGATTCAGATAGGACAGTATCTTCTAGGCTCCGGCAGCGCGTCCAGATTGATTTGGATCAGTTACAACCCTTTGAACGCGTCGAGCGGCAATTCCAGAACTGCGGTGTGACCTTCAAGAATGCGATCGCCCTAATTCCCTCAAACCCTTCTTTTCAGCCCAAGATCGGACAGACGGTGTTAATGGGAAGCCCCAAAAATGGCTGGATGGAAGCAACCTTCGAGCGCCCTGTGCGGTTTGTTGCCGGCATGGTTACGGCATCTCGCAGTACCGTAATGGCGATTTATGATGCCAACAATCGCCCCCTTGCTCGGATGAAAACCGAAGGTCCTAACCTGGCAAACGATACGTCTAACATTCCACCCGATGCAGAATTGTGCCTCGAAGGGGAAGATATTCATCGCGTTACCTTCCATGCATTTGATGGACAGTTGACCCTAAGTAACTTTAGCTTTGGATTTTAGATGCCCAGATTTTGAGCCTAGTGTACCTGGAAAGCAAAAGCTCTTTTGGACGTGGTAGAAAATAATTTTGGAGCGATCGCAACAACTAATAAAGCTCCTGGTCCCAGGCAACATACCTGTCCATATTTTGCTCAAGCTCTTTTTTGCGCGCACAAAGCTCAGGAAAAATTAAGGGTCTTAGCCTACTCAAATAAAAAGATATTTTCGTGGAAGAAGGTGCGACTAAGCCGCACCTTCTTCCACGAAAATTTTCTTTTATTTCTTGCTTAGCTCTCAACAAAATAATGAGAAAAATAATGAGACTTTTGTTAAGTGCCTGATCCGAAGGAAGAAATACACCTTGAGGAAGATTACGTTTACAAAAAGGATTTTACAAAAAGGATAAATAAGCCTTTGATTTTACGTGTGCGGAGCGCAGGCAAAATCAAGGGCAAAAAAAATGGCGATCACTTTGTTCTTTCATGCTGTTCCTTCAAGAAAATTCATCTTCAGAATCGAACTAAATCGGAGGGTAAGCCTGGAGTGATTTCTGCTAATTTCATTGTTGAGCAAAGGACTGAAACCCTTGCCTGAAAGGGGTTGTAGGAGGTTGAGCGATCGCCTACAACGAATGTGCAGATGAGAAACCGTCCTATCTACTGGCAAGCATTCCCCGGGAATGGCGATAAAGTGATTGGGCAAATTCTATTGAATATCTGTCTAATATCTGACAGTGGGTGCAGTCTTTTTCTCATCGGGTCCATGTTTGTAACGTTCTATCAATTCATACGGAACATTGGTTTATCCCTGGGAAAAGCTGTCACACCCTAACCGGGGTTTGTACCGATATTTAGGCTTTCATCTACCCTTCAGCATCGTCGAATTTTTTATTCACTGATTTTTTATCTGCTGATTTTTCCATAGGAACTTTTCACCTATGCGTGCGTCATCGAAACCTGTCAACTCTCAACGCAAGGCTTTGCCCATGAGCGATTCTTTATCGGCATCCTGGTCAGCCGTTCCGGCAAAGGCTCCCGCCAAAAGCGTTCCTGTCAATCAGTTATCCAATTACGATTTGCTTTTGCGGTGTCAGGCGGGCTTCCGCCCAGACCGGACGGCATTTGCAGAACTAATTCGGCGGTATCAGTCCCATGTGGAAAAGGTGCTGTATCACCTTGCCCCCGACTGGACTGATCGGGCAGACCTGGCGCAAGAAGTCTGGATTCGGGTGTATCGCCATCTCAAGCGTTTGCAGGAACCAAGCAAATTTCGGGGATGGTTGAGCCGCATCATCACAAACCTGTTTTACGATGAGTTGCGGAAACGGAAGCGAGTCAGCCCGCCCTTATCGCTGGATGCACCGCGCATGGTGGCTGATGGAGAAATGGAGTGGGAAATTCCGGCAGACAAGCCCGGACCGGATGAGGATCTGGTGACCCGTGAGTTTTACGACCAATTGCGGGATGCGATCGCCGACCTCCCCGAAGTTTTCCGTACAACCATTGTGCTGCGGGAAATTGAAGGTATGGCGTACGAGGAAATTGCTGAGATTACGGGTGCGTCTTTGGGAACGGTCAAGTCTCGCATTGCGCGAGCACGGCAGCGGCTCCAGCAACAATTGCAAGCCTACCTGAATGAGTAAGGGTGCTGAGCTAAATCAACTGGACGATAGGGTCTTATCAGTAGCACGCATCGCGAGATTCGCTACTGTCTCGACCTCCCCCTTATCCCTCAATTGGGATAACCCGAGTGATCGCCCGACGGTTAGACCGAAGAATTGATCCCAGACAAGGCTCAGCATTGCCCTCCTGGAGGTGCGTAAGTGGATCTTTCTAAAGTTTGATGGAACCAAGGTGGGATGGTTTTAAGACTAGGAGAGTAGTGGCTACATATCTGAAACCCGATTGAAACAGTAATTTTGCTCAATTCAGGGTGAATAGTTTGAAGGGCAAGTTATTTCGGATTATGATCAGTTGCAGGTACTACACGTCGCTCAATCTACGAGAGTTTGACTGATTACGAATGGGTAGGTTCTCTGCCTGGATTGCTTAGTTTCTTTCTCAATTTCTGAGATTTACTCTCTATTTCAATGTGAGGCGCATGATGAGTGCTGACTTTAAAGATCGGTGGCAACGACGCGAAGATGAGCCTGTAAACCCATCGCACACGTTCCAGGATGATGGGGATTCGCATCCTTTTCTGGCAAAGGGAAACGAGATGACGGAGGTGGCACGCACAGGCGATCGCTTCGAGTTGCTGAGTGCTTACCTGGATGGTGAGGTGACAGCGGCACAGCGCCATCAGGTCGAAACCTGGCTGGCAACTGACCCTGAAATGCAACAACTCCACACCCGGTTGTTGACCCTGCGCCATGAGTTACAGGTGTTTGGAACCATGCAACCCCCGACCACTGCGTCGGTGGATGAGGCAGTTGCCGGGGTTATGCAGCGGTTGGATCGGCGTCCACAGCGGGTGGTGCGCTGGGGCGGTGCCGCGATCGCTGCAACTCTGATTGGTGCCGTTACCCTGATGGTTTCACCCATGGGGCGATCGCCAATGGGGCAATATGCTGAGTCTCCAAGTGCTCCTTCCACAGGCTTACAAATTGCCCTGGATTCTCCGGTCATTGATATTCCCAATGTGGAATCAAATTCCAGCGTGACTCAGTAGGAAACGGCACCGCACCTGCTTCCTCAAAAATAGACCTTTTGTTGGCTGGAGCATTGTTTAAAAAGGCTTGAACGATCTGGAAATTCCAGCGTTCAAGCCTTTTATTTATTTAATTGATTGATTGATTGATTGAAGTGCTGATAGAAAGGATCACGTACGAAATAAAACCCGGAATTTTTGATGAGAAGCGCGGCAATGCCGCGCTTCTCATCAAAAATTCCGGGTTTTATTTTATTTTCAATCCTAAGCATGAAGAAAAATAGCGATCATGTTGCTCTATAAATGCAATATTTGTTCTTTGAGATGGTGATGGGAGCAGGGGTTGCCTGCTCCCATCACCATGGACGATTGGTACTAGGGGGAAGAGGTTTGGGGCGATCGCCACACCCCATCTGTGACCTTGACCCCACCCATTGCCTGCGCCTGCTCTAGGGACATCTGGTAAAACCAGACCAGCCCTAGAGACTGCCGTTTTTCATCCATCACCTCAATTTCGAGGCGGTTATAGGGATTCTCCTCCGGAGGTCGCTGTGGCTCATACTCTTCCAGTTCATCCAATACTGCCAGCAAGGCTGGGTCACTAAACTCCAGCACATAGCCCTGAACTGCCCCAGTACCAGGGGTCATGGCAGGGTAGCCATCAGGCAAATCGTATAAATCGCCAGGGGCGATCGCGGCGATCGCCCGCTGGATTTTCCCCTCGCAGAAGAGGCGATAATTAATTTCTCCGGGCTTTAACGTCCCGTAGACAAAGACTCGAATCATTCCAGAACTTATAGCGGTGTGCAATTCAGCGTGAGACAGATAGCTGTTGAGACAGCAGCGCACCGCGCCACTTCCCAAAAATCATTTTCCTGGTTCTGGGCACATGGGGCTATACTCCGACACGCTTTCCCTTCGCAGACGCCATCTGATGCGCTATGGGCTTTAGATGGTTTCAGGAGAGACCGTAGAAGATGTAACCGGACTTACGGGACTTGGGATATTGCGCTCGATGGAGTGAACTGCCCGTCTCAGAGCATCCGGGCGATCGATCAGCCAGTGATCATTCGGGAGTAAGTTTGCCAGTCCCATACTTTCCAGGCGATTCTGAATTTTCTTGTTTGCCCCCACCACATAGACCTGACAGCCCATATCCAGGGAATCCTGAATCATGTTTTCGATGGAGAGCGAAACTGTGACGCCCATGTGAGAGACGTCGCTGAGGTCGAAGATAACGGCGTGGCTGTCTTGGAGAGCGGCATGTTCGCGGGCGATCGCCTTGGCTACCCCAAAAATCATGGGACCACTCAGGTAGAACAGCAGCACTTTGCCCATTCCCTGATCCAGCAATTCCTGCTCTTCGGGAGATAAGGGAATTTCATCGTCCGAGTCACTGACGACTTTGACCCCTTCTGCTTGCAGTTCGCTCAGGCGATCGATGGTCAAAATGTTGGCAATGAAGACACCCACTCCAACCGCCACAATCAGATCCACAAACACCGTCAGGAACAACACCCCGTACATGATCACGGTGCCACGGGTCGAAACCTTGTGGGCACGTTGCAAGAAGCTCCAATCGAGAATATCAACCCCGACTTTGAAGGCGATACCTGCCAGCACTGCCATCGGAATTGCCTGAGTCAACTGGGCGGCTCCCAAAACCACCACCAGCAGAATACCGGCGCGGGTCAGCCCGGATAGGGCAGTGCGTGCCCCGGTTTGGATATTGACCACGGTGCCCATTGTGGCTCCGGCTCCGGGCAAGCCACCGCAAATGCCAGAGACCAGGTTGCCGATCCCCTGACCAATCAGTTCTTTGTTGGAATCGTGCTCTGTACGTGTCAGGCTATCGGCGATCACGGCAGTCAAAAGGGTGTCGATACAGCCCAGCATCCCCAGAACCGCCGCATCAATCACCATGCTCGTGATTTGACCCGGAGTAAAGGTCGGGAAGATCAGGCTAGGTAAGCCCATCGGAATTTCGCCAATGCGGCGAATGTCAGCGGCTCCAAAGAGCGTGAGCGAAAGGGCAGTTCCCAGCAGCAGGGCAACCAGTTGGGGCGGGGCGTAGCGCTTGAGGGAGCGGGGAGTCAGGAACAGCACAGCAATGGTGACCAGTGCCAGCAGCAATTCGATGGGCTGCAAGTTCACGATTAGTTCTGGGAGGTTCCGCAGGGTTCCCATGACGCCACCTGGTGGGCTGGCTTGCCCTAGCAGTGGTGCGATTTGCAGAACGATGAGGATGACACCGATGCCAGACATGAAGCCGGAAATCACGCTGTAGGGCATGAGCGTGATGTATTTCCCAAGCCGTAATGCGCCAAACAGAATTTGGAAGATACCTGCCATCATCACTACGGTGAAGGCGATCGCCAAGCCATTTTCTGGGTTATCGGCAATGGCAGAGCTGATCACAGCCGTCATCACCACGGTCATGGGTCCGGTCGGCTCAGAGATGAGGGTTGGCGTGCCTCCAAAAAAGGCAGCAAAGAAGCCAACACAAACGGCTCCATAGAGTCCGGCTGTTGCCCCAGCCCCCGATGCGACGCCAAATGCCAGTGCCAGGGGCAGGGAAATAATCGCGGTCGTTAAGCCTCCAAACAGGTCAGCACGGAGGTTTCGGAAATGAATGAGATTTGTAAGTCGCATGAAGAGACGGTGTAAGGTATACCGGAATGGCTGTTTAAGTTGGCTGAAGCAAATTTGTATGGATCAAATCTGCGGGTATTAAATCTGCGGGTATTAAATGAGTTGATGAGGTTGATAAAAAAGATCGTTGATAAGAAAGATATATCCCAGTCAAGCGTTCTTGTGAATGTTGATTGTTGGATTTCACCTTAAACAATTTCAAATTTTTTGTTGAGAAGCCTTTGCCCTGCATCCTATCGCCCTTAAAATTCGGCGTTGCTTAATCCAGGGATGATTTTTTTGTTTGGAGCCGTGCGCCGCGCGGCTCCAAACAAAAAAATCATCCTCCTAAGGGACTTGCAAGAAAATAAAATCCCAAGTTTTGAGAGAGAAGGCTGGCAGAGCCAGCCTTCTCTCTCAAAACTTGGGATTTTATTAATCCGCAGATCCCTAATCAGCAATGCCCAAAATTCCTGTCCGTTAGAATAAAACGCGAACACATGGCAAGCATTCATGCAGGAGGTAGGGTGTGGTCGCAGAACGCCAGACACAAGCCAAAAACGTCTTGGGAGAACCACTTCAAGTTTGTTGCACTGACCCAATGACGGGCTTCTTCCGCACGGGTTGTTGCGAAACGGGTCCCCAAGATACGGGAGTTCACGTTGTTTGTGCAGAGGTGACGGAAGATTTTCTCAACTTCACCCAGCAGCAGGGCAATGATCTCAGTACCCCCGTGCCGATGTTTAACTTTCCGGGGTTGAAACCGGGCGATCGCTGGTGCCTGTGTGCCGCGCGCTGGAAGGAAGCCCTGGATGCGGGCAAAGCCCCACCCATTGTGCTAGCCGCTACCCATGAAGCCACCCTGAAGTATATTCCCCTGGAAGTTCTTAAGGAACATGCCCTGGATGATTAGGCTGATCCTGCCAACGGATCGTCCTCCCAGCGGCTCTCCTTAGGATCACGTACGAAATAAACCCAGAATTTTTGATGAGAAGCGCGGCAATACGGCGCTTCTCATCAAAAATTCTGGGTTTATTTTATTCCCCATCTTTAGAGTGGAGGGCTCCAACAGGTTAAAAACCACTTTTGGGAAAGCAGGTGCGGCTTTGCTGCACTTGCTTTCCCAAAACCATGGGTTCTATCTGTTCCTCAGCTCTGAATGCTGCGGAATATTAAGCGTTCAGCACTTTTTTAGCGCGATCGAGATAGCGCCTGCGATCGGCTAACCCGTTTTTCCCACCGTTGACCAGCCGTGTTACCCGCGTCAGGTCGTCCTGATCGGCAGCACTGTTGATTTTGCGCGTGTCCCAGTACCAACCGCCCACCAATACTGCATATTGAGGCGAGGCAACCAGGTCGGGATTAGACACAAAATCCATGCCCATTGCGTCGGAAAACTGCTTGTAGTTGTAGCGCCCGGTCAACTGAATGACGCCCCGCCCCATGTAGCGCTTGCCATCTCCCGGATGCTCGTTGCCCAAGTCGCGGGCTAGCCGAGACTGTGGTTCGTAGCGCCGCTGGGCATCTGTAGGTCCCCAAATTTCTCGGAGCCAGCGAAAGCCACCGCTTTCATGGAGGATTTGCCCAAAAAAGTGGGCAATGCGCAGGGGTGTGTTGATTTGGAAGCGATCGCAGGTTTCGTTGATTCCCGGCATCATGGCTTGAATCCGATCCTGATGTTGCTGGGAACCAATAATTTCGAGCATTTGATTCAATGTGACATAGGTTTTGGCGGGTGCCCCATAGGTAGCAGGTGCGATGATGAGGTTGGGTTCGGGGGGCGCATCTTCTCGCAACACAAATAGGCGAGTGTAAGGATCGCTGACAGAAGGGCGGGGCGGTAAGTCGGAGAGTTTGCGGATCCAATCGTCTACTTCGCCATCCAACTCATGCAGTTCTGAAAGTTCCATCATCAGGTCTTCCAGCCGATCCGTTGCCCCATCGCGATATTGGTCAAAGGTGAACGAAGCGCTGTAGATGCCGTGGTAAGGATGTGCCCCTTCCTTTGCGGGCGGCAGATTGGAAAGTTGGCGAATGGCGCGATCGACAAAGTGATCGGCGGCGTGAGGTTCAGGGGGAAGTTGCAGGAGGAGTTGTTCCAGGCGATCGAGTCCAAGCTGGCGATAGGCGTTGATTTTAGCTTTATCCATTGGTAGTGACCCCTTCAAAGTGCTGATGGATGGGCAATCGGGGAAATCGTGAGGGCTTGATACATGGAGCACACGCATAGCCTGCCCTAATGGATTTTTGGGCAACCCATGGCAGTCGATGGCAATCACAGCTAACGTCGTTTTCAGGTCGTTTTCAGGTCGTTTTCAGGTCGTTTTCAGGCCGTTTTCAGGTCGAAAAACTGTCTGGTGAGGCGATCGCCCATCAGCTTCACAGGCTTGGTCGAAAAGCCGAGAGGGAAGTGCGATCGCTTCGACATCTATTTTTAGAATTACCAGTGATCAAGGAAAATGGATCAAGAAAAATGCAAACTTTATGACAAATTGCAAGATTTTTGGGTACTCCGCAAAAAGTCATTACTCCCTACCAACATGAGCGCCATTTTTCTAAAGCCCTTGATTTTGCGTGCGCAGAGCACACGCAAAATCAAGGGCTTTAGAACCAAGCGAGAAATAAACAATCCATTTCTGGGAAAGAACACCCCCATTTTTTGAGAGAGGGCGCAGCTTAGCCGCGCCTTCTCTCAAAAAATGGGGATATTCTTTTCTGGAGATCGCCTTGGGATTGAAAATAAAACAAAACCCGGAATTTTTGATGAGAAGCGCGGCAATGCCGCGCTTCTCATCAAAAATTCCGGGTTTTATTTCGTACGTGATCCCAGGTTGGGCGATCAGGAGCGATGATCGGTGTTGACGATCGCCCAATCGTCTTGGGTCAGTGTCACAGGTTTGTTGAACAGCACCATCGTCGTGGTCTGGTTTTCCTCAAAGCCAATGCGTTCGTAGAACCGTTGCTGATTGGTCGTCATCAGATAAACCCGCTCAACCCGGTTGACATGGGGATGCATCAACACCGTTTCCACCAACTTGCGCCCCAACCCTGCGCCCTGGTAGTCAGGATGCACCACCACATCCCAAATCGTGGCACGAAAGATGCCATCAGACGTTGCCCGCGCGAACCCGATCAACTGTTCCCCATCCCATACCGTAACTACGGGGTTGCTGTGGCGAATGGCGATCGCCAAATCCTCAGCCGACCGATCCTTTGCCCAAAATGCGGCTAACCGAAATAGGGCTTGAATTTGGGGAATATCCACATTTCGCCCACCCTTTTCTACCGCCAAACCTTCATGCAAACAGAACTGAACATGCCGAAAATCCATAACTGACTCCCTTCCAAAAAACTAAGCAACCACCGTGCGATCGCCCTGAAACCCCTCATTCCTTCCCCCGGAGAGACTGCTCACCCCTTCAGGTTGTTCCAGCTTTGTCCCATCAAACATCTATCATCAAGCATTTATATCGTTGTACTCGTTGTAAAAATAGTTGTAAAAACCGCTGTAGAACGAGATGTGGTGAAACAGGAACCCTGTATTGAAGATTTTGCCTATCCGTTGGGGAGCAACTGGATTGGCTTTATCTGGCAAACACCTGTAGGGAAAAATGAAACAAATGACACTCAATATCGTCCTCATTACCAAGCTGAATGTATCGAAAGGATTTGAAGCCGACCTTCACCCATTTGGATCATCTCAGCCGGAACCCATGCTCTAAAATTCAGAAAATCCTGAAACTGTATGAGACGTGACAGACAAAAATAAATTTATCCAACTTTTTGCTATCAATTGTTCCAGTACAAAAAGATAGCGGTTTCTACCCGTCCTGAATAGTAGAGAAGCCAAAGAATTCGTCAGGAATTGATGACCTATTGCGTGGACTGTTTGTTCAGGATTAATTTATTCATCAGTGATCCTGTGAGGAGATAGCGGTTTGAAATTTGGCTGGGAGCAGTTTAACGGGTGGCGGCAACGGCTCAACCCGAATGTGCAGGAGTTCAAAGAATCGGACGGTGAAAAGCCACAAATTTCGCGGAAGGGGCGATCGCGCTCCCTCACGCGGTTCTTGGCTTTATTCCTGCCGATCCTTGTGTTAAGTGGCATTTTGGGGATGGGGTTGGAGTACGCCTGGGCGCAACCCTCCCGCGCACCCCTGGCGCTTATCGCCGCGCAGGAGCATCCTGGAGAGGCTACTGGAGAGGCTACTGGAGAGGCTACGGCCGAGCCTCTGGCAACGGAGGATTTCCCCGTCCTCACCCTGGCTACCGTAGATGCCGTCCCCGAACGGTTGCAACTCGGTCAACGGGTTTATGTACGGGAATGTGCAACCTGCCACATTGCGCCTTCCCCAGCGGTATTGCCAACCCAGACCTGGTCACGATTGTTAGTCTCACCCCAACATTACGGAGCGCAGATTGAAGTGATGCGCAGCCCAACCATCGATCTGGTTTGGGATTATGTGCAATTTGCCTCGCGGTTCATCAATGAGAATGAGACAGCGCCCGAGCGCATTCGAGACTCTCGTTTTTTCCGCGCACTACATCCCAGAGTGGACGTAGGACGGGTTGATCTCACCAGTTGTGCAAGCTGCCACCCCAACGCCTGGGATTACGACTACCGCACCCTCAGCCCCGAATGGCAGGATGCTCCTTAGAGCACTCTTAAACACCCTGACTTGCCATTTTTCTGCAACCCTTGATTTTGATGGGAAGCGCGGCAATGCCGCGCTTCCCATCAAAATCAAGGGTTTTGTTTCGTACGTGACCCCAAGCAGGTTGGAGATCTTGGCTGAAATCCTGCCGGAACCGAACCCTGATGCCGGACATCCCTCCCTTTGGGAAAAATCTGGATGCAAAAGCCAGATGATAGGATTAAATCTATGTGGGATTTGACAGGGTTTTATTCATTTCGCTCGTAAAAATTAAGCAGAATGGATATAAGCCTGGGCGATCGCTCCCCAAAGTTGAAGAGCGATGGTCAGGTCATCCCTAGTCAGACACCGCAAGAGCATGGGTGTGGCTATCCTGAAGATGCCGCTACCTTAGGAGATACTGAGGGTAACCGATGTGCTTCTGCATTTACACGGGTCACTGGCGATCGTGCCAGGCTAATGCCCCACTCACCCTTGCCCCGCTCCACGACCGACATCCCAACTCCAAACACGCTGAGATCAACAACCGTTCGCAACTATGCTGAAAACTCTGCTGGGCGATCCCAACGCACGCAAACTCAAAAAGTACAACCCCGATGTTGCGCTCATCAATTCCCTTGAGCCTGAGATAGAGGCTCTTTCTGATGATGAGTTGCGGGGTAAGACAGCAGAATTTAAAGCACGGTTAGATCAAGACGAAACTCTGGATGACCTGCTTCCTGAAGCGTTTGCAGTTGTGAGAGAAGCCGCAAAGCGCGTACTGGGGATGCGTCACTTCGACGTGCAGCTCATTGGCGGCATGGTTCTCCATGACGGACAAATTGCCGAAATGAAAACCGGGGAAGGAAAGACCCTGGTTGCGACACTACCTGCTTACCTCAATGCCCTGTCTGGAAAGGGCGTCCATGTCGTGACGGTCAATGACTACCTGGCACGCCGGGACGCCGAGTGGATGGGGCAGGTGCATCGGTTCCTCGGACTGAATGTGGGGCTGATCCAGCAGGGCATGTCGCCTCCAGAGCGGCGGCGCAACTATAACGCAGACATCACCTACGGCACCAACAGCGAATTAGGTTTTGACTACCTGCGCGATAACATGGCTCCCACTATGGATGAAGTGGTGCAGCGCCCCTTCAACTATTGCGTCATTGACGAAGTAGACTCCGTCCTGATCGACGAAGCCCGGACTCCCCTCATCATTTCGGGACAGGTCGATCGCCCCAGCGAGAAGTACATGCGTGCAGCCCAGGTTGCCGCTCAATTGAATAAGGAAGAACATTACGAAGTCGATGAAAAGCAGCGCAACGTTCTGCTAACCGACGATGGCTTCATTGCTTCCGAGCAAATTCTTGGGGTTCAAGACTTATTTGACCCTGCCGACCCCTGGGCGCACTACGTCTTCAGCGCGATTAAAGCAAAGGAACTCTTTATTAAAGATGTCAGCTATATCGTGCGGAATGATGAAATTGTCATTGTGGATGAATTCACCGGGCGGGTGATGCCGGGTCGTCGCTGGAGCGACGGCTTACACCAGGCGATCGAAGCGAAGGAAGGGGTAGAAATCCAGCCCGAAACCCAAACGATGGCAACCATCACCTACCAGAACTTCTTCCGCATTTATCCTAAGCTGGCAGGGATGACCGGGACGGCAAAAACCGAGGAACCCGAGTTCGAGAAAATCTACGACCTGGAAGTAACCGTCATTCCCACCAACCGAAAGAATGTGCGGCAAGACTACGCGGATGTGGTCTACAAGACTGAGGAAGCAAAGTGGAAAGCCGTTGCCGCAGAATGTGCGGAAATGCACGAGCTGGGTCGCCCGGTACTGGTGGGCACAACCAGCGTTGAAAAATCGGAAGTGCTTTCAGCCTTGCTGCGAGAGTTGAACGTGCCCCACAACCTGCTGAATGCCAAGCCCGAGAACGTTGAGCGGGAATCTGAAATCGTCGCTCAGGCTGGTCGAAGAGGTGCGGTAACCATTGCCACGAACATGGCAGGACGGGGCACCGACATCATTCTGGGTGGTAACTCTGACTACATGGCGCGACTCAAGGTGCGCGAATATTTCATGCCGCCGCTGGTACAGCCAGAGGATGAGAATGGTTTTGGTGTCGTCAAACCGATGTCGGGGAATGCACGGAATACAGCGCAGGGCTTTGCTCCGGGGCAAAAGAAGGTGAAGACCTGGAAGGCATCTCCTCAGATTTACCCAGTGGAATTGGCGGCTGAAACCGAGAACCTGCTGAAAGAAGCGGTAGCGTTTGCGGTGCAGCAGTATGGTGAACAGTCTCTCCCCGAATTGAAGGCGGAGGATATTGTGGCGACCGCCTCGGAGAAAGCCCCGACGGAAGACCAGGTGATCCTCAAGTTGCGGGAAGCTTACAACCAGGTAAAGCATGAGTATGAGCAGTACACCTCGGCAGAACATAACGATGTAGTAAGCCTGGGCGGGTTGCACGTCATTGGTACGGAGCGCCATGAGTCTCGCCGAATTGACAACCAGTTGCGCGGACGGGCTGGGCGTCAGGGTGACCCTGGTTCTACCCACTTCTTCTTGAGCTTGCAGGACAACCTGTTGCGGATTTTTGGGGGCGATCGCGTCGCTAGCTTGATGAATGCCTTTCGGGTGGAAGAAGATATGCCCATCGAATCGGGCATCCTCACCCGCTCCCTGGAAGGGGCGCAGAAGAAGGTGGAAACCCACTACTACGACATGCGGAAGCAGGTATTTGAGTACGACGAGGTGATGAACAATCAGCGTCGTGCCATCTATGCCGAGCGGCGGCGTGTGCTGGAAGGGCAAGACCTGAAGGAGCAAGTCGTCAAATATGCCGAAATGACCATGGACGACATTGTGAACTCCTACATCAACCCGGATTTACCCCCGGAAGAGTGGGACCTGGACAAGGTTGTTGCCAAGGTTAAAGAATTTGTGCAGTTGCTCTCTGACCTGGAGCCTGCCCAACTCGATGAACTATCTCCTGGCGAAATCAAAACCTTCTTGCATGAGCAGGTGCGCATTGCCTACGATCGCAAGGAAGCTGAGATCGACACCATCAAGCCTGGGCTGATGCGGGATGCTGAGCGCTTCTTCATCCTCCAGCAAATCGATACTCTCTGGCGGGAACACCTGCAACAGATGGACGCCCTGCGGGAGTCGGTGGGCTGGCGCGGCTACGGACAGCGCGACCCCCTGGTGGAATACAAGAGCGAAGGCTACGAGTTATTCCTGAACATGATGACCGACATTCGCCGGAATGTTGTGTACTCACTGTTCCAGTTCCAACCCCAGGCGCAGCCAACCGTTCAGCAAGCGACTAAGTCTATGTAGATAGCAGGCTGTCCTGAGTGGGGCGAAGGAGAAGAAACGGTTACCTGAAACTCTCTGATCCCTGTAGCGAGGCTTGATCATGGTGCAAACGGATCTGGAACTGCCTGCCTTCGTTCTGGCGTCGGCTTCGCCTGCGCGCTTGAGGCTGCTGCGGAATATTGGTATGGAGCCAACGGTGTGCCCCAGTGATTTTGATGAGGCGCAGATTTCGCTAACGGACCCGCAAGCCCTGGTAGAAGCACTGGCACAGGGAAAAGCCAAGGCGGTCGCACCGCAGTTTCCTGATGCCCTGGTTTTGGGGTGTGACTCGGTGCTGGCGCTGGAGGGCGAAATTTACGGTAAACCCGATGATGCTGAAATGGCGATCGCCCGCTGGAAAACCATGCGAGGCAAAGTTGGTAAGCTTTACACCGGGCATTTCCTGCTTGACACACGCCAGGGTAGATCCGTAATGGGTTGTGGCATTACAGAGGTTCACTTTGCCAAAGCGAGCGATCGCCAGATTGCTGCCTATGTCGCCACGGGTGAACCACTGAAGTGTGCAGGTTGCTTTGCCCTCGAAGGGCGCGGTGGCGTGTTTATTGAGAAGCTAGTGGGCTGTCATACCAATGTGATTGGGCTGAGCTTGCCGTTGCTGCGATCGCTCATCGAACAACTGGGATATGACCTCATTGACTTTTGGGGCTAAAGCCACAACGTAAAAGTCCTTTCCCCATTTTTTGCCCCAATTTTTGAGAGAGGACGCGGCTAAGCCGCGCCCTCTCTCAAAAATTGGGATTTTATTTTCTTGCAAGTCCCTAAGTACAAGTGCTCCAAGAAATCAATACCTTCGCCATTTTTGGGAAAGTGAGGAGTGATACTCCATTTACCATCTAGTTAAATAAACTGTAGTTAGATCGTTTGGTTTCCCAGTAGATTTTCATATTCAACAAATTTACGGACGCTTTAAGGCAAGTATCCTGGGAGAATTTTCATCAAGTCTTTATTAAATTAAAGTCTCTGTTCAAGGTAATCTTCTCTCCGCGCTTTCACTTAATAATCTGTTAAACTTTTTCACAAGGGTATTCCGTAAATTCAGTCAGGTTTTTCGCCTGCGTCGTACTCAAAACCTCATTTGCCACATACCCTTCCAGCGCAGTTAAACATTGTAGTTCCAGGCAGATCCACTGATTGCAGGTGTCCAAAAATTGCCTTCAGTTTGAATCGCTTCTTCCCAGGCATCCATTTCTTTTTCCGGTTTCTGCTTATACGTCGCTTGTTACATCCCGTGTGATTCTTTAGCCACACAGACATGGAATTTTCCACTGCTACCTTTCCCCCTCACCGCATATCTAAAAAGCAGAACCCCAACCGTTTGAATGCGGCTTGTGGTTCCTCTGAGCGTTTGCATGGTCGCTATCAAGTGCTGCGCGCATTGGGACGAGGAGGTTTTGGTGTCACCTTCCTGGCACAGGACATGCAACTGCCAGGGGAACCCTACTGCGTTATCAAGCAACTATGCCCTAAGGTAGACAATCCGGCTGCCATTAAGCGAGCCTGCGAGCGCTTTGAGCGAGAAGCCAAAACCCTAAGCCATCTGGGTAGCCACGCTCATATTCCTCGCCTGTTAGATTACTTCCAGATCGAGGACGAGTTTTATCTGGTTCAGGAATATATTCGTGGCATTACTCTGGCGCGGCAGGTGAAGCGGCATGGCACCTTTTCTGAAATGGGTGTGAAGCAGTTTCTCAATGAAATTTTGCCCATCCTTGATTTTGTCCATCAGCAGCAAGTCATCCATCGTGACATCAAGCCACCCAACATCATTCGCTGCGAGGACGACAATCGTCTTGTCCTGATTGACTTTGGGGCAGTTAAAGAAGAGATTGTCGAGCTTGAGAACACCCAAAAGGGAGCAACGACTCAATTTGTCGGCACGCTTGGCTTCTCGCCACCCGAACAATTGGCAATGCGCCCCACTTATGCCAGCGATATCTATGCCGTTGGAGTAACCTGTCTCTACCTCTTGACGGGCAAGCCACCCATGGATTTTTCCTACGACCCTTACACTGGGGAAATTTGCTGGCAGGATGAGGTGGATGTCGGTGAGTATTTAACGCGCGTTCTTGACCGGATGCTGAAAGTAGCGGTGAGCGATCGCTATCAATCTGTCGAGCAAGTCATGCGGGCGATGGAACTGGAACCTTACGTTGACAATCTTGCCGATTGTATGCACACCAAGCGTCGGCTTTCCGATGCCCTGGAAGAGGAAGAGGAAGAGTCTCACTATTCGCCCTTCAAGCGAACCGCTGAGCAAATTCGTCAGTGGCGCTGTCGCCTGCGGCAACATCAAAAGCAACAGGAAAGTCTGCTTACTCGCTCGGAATATTAGGCGATCTCCAGAAAAGAATATCCCCATTTTTTGAGAGAGGGCGCGGCTAAGGATCACGTACGAAATAAAATCCGAAATTTTTGATGAGAAGCGCGGCACTGCCGCGCTTCTCATCAAAAATTTCGGATTTTGTTTTATTTTCAATCCTTAGCCCGCCATCACCGCTGATAGCTCTGATGGGGAAGCCATAACCTCCTTTTGGTGCCAGGCTTTGCCATCTAGCGCCATTTGCTCGATCAAGCTTGCGAGCCGCAATGCCTTCAGCGCCTGTTCACCACCGACCGAAGGCTGTTCGCCGCCACGCACACAATTAACGAAATGCTCTAACTCAGCATGAAGCGGCTCGATATTGCTGGTATGTACCTTTTCAATCAAACCATCTTGCCGATAGAGCACCTGTCCGTAATCTGCCAGGCAATTTGCTGTCGTCTGACGGTGGATCAAAATCTCGTTGTTCAAAAAGTCTGCTTCGGTGAGGGAATGGCGGCAATGGGCAGCAATCCGCCGAATTTTGCGGTGCGTCACCTTACTTGCTGTCAAAGTCGCCACAACACCATTGCCAAAGCCCAGATGGGCGGTTACATAGTCTAGATGCCCCGAGTCGCTGGCACGATTGCCAGCAGCCGTGAGTTGCACCACAGGCGCACCTACCACTTCCAGCATCAGGTCAATGTCGTGAATCATCAGATCCAGCACGACAGACACATCGTTAGCCCGGTGGGAATAGGGACTCATGCGATGGGCTTCGAGTGCCAGGATTTCCTCTGTCTTGAGGACTTTGCTCAATTCTTGAAACGCCGGATTGAAGCGTTCGATATGCCCTACTTGCAGAATGCAGTTGGCTTCAGCGGCAGCATTCACGAGTGTCTCGGCTTCGGCAATGCTGGCGGCAATGGGCTTTTCGATCAGCACATGGACGCCCTGTTGGAGACAGTTCATCCCCACCTCCTGGTGTAGCAGGGTGGGAACGGCAATGCAGACGGCATCCACATGCTGAATCAGATCTTGATATTGCTCAAAAAAACGGACCTGATACTTACTGGCAGTGTCTAGACCCCGATCAACATTCACATCGGAAATGCCAACCAGTTCGACATCCTTGAGCAAACTGAGGACTCGCGTATGATGCTGCCCCATGTTTCCCACCCCAATGACACCAATTTGGATGGGTTCCTTCTGAGGGCGCTGTGGTGTTACTGCGCTTCCAGTTTTGGATATATCCTGCACGCCTGCTTTACTCCTACGCCACATTAGTTTTATTAAAGGGATACTGAAAAAGAGGAAGGTACGGTTATGGACAGTTCGTTATTGATTGGACTAATTGGATCCTGCTGGATCCTGTGGATTTTGAAACCTGGGACTGAACACGAAGGGCGGCAGCTAGAGGGTTTTGGTGCGCTGTGATATTCGCGATCTGGTTCCTGGGCTTTGCTTCATCTTTGTTTACTTTAGAGATAAATCGTCCCTATTGCGGCAGCAAAATATCGCAAGACAAGGAGAAACTATCAAAAGAAGGAGGCAAATGGAGGGGGAGCAGACGTGAAAATATGTACAGAAAACTATACCTATAGACTGATTTTCCAGAACTTAGGGAAAATTGCTGTGGTTCCAAATTCTGCCTTGTTATGCTGCAGAGTACCAGGCTAGACAGGACAATGTGTGGCAGGCTGTATAAGCGTATCAGAACTGCTGTAAACCAGACTGGAATCCAAGCGTTTCCGTTTAAGGGCTGTTACGAATTAGCTACAAAGTCCCAAGGTACTCGAAAAGAAATTTATGATTTACATAAGGTTTTTCATTTTTCTGTGACGATACGCTTGATTTAACCGATGATGGAATCAGATTAGGTCTGACCAAATCTGATTTTGACTGGGTTTGGGTTCTGGCTAGCCTTGATTCTGACTAAGTTTGATTCTGGCTAAGTTTGATTCTGATCAAATTTGTCTGATTAAATTTGACAGTGAACTCTCCAGCAAAATGGGCTGGAGACAGAAGGGCGGAAAACATAACTGGGGCGCTCTATCTGATTTGGTCATTTTGATTTGGTCATATTTTGGCGATCGCCCTTGCCAAAAAGGTGGCAAGGCTGTGTCAGTTTTTCTCCTGTCCAGCACCGAGAACATGGCAAACCGCAGGAGGCTCTACAACACTCCTTGAGGCGACATGGGTGCTGCCCTGAGAGCAAATGCTAAAACGCCGAGCGCGGCAACCGCATTCAAGCAAATACTTCTGGAAAATTTTAGGTCTCGGTATTGCTTTAAGTTGATGCAAAGATAGTAGAAGAGAGATGGGCTAAGTGGTCAAACCCTTTTCTTTTTATAGACAATCGCAAGAACAGTCATAAAGATAACTAATGTTTTGGCATGGCACTTACCGTTTTGGTTGTAGATGACGATTTAGGAACCCGCCTCGCAATTAGCGACTATCTTGAGTTGCAGGGCTATTTTACGCTCATGGCTGAAGATGGCGAAAAGGCGTTGGGGCAGCTTGCCAGTGCCTATCCTCATCTGATTGTGACAGACATTGCTATGCCCCGGATGGATGGCTTTGAATTGGTGCGGAGGGTGCGCCAGCGCCCCGAATTTCGCTTGCTTCCTGTGGTCTTCCTGACGGCTCACCATGAAACTGAGTCGCGGATTCGTGGCTACCAACTGGGGGGCGATGTCTATTTGCCCAAGCCGTTCGATTTGAAGGAATTGGGGGCGGTGATTCGCAACCTGTTGGAGCGATCGCAACTCATTGAAGCCGAGTTGCGGATGCGTTCCCTTGCAACCCCAACCCCGAACTCAATGCCTTCCGAGTCTACGGAAGAGCATTCCCTCTCCGAAGAAGCCCGTAACCTTGCCCTCGAAATTGCATTGCAACTCACCAACCGAGAACAGGGCGTATTGCGGTTGCTTTCGGATGGGTTGTCTAATGCTCAAATTGGCGATCGCCTCCACCTCAGCCCCCGCACCATTGAGAAGTATGTCAGCAACCTCCTCCGCAAGACGGAAACCAGCAACCGGGCTGAGCTAGTGCGCTTCGCGATGGATCATCATTTGGTGGAATAAGGCGTTTGCTCTGCCTCTAGCTGGTCGAGCAGCCCCGAACAAGCATCCATCAGCAAATCCAGCACGTAATTAAAGCCTTCGGAACCACCGTAGTAAGGGTCGGGCACTTCGTCGTCAGGGTAGGTGCGGCAGTAGTCACACATCATTTTGACCTTGTGGGCATAGCGTCCATCCTTGTCCCAGCGCAGGATGTCCTGGTAGTTTTCCCGATCCATCGCCAGAATCAGGTCAAACGCATCCAGGTCAGTCGGTTGAAACTGGCGGGCAAAGCCTTTGAGTTCCATGCCCAGCTTGGTGAGGGCGGCGGCAGCCATGCGGCGATCGGGGGGATTGCCAACATGCCATGCGCCGATGCCAGCGGAGTCGCAGAGGATTTTGTCCTGCAAGTTGCGCTCTTCGATGAGCCGATTCATCACGTTTTCAGCGGAGGGCGATCGGCAAATGTTGCCCAAACAAACAAAGAGAATTTTTTGCGGCATACCGCGATGTCATACTGCAAAGCGTCCCCATCAGCATACCCCGAGCATTGAGCGGTTTGTGGTAAGAGCGAAGCAAGAGATAAAAACCCATTTTTTAGCAGTAGGTGTGGCGAGCCGCACCTACTGCCAAAAAATGGGGGTTTTCTAAGGTCGCGATCTTTCATTCCAGGCGTTAAAGTTTGGGGGAAACATTGAATGCCTGGGGTGTTCAGGGCAGTGGCTGATAGTTGGGCGGGAAAACAAATTGTTGACCAAGGTGGGTGATGGAGGAGATGGAATCGAAGTTGCGCGTTACGCTGGAGACCTTGAAGCAGTGGAAGAAAGCCATGATTCGGCTGCGGAATGGGGGGGAGGATGTGGGCGATCGCCAGGCTCAGGTCAACCACCTCAGCCAGCAACTCGTGGCTCTGCTGGAACAACCGGAGGTGACTACTGAACTCAATCGGCTGATCGACAACGCCAGGGATTTGTCGCCCAAGGAATTTGACCAGCTTCAGGCAGAGCTGGGGCATCCGCCGCGATCGCTCATCGAAACGGAACGTCGCAGCATTGCACCCATCATGCCCTCTGGCAGGGAGTGGAACCTGCTGCTGGCAGAGTATCGCAAGATGCAGGCAGAGGAGGATTTGGCAGCGCTCTCAAAATCCGCCGATGCAGATGCCTCAACCAATCTCACAACATTGCCCGTCGATACCCAGATGCTGATTCAGCAATTTTCGGAGCTGCAGGCGGTTTTGCTGAAAGACCTGGAAGCCTCTCGCCAGATGGGGCGAAAGCCCAAAAAACGTCGCAAGCGGCGCATCACCCTCGGCGTTTTGCAAACCACCATTGGCATTGCCCTCCTGGTGGGGAATACCCGCTTATTTCAAGATTTTCCCAATGCGTCTTACATCCTGGGTGGCAATTCGCTGATCCAGGCAATGCGAGACTTGATGGGGGAAGAGGAGGAGTAGCTTTGGGGAGGGCGATCGCCTTCTCTCAGCCCTCAGGGATCTGCGGATTAATCGCAATCCCTTTGCCATTTTTCTAAGACCTAAGGATCACGTACGAAATAAAACCCGGAATTTTTGATGAGAAGCGCGGCAATGCTGCGCTTCTCATCAAAAATTCCGGGTTTTATTTTATTTTCTGGCGAGCCCCTAGCTTGCCTTGCGTGGACGGGGATTGGTGACGACTAGCTCGAACTGCCACCCCGGCAACGTTCGTATTTTGCCTTCCATCCGTCGTAAATCTTCGGAGCCGTTGAGGGTCAGGTTGTCTCGTGTTCGGACTTCTACTGCAATGACCTTGTCTTCCCCTTTGGCAACCAAATCCAGGGGACATTGGGCTAGCTCTGTCGGCAAGTCTTCTGATGCAGGGTAAACAGTTACATCAAAACCCTGCCGACGGTACTCTCTCGCCAGTTGCAACACACGCCGGTGCTCTAGGGGGGTTTGATGTTTACGGTAACTCATAGGTGGAAACTAGAATATTTAAGTGATTCGACCAGGAACTTTAATTTAGCTCAGAGGGATCTGGAGCAACTTCGATTTTAACATGGAGAAATTCTGCACCAGCGCAAAATCCTTCTGCCAGGGCGGAAGACATCCCCTTGACACGGAATGAACTGTTGAGATTGCGACGGCGGCTCACAAAATCCGTTATTTGATAATCATCCACATAAACTACCCCGTTCAGGGCATCCCGAACGGGCTTCACAATATTGTCACTATCGGGCACGCCATCTTCCCCGTTGGGCGCATCGTAATAGTGGGTAATGATGACTTGCATTGAGTCACCCAGAGGATGGGGGTGGGGCCATTTGTTTTCTGCCACATGACGCACCTTTGCCTTCCAGTCCCGAAGGCGCTGCTTGTCCTTGGTCTGGTGAGAAATAGGCTTGCCGATGATGATGAATTCAAAGGGGAGCACGGCTGCACAGGGGAGTGAGAGGTTGACAGGGGGCGACGAGATACACGCAGCAGGGGGAACGGTGGAGATGCTAACCCTTTTTAGCAGTTCAAAGTCGATTTTGATGAAATATGAGAGGATTTGGGAGGTTTGCGGGTTTAAGGAAAGGTCACTAATCCATGGGCGGATAATAAATTGAGCGATCGCCTTCCAGCGTTAATACATATTTTTTACAATCTGTCTTCCTTCAATAGTAGATCTGTCCTAGACTATTGGGCTTGACGAAAACTTCCCTGCAAAATGTTGCCGCATTCTGGAAATTATGCCGATCGCACTGCTATCCTGTTGCGATCGCCTCCAGGATAGTCTTCAAGGGCAGGATGCAGGAATCCGCGATCGCCAGCCATCGGGTATCTTCTCACCATCAGTACGGTGATTAAATGCTATACTCGCTAAGTACCGAGGGCATGTAGCTCAGTGGATAGAGCATCAGATTCCGGTTCTGAGGGTCGGGGGTTCGAATCCCTCCATGCTCGTTGCAACACTGCCTCGAAAGCTGAGAGCAATAGGTAGATAGTTAAGACGCTCGTAGTACGAGCGTCTTAACTATCTACCTATTGCTCTCGGGGATCTATTTCTTCAAACGATTGGATGAGGGCTTCACTGCGGATGGGAATGACTTTCCAGATTTGCAGATTGGTGTGAATGAAGCCGAGGGGTTGGTCGTACAGTAATTCGGCATCAAAGCCATATTGTCTGCGAATGCGCTGCACCAATGGACGGGTGTAGACCTCCAGGTCATAGAGAAAAATATTCTCGCGTTCGGGGATAGGGAGGCGCGTGAGGGCTTTGCCGTCCGAGAGTTGGAGCAGTGCATCGTCTCGCAGGGAGTAATTCAGGGACACCAGGCGGATGACACCATGCGCCATGACAGCGGGCGCTTCGTAGGCATTGATGAGGGAAGAGACCTCGGCATCGAAGTAGTCGCTGTATTTGCTCCACCCGGTGGATGATTGGCTCATCTGAAGGCAAGAGAGGCAACTGAGGGTGAAGAGGAGGGCGATCGCCCCCTGCCATAGTCGCTGTTGGTTTGTCCGCAAATTTGTACCGAATAACTTCGCCCCAAACAGGGCTGTCACCGCGAGCTGAATCCCCAGGAAGGAGGGCAGGATGTAGCGGGGAACGGTGGAGCGTACACCCGTTTCAACGAGATCGGCGATCGCCAGAAAAATCGTTGGAAAGACCGTCAACGTTACAATAAACAGCCAGACCTGTAGGGGCGTATTGCGGATGAGGAAGTAAAACGAGTAACCTACCAGAACCGTCAGCCCGATCACAAGATATAGCAAGGGATTGGACAGGCTAAAGCTGAGGTCGAAGGCTTGAGCGGGAGCAAAATCAAAATCGGCAAAAATGCGGCTCAAATTCAGCAACCAGCGCCCGATTAATGCCAGGAGGGAGAGTTCGGTATCCCCGCGCCAGCCCGAAATGGCGTCCAGATCGTTCAGGATGATGTATAGCCAGGGCATGTAGCTCAACATGCTGAGTAGACTTGCCGCGCTATAGAGAATGAGCGTTTTGAGCGGAAGGAGTTGTTTAACGGCTTGGATGAGGATGTATACGCCATGCCCCACCATGACGAATAGAAAAAAGGGTTGGGTGTACAGCCCGATCGCACAGGTCAGGGCGTAGAGTGCCCAGCAACCCAGCAAAGAGCGGGGCGTTTTCTGGCGGAGTGCCCGCAGTAGCAGGGCGCTTGCCACAATCGCCACAACAGTGAGCAAGCTATATTGACGGGCTTCCTGGGCGTAGATGACATGTATGGGGGAAATGCTCACCAATGCTGTGCCGAGCCATGCCAGAGGAATGGATTGGAAGAGTTCCCAGCAGAGCCAGAAGGTGGCGGGAAGAACGAGCAACCCAATCCAGACGGAGAGCGATCGCATTCCCAAAACGACTGGGCTTTGGGTAATCTGCACCCAGAAGCGGGACAAAAGGAAGTAGAGCGGCGAATTTTGCGGCTCCTCATCAGCGACGGAAATGAGGGTGTCCTTCCAGGTACTTTCGGGATCGATAGCCTGGTATTGCTGCACTGCTTCGGCACTCAACCCCAGGGAGCGGATCAGATCCTGGCGAATTTCTCCACGCTCATAGCCAGAAACTACGATCGCCGTGTAAGCTTCATCGTGCCAAACAACCTTCTTGTCAACGTTGTAGAAGCGGAAAAAAATACCCAGGCAGCTGACCACCAGGCAAAGCAGAAGCAACGGGTGCTTGACCAGGTAGATGAGCTGCGATGGCGAATGAGGCGAACGCTGCATGAATGAAACCTGACGGATGGGGGTCGGGTGCTCGAAATCAGCATAGGCTAGTTTGAGCGCCAATATACCACTAGCCTGCCGTTAAATCGAGGCTCATGGAGATGACATGGAGAGAGGGATGCCAGGGGAGGCGCAGGCGACCGCCATCTTCCTGGAATCCGGCGCGGTGATAGAGGGCGATCGCCGCCTCGTTGTTCTCGGTAACGCGCAGGCGGAGTAGGGGTTTCTGCTGGTCGGCTGCCCATTGCAGGAGGTGGTGGAGCAGGGCAGAGGCAATGCCTTTGCCCCGGTGGTCAGGCTGCACCCACAGGCTGGCAACCCAGGTGGTGTTGGGGTTTTGGCGATCGCTCAGTCCCGCAATCATGCCCACAACGTCCCCAGCTTCTGCCGCGAGCAGTTGGATTTGCGCGGCATTTTGGGTAAGGTCGCGAACTGCTTGCGCCCAATCTTCCTGGGGTTTTGCCAGAGCTTCCTCATAGGTTTCGCGGAAGGCGGTGGGGGCATCTGCCAACGCCTGAAGCCGCAGTTCGCGAAAGAGAGAAACTTCGTCGGATCGCAGGGGACGAATCTGCATGAAGTGAATTAGTTGCCGAAACCCTTATTTTCCTGGAGATGCTCGACAATGCCACGGATTACGCTTTTTACCGCAGGTTCGCTGGCGGTGTAGTCGATGGTGACGGTGATGATGTAGCGTTCGCCGTCGATGTTAGCGCCGACAGTGCTGCCCAGCATTTTGGAGTTTTGCCCCGTCTTTTCCCCAATCCAGATGGCAGGGAGGCGGATGGCTTCGTAGCCCAGATCCCAGTCCCACTGATTCACCAAGCCTTCCAGAATCAGGTCATCGCCGGGATGCTCCTGGTTGTAGATGCCCACCATCATGTCAGTTAGCTCATCGGTATTCATATAGTTGGGCGGATTGCCCAGATTGACGGGGTAGGTGCTTTTCCCAACGAGTTTTGTGCGCACCTGGGTGACGGTGTAGCCGCGATCGCGCAACACTTGATTAATGTAATCCTGCCCCAGGTAATCGATCAGCTGATTGGTGGCAATGTTTCCGCTACGGATAATCATGTCGAGCATGATGGCTTTCAGGGAATATTCCTGACCCACCCAAATTTTTCCGGGATCTTCCGTCCAGTTGCCCCTGGTCACCATGATTTTGGTTTCGGGGTCGATGTTTTCCTCCGTCAGCTTTTGCATCAGGGCGATCGCGACGGGGACTTTGATCAGGCTGGCGGGGCTGGCGGGTAGCTCATCCCCGCGCAGGCGGCGACACTCGCGCTCCAGGGTGCAGACGGTGATGCGGACGCGATCGCCCATCCCCGTCTGCTCTGCAATGGGGATCAGGAAGTCGGAGCGGGCGGTGTCGTAGCGGTAGGCGGCGATCGCCAGGTTGGGCTCGTATTCCTCGATTTTTTCCGCTGCATCATCTGCCATCAGCGACTCTTCGGGGATGTCTTTTAATGTGTCGATCGCCGTTTTCCAGAGGGTGTAGGCTTCCTCAATGTCTGCAATCTCGGCATCGGCAGCAGGTTGCCCCAGTTGAGCCGCTTCACCCCCTGCACGGAGGGCGGCGTCCCACTGGTCTTTGGCGGATTCTTCGATCTGGATGCGAATTTCGACCGCTTGCAGATTCTCCATCAACTCGGTGGGAGCGGTGGCGATGCCAGTGCGGGAAGAGATCAGGATGGGAGGGCGATCGGCAAGTTCTGCCTGGAGGCGATCGCGCATCTTATATAAATCTTCGAGGGATTCAGCTTCGGGTAGGGAAACGGCTTCAGAATGGGGCGTTTCCAGAACCGGAGCCAGTGCCGGAGTCCGCAGGAAAGCCGCCGACCCCCAGATGCCCACCGTCGCGACTGGGGCAATCAACAGATACCACCACAATGCACGCATTCACTACCTCACCCACCCCACATCAGGGAATCACACGCTCAAAGTCACCTTTGATTTAATCACTATTTCTGAAAAGCGGACGGTTTATCGTCGGGGAAATTACATTCTGCGCCATTTTCCGGAATCCGAGGCGAGTATCCAGAAAATCGACTAAATCCACTAACATGATGATTGGGTTTTTCCTTGGTTTGTTGTCGTTAGACATCGCCGGAAAGTTCCCTTTGTCCCTGTGCTGGCATCCATGCTGCAATCTGGCTGGAATCCGTGCGGGAATGGCTTGACCACCGACTTTACAGAAATCTGCTGGAGAAGTTTCTAATGGCGTCTATCCGGGAGTTGCATCAACAACTCATTCAAAAAGAGCGAACCGCCGTCGAAATAGCTGAATCTACGCTCGAAACCCTTCAGGCGCTAGAACCCAAACTGCACAGCTTTTTGAGTGTGACCGCTGATCAAGCGCTGGAGCAGGCGCGGCAGGTGGATGCGAAGATTGCGGCGGGCGAGTCCATTGGGATGCTGGCAGGAATTCCCATTGGCATCAAAGACAATATGTGTACCCAGGGCGTTCGCACCACCTGTGGGTCGAAGATTTTGCAGAATTTTGTGCCGCCCTACGAGTCCACGGTGACGCAGCGGCTCAAGGATGCCGGAGCGGTGATGGTTGGCAAGACCAACCTGGACGAGTTTGCGATGGGCAGCTCCACCGAAAACTCCGCCTATCAACTGACGGCAAATCCCTGGGATCTGGAGCGGGTGCCGGGCGGTTCGTCGGGTGGCTCGGCAGCGGCGGTGGCAGCAGGGCAATGCCCGATCGCCCTCGGCTCCGATACGGGTGGTTCCATTCGTCAGCCCGCTTCTCTCTGTGGCGTTGTGGGGATGAAGCCCACCTATGGGCTGGTGTCCCGCTACGGACTGGTTGCCTATGCATCATCCCTCGACCAGATCGGTCCCTTCAGCCGCACAGTAGAGGATACGGCGATTTTGCTGGGGGCGATCGCCGGACATGATCCCAAGGATTCCACCAGCCTCAAGGTTGAGATTCCCGACTATGCCTCGTCCCTGCGCCCGGATTTCAAACCCCGTGGCAAGTTGCGCGTCGGCATCATCAAAGAAACCTTTGGTCAGGGCTTGGATGCGGTGGTTGAATCGGCAGTCACCAAAGCCGTTGAGGTGCTGCAAGAACTGGGGGCAGAAATTCAGGTCATCTCCTGTCCACAGTTCCGCTACGGCTTGCCCACCTATTACATCATTGCGCCTTCGGAAGCGTCGGCAAACCTGGCACGCTACGACGGCGTGAAGTATGGCTACCGGGTGGAGGATGCCGACAACTTGCTGAAGATGTATGCCAAAACCCGTGCCGAGGGCTTTGGGGCAGAGGTGAAGCGGCGGATTATGATTGGCACCTATGCCCTGTCGGCGGGTTACTACGATGCTTACTACCTGAAGGCGCAGAAGGTTCGTACCCTGATCAAGCAAGATTTTGAGAATGCGTTTCAGCAGGTGGATGTGCTGGTGTGCCCAACTTCGCCGACCACGGCATTTAAGGCGGGCGAAAAGACGGACGATCCCCTGAGCATGTATCTGTCGGACTTGATGACAATCCCCGTTAATCTGGCGGGTCTGCCTGCCCTCAGCATTCCCTGTGGCTTCGACGCACAGGGGCTACCGATCGGGATGCAGATGATTGGCAATGTGCTGCAAGAGGAGACGCTGCTCAGCGTAGCCTATGCCTACGAGCAAGCCACGGATTGGCACACCCGCACTCCCAGCATCTAATTTTAGAAAGAAGGGGCGGCGTTGCTGCCCCTTCTTTCTAAAAAATGGCTTCTACTTATCAAGTTTCGCAACGAAAAAGCCACGCTTTCCCCAGAAAGTGTGGCTGAGATAAATCAAGAGGAAAAGCTTGACATCGGGCTGAGTTTCTAACGCCAGAACGCTAGTAAGCAGAGAGGAAACCTAGCCGATATACTCCGCTTCGGCGGCAAGCTGTTGGAGTAATGCCTCATCGCCCTTGGCACGGGCAGCATCCATGCGCCGTTGCAGGTTTTCACGAAGGTTGTCGCGATGGGTTTGAGCCAGTTGTTGGCGAATCTGGGATCGTCTCAGCATAGGTTTTTCAATGGATTAGATGTGAAAGCTTACGAATTTAAACCTATCACTATCAACAGTGATTTTGTAGCGATCGCTACAAAAAGTAATTTTTCACGAAAAAATCCGAGTCACCCGCTTTCCCACTTAGGATCACGTACGAAATAAAACCCGGAATTTTTGATGAGAAGCGCGGCAATGCCGCGCTTCTCATCAAAAATTCCGGGTTTTATTTCATTTTCAATCCTTAGGGACTTGCAAGAAAATAAAATCCCCAATTTTTGAGAGAGAAGGCTGGCAGAGCCAGCCTTCTCTCTCAAAAATTGGGGATTTTATTAATCCGCAGATCCCTTAAAGCTCAAAACTCGAAACTCAAAACTAAAATCAGAACTCAATTCCCGCCTGGGCTTTCACCCCCTGTTCCCGAAACGGATGCTTCACTAGCGTCATCTCCGTCACCAGATCTGCCTGCTCGATGAGTGCCGCTGGTGCGCCCCGCCCGGTGAGGATCATATGGGTCATCGGGGGCTTTTGCGCCAACCCTGCCAGCACCTCCTCCACAGAAAGGTAGCCCAGCTTCAGAGCAATGTTGATTTCGTCCAGCAGAATCAGCCGATAGTCGGGGTTTTGCAGGAGGGCGATCGCCCGTTCCCATGCCTCCTTCGCCTTCTGGATATCCCGCTCCCGATCCTGGGTCTCCCAGGTAAAGCCTTCGCCCATCGCGTAGAACTCTAGCTGGGGCGATTGCCCCTCCTGCGCCTGCGTCCAGGGGGAAAGCGCCGCCTTCTCCGCAGGCTCCCAGGCTCCCTTGATGAACTGGACGATCGCCACCCGATAGCCATGCCCGAGCGATCGCAGCACCATCCCCAGCGCCGCCGTCGTCTTACCCTTGCCATTGCCCGTATTGACAACAATTAGCCCCTTCTCCACGGTGCGTTCCGCCAACCGCTGCTGCTGCACCTCCTTACGCCGCTGCATCTTCTGCCGATAGCGCTCATCACTGCTACTCGCCGTCGCCTCCTCATTCAACTGCTCAGCTTCCCGATCCACATCCACCCCAGAATTCACAGGATTCATCTGATCCCCTCCGCTACGACATTTCTTCAGCCTACCGAAAGGCTGGGGGATTTTGGATTTGAGATGTTGGATTTTAGATTGAAGCAGAACCACAGAGACACAGAGACACAGAGAAACTCAAAACTCAAAACTCAAACCCACTCACTCACCCACCTTTTACCCTTTACCCTTCCACCCTTTACCCTTTACCCTTCCCCCCACCGGGAACCTCCCCCCACCCCTCCCGTCTCAGAACCCATGCATTTGGAATTCGCAGAGAGAGCAAGAGCTATGAAACGAGCAATGATTTGGCGATCGCCCGCCGCTCTGACGATGGCAATAGGAATGTCCCTGTCGGCTGCGCTGCCGCTACTAATGAGCGTTCCGGCAATGGCGGGTGAGTCGATGCAGCTTGCCCAGTTGTTTCGCCGTCCCTCGCAGTTGGTGGGAGTTGGGGCGGGTACGGTGATTCCGTCCTCCTACACGGGCGATGAGCGGGTGATCCTGACGCCGGATGAGACGGTGGATCTGGATCTGACCATTGACCGGGATGTGTATTCGTCCCGTGGAACGATTGTGATTCGGGCGGGGAGTGTGGTGCGGGGTGAGTTGCGTCCGGTTGAAGGGGGGACGCAGTTTGTGGCGTCTGAGATTGTGCTGGCGGGCACCGACGAACCCCGCGAGTTTGTGGCGACCTCAGATGTGATCACCGAAACCCAGACCATCGATCGCCGGACTGACCCGGATTTCCTGCGGGGTGCGGTGATTGGGGCAGCGGCAGCGGCAGTGCTGGCGGAGGTCTTTGGCTCTGTGGACTTCCTGGAAGTGCTGGCAGGTGCGGGCTTGGGCGTCTTGGGTGAGGTGCTGTTGCGGCGCGATCGCGAAGTCGAAGTAGTGGTCGTCGAACCCAATTCGGATCTGGATCTGCTGGTGGAAGAGGACTTTGTGCTGGGCTATGAGGGTCCCTCGTTTACGGATTATCGGCGGGCAGCATGGTAAATTAGCCGATTTTGGATTTTAGATTTTGGATTTTGGATTTCGAGCTTTTTAGTTTCAAGTCTCCATAGATGTTGTAGGTGGGGCGATCAGGAGTGGTCGCCCCTTTCTTCGTCGAGGCGCGATCGCACAGGTTCGATGACACGGGCGATCGCCTCCTGGGCAAAGCGCTTGATGAACTCGTCGCGGCGGTTGAGTTGGAACTGTTGCTCGACAACTTGAGACATGCCGCCATCGCCCCAGGTCTGGTCCCGGCGGAAATATTCGATGAAGCTTTTGCCTGCGATACGGGTGAGGTAGGCGGCAGTGGCTCCCTGAACGGCGCGACCGATGACGAAGGTGCCGATGTTGGTTTGCAGCGCCAGCGCCAGCACCTCCGTTGCCCCCCGCACAATGCCCAGGCTGACCAGGGTTTTTGCCAGAGACAGCGCCAACTCCTTGCCCCGCTCCACATTCATCTCACAGCCATAAACGCGCCCGATCTCCACCACCATTTGGGCGTTGACCGCTGCGGCTCCCAGCAAGTCCACCATCGGCAGGGGCGTGATAGAGACGACGCCACCACTGATCCATTGGTAGCGATCGACGATTTGCTCTGCCTCCCGTCGCCGCTGGGTGTCGAGGATTTGCCGCGCTTCCTCGCCCAACCGCTGGGATTGCAGGAGGATGTTGTCGGCAATCAGGTCTTCCCCTTCCTCCCGCAAAATTGCCGCCATCCGCCGCACCAGGGGCAAAATTTCGGGGTTGGGTTGAAAGCGATCGCCACTCTCCAGCCGCACCTCCTGGGGAGCCGCCGCCACCGCCACCACATCCACCGGGGCGATGAACGTGCCTACCCGTTGGCGCAGATGGGACAGCACCGACTCAATTTCGGGGTCGGGATACAAATCCGTTTTGTTGAACACCAGGATGGAGCGTTTGCCGATGTCGGCGAGCGATCGCAACGGGTCATACTCCGACTTCCGCAGGTCACTATCCACCACAAACAGCAGCAGATCCGCCTCTGCCGCCAGTTGCCGCGCCAACTGCTCCCGTCCGGTTCCCGCAACGCCTGCCTCCAAAATCCCCGGTGTGTCCGTCAGCCAAATATCCCGGTCAATTCCCGACAACCGAAATTTATAGGTGGTCGCCTCCGTGGTCGTCCCCATTGCCGCGCCAACCTGCCCCACCATCTCCCCCAGCACCGCATTCACCAGGGATGTCTTGCCCGCCGACCCCGTGCCAAAAACCACCACCCGAATTTCGCCCCGCGCCAGATACTCCTCCACCCGCCGCGCCCGTTCCGCAAACGCCTGCCGCGCCACCTCATCCTGAATTTGCTCCACCTGGAACTGCACCGCCCGCAGATTTTCCGCTGCTGCTTCGGTCTTCTCCTCCGGCACACGGGGCGGCAGTTGCCGCTGTCGGGGACGCAAAAATAGCCACCCATAGTACGCCAAAACGCCCACCAGCACGGCAATCAGCACCAGCACCAGCCAGATCACCACATTCGCCAGCAGGGGCGAGAAGTTTGCCAACCCCGAATACAGGTTCACCAGCGTGCTCACCAGCCAGAGCAACAGCCCCAACAGGACGAGCAATGCCAGAATAATTTGCAAAATGCGGGAACGAGACATAGCACGAACGTTTGCGGTAAGCGATAACGAATTAAAAGGCGCAGGATTGAAAAGCGCAGGAAAAGAAGAAAAGGGACAAATTTTGGCTGACTGGAGAAGTTCTGGAGGAGATCCAAAACAGGCTTGTTGCTTTGTCAGCTATTGTGACGGGATAGGGATGCGCAAACATCCTGCTAGAGATTTTTGTTGCTACTGACCTATGCGGGGCATAAATGAGGGGCATAAATGAGGGGCATAAGGAGCCTTGATTGATGACTGGCAGTCATGGCTTGAGTTTTCTCTATACTTAATGCTTAAACACGATGCAGTTTGCTCAGTTAGCCCTACATTCTGGCGATTTTTACATTCTTTTTCCAGATTATGTGCGAAAGGAGAAGAATGCGCGTAATCTGAGGATTGGTTGATGTATGAATGACAGAGTAGGGTAGAGATTTATACCTTATTCAGCAAATTTTCACGGTGTGAGTAAAGCCAGGGCAATTGGTTTGCCACGATGGCGATAGGGGAGGTATTGAAGAAATGGGGCAGCAAGTAATTTGGGTGGATGCGTTTACCACCAAGCCGTTTGCAGGCAATCCGGCGGCGATATGTGTGCTGTCGGAGCCGATGGAAGACCGCCAGATGCAACAGCTCGCTGCCGAAATCAACCTTTCGGAAACGGCTTTTTTGCTGAAGCAGGATGACGGCTATAACCTCCGCTGGTTTACCCCGGCAGTGGAGGTGGATTTGTGTGGTCATGCAACCCTTGCCAGTGCCCATGTGCTGTGGACAGAGGGGCATGTGGCAGCGGGGCAAGATGTCCGTTTTCATACCCGGAGTGGGGTGTTGACGGCGCAGCGCCGGGGCGATCGCATTACCCTCAACTTTCCTGCCACCCCTGCCACCCCCGTTACCCGCCCCGAAGGCCTGCTAGAGGCGCTGGGGTCGGAGGTGCAGGCAAAGTGTCAGGCAATTTGCAAAAACCAGTTTGATTATTTGATCGAGGTCGCATCGGAATCCGTTGTGCGCAAGATGAAGCCGGATTTTGCCCGCCTGCGATCGCTCCCCGTGCGCGGCATCATCGTCACCAGCCTCGCTGAAGATGAGCGCTATGACTTTGTTTCCCGCTTTTTTGCCCCCGGTTCGGGCATCGACGAAGATCCGGTAACGGGGTCGGCGCACTGTACCCTGGCTCCCTTTTGGGGCGATCGCCTCCAAAAAAATGAATTCTCTGCCTACCAGGCTTCCGTTAGAGGCGGCGAGTTGAAGGTGCAATGGCAGGGCGATCGCGTTATCCTGAGCGGGCAGGCGGTAACCGTCATGCGTGCCGAGTTGATGATTTAAGCGGAAAGCCACGAATCAAGATGGGGTTACAGCTCAAAGAAATTGTGCCCTGGGGGCGATCGCTCCTGGAATATATCCAGATGTTTGGGCTGTCCCATGCTGAGATGCAGCAGCACATCTTAGACTGTGGCGGCGGACCTGCCAGCTTCAACGCCGAGATGACCGCCCAGGGCGGTTCCGTCTACTCCTGCGACCCCATCTACCAGTTCTCCGCCGAGCAAATCGCGCAGCGGGTCGCCGAAACCCGTCCCCTCATTCTCGAAAAGGTTCGCGAGTACCAGCAAAACTACGTCTGGACGACTATCCCCAATCCTGAGATGTTGGGGGAAATTCGGCTGAAGGCGATGCACCAGTTTATCGAAGACTTTCCCCAAGGGCGAGAAGAAGGGCGCTATCAAGCCGCTGAACTGCCGAACCTGCCCTATGCTGATCAGCAGTTCGACCTCGCCCTATGCGGGCATCTTTTGTTCAGCTATTCCGAAAACTTGTCCCTGGAGATGCACCAGCAATCGATCCGGGAACTGTGCCGGGTAGCGCGAGAGGTGCGCATCTTCCCAGTACTGACCCTGAATGGAGAGCGATCGCCCTGGCTCGACCCTATCATGGCTGAGCGACAGCAAGCGGGGTACACCGCCGAACTGGTGACAGTGGCGTACGAGTTCCAGCGGGGCGGCAATCAAATGTTGCGCCTCCAACCCAACTCCCAGGAACGCGAATAAATAAAATCCAAAACTCGTTTTTGCGAGTGCGGCACAGCCCCGCTCGCAAAAACGAGTTTTGGATTTTATTTATCCCTCATTCCTCAGTTAAACGAAATGGTAAGGCGGGAGGGGTACTTCCAGGCTGAGTTCCCAACTGGGACATTGGGCTTCCCATTCGCCCATCCGGCGTTGCAATTCATCCCTGGCATCTCGCTCCACCAAGACATAGAGCCGTTCCACCCCATCCTCGCGGGGTTCTCCCAGGAAGATGTCGGGGTAGTAGCGGGCGATCGCCTGTCGCAGCAGTTCCCGCTCCTGCTTCTGGCGGTGCTGATATTCCACCTGTTCCTGGTACTGCCGCTTCTTCGCCAGGAAATAGGCTTTGCCACCCGCCTCGGGCAGCGGAGAGTTGGCGGCATAGGGTAGGGGGACGAGCCGCAGCACGCCTTCTGCCTTGCCCTGGAGCCGAGAGAGGCGATCGCGGTAGCGTTCTGCATTTGTTTGCAGGTGCTCTTGCAAGTCTTCGGGAGAAGGAAAGCAAGTGCCAAAGCGGAGGGGCAGCAGGGTACTTTGCTCAAACAGCTCACGGATGACGCGATCGTGGTTCACGACTGCCCGCACCAGCAATTCATCATTTTCCTTGAGGGGGGCGATCGCCAGATCCGGTTCAATCACCGCTGTCACCCCGTCAATGTTGACCCCTCGCAAGGGCTGCTTAAACCCTTCAGGAAGGCTCTCAGGAGTAGCATCCAGAAATGCATAAGTATAAATGCTGTGAGTGGTTTGCTCGTTCATCCTGACCCCCAACAAAAAAAGAACCATACCTAGGGTAACTCTCCAGGTATGGCACTTGATTTAGTGGTCAAACAATTCAAACAATTCAAACAATCTGGACAAAACGACTAGCGTCGCTAAATGTTTGCAGATCGTTTAGCGGGCGCGACACCATTACTATTGGCATGGTTCCCGTTATGCCCATTTTGACCATTGCCACTGGTATTGCGTGGCTGAATAACGCCATACCCGCCATGATTGCGCTCATAAATCACATTGATTTCATTGGTCTCACTATTGCGGAAGACATAGAAATCGTGACCGACGAGTTCTAACTGTTCCAATGCCTGCTCAGCCGTCATGGGCGGCATGGCAAAGTACTTGGTACGCACTACTTCAGCTGGAAGTTCGGGTGTTTTCTTATTTAAGACCTCCGAAACATCTGAAACATCAGGAACCGTTTCCAAAACCTCCTCACCCAAAGCAGCAGCAGCTTTGATGGGAGTATGAGTTTTGCGCTTCTCCTTGTATTTCTTGAGTTGTCGAGTAATCTTATCAGCGACCAAGTCAATACTGGCGTAGAGGTTTTCACTGCTTTCCTCTGCACGCACAACAGCACCATTCATATAAATGGTAACTTCTGCTGTTTGCTTGGGGCTTATCCGAGGGTTGCGGGCTACGGACAAGTGTACATCGACCTCAGTGGTCATCGTCTGAAAATGCTGCACTGCCTTTTCAATTTTTTGACGTACATAATTGCGAATCGAGTCCGTAATCTCGATGTTTTTTCCCTGGATAACTAGCTTCATATAGCTCCTCCCCTAGTTGGTGAGATCTACCTTCACCCTAGCACTTTGTATTCTGAAGAACTATCTCGTTAAAAATGTTTTGCATCCTGTGACAAAACTTGATTTGACAATGGGGATCGCTCTCTAGTAAATACCACATACCTCTTCTCTCTATCCCATCTCTATCACAGGAGAGAAGTATAGTAAGGCGACCTGGCGATCGCTCAAGAGTATACCTGGAGTGCGATCGAACTCATCCAATGCCCTTTCAATCTGTTATCTGATCTGACGATCAATCTATTAAGAGCACTATTACCAGCAGAACCAAAATCTTAACCACTTCTTTTCTAAAGAAAACCTTAAATTGTCGATGGATGTACATAGGAGTACTCCAAAAAATAAAAAGCCTTCCATGTCCGTTCTTGCGATCTGTTTCCGTTCTTGCAATCCGTTCTTGCGATCCGTTCTTGCGATCCGTTCTTGCGATATCCGTTCTTGCGATAAGTGAGTGATAGTCCATTGCTATCTCACTTAGATCAATCACTTATGGATTGGAACGTAAATAAAAGCGGTCATTCTTTTGGGGCGGAGGTCAGTTCGCTGGCCTCCGCCCCAAAAGAATGACCCATCGTTTATGGCGATGAGCGCAGGTAGCGCATGCACTCACTGACACGCTTTAAAAAAAGAAAAGCCGTATCTTTAGATTTTTAGGGCAATTTTTTATTTGCAAGTCCTTAGGATCGAAAATAAAATAAAACCCGAAATTTTTGATGAGAAGCGCGGCGCTACCGCGCTTCTCATCAAAAATTTCGGGTTTTATTTCGTACGTAATCCTTAGGAGGATTCTTATATGGGATTGCCAGGAAGTCTGTCGATTGGTCGATGAGTTGTATTTACTCATATTGTTAAGTTAACAAATGATAGCTACCAGGTAAGGAAAGGTAAGGAAACTTTATGCAGAAATATGTCTGCGAACTCTGCGGATATATCTATGACCCGGAGGAAGGTGATTTAGATTCTGGCATTGAACCAGGGACACCCTTTTCCGAAATTCCTGAAGATTGGTCATGCCCGGTATGTGGGGCAGCTAAATCGCAGTTTAAGCCAATGGAAAAGGAAGCAGCAGTTTCATAGTTTTTGCTGAATTCTTCTCCCGCTTTCTCTCCTAGTTCTTTGTTTTTTGCACGCTTCAATCGCTCATGGCTTATCGTTTAAAGCTGAATAATACTGTTGAGGAAAACGTAACTCGTATTCTGGATGAGCAGCTAGAGAAGGCACAATATCAATTGAGTGAAAGTTCTATCGAGGAATCGGCAAACGCTATCCACGACGCACGCAAACGCTTAAAAAAGAGCCGATCGCTCCTTCGTCTAGTACGAAAATCTCTTGATAAGGGTGTCTACAAAGATGAGAAAAATGCCCTTCGTGACATAGGCAGATCGTTGGCACCTGCTCGTAACGGAGAAGCTTACCAGAAGACTCTCAACCATTTATTGAAACGTTATGACGACATGCTTGACCTTCAGGCATTTTCGGATCTACAGCAAGGGTTATTGGACTTCCATCGCAGTAAGTTGCGATCGCTCACTGAAGAGGCAGAGCCAATGATTTCAGTAGTTTCTGCTCTTAAAGAAAGTCGCTCGCGGCTGAGCAAACTAGAACTGCAAAAAACAGGCTGGGATGCCCTTCGAAAGAATCTCAAACGTAACTATCAACAGGGGCAAGAGCGATTTTCTGTTGCCTATGAGGAAGGGAGCGATCGCACCTTTCACGAATGGCGAAAGCGGGTCAAAGATTTGTGGTATGACTTGCGCTTGTTACAACCTACTTGGTCGCCTGTTTTGTCGGCTTTCAAGGCTGAGGCGCACCAGCTTGCAAAATATTTAGGCGACGACCATGACATTGCCGAGCTACGCGATTTTTTGACCCATCATCCAACAGTGAATGTACAGGAGTCGCATTTGATGGTGTTGTTGCCGCTGATGGGCGATCGCCAGCAAGAACTGCGCCAACAGGCAAAACCACTCGGACAACGTCTTTATGCCGAAAAGCCCAATGCCTTTGTGAAACGCATGGGGGATTACTGGTATTCTCAAGTTTCTACTTAAGGATTCAGATAAAGGACTTAGATGAAGGATTCAGATGAAGGATTCAGATGTAGTGAGTGGAGTGGCTGATGAACGAATGAGATGAACCATGAGAGTTTTGAATCCCTCACAACGGGCTTATTAAAAGGTCAGCGAAAAAAGGTTAGCGGCAGGTCGGTAAAAGATTAGCGGACTTTCTATTTACTGGTCTAACTATTTACTGGTCTAATCTTGTGACCTATTTTTTATAGCCTTTTCAAGGCTCACTACTATTTCAAAACTTCTTTTCAAATATAGATTTTTCAAATACAGATTTTCAGCAGTAAACCTGGGGGTTTTATGACGAACGCTAAGACAAATGCTAAATTTCAACAACTTCTCGATTGTGGACAAAGTCTTTGGATGGACTTTCTTAGCCGCCAAATTCTAGAGTCTGGCGAACTTAAAGATTGGGTTGAAAACCGGGGGCTACGAGGAATGACCTCTAACCCAACTATTTTCGAAAAGTCGATGACGGGTGATGAAACCTATCGTCCCGCCATTGAACAGGGCATTCAGCAAGGATTGTCGGCAACAGAAATCTACGAAATGTTGGCATTCGACGATATTCGTCGTGCTTGCGATACCCTTCGTCCAATTTATGATGAGTCGGATGGGTTGGATGGCTACGTCAGCATTGAGGTTGCGCCTCACCTGGCACGCGATATGGCAGGCACTATGCAGGAAGCGCGGCGCTTCTTCCGTGAGGTGGATCGAGACAATGTGATGGTCAAGATTCCCGGTACGCTGGAAGGGTTGGGCGCTATTGAGCAGGCGATCGCCGAAGGCATCAATGTCAACGTAACGCTGCTGTTTTCGGTGGAAATGTATCGTCAGGCAGCGATGGCATACATTCGTGGACTCGAAAAGCGGATGGAGCAAGGACAGCCTATCGATCGCATTGGCTCCGTCGCCAGCTTTTTCCTGAGCCGCATCGACACAAAAGTGGACGATCGCCTGGGTGATCGACTCACTCATATCGGCAGCGACAACCTCAACGAGGAAAAGCGACTGGAAAGCGTGAAGGGTAAAGTCGCGATCGCCAATGCTAAGGTTGCTTACCAAACTTTCCTGGGATTGTTTGAGGGCGATCGCTGGCAGCGGCTGGCTGACCAGGGCGCAAACGTGCAGCGGTTGCTATGGGCAAGCACCAGCACAAAGAACCCAGAGTACAGTGATGTGCTTTATGTTGATGAACTCATCGGTCCTCACACGGTCAACACGATGCCTGTGGAAACTATTGAAGCCTTTGGTGATCACGGCACCATTAACTGCAATGCTGTGACCACTGATGTAGAACAAGCCCAAACGCTTCTCAACAGCTTGTCCGATTCCGACATCAACATTGATTTGGATGCGGTAATGGATGAATTGCTCGAAGAAGGCATCCAGAAATTTGTGCAGCCTTACGACTCTCTACTGCAATCTCTAGAGTCGCGCATGAAGCAATTAACCACTGCTTAGGGATAAATCCTGAACAACGTTCTGCACATCGTTCAGAAATTGTTTAGACATCGTTGAGACATCGTTTAGACATTGTTCAAACACTGCCTTAAATAATTCGTGTGGAACAGCATCATCGCTGTTCCACTTTCTTTAAGAGCTTTGAAGAGCGTTATGCGTCCAGCACCTGGATGATAGTTGTTGTGAGAGGTGCGCGGCTCTCACAAAAACAACCCGATTTTAAGCGCTTGAGAAGCGCTGTAAGTGCCAGAATATTGTTGGGTTGGCGTTTTGTTGACTGGCTGCCCATTGCTTCAGATGCAGTAAGTCGCTGAATGAGAAACCAATTTGTGCAACCCTTCACCCCTCACGCTCAACTAGCATCCCGACAGTGCCGTTTGCATTGGGCTGGGCTGGTTCCCTATGAGCTGAGTTGGGACTGGCAGCGATCGCTCGTTGCCCTCAAAAAGCACGACCCATCTCACCCCGACTGGCTAATTTTGCTAGAGCATCCCCCCGTCTACACTTTGGGGCAGGGAGCTAGCCTGGAGTTTGTCAAAGGCGATTGGGCTGCTCACTCGATTCCCTTGCATCGCACCGAGCGGGGTGGCGAAGTGACCTATCACACGCCAGGGCAATTGGTGGGCTACCCGATTCTGGATTTGCGGCACTATCAGCAGGATTTGCACTGGTATTTGCGGCAGCTTGAGGAAGTCGTGATTCGGGCGATCGCTACCTTTGGCTTTCAGGGAGAACGGATTGCAGGCTTGACCGGGGTGTGGGTCGAAGGGCGCAAGGTGGCTGCCATCGGCATTAAGGTGAGCCGCTGGATCACAATGCATGGCTTTGCCATCAACGTATGCCCAGATTTGCACGGCTTCCAGAACATCGTGCCCTGTGGCATTGCCGATCGCCCGGTGGGTGCTCTGGCAGAATGGCAACCAGAGTTAACTGTAGAGACGATGCGGGAGGCGATCGCCACTGCATTTGCTGAAGTCTTTCAGGTGAAACTCTCTTCCACTTCAACAGATGACTTCCGCACAACGCTAGAAGTTGCATCTCCATTCTCAAATTGTTATTAATGTTACGAATTAATCGTGGGTAGTCCTCAAAGGGTAATGATTTTTGGGTGTGTGGGTGCTGCCCACACACCCAAAAATCATTACCTCCATACCACTACCTAATCGTGATTTAGCCCTGCACTAGCAAGCTATTAAGAAAGGCGATCGTATCTGCCATCCAATCCGGTTAGATAGGCATAAAATTATTACTTCTTTTGGGCATTCGGCAAAGCCATGAGTCTGTAGAGATAGTTGGGATCTTTATCCAAATTTCACATAGCATCTCCGTATCATTTCCGAATTGGAAATAATGGTGTACGCTACTGAATAACTGTCAGTGTAGTAAATACTGTTTAAGCCTGATCTTTTGTTGCCATAACTGGGTAATATTGCAGGTTTTAGAACAGGGATGAAGTCTGGAAAAGCTTACAGGTTAAGCGATCGCCTCTATTAATGAGGATTTGTGTGTTCTCTGTGAAGCCCGTGCATCGGCTTGTATGTTCTGACTTGGTTTCCTTCAAGAACTACCTTGTAGCCTGAATAGTTAGCTACGTAAGTTCTTGATTACATAGATTGACTTGGCTGTAACCAATTGATTGCAGTCAATACCTTCTTCAGGGTAAGCATCTAGACTCTGTATCTAGTCTCTTCCTTCTTGCAGAGAGCGGCTTTTTAACCGTTATCTCCACTGCTGGTTTATTGGTGCTTCATATATGAACAATCTGCCCTCCTCGTCCGACCCAATCCTGCGACAACTTGTAGAACTTAGTGATGACACAGTGCGCCGGGCACGCGTAAGAACCCGTTCGCTCTATCACGAGAATCGGACAACGGCACCATCCCAGGTGCGTCCCCTGCTGCACCTCGTGCCTTCGCCCAAGACAGCGACAATGGTCGCCGACCTGTTTGAACAGGGTATGGGTTACTATCACGGGGCAGACCCTCTGGCACCTTTGCGCGATCGCGACCTGCGTGTTTTGGATGCCTGGTTTACAGACACAGAAATGAGCGAAATTGAGGCAGACATCGTTGAGAATCTGCAATACCGTTTTCCTGAACCCTGTTGGGAAGACTATGCTCTTAGTTTCTTAGAGGGCTTTCTGTAGATCATTAGATCATTACCCTTTCAACATGCTCGCCAGTTTTTTTCAAATCCTTGATTTTGCCTACGCTCTACGGATTACGTACGAAATAAAACCCGGAATTTTTGATGAGAAGCGCGGCAATGCCGCGCTTCTCATCAAAAATTCCAGGTTTTATTTTATTTCGATCCTACACAGGCAAAATCAAAGGTTTGAAAAAAACTGGCGAAGGTATTGCTTTTCTGAGATTGCCTAAGCGACCAGGGCTTCTGGCTCCGACCATTGATCGAGAAAACGCGTTAACCAGCGTTCAACCCCGCCTCCGTAGGTATCGTGTGATTGAAGTTGGGCGTCGCGGGGTTGCGCTTCAGGGCGCTGCAAATGGTCGGCGGCAACGGTTGTCCATCGATCAATCATGTCTCGCGTTATTTCGGGATGAAACTGCAAGCCAAAGGCGCGATCGCCATAGCGATAGGCTTGATGGGGAAACCCGTTATCGCTGGTGGCAAGAAGCGTGGCACCCGTCGGCAACTCAAATCCTTCCCGATGCCATTGAAACACCTGGTGAAGATTTCCCAGCAGGGGATGCCCAGCAGTCGTTGGCTGAATGGGGCAATAGCCAATTTCCATTTGCTCATCGTGACGGGCAGTCACCTCCGCCCCCAAAACTCGGGCGAGCAGTTGCGCCCCCAGACAAATGCCGAGGTAAGGTTTGCCCGATTCCAGGGCGATCGCAATCCAATCTAACTCTGTGCGAATGAAAGGAAGGGTCGTGTCATCATTGGCACTCATAGGTCCACCAAACACGATCGCCCCAGCATGATGGGCAAGGGAGCGGGGTAGGGGCTGACCAATTGCAGGACAGCGAATATCAAGATGAAAGCCTGCTCGCCTCAAGACTGTGCCCACTAAACCGGGGGTCGAAGTTTTTTGGTGAACCACGATTAGCACGCTTGGAGCATCGGGCAGACCTGTGGATTGAGGATGGGGAGAAGAATCAAAAGATGCGATCGCCATCGGTTATTTCGTTAATTTCTTTGAATCACAAATATGAGAAGAATCAAGTCTCAATTGGAACCTGTGCAGGCAGCCGTAGCAATTAAGCCATATCTTCATGTTCCTTTACACTCTAGCTCATAACCCATTTCAGGATTGCAACCACAGCCCCAAATACTTCCCCAAAAATCCAAAAATAACCTTTATGGGTTAGAGCATTCCAAACCCCTTGATTTTGCCTACGCGTCGCGCACATCAATCAAGGCGTTTGGAACATTGGCGAAGGTATTGAATCGGGTTTGGTAAATTAATCAACCGCTTCTTTCCGTGATTAGCCCGGAAATATAAACTGGTTGCCTCAGCATTTCAGCGGAGGGGGGTAGAGGGAGCGATCGATTATTTTGAAAACATTACTTCAAAAATGTTGTTTGAGTCGCTTGAGTTCGCAAACATTTAAGCCTTGCCTTGATTTATCCAGGTGCAACTATGATCTGTCCTCAACACCCGACCTATGCCCTGATTCACGATTGCCTCAAAGAAGCCCTTTATGCCGATTGGCAACAGGATGCAGAACGAACCCAACGCTACTTGCAACTTGCCAAAAGCCGCATCCAAGAACTTCAGCAGTTGCATCAAACCGTTTACCAGCACCCTGATTTGTTGAGCAAAGAACCATCGCTTCAGCCCTATCCCAAATTTCTCCGGCTCCTGATACAAACCACATCCCAATACGCGCGTACCTGTAATATTTGTCAGCTTGAAAACTCATCCTTCAGCTTAAAGTACTCCAAGCAATAGAAGACTCATTTGGGAAAAAGAAGGTCACCTTACTTTCCCCTAAATGGGTCTTCTATTACTGGCTTAGCTTTTGGAAACATGCTCGTCATTTGAGCCATAAATAAATTCAAGCCAGTGGGGTGCGCACCCCACTAGCTTGATTTCAATACCTTTGCCAATTTTTCTAAAATCCTTGATTCTACGTGCGCGGCGCGTACGCAGAACCAAGGATTTTAAAAAAACTGGCAAGCATGTTGTTTATTTATGAGCCTGTACTCAGGAGATTTCTTAGAAAGAATATCCCCATTTTTTGAAAGAGGGCGCGGCTTAGTCGCGCCCTCTTTCAAAAAATGGGGATATTCTTTCCTGGAAAGCACCTTAGTCCTCAAAGGGTAATAATTTTGGGGTGTGTGGGCGTACTTGTTTAGCGTTTTTTAGCGTCTGAAACCCAATAAATTCGTAAATCTTGGGTGTTCAAAGGGGCAAAATTGGCTCAAATTGCCCACCTCCAATTTTAAAAGCCTTGAATATCAAGGCTTTTACACGCTAAACAAGTACTCGCCGCACCTTTTTTCAAAAATGAGGGTTTTTATTTCCTGGAGTACTCTAGGAGACTATCTCACCCCTGCCGAACTTTTGGAAATGGCTAAAGCTCAACAGATCGCTTGATGAAAAATCGGCAAAGGGGCTGAGTTGAGAGAAAAACTGGATTATGCTGCTAGGAGAGCATTTGCGTTAGCAGCAGTATGGCTAAGTATGCGCTAGTTGTTGGCATCGACCAGTACAACAATTTCAGGAATCTCAAGAGTGCTGCCCGGGATGCGGAGGCGATCGCCCAAGTTCTGGAACAGCATCAATATCAGGTGACTCGCTTGCCCCGAAAGCGGGTGGGGGAAAACCAGTGGGCGATCGCCCCAGAGAAATCCCTTTCCTTTGCCGAACTCAGCCAGGAACTGGTTACGCTGTTTCAGAGCCGCGCCCATTACCAAGAGGTGGTGCTGTATTTTGCCGGGCATGGGTTTCGGGTGAAGGATGTGCTGACGAGCAATGAGCGGGGGTATCTGGCAACCTCCGATGCCACAGCGGATGGGCAGAATGCCATTCCCTTTGACTCGCTGAATCAACTGCTGGGCGAAGCGGAGTTGGGCAGCCTGGTGGTGCTGCTGGATTGCTGCTATGCCGGGTCGATGCTGGAGGAGCAACGGCGACTGTTGCAGCCCACCCAGTCCACCCTTAGCCGCAAGCAAAATTCTTGTTTGATTGCTGCCTGTCGCGACTTTGAGAAGGCGCGAGAAGGCAAGGAGCATGGTGTCTTTACCGCAGCGGTGTTGCAGGGGCTAGCGGCGGCGAATGCGGTGCAGGGGACGGTGACAAGTAATGACCTGTTTGGCTTTGTCGAGCGGGAGTTACGAAACAGCGGGCAGGAGGTCATTCATGCAGGCATGGGAGGGGCGATCGCCCTCATTCATTATCCTGGCACCCTATCGCCACCTCCTTCTCCTCCTAAAACTGCCAGAGTTTTCATCAGCTACCGCAGCCAGCCTCCCGATAGTGATTTGGCTGAGGAGTTTTATCAGGCTTTGCGAGCAGCGGGGCACCAGGTCTTTCTGGCGGCGGAAAGTATTCGGTTGGGTACAGATTGGGCGAAATGTATTGATGAAGAGTTAGAAAAATGTGACTACTTCTTGCTGTTGCTATCGCCCAAGTCCGCCACTAGCGAAATGGTGACGGAGGAAGTTCGGCGCGCCCGAGAACTGCGAGATACTCGTCAATCACAAAGACCTGGCATCTTGCCTGTGCGGGTAAATTTTCCACTGAGTTCTCCGCTGAATTATGATTTGCGGGGTTATCTCAGCCGCATTCAGCAACGGGAGTGGCAATCTGCGGCAGATACCCCAAGAATTTTGGAGGAGGTATTGCATATTCTGGCGGGGGGTGAGTTGCCTCCTCAACCCCCAGAGCCGTCCCCACCAGAGCCGCCAAGACCAGAAGGACCCGATCGCCCACCGATGCCTGTGGCAGAGCCAGAACTGCGTCGAGAACCGGGTGGCAAAGTTCGCCTGGATTCTGGCTTATACATAGAACGACCTCCCATTGAACAGGACTGCTATGAAGAGGTGGAACAGCCAGGCGCGCTCATCCGCATAAAAGCGCCACGGCAAATGGGCAAGACCTCTCTCATGGCACGAATCCTCAACCATGCCAGGGAGCAAGGGTATCAAACGCTTTCTATTAGCTTTCAGCAAGCGAATGGTTCATTGTTGGCGAACCTGGATGATTTGTTGCGATGGTTTTCGGAGCAGGTAGGCGATCGCCTCGAGCAGTTGCAACAATTAGAAGCCTTTTGGTCTGAACACAGACCTAGCAAAGATAAGTGCAAACGCTACTTTGAACGTTGCCTGCTCACCAATTTGGAGCAACCTCTTGTCATTGGTTTAGATGAAGTCGATCGGGTGTTTCCCTATCGTGAGGTAGCGGATGATTTCTTTGGACTACTGCGTTATTGGCATGAAGCTGCAGGTTCGGGAGATACAAATAGCGATCTTTGGGACAATGTGCGGCTGGTAATTGTCCATTCAACGGAAGTTTATGTGCCGTTGGATATTAACCAATCGCCATTTAATGTAGGCAAAAGTGTAGAGCTACCCGAGTTTAATCTCAACCAGGTAAGGAATTTGTCTCAACGCTATGGGCTGTTTTGGGAGAAGGCTGAGGTAGAACAACTCATGACCCTTGTGGGCGGGCATCCATTCCTGGTGCGGAAGGCGCTTTATCACATTCGCCGGGGAGATATTACCTTGGAGCGATTTGCGGATAATGCCTCAACGGAGGCTGGAATTTATAGTGATCACTTGCGCAGACATCTCATGAATCTTCAGACCTATCCTCATTTGGCGGAGGCACTCTCCCAGGTCGTCATGAAATCCCAGCCAGTTGATTTGAATGCAGAACAATCTTACAAGCTCGACAGCATGGGGCTGATTAAGCTAGATGGGAACCAGGCTATTCCCCGTTGTGATGTATATCGACAATATTTTAGAGAGCACTTGCATAGCTAAATCGATTCTAATTACACCTTTTTAGAAATAGTTTAGGAAGTCGGTTTATGAGTACAAACTATCGCTATCAAGTTGGAGGAAGCCTGCGCTATGATGCCGCAACCTATGTGGAGCGTCAGGCGGATGATGAGTTGTATGAAGCACTAAAAAACGGGGAGTTTTGCTACGTCCTGAACTCGAGGCAGATGGGCAAATCGAGCCTTCGGGTTCAGACCATGCGGCGGTTGAAGCAAGATGGTTTTGCTTGCTGTTTTATTGATATTAATTCGATTGTTAGTGGCAGATTTTCACTAGAGGATCTGTACAAGTCCCTTATTAATCAACTGAATGAAAGCTTTGAATTAGATTTTTCAGAACTAGCGTGGTGGAATGAACACAGCCAACTCTCGCCACAACTCAGGCTCTATACATTCTTCGAAACAGTCTTATTAAGAGAAATTTCTGAACCTATTGTAATTTTTATTGATGAAATTGATCGGCTACTTCCTTCGATTGACGTCTGGGATACTCAACCTGGTAGTCTCAGGAATTACCAAAGACATACAGAATCTTCCTTACAGCCTGAGCAACCTGCTGTAGCTGCTTTGTCTGGTGCAGTAGATGAACCTCGACAAGCGGAAACAAACAAAGATGATTTTTTCGCTTTCATTCGGTCCTGTCATGAGCAAGGGGCAGATAATCCTGATTTTCGGCGTCTCACCTTTTGCTTGTTGGGTGTTGCCACTCCGTCTGACTTAATTCAAGACAAGCAACGCAGTCCGTTCAATATTGGTCGAGGAATCGCCCTCCAGGGGTTTCGCTTTGAAGAAGCCCATCCTCTGCTGCCAGGACTGCGTACCAATGCCGCCAATCCAGACGCTGTTCTACGCTCCATTTTGTACTGGACAAATGGGCAACCCTTCTTAACACAAAAGCTCTGTCGTCTTGCCCAGACGCTACCCTTCATTGCTGCCGGACAGGAAGCGGAAACCATTGCCCAACTTGTGCAAACCCGCATTATCGATAACTGGGAAGCCCAAGACGACCCTGAACATCTGAAGACGATTCGCGATCGCCTCCTCAGTGACGAGCGGATGGAGGGGCAACGCCTGGGACTTTACCAGCAAATACTGGCAGGGGAAGTGGTTACGGCTAATGGTAGTCGGGCACAGATTGACCTGCGACTCTCTGGTCTGGTGACGGAACGAGATAACGCCCTGCATCTACAAAATCCTATTTATGCCGCTGTTTTCTCCTCAACTTGGGTCGATCGCGCCCTCGCGAACCTGCGCCCCTATGCAGACAATATTCAGGCATGGTTGCAGAGCGATCGCCAAAATGATGCCCACTTGCTGCAAGGGACAAAGTTAGAAGAAGCGCTGGAGTGGGCTGAAACGCGCACCCTGAGCAAGCAAGACTATAGATATCTGGTAGAAAGCCAACAACTGGGACTGCGACAGGAACTTGCTCAGGCAAAAATAACACTAGAGCAGCTTAATCAACAACTCATAGCGCGAAGTCAAGCACTTAAGAATGTAAATCAAGAACTTGACAAGAATCGTCGAGATTTAGATTACTTTCGACAAATCACACTACTTGGAATTCTCCCATTACTCAAGTTAAATACTGCTCAACAAGAATTAAAGCAAGTAATACGATTCACTAAATGGGGAATTGGCATCGGAGCGGGGCTAATGACTGCCCTAACCTTTAGTTTGACTTGGGCACTTGGAGAGCTGTCAGGGCGACAGCGGGCTCAGAACGTAGACATAGCAAGCTCTATAGCCCGCTGTCCCTGCTTGTAAAAGTTGATCCAACGACGGTTAATACGCAAAAGCTCGTCCAATGTTTCCTGACACAATTGCTGTAACTGGAGCCAAATCGGTAACTGTTGCCCCACATAAAACGCGCTATGTCGGCGTTGGTGGCTAGATGGGATTTCTGGTCTGACGACATATTTTTGAATTCCCATACGCTTAATCTGTCG
>Ga0081535_100146_pt1 | contig 66086 bp, 67 predicted proteins | sample HotLakmasection3_FD_71020 | JGI IMG/M metagenome (GOLD analysis project Ga0081535, IMG submission 71020) | Hypersaline microbial mat communities from Hot Lake, Washington, USA - Section #3 (SPADES assembly) (version 2) | ecosystem: Environmental > Aquatic > Non-marine Saline and Alkaline >... | reverse complement strand
TAGCTTCTTCGTTGCGCCTCATTTGGGAAACGCTAGATAAGTTCCCCGTTTTCCTTAACCCGAAAACGGAGACACCCGCATGTTTCAATCATCCGGCGGCGGGGGCAATGCCCCTGCCAGCTTCAACCTACCCTCCTTTAACCAGGAGGCCGTTCGCCACATTCTGCTGGGCGACTACGGCGCGATCGCCGCCACCATCCACCGCTTAGAAGTGCTGGGTTACTGCGATCGACTCGCCTGGAGCGAACCCCTGCCCACCGGGCGCACCGGCGAATACATTAGCGTCATGACCCGCAAGCGCACCCTGTCGTAGCAGGTAACGCATAGAACCCCGGTTTCTTGGGTCGTAGTTCTACCAACGTAACTAAGCCTGAACCAGAAACCGGGGTTCTGAGCCAGCAGGCGCGATCGCCCGTCTCAAGCTCGACAGTCGTGGACAGAGTCCCCGTCAGAGTGTGCTGTCAGCGATCGGGCGGCCATCAGCGATCGCGCCGCAATGTAAGGATTGCGATGATGAATATCGTGATTCAACGTAGCGTGAGTGACCGTCTGACCAAACACCCATTCACTCAGCGTCATTAACAGTGGCGGCAGCGTCAGGCCAAACGTGCCAGCCTCCCCCCGCTGATGATGCACCAACCGAAAAAAGGCAAAATCACCCAGCCCATAGACCAGCCTGATCGATAGCCAAAATACTACAAATGCCCCTCTATCCCACCAGGCCAGCCCCACCAGCAAGCCCAGCTTAACGGTGAGATCAAAAACTAACGACCCGGAGAGGCCATGCTGGGCAATCCAGCGTCCGGCACTTTGTTCCGGACTTGTCAACGCATTCCATAACGCCTGCAGCCAATGACCGTGAATGCGATACCCATCGGGATCAGCGGCAGTTGTGGGAGCGGCGTGATGGGCAAAATGTTGCCGCCGAATTTGACCATAGCTGAGGGAAAGGATCGATAACGGCACGGGGCTCGCCCCCATGAGGCAAATGAAGGGGTTGAGTTGCTGTTCGTCATAGATGTGCAGCAGTTCGTGCACGTTAATCATCCAGCGGGGGAGCACCAGCAACACCAGCAGCGGCAGCCCCCACAACGGCAACACCTGCCAGACCGCTAACGCATATCCGCCAATCATGATGCCCGTGCCCACCATACAGCCCCGGCTATATTGCAGCGCATCCAATTCAGTCACACAATATTCGGCGGGAAAGCTGGGGGGCAGCGTCTGGGTTAGCATCGATCAACGACTGGCGACTCTTCGATAGTACGCGATTGACCGCCCAGCATCACTATTGACGAGCCTGGCCCCCTGTGACTGGCGGCGATCGCCACAGGTCAATTCCCCCATTAAAGGCGACTTCAGCCCCTGAACCGATTGTGTTTCTCTTCACCCACGCCACTCACCCTAATTCGCTCTCTGCCACAGCCGAATCACCTCCGTCACCAACTCGCGATCGGGCGGAGCAGTCGCCTGAACGGCGGGTTGCGGCTCCACTCCCGGAATCCCCTGGGTCCAGGGGCTATTGGGTACGTCAGCGATCGCTACGTCGGGATTCATAGGCCGAAAGCCGTGCTGCACAAAAACCGCTTGCTGCTCAGGAGCCAGCAAAAAGTCGATGAAATCCCGCCCGGCTTGGGCTTCGCGGTTGCTGATGTCGCGGGTCGCGATCGCCGCCGTCGAAACTGTCTCAATCGTGGGATTCAGGTAGTAAATCTGGTAGGGCTGGCCCTGGCTCTGTTGGGCCTGCGGCCAGCGCAACAGGGCGATGCTTTCGTATACGATCGCCACGTCGGCATCATTGGGGCCACGGGTGATGAACTCTTGCAGCAAAATGTCGGTGGAGCGGGGCGGCAGATAGACCGACTGCTTGACCAGTCCAAACAAGTCTGTCACCGGGGGCGTGTTCAGATTCGCCAGACTCAGTGGTTGAGCGCCCAGCTTGGCTTGCGACCAGAGAGATAGGGTGAGCTGACCGCTGTTAGAACGCTCCGGGTCGGTGGTAACAAAATCGAAGCTGCCCCACTCGGCCTGACCACCGAGATCCGCCCAGGCTCCCTTCGTGAGCGCTTCCTCCAACCGGGGCCACTGGAACTGGTTGTTGGGAAAGAGGGCTTGACCGCGATCGGGCCAGACGACTGCCACCAGCAGGGTTTTGGCGATGGGCTGCGGGTCATCGTAAAACGGCTCGTCCCCGGACTGGGCCGTCCAGCGTTGGGCCAGTTCATCCAACAGTTGCCCATTCGCGGGAATCAGTACCGTCGGCGTGAAATCGTTCTGGTCTTCCAGGTAGTTGTTGACGATGTCCTGAGACCCCTGGATGTTCACTTGCAGGTCGATATGGGGATTCGCCGCCTCAAACTGCTGCTCTAACACCGCCAGCGGTGCCTGCAACTCAGAGCCGCTGACCACCGTAAGGGTCTGGGTAACACCGGGGAGGGGAGCGTAGGCCAGGGCGATGGAACCGATCGCGATCGCTGAGGAAGCCACTAGGCGGATGGGGGAAGTCATCGTTTCATCTCCGACAGGTCAGACATCATCGACATCATCAAAATCAAACCGGCACGTTTTGCAATCGCAGGTAGAAGTATGTCGGCAATCCGGGATTCTCCCTTACGCACATAACACCGACTGGAGACACACTTGAACGGGGAAACGGCGCGTTACTGCGCCGTCATCAAGACATCCATGCTTTCTTGCAGGTTGTTAAGTTCGAGGCCCAAGTCGCGCAGTTCGCCGGTCTGGCGATCGCTCTCCAGATCCGCCGACCGCAGCTTGTTTTGGAGCTGCTGCAACACGCCCCCCGCATCCACGATCAGCGTCGACAGGTTTACCACCTGGGCTTCGCGGGCATCTTCGCCCTGCTGAGCCAGTGCAATGTTGCGCTCCAAACTTTTTGTCAACCGTTCCCACTGGGCCTGAGCCACCCCGGAACTGGTGCGCTGCTTGTGTTCCGCCTCCTTCAGTTGCGTTTCCAGATTCGCCACCGAGAGCAGTGCGCCGCGATGGTGCAGCCGATCGATCAGGGTGTCGAGCTTGGCGGGTAGTTCGCGGACGCGATCGCAGGCATACTGCACAATGCCCAACAGTTCCACCTGATGCGTTGCCGTCAGCAGCTGGATGGACTCGGCCTGTAAGTCGTTGGCCTGGGCCGCCAGTTGCACCGCCTGCGCTTTGGCCTGCCGTAACGCTTTCTCCAGATGGGGATTGTCGAGTCCCAGAGTCTCGGGTTCGCGCGTTTTGAGGGCACTGGCCCCGAGGGTGGCGATCGCCATGGCCCCCGGCACCGCGACCACGCTGGGTAGCCGCATCAGCCGCACCCCCGCGATGAGGAAAACGCCCCCCGCCAGCACCGCTAGGGGATACGCCAGAGGATTTGCCAATTTCACAAACGCCCCTCCTAAAATTCCAGTTGAATATCTTGCATCAGCCGCGCGATCGTGTCCGGATCGCCCTTGGCGTAATAGCCGCCGGTCTGTTCGGCAATTTGGGTCAACACCTCGGGGTTAAATTCCCCTTCCTCGCCGTAGCCAATGGTGAAAAAGGCAATTCGCTCATCGGTCGAGAAATCCGATTCCTTGAGCGTGGTCATCAATGCCTCATAGGCCAGGTCTGACCCCGAATCCTCGCCATCTGTCAGCACCAGCACCGCATTGATCGCGTCCGTCCGCAAATTTTCCCGCAGCCAGTTCCGCGCCTCCAGCGACGCATCGTACAGGCGCGTGCCCCCCAAAGCCTGCAGGTTATTGATAAAGGCGTAGCCCCGCTCCTGCCCGTCAGGGGTGCCATCCACCAGCACCGGGGAGCGAATCTCCTCGTCAAAGTCCACTAGCGCGACCTGGTCATTGGGTCCCAGGGTGTTGATGTAGGTTTGTAGCGTGTTCTGCACCGCAGGCAGCTTGTTGCCCTCCATCGAACCCGAGGAATCGACCACGATCACCACCAGCGACGGCTTCTTGGCGAACTCGGTCCAGACGGTCAGCATGTCGTCCACTACGGCAGCTTCTGGCGGTCGATAAGAGTCGTAGCTGGCATCGGGATTGACGCCAAACTCCGGCGAAAACTTGCTGCTCAGAGGCACACCGGGAATGCCGGGTCGCAGCCCTAGCTCCGTGGCGAGGGTTTGCGTTGCGGGCTGCTGCAAATAGTCCAAAAATTGGCTGGCAGCGGCTTTCTCCTGGTCATCCACCCAGGGAGCCTGGAGCAAAATGCCCCGCATGTTCGACGTGAAGGTGGCGGGGGGATAAACCGCCACGTATTTCGCTGAGCCCGGTGGCCGGTCCGTATTCGCGGCGATCACCGACGACTCGTACACCGACCCCACCGACGCCCAAAACGGCCCATTCTTCGCCATCGATTGCGCTAAGGAGTTGGTGGAGATGCCGTAGCGGGTGATTTTTTGCTGAATCTGCTGGATTTCGGCCTGATGGGCGCTGACATCCCCGGCGGTGAGGTCCTCAGGCCGCTTCCCCGAAACCGAGGCGAACTGCGCCACGAGCGTTTGCAGCCCGGAGTTCGATCGCGTCGGGGCCGTATGCACATAAAAGATCTTCTGCGGCGGACCAGCAGCATTTAAATCCTGATGGGTTTCGGCTGTGGTCAGCGCCTTAAACAAATCGTCCACGGACTGCAAACTCGGAGCCAGATCCTCCCGCGCCATGAATACCATGGGGCTGTAGGCCAGCAGCGGCGCATCGGCGATCGATGGCACATAGTTTTGACCGGGAACCACCTGCTGTAGCTGATAAAGCAACTGGCTGTGATAAATTTCGCCATCCACGGAAATCAGCGTTGGCAAACCCGGTTCATCCGGGGAGAGGGAGCCGGACTGGAGCTGCTGGGCATGGCTCAGCACTTGGCTGACGACATCGCCGCTACCGGCCGCTTCACAGGCGATGTAAAATGCCTCTCCTGACTCCAGTTCGGGATTGGTGGCGTTAAATTGCGCCGCCGCCTGCTCACAAAAATCGTGCAGGGCGCTGCCGACCAATACATTAACTTCTAAGCCGCGTTGAGTTTGCCCTGCGTCGCTGCTGCCCGTGCCCCCAGCACAAGCCGAAAGTCCCATGAGTGCAAGGGTTGCGATCAACGGACTCAGGCATTTATTAGTACGTTTCATAAGCCTCGTTTGACGTAAGGGACGCAGCACCCATGACGTCTGGCTAGTGGGCGATCGCCGGGCGATCTATTGCGCTTGACTCACCGACCGGCGCGTAGAAAACGCAATCACCAACAGGGAAATGCCACTCATCAGAATGCTGATGCCGATATAGAGACCGATCAGCCAAATGGCACTGTAGGGCCATTGGCTCAACACCAGGATGCCCAAAATCAGCGTGATTACGCCGTTGAGGACGACAATCCACGAGAGGTGGCGACCCGTTTTGTTGACGAAGGCGGCGATGATGTTGACGATGCCTTCGACAATCAGCAAGAGACCGAATAACCAGGTGAGGGCCAACACCGCCTCAATTGGATTAAAGAGCACCATGATGCCAGCAATGATGTACAAAATGCCGACGATTAGGCTGAGCCAGAAGCCCCGAATCGGGTGGGACTGAAATGCATTGACCACCCGCACAACGCCGTTAAACAGCAGGAGCCAGCCCAAAATCAACGTGAAGGTGACGGAAGAGATGCCGGGGAGGGCGATCGCCACAATGCCCGTCAAAATCAACAAAATACTCAGCGCAATCAGCCAACCGGTCGCTTTCTTCGCCTCAGGGCCAAGCAAATCGGTAATCGAATTGGGATCCATAGCGGCATTTCCATTGACTTTCTTCAATCAGTAGAATGCCAAGAAATGCTGACAAATCCGTAAATACCCGTAAATTCTTAAGATCTATGGAAGAAAACTTATTTAGCCACCAACTGCGATAAATCCGTTTGTCCGGCTTCTAGCCAGCCCACTTCCTGGAGGGATGCGGGAGTCTGAAAATCCGACGCGGGCAGCGATCGCAGACGACCGGCACTTTGCCACAGCAGGGGCAAGGCACTCGCGGCGATGACCAAAGAGACGGCGGTGCCGATGAAGGTGTCAGCCCAAACCCAGTTGAGGAAGGTGACGGCGATCGCCGCCACAATTGCCCCCACGGAGCCCACCAGATCCGCCAGAAGGTGCAAAAACACGCCGCGCACGTTCAGGTCTTGCTGCAGATCGCCTCCATGCAGCCAGTACAGGTTCAAACCATTGATCAACAGACCCAATAGCGAGGTGATCAACATGGGCCGCGACAGAATTGCCGTCGGCTCTCCTTGCCAGTGTGACCAGGCCTCACGCCCAATCCACACCGCCATCGCCAGCAGCGCCAGACTATTGATCAGGGCCGCGAGTAGTTCAATGCGCTGATTGCCAGGTGCCTGATGGCGCGATCGCTGGGCCATCCAGGCGGCAACCAGGGCGATCGCCATCGCCAACCCATCCGTCAGCATGTGCGCCGAGTCGGCCCGCAGGGTCAAGCTATGGCTCAGCCGCCCCACCCAGAGTTCCACCCCGGCAAACAGCGTTACCGTTACCATCACCACCGCCAACCAGCGCAGTTTCAGCGCCGGTCGCCAGCAAGTGGAACAATGAGTAGGCAAACCTTTCACCATGTGAACTGTGATCAACTTTGGATTTGCTTAAGAATACCCCAGTGCCCCTGAGATTGCAGCAGGTCGGGTGAGGAGTGGGCGGAGTGTGAGGGTGGATGGGTGTGAGGGTAGGTCAGGTCGGTGGGTTGTTATGCCCGCAAAGGCAATTCTTTGAAGGTGTTTGATCGGTGGCTGTTAGGGGCTGGCAATGTCAAACCCTGATGAAAGATCAGCGACCCCAAATCTCCTCTAGCAGCCATGAAACAGTTCTACAGTGCAGATCGGGAAAGGGGCGGTTAGGACAGTCATGGATTGCATTCCCCTAAACCATAAGATGTATCGGATGGCGATCGTGTTCCTCAACGGGATGGATCGGATTCCCCCTGAACATCCTGTCGGGGTGGGGTAGTCTGGCATCCACAAGCGGAATGGGACTGCAAAGAGATCTCCAAACGGCCTCGTCCCGACTCCACCGACGCTTACACCCAATCACCCTGCCACCCTGCTTCCCAGAAAGAAGTCACTGACATAGATTTCTTAAAATACGGCTTAAAGGGAATGTTAAACTGACATCTGCGCTCTAATGGACTGCAGGTCTCAATGCCTCAGCGAGTCTTATTTATTAGCAACGGCCACGGGGAAGATAATCACTCTGCCTACGTCATCCGAACCTTGCGAGAGCTGGCTCCGGATCTCGATATTGCAGCGATTCCCATCGTGGGTGAAGGTAATGCCTATCGGCGATTAGGCGTGCCCATTTTGGGACCGACTCAAGTGTTGCCCTCCGGCGGCTTTACCTACGTCAACCGCTGGCTGCTGCTCAAAGATATTCAGGCGGGGCTGTTGAGTCTGAGTCTGCGGCAAATCAAGGCCATCCGTCGCCACGGCCCCCAATTTGATCTGGTGCATGCGACGGGTGACTCAGTGGGACAAACCTGCGCTTATTTAACCGGGCGTCCCTTTATCTCGTTTATTTCCTGTTTGTCAGCGCTGTACGAAGGGCATTTGCAAACGGATTTTGTGATGCGATTTGTGGTGCGATCGCCCCGCTGCCGGGCCATCATCACCCGCGACCCCTACACCGCGACAGACCTCAAGCAACAGGGGTTTGAGAAGGTCCACTATGGGGGCATTCCGTCGTTAGACTGGCTGGTGCCCCAGGGCAAAGACTTACAACTGCAACCCGATGTGCCGATGGTAGCCCTGCTGCCGGGGTCACGCATGCCAGAAGCGGTGCGCAATTTTAAGCTGCAAATGCAGTTTGTCGTGGAAGCGGTACGGCTGATGGGAAGCACGGTTCAGTTTCGGGCGGCGCTGGTGCCCACCTTGATGCAAGAGCTGGGGGCGATCGCCGCTGATCTGGGTTGGCAATATGAGGCGGGCAGACTGACCTATGACCTGGGAGAGGGCGCGATCGCGGCAATTCGCTGCTATGACGACGCCTTTAACGACATTATCTGCAATACGACATTGGTCATTGGCATGGCGGGGCTGGCGGTGGATCAGGCCGTGGCGCTGGGCAAACCGGTGATTCAGATTCCCGGTCAGGGGCCGCAGTTCAACTATGCCTTTGCCGAAGCCCAAGATCGCCTGTTGGGCATTGCCGCCCAGACCATCGGCACGGGACCGGCCACGACGGCCACCCTGGTCGAAGCGGCCCACTGCCTGCACCAGACGCTGAACGATCCCGACTATCTAACCGCCTGTGTGGACTATGGTCGCGATCGCCTGGGCACCCCCGGCGCATCCCAGCGCATTGCTCAGCTCATTTTGGATAACCTCCAATCCGATCGCTTTGCCGTACCGAGCAATGCTCCCGCCGCCGAAAGAGGAACTATTACCCCGTGACCGCCCCGACGCCCCGACAGCGCTCTAGCTATTGGCAACTCCTGCCCTTTATGCGGCCCCACCGGGGGCGGTTTGCGATCGGTTTCGTCTGCATTTTGGGCTATGTGCTGTCGACCCTGGGCCTGCCCTACCTGGCGGGGCAGGTCGCTCTCTATATGGGTCAGGGCAATGTGGAGCAGATGGCGCAGTGGTTGGGGTTAGCCGCCATTCTTTTTCTCGTTCGCAGCGTTTTCCAATATTGGGAAAACATCATTATGATCCGCGCCTCGCTAGATGTCGCGCTGGATCTGCGTCAGGGGGTCTATGCTCACCTGCATCGCCTGGGGTTGGACTATTACGAGCGCAATAAAACCGGCGACCTGAGCTACCGCCTTACCGAAGATATCGATCGCATTGGCGAAGTCATTCACAAGATGTCGCAGCAGTTCATCTCTTGTCTGCTACAGCTCATCGCCATCCCCCTCTACATGCTGTATCTGAATTGGCAGCTCACCCTGGCCGGTCTGGTAATCGCACCGCTGATGGCCTGGCTGATTGGGGAATTTGGCAACCGCCTACTCAAACTATCGCGCAAAAGCCAGAGTCAGATTTCCAGCCTGTCGGCCCTGCTCACGGAAGTGTTTGGCAGTATGCGGCTGGTGCAAGCTTTTGCCGCGCAGAATTTTGAGAAACAGCGCTTCAATCAAGAAGCCGTTCACAACCGCAATGTGCGCTATCGGGCCGAACGGCTCAAAGCGCTGCAATACCCGGTGGTCGGCTTTTTGGAAGCGATCGGAATTATGTTTCTGTTTTTCCTCGGGGGCTGGCAAATTGCCCAGGGAAATTTAACTCCCCAGGCGTTCATCAGCTTTTTGGCCGCGATCGCCCTCCTCCTCCACCCCATTGATCTGGTCACCCAGCACTACAACGAGTTCAAGCAAACGGAAGCGTCGGTAGAACGGGTGTTTGAGCTGATGAATGTCGCGCCCACCCTGACGGAACAGCCGAACGCGCAACCGCTCCCAGCGGTGACGGGCAAGGTCCAGTACAGCGATGTAGCCTTTGCTTACGAGCCCAGCAAACCCGTCTTGCAACATCTCGATCTGCTCGTGCATCCCGGCGAGGTGATTGCCCTGGTCGGTTCCTCCGGGGCCGGTAAAACCACCTTGGTGAATCTGTTGATGCGCTTCTTTGATCCGGTGGACGGGCAGGTGCTGATCGACGGTGTCGACATTCGCACCGTGACGCTGGATAGCTTGCGGCGGCAAATCGGCATCGTGCCCCAGGACATCACCCTGTTCTCTGGCAACATCGCCCAAAACATTGCCTACGGCGAAATCGAGCCAGATTTTGACCGCATCGCCGCCGCCGCCCAACTCGCCAACGCCCATGATTTCATCACCCAATTCTCTCAGGGCTATCACACCTGGGTCGGTGAACGCGGGGTGAACCTGTCGGGCGGACAGCGGCAGCGCATCGCGATCGCCCGTGCCCTCTACTTTGACCCGCGCATCCTGATCCTCGACGAAGCCACCTCCGCCCTGGATTCGGAATCCGAAGCGCTGGTGCAAGAAGCCCTCGATCGCGCCATGCACCACCGCACAGTCTTTGTCATTGCTCACCGCCTCAGCACCGTCCGCAAGGCCGATCGCATCATCTTCCTCGAACAGGGCACCATCACCGAATCCGGCACCCACGACGAATTGCTGGACTATGGTCAGCGCTACGCCCAGTTCTACGCCCAGCAGTTCCAGTCATAGGGCCACGATCAGTTTCCCCAGGCGAATTGGAGATACTCTAATTCGTCACCCATTATGTTGCCGAAAATGGCAAAACACATAGGTGAAAACTGCAATGATAGCGACAGAAAACAATCAGCGATCGCACCCAAAGCATCCTGTCATCGCCTTCGAAAAGAGACCAAAATGACTAACTCATTTAAGCCTAACGAATAGCAATATTTTCGTATCATTTTTCCGGATTCCCCCGGCATTGGGGTGAAATGTTTGGGCTGACAAATCTAAGAGGCTCTAAATCGCAGGAAAAACCAGGAGATAACACAGAGGATCCGCAGAATCTTGTTTTGTCTCAATACGCTTGGGTTTTCAAAGGATTCGCTAGAATCCTGAAAATGAATTAAGCAATTGCTGAACTTTTCCGAACAACTTTTCGGGAATATAGTTTTTCCCTAGTGATGAATATGACGTGAGCCAATCCCTCACCCATTTGTTCTTACTAAGAGGAAATGCCCCCATGGAATCACGTCGTACTCAAGCCCGAAATATTCGGATTGAAGCCGCTAGCGTTGCCTTCAATCGGACTCCCATCATTCACGAAACGAACGGTGAAGAACTCCGCTATCGCTTTGCCCCCACCGGCCCTTCTACGAGTCCTGAAGATGTGGTGCGCGGCGGCAAGCCGTCCCACCTGACGAACTACACCAAAGGCTTGCCCCATCGTGAAGACGACGGCTTGATCGCCGACCCTAGCGACTTCCAACAATTTGTCTTAGGAATTGACTCTGGCGATGTGCGCGATTTTCAGGCGACTCCGCTAGGACCGCTGCAACGCAATGGAGCCGGTCAGGTCGTGGCACGGGGGGCACAGCCCAACCAGCCCCTCACCTGGCAGTCAGGCTTTACCAACTCCTGTGAGGTGCGCAACAAAAAGGGCGGTGCCGTCCCCGTGCGCGCTTGGGAAAGTCAGGGTGCGGGCAACACGTTTGACCTGCAAGGTCCCGATGCCCAAGCGGTCACCATGCCCCCCGCCCCGCTGGCCGACAGTCCGGAGCTGATTGCCGAAATGGCGGAAGTGTACGAAATGGCGCTATTGCGGGATGTGCCCTTTGCCAAGTTCAACTACGACAAGGATGTGCACGAGGCGATCGCCCGCCTCAACCAACTGGAATGGTTCCAAAACACTGAAATCAAGGGACTGTCTGACGCCGCCCAAGCTCGTCGTCGGGGTCAAGTCACGCTAGCAAACCTCTTTCGGGGCACCACCTTTGGCGATTGCGTCGGTCCCTACCTATCGCAGTTTATCTGCGCAGGCACACCAGAATTGGGTCTGGGCGGGCAAACCGCCGCGAGCGCGACTGCTGGCTTCATCCAATACGGTTCCATCGTGTTTCAAAATCGGGTGCGCGTAGCTACCCCCTATCGCGACTACATGACCACCTGGGAGGCCTGGCTGGATGTGCAAAATGGCGCTGATGTGCGCCGCACCGAAAGCTATGAAGGCGATTGTGCTCACAATCGCTATCGCTTTATTGCCAGCCCGCGCGACCTGGCGACCTATGTACACTACGATGCGCTGTACGAAGCCTATCTCAACGCCTGTCTCTCGATGCTGGCCCTGGGCATTCCTTTTGATCCCGGCATTCCCTTCCAGGGCAGCGATGTGCTCGATCGCCAGCAAGGCTTTGCCCACTTTGGCGGCCCCCACATTCTGTCGCTGGTGACGGAGGTCGCCACCCGTGCCCTCAAGGCCGTGCGCTATCAGAAGTTCAACATTCATCGGCGGTTGCGTCCCGAAGCGGTCGGCGGTCGGCTCCATCGGATGAAGAACTCCCCCGGCAATCGCACGTTTGCGCCCTTTGGCCCGATGTGCGATCGCCTCGACCAAATTGGTCTGCTAGAGGCCGTGCGCGAGCACAACGCTCGGCAAAACACCATCCAAGACGGTCGTCAATGCGATCGAGAGTTGGAAACCAGCTATCTGCTGCCGCTGGCCTTCCCCGAAGGATCGCCGATGCATCCGGCCTACGGGGCGGGTCATGCCACGGTGGCAGGAGCCTGTGTCACCATCCTCAAGGCCTTCTTTGACCATCACCAGGTGCTGCCCGGACCGTATGTCTATCCGGCTCCTTGCGGCACCAAGTTGGAAATTGCCGAAGGGACCCCCGACCTCACCGTTGAGGGGGAGTTGAACAAGCTCGCCTCCAACATCTCCATTGGCCGCAACTGGGCCGGGGTGCACTACTTTACGGACTATTCCGAATCGGTGCGCATGGGTGAAGAAATCGCGATCGGCATTCTGGAGGAGCAAAAGCTGACCTACGGCGAAAACTTCTCCATGTCCGTGCCGCTGTTTGACGGCACCACCGTCCGCATCTAGGCGACTGGTAATGGCCAATCCACATTGATGAACCCCGGTTCCAATATATCAACCCTTCGTAGGGGGGCTCACCGAGCGCCCCTACATTTTGGGGTCTATCAGCAGGGGTTGCGGATGGTATGACGTCACCTCGGGGGCCGTCTTACCATCCACAAATATCTTCCATCCACAAATATCTTCAAAATGGTCATGGAGCAAAGTCAGGACCATGGCTCACGATGCGATCGCAACGCTCCCAACCAGGAAAATTATAGGGTGTATCCGCGCAGCGATGCACCATCTGCGAGGTTATTTCCAAAGCAATTGCTTAAGCCGATAAAAATTGACCCGATGTAGCCCTTCAAAACTTTTTAAATAAGCTTTTAGATAGAGACCAGAACGTTTAAAAGTTGATTAACTTAGGGATGTTCGGTTAGTCAAAATAGCATCTCAAGAATTAGCTGTAGCCTTGATTCAGGCGTCTTCATTTCGGATGATACCCGGTCTTGAGCGAAGGCGATTCATTGAGATCGTCAGAATTCTAGAGCACAGTTATCTTATCGATCGATGGGCATCTTAAGTGCCTCATAGATATTTTGGAATACCCAAAATCGATGGTATCTGCTCAAAGAAAGCTAAAATTCAATCCTTTTCCTAGAGTTTCTCTAGGTTTTTATATACCTTATGTCACTCACTGTCGTTAGTTTTGAGTTGCGATCGCGATTCGCTATATCCCCTCAATTGATAACATCCTCCGCTCCGCCAGAGTTTCCACTCGATTCCCCAGAGGAACCGCTAGAAATTCCCGTGCCCCAAGAGCCACCGGGGTTTGATCCCCCTCAAGATCCGCCTGGTTTTCCTCCAGCAAAAGGGCCCCCTGATTTTCAGCCCCCTCAAGAAAACCCTGAATTTCCCCCCGAGGAGCCGCCCACCATCCCCTCACCGCCAAAAGAGCCTACACCTCAAAGGCCAACTCTAGTATCTCCCTAGTAGTGAGAAATATGTTTCTTTGGCCTAGTGGGGTCAGTAAGTTTGTCAGCAGAGTAGAGATACAGCAGCGATCGCTGCTCTAGCGAAGGGAAGATTTTGGTTGGCTTTCTTTTAAATAAGCAATGACCTTATCTACTTTTTCACTTTCTATTTCTACAGTTGAAATAGGGTAAACAAAATTTTGTGGAAAGTGGCTTCAACATTGATGCTCGTAAACCCTTGAGATTGTGTGCGATTTCAGGAGATACTCCCAGTTCTTCTCGAGATTGTAAACACCATCCAACCTTCTAGAGTGTAAGCGATCGCGACAACCAGTATCCCGTCAAAAAAGTCGAAGACTGTTTAATTGCTCAAACTGATCTTTAAGGTCAGTTTAGAGGTAGATAGAGCTTATCTAAAGGAGACAAAACTCATGGCAACGACTAATCCAATTCAAATCCAGAAGTATCTCAAGGGAGTTACTTATCCTGCTTCAAGAGATGACCTAATTTCTCAAGCTGAAAAGCAAGGTGCCGATGACGAAATATTAGAACTATTGGCCAGGCTTGACGATCAAGAGCATGAAACTCCAGCTGAAGTAAGTAAAGCCATTGGCAAACTGAAATAGGTCTGCAAACCCCTTCTACTGTCTATAGCTCAAGGTCAATATTTCCTTGAGCTTTTTTGAGTTTTAAGTTTGTCTTTACAGGCAATAAAAAATACTAAATATCTATCTTTAAGTAAGTACTTCATGGTCGTTATTTAAGTAACCTAGTTACAGTAAAACAATCATCTAGCTTTTATCTAGATAGGAGATCACCGTGAAACAAAAAGTCAATCCAAACCCTCAGGAAACCTCTACCCAAGAAGCTGAGTTGCTGGCAGAGTACATTCAGGAAAATCCCAAAGCAGCACCTAGCGTTGATTTTGATGAGGATTATGCGTTAGCTAAAGAGATGGCTGAAAATCCCGACAACTCCGAGGAGGAAACTCAAAACGCCTCTTCTGATTGACTCAGTAGTAAGCTCTCTCAATAGAATCTCAGGCATCTTTTCTGTAAGTCTTGAGGCGAGGATTAGATGCCGTGAGTAGTCCTAAATGCAAGCATTTTCCTCACAAATCTACCTGAGAGTTTGAGTTTTTTCAACTCAAACTCTTTTCGACATCATGTCTTCTTCGACAGGCTATGTCTTGATGTTCCCTAAAATAGGCACATTGATAGAGGAAAAAAGCCAAGGGCAATGATCGTCATGACACTTTATCCAACCCGACATCAAATCCACAGAATGCCGACTTGATGTCGGCGGCAAGCAATGCCTTTTCGACCGATGATTAGGATGACGAGTTTGAGTAGATGGGTAGATCATCCTAGCCAATTTACGCTATCGCCTGATGACTACGTAGTTGCGGGCGATCGTTTGGGTTCAGTGTTGTCCTCTTCGAAGGCATTTGGGGGCTCGATTTTGCAGGCGCTGCCAGCGTTGGGCATGCCCGAAGAAGATGCCAAGCTGTATTGCGATCGCATTCAGCGCGGTGACTACTTAGTGGGGATAGAAAGCTCTAGCAGCAACTTTTTAGAAGCCGAAAACTCGGTTCGAGAAAACCAGCTTGAGTCGAATGAGCGGGCTCGGCAACAGCGTGAAGAGATGACGGATAACTAGGTTGAAGACAATTCGGCAATGACGACTGGCGCTGATCCGGCTAGCGATCGCGAACTAGCCAATCAGATTCAGGAAAACCTGGATCGTCAACTCCCCGGCAATCAACTTTCGGTGGAAGTCAAAGACGGGATTGTGACCGTTGTGGGTGAAGTCGCCTCTAAAGCAGAATTGCAACAAGTGCAATCGTTGGTCTCGGCAACTACTGGGGTGCAAAGCGTTGATATACAAGTGGATGTGGCAGCTCCCGCTAGCTCAGCCCGCTTCCTGACTTTGCAACTTTTTCAACATCAGACAGGAGGATTTCTGATGCCCAACCACTGGTGGCAGGAATTGTGGTCAACCCTCCGGGAAACCATTCACCTGCGGCGGACTCGGCAGCGACAAGCACATACATGGTTGCAGCGATATCGGCGCAAGCATGAGCAGTCTTCTGCCAGGCGCGATCGCCGCGACCCAGACCGTTGATGACCGCCCAGCCCATGCCCTAAAGATAAATCGTGTCGGCGGGTGGGCTCGCTCCTCACCGATCGGTCCCAACTCCTAATCAGCAAGGTGGGCAACCCCCCACCCGGATGCCAAGGCCACCCTTTGCACGATTTGGACATCAGGCAAACGTCATGGCCCACTGCTTTGCCAAAGGGCAAGTCTAGATTCCATCTTGCGGCAGAGAGACAAAACCGCTGCCAATCGGCAATCTTATTTGAATCATCCAGATAAAGACAACCTCTCACCCTCGGCGGCCAGAAACTTCGGTTTCTGGCCTCTCTATGGAATCCACATTTATGTTCCTTTTCCTGGTTGAACCCGTTTCAGAAACGCTGCGAGAGCCCGTGACGACCTTTGTGCTCTTGCTGGCGATCGTGCTGGTGACGCCGCCGCTCTTTGAACGCTTCAAACTACCGGGGATAGTTGGTTTGCTCGCGGCTGGGGTCTTGTTTGGGGGCAGCGGCTTAGGCTGGCTCAATGCTGACGCCGAAATCATGAAGTTGTTTTCGGAGATCGGTAAAATTTACCTCATGTTCGTCGCCGGACTCGAAATCGACTTGGCGCTGTTTCAAAAAACACGCGATCGCTCCCTGGGCTTTGGCTTTCTGACCTTTGCTATCCCGCTAGTTTGCGGTATTGCCATTGGTCTGCTGTTCAACTTTGGCTGGCTGGCGGCGGTGCTGATTGGCTCCCTGCTGGCCTCCCACACTTTGCTGGCTTACCCCATCGTGCAGCGGCTTGGCATCATCGGGGATGAAGCGGTGACGGTCACAGTGGGAGCCACGATTTTTACCGATATCGGGTCGCTGTTGGTGCTGGCGATTTGCTTGGGTATCAGCCAGGGAGACTTTTCGACACTGAAGCTGTTGACCCTGCTGGGGTCACTGGGACTGTATGCGATCGCCGTCCTCTTTGGCCTCAAAAAACTCGGCCAGGTCTTCTTTCAAAAAACGGGCAAAGACGAGGGCAACCAGTTTTTGTTTGTGCTGCTTTCGGTCTTTCTCTGTGCGCTGGTGGCGCAGTTGATTGGGGTGGAAAACATCATCGGCGCGTTTTTAGCGGGGCTGGCGATCAACAGCATTATTGGCGATGGTCCCGTTAAGGAAAAAACCGAATTCATGGGCAGCGTGCTGTTCATTCCCATGTTTTTTGTGGCCATGGGGCTATTGCTTGATCTGCAAGCCTTTAGCAGTATCCTATCGGTCATTGAGTTGCCACTGCTGATCGTCGGCACCCTGCTGTTTGCCAAAGGGGCGGCAGCCCTGGTAGCCCGCCAGTGGTTTGGCTACAGTTGGCCCCAAGCCTGGACCATGTGGTCGCTGTCGATTCCGCAGGTGGCGGCAACGCTGGCGGCGGCGCTGGTCGGCTATGAAGCCGAAATTATTAATGCTGAGGTGTTCAATAGCGTCATTCTGCTGATGTTGGTGACGGCCATTGTGGGGCCACTGGTGACGGATCGGGCGGGGCGGCAACTGGTCGTGCAAGACATTCTGACGGATACCGAAATGGTGGATTGGCTGCCGCCGCCTAGCGATATTCCAGAGTCATTTTGCGTGGTGGTGCCCGTCTACAATCCCCACACCGAGCAGTGGCTGTTGGAATTGGCGGCGATGGTGGCGCGCTATCAAAATGGGCAGGTCATTCCGCTGGCGATCGCCCTGGCTCAACCCCAGATGGACTCGCCCCAACTGGCCCGCGCCCTCGCCCACAGCCGCCAGCGCTTAGAAGCCGCCCAAGCCGTAAGCGAACATCTGGCAGCCACCCTGGTGCCCAAGCTCAGAATTGAGTACAACGTGGCCCAGGCGATTTCTCACGTTAGCCGCGAAGAAAATGCCAACCTGATTGTGCTGGGTATGGGGCGGCAGTCGGGCCTGCGATCGCGCCTGTTCAGCAATCTTCAGGACGAGGTGTTGTGGTCCGCCCATTGTCCGGTCGTCGTCGCCCGTTTGATGGAGTCTCCCGCCAAGGTCAATACCATCTTGCTGCCCATTGAAAATCCTTCCCCATCCGCCTTGAGAACGCTGCGGTTCGCTCAGGTCTTAGCCCATCAACAGCAGGCGCAAATCACGCTGCTGCACGTGCATAGTCCGCGATCGACCGAAATTCGTCGGCTGCGTTTGACCAAACAATTGGAGCTGCTGATTGATCGGCTCCCGCCATCCCCTAACCCGATTAAGGTCAAACTGGTTGCCGATGATAACCCGGTATCAGCCATTCCCCGCATCGCCCGTGACTACGACCTGGTGCTGCTCCGGTTGCAGCGCCGTCGCGTCGGCAATGGTCTCACGGTGGGAGCCAGCACAACTCCTTTGATTAATCAAATCAAAGGGTCCCTCATTCTCGTCGGCGAACCCCATCCCGCCGTGCCGCAAAGTCGCCCGCTGCGGCGCAACAGGACGCTGGAAAAAGTGAGCGTTTGATCAACGTCAGCGGTCACGAAAACTTCAGTGGTAGCCAAGTCCGTTTACCCGTTCTGACCTCAATCCTTGTCATTTTAGGAACTATCAAAATGAGCAAAATCGAGTTTTCCTTATTCGCCCCCTACAATCACCAGGCGATGCTCAAAGGCTGCTTTTCCAACTGGGAAGAGGTGCCGATGGAAAAAGGCGAAGACGGCTTTTTTCGGGTACAGGTAGAGCTGGCGGATGGCACCTATCAATACAAGTACAAAGTGCAGTCCAAAAGTTGGTTTTTAGAGCCGGATACCTGGGTGGAAATCGTCGATCCTTATGCGACCGATGTCGATGATGCTTCTCAGAACGGGGTGATTCGCATTAAAGAGGGCGATCGCATCGTCGATACCTACGTGTGGCAACACGACAGTAAACCCCTCCCCGCCGATCACGAACTGGTGATTTACGAAATGCACGTGGGCGACTTTTCCGGCGGTGAAGCCGACAAATATACGCGAGGACAGTACAAACACGTGCTGGAAAAGCTGGATTACCTCTGTGAACTGGGCATCAACGCGATCGAGCTGATGCCCGTCAAAGAATATCCGGGCGACCATAGCTGGGGCTATAATCCCCGTTACTTTTTTGCCACTGAATCTAGCTACGGCAGCCCCGCCGACCTGAAACGGCTCATCGACGAGTGCCACGGGCGCGGCATTCGAGTATTGATGGATGGTGTTTACAACCACTCAGAGGCAGAGTGCCCCCTTACCCAGATCGACTACGACTACTGGTATCACCACGACCCCAAAGACCCTGAAAATAATTGGGGACCGGAGTTCAACTACCAACACTACGACGAAAACCTGGATACCTACCCTGCCCGCCGCTTCATCGGCGACGTGGTCCGATTCTGGATTGAGGAGTACCACATCGACGGCATTCGCTACGATGCCGCCAAGCAAATCGGCAACTTCGACTTCCTGCACTGGATCGTGCAGGAAAGCAAGCGCACCGCCGGGGACAAACCCTTTTACAACATTGCCGAACATATCCCCGACACCCCCGACATCACCAATCAAGACGGACCGATGGATGGCTGCTGGCACGACAGTTTCTATCACACGCTGGTGCCCCAGCTCTGTGGTGAAGGGTTCGACTTGCCCGCATTGGAGGAGATTTTGGACCCGCGCCGCCGGGGCTATCTGGGGGCCACGAATGTCATCAACTACCTGAGCAACCACGACCAGCAGCGGTTGATGGTAGAGCTAGCCCACCACGAAATCTTCGACGAGGCGGCTTTCAAACGGGTGCGCCTGGGCATGGGCCTGCTGATGACCGCAGTAGGCATTCCCCTCGTGTGGATGGGGGAAGAATTTGGCGAGTACAAACCCAAAACCATCGAGTCGGCCAAGATCGACTGGTCCCTATTGGGGAATGACGCGAACCGCAACCTGTTTGAGTACGTTAAAGGACTCACTGCCCTACGTCAGCAAAATCGGGCGCTGCAAACGGTCAACATGGACTTCTTCCACGAAAACGCTGAAGACCACGTTTTTGCCTATGGCCGCTGGAATGAAGAAGGCTCACGGGTCGTCGTTGTGGCGAACTTCTCCGACCAGTATCGAGCGGGTTACGCGCTGGCTAATTTCCCCGCCAACGGCACCTGGCACGAGTGGGGCCATGATTATGACGTGCCCGTGGAAGATAACTGCCTGGTGACTGACCTGGCAGAGTATGAGGCAAAAGTGTTTGTCTGGCAGCCTTGATAGCAAATGGTCGAATGGCACTGAATTAAGGCTGGTGAGCAGTGCCCACCCTACGGCAGAACAAGGCTTTCGGCGATTTGGGAGGATTGATTGTCGCTTATTTCAGTGCCACTCAGCAAATGGTCTTCTCGAAGGTTGGGTAAAGCCCTCCGGGCATGGCTCCGCTAAAGCGTTAGCGTAACCCAACCCAACCCCTGATATTGTTGGGTTTCACTCTGTTCAACCCAACCTAAGTGAGTGGGCTAATTTAAATGGAGGATGGGTTAGCGATCGCGTCACCCATGCGGGTGTTGGTTTACCCTTTGGAAAGCAAGCAACGGGCCGCAACCGCAACCTTGCATTTAAGCGGTATGTCCCCCCAGATGTCAGCAAATCCACCTTTGATGTGGCCTTGCTCAAAGGGCCGAAGCGCACCAAGAGCGCCCAGTTTGAGAATACGGCCACGGGCTTTGCTGAGCTGAGTCAGTGGCTCCAAGCGCCAGTAAGGACATAGATATGGCTGTCTAGAAGCCCCCCATATCTATTGGCCATGCCTTCGGGAGCGATCTCCACCAGCAAGGACATCGGGTGAGTATTGTGAATCCGGCCCGCATCCAAGGCGATGCCAAGAGCCAACTGAGCCGAACGAAAAATGATCAAGCGGATGCCGCTTTAATCGCACGGTTTTGTCGTGACCTGAAGCCGAGTTTGTGGCAACCCGCCCCCGAGGCCGTCGCCCCACTCCAAACGTTGAGTCGGTGCTTGAGCGCTCTGGAACAGATGATGACTCAGGAAAAGAACCGCCGCCCACTCGGTGGCGATGATGAGACGTTGTCAAGCGACATTCAGGCTCACTTGAGCTTTCTGGAGGGGCAAGTGGAGGGGATCAAAAAGCCTTGCGCGAGCGGGTTCCAGCTCATGAGAGTCTGGGTCAACAGCAGCGCTTATTAGTCTCCATTACGGGGATTGGCGAACAAACAGCGCTGACCGTCTTAGGCGAAATTGGGGCCATCGAGAACTATGGTTCCGCCCGTCAATTGGCCGCCTTTGCGGGGCTTACCCCTCAAGAGTTTCCGTCGGGGACGTCCGTGAACGGGAAAACCCGGCTGTGCAAAATTGGCAACTCGCGATTGCGTAAAGCACTCTATTTCTCAGCCTTGGTGATGATTCGCCATTGCCCCGAAACTCCAGCCTTTCGAGAGAGGCTCTTGGCCGCTGGTAAGCAGAAGATGCAGGTGGTGGTGGCCGTGATGCACAAACTCATTCGGGTCATTTATGGCGTACTCAAGTCGGGGCAGGTCTTCGACGCGCAAAAGTTAGCTCCTCAAAAGACTTGACTACCAGTGGCCAAAACAGTATCTACATCGTCTTATAAGTAGGTGGACATAAATAAACGATGTTGTAGGGTGCTGTTAGGCGAAGCCGTAACGCACCATGCCCCAGGGATTTGATGCGTGACGCTGGTGCTAACACATCCTACAAATAATTAAGCCCATCTACTAATTGGGGTTTACGATAGGTTGGGCAGAACAGAGTGAAACCCAACCATAACAAGGGTGCTGTTGAGTGACGCTAACGCTAAAGCGTTAGCGCAGCGAGGGCTTTGCACTCAGCCATGCCCGGAGGGCTTTGCCCAACCTATAGCAAAAGGCGAAAAGGCTCAGGGTACAAGGTATAGGGAAGGCTTGCACCATGGGCGGTCCAGAAACTAAGACCGTCCTGACCAAAGTGCAGATGGCTGATGATGCCCAAACTCTATGAAGCCGCAATACTGCCAACTTGCCTGAATGCTCAAAAATGGCCCCTAGCCAATCGCGGCATGTTGCCGGCCTACTGCGCCGCGTTCAAAAACGCCACTAACGCCTGCAACTTATCCCAAGCGGCACCACTTTGCAGGATGGTTCTGGCCTGCTCGATACCATGGGCAATCTCGGCTTCAAAGGTGTCACCCTGGGTCGCACCCGCCACCTTTAGGGCCAACGCAGTATTCAAACACACGACATCTTTTTGAGCCTGAGTGCCTTGCCCCTGGAGTAAGTTGCGCATGATTTCAGCGTTCTCCTCCAGTTCACCGCCACGCAGGGCTGTCTTATCGACTGCCACCAGACCAAACTCGCGGGGATTCAACACCTTCTCGGTCACGGTGCCGTTTTCTAACAGTGCCAGGTCAGTGCTGTCGCCTAGTCCCGCTTCATCTAACTGCTCACGCCCATGCAGGACGATCGCTAGCGGCAGATCCAGTTGATTCAAGGCTTCGGCCATGGGGGTCAATACTGCCGGGTCAAAGACCCCAATGACCTGCCCAGTCGTGCGCAGGGGATTGACCAACGGCCCTAGCAGATTAAACACCGTGCGCACTTTGAGGGTACTCCGCAAGGGGGCGACCGCTTTCATCGCCGGATGCCACCCCCGCGCAAACAAGAACGTGATCCCGACTTGCTGAAGGGCCGCTTTTGAGGTGACGGGGGAGGCGCTGAGGTCGATGCCCAGCGCTTCCAAGACATCGGCGGACCCCACTTTGCTAGAGGCCGAACGGTTGCCGTGTTTGGCGACTGCTACCCCAGCAGCGGCGGCCACAAACGCGACGGTGGTGGAAATGTTGAACGTGTGAGAACCGTCGCCCCCGGTGCCGCAAGTATCAATGCGGGGTGTAGGCAAATCGGCATCGGCGGACTCACCGCCCAATGATTGGGCCTGTAATACACGGGCCATGCCTGCCAATTCATCCGCCGAGACCCCTTTCGCCTGCATGGCGGCCAAGATTGCCCCCGAGAGCGGGGGGGGAATTTCTTCCTTGAGCCAGCCGCGCATCAGGGCTTCGGCCTGGTCTGCCGCCAAAGATTGCTGGTCAATGATTTGCTGCAGCAGGGCGGACCAGTCGTAAGTCGGGAAATCAGCGATCGCGGTAGTCACAATACTCTATCAAGCAATAAAAACAACAGAATATCTGGCCAGGTTATTGTACCTGACCAGTCATCATCAACCTGAATGACACCGTTCTCAATGCCAAGGGCTGGGGCTAAAACGCGGAATAAGCCATGGTGGCTGCGACCTGGCTGACCCCTTGAGACACCACCTGGAGCACTAAAAAAGCCAAAATCGGTGAGAAATCAATGCCGCCCAGCGGCGGAATAATCGAGCGGAAAAGGTTGAGGTAAGGATCAGTCAATTGGCTCAAAGTCGCAAACGGCTGACTCATCCAATCGACATTGGGGAACCAGCTTAACAAAATGCGAATGATCAGCAGCACAAAATAAATGTTCAAGAATGTTGCAAACGCTTGAGCAAACATTCCAAGAAAAGAAGATCCCATGTATCTAATCGCCTCCTTGTGGATAGCAGGCATCCTTTACTGGTTTCTAGTGTACTGGATGCCTGCGAAATATACGCCTGGGAGATTTCCTCACCTGGGCATTGAGTGTTTGGATTCGGTAGGTGAACCCGGCTGACGGCCACCGCTTGGGAGTCGCAATTGTCCTGCATTGACCGTCTAAGAGGGGGAGCGTTCGTCTAGTTGAGCGATCGCCGCCAGCTACCAAACTCAGGCTGAGAGTGACTTTGAGCCCACCAACATATTGGGATCCATCGGGCACTCACAAGACTCCTGCTCCAACCAGTGCTCACCCAATTGCTTGAGCGACATCATCACCGGCTGAATCTCCAGGCCCTTTTCCGTCAGGGAGTATTCAACCCGTGGCGGCACTTCGGGAAACACCTTCCGTCTCACCAGGCCATAGCTTTCGAGCTCCCGCAGCCGAGCCGTTAGCGTCTTCGTGCTGATGCCGGGTAAAGCTTTCAGAAATTCGTGGGTGCGGCGACTACCCGAAAAGAGTTCCCGCAAAATGAGAATTGCCCACTTGCTGCCCACAATTTCGAGCACAAACTGAATGGGGCAACGAATTTCTTTGCACTGATTTTGGTGTTCCATATTCTTAGGGGAGCCCAGGGTGAGTACAGCCATTAAGTACAACATTAGCGACCATCATGGCGGGAACATGGCAAAAAGCCAAAAGATATCACAGTTCTTTTTATTTTTTGGCTGCTAAATATTGCTAGACGTTAAGCGGCTCGCAAGATCATAAGGTAGCAGTTTTCGCCTGTCTCCTTGGTGCAGCGCGAAGCAATGCACCCATCCACTGCCGTCAACCGGAACGTTGTGTTCTCAGCAATCCCTAAGCGGCTTTATCGGTCAATGGTTGCCAGTGCCAAGCCTGCGGAGCGGCTATCGGGCCTTCAATGTCCAATAACTGCCAGGGGGCAGTCTCAGTGGCTTCCTGCAAAATCAGCGAAAACGGTACCTGTGACTGAATGAGGGGCGATCGCTGCGGGTAGCGCAACTTGTATCGATACGTGCCGGTGACCTCATAGGCCATATCATCCACCACTTTGACCCGACGCACCTGACTCACCTGGACCCGACTGACCGAGAGCTGGGGCACGGTGGTCGCATCCGCCGATAACTGCCGCCAGAGGTCGACTTGTTCCTGTTGAGCCTGCCGTTCGACTGCCGCCGTCACAATGTGATGAGGAATCGCCGCCTGTAGTCGACCACAGCCGGTGAGGCAGAGGAGCAACACCCCCAGCAACAGAGGTTTGATGAGCTTAATCATAGGTCCGCAGACTCCGGGGATCTAACGCATCTCGGAGACCATCCCCTAGCAAATTAAACGACAACACCGTTAACACAATGAGGATGGCCGGCGGCCAAATCAACCAGGGGTGCAGCACCAAAATGGACGCATTACTTGCCAGAGACAACATATTCCCCCAGGAGGGATCAGGCTGTTGAATGCCCAGTCCAATTAAGCTGAGCACCGCCTCGGCCACAATAAAACTGGGGATCGCCAGGGTGGCTGAAATAATGACGTAGGTCGCAGTTTGAGGCAAGATGTGGCGCACGATGATGTAAAACGGTTGGCCGCCCATCGCTTTGGAAGCGGTTACAAAGGTTTGCGATCGCAATGACAACACCTGCCCCCGCACCACCCGTGCCAGTCCCGTCCAGCGGACAAATGAGGTGATGAGGATAATCAGCAAAAAGCGCTGGGTACTGGACAACGTGGCTGGCAGCACTGCCGCCAGCGCCACCAGCAAAAAAATGTCTGGAATGGTCATAATCACCTCAACCAGCCGCATGAGGACGGCATCGAGCCAGCCGCCAAAATAGCCCGCCAGTCCCCCCACCAGCATCCCCAGGGGGAAGGATAGGGCAATCCCAATGAGCCCAATGCTGAGGCTAATGCGCCCCCCGTGGATCAGGCGACTCAGTTGGTCGCGAGCTTGCTCGTCGGTGCCGAGAATGTGCCAGCGACCAGGGCCAACGGTGCCAAATAGATGGCGATCGCCCGAAATTCCAGGGAACAAGGTAACTTCTGCAAACTCCGGGTTGGAGAGGGAAAACCGCGTCGGCAAGGGCACCTCCACCCGCAGCCAGCGATACTCGTCGCCTTTGACCCACAGCCGGATGGGGCTGGGCTGATCAAAGTCCACAAACACCTTGCGTTCCCCCGTTTCCAGTGTGACTGGCCCCTGCGTCGTGGGATATACATGCGGCCCCAGGAACTCTCCCGTGACCTGATTGCGCCAGTAAACTTCTGTCGGCGGTAACAGTGAGGCATTGGGGGCCGAAAGATAGGGATCGTAAGGAGCCGTAAATTCCGCCAAAAAGACAATCAGGTAAAACGCGAGCAGGATGGACGCGCCGACCTGCGCCAGAGAATTCTTACGAAGCTTTTGCCACCAGTTCATGCCAGTCTCATCGGTGAATCAGGTTGGAACGATACTTTTTTCGTTCTCCACCATAAACACATTTGAGTATAGATTGGCAATGATTTGTTTGCCCTCTTGGGTCAAAGACAAATACCGCAAGCCATCCTGAATGTAGGGATGCACAACATTCCAATAGAACTTGGGGTAGTTATGCTTGAGGTCATCAGGGTGGCGATAGTTCAGATACTTGTTCTGCCCAGTCTCCTCAAATTCGTAAAAGAGCGCCCCAATTTTTTTGAGATAGCGGGGATCGCTGAGCTGACCAATCAAGTCTGCTGCTCGCACCAATCCGGGAAAATAGCGGGTGTCTTGATGGTCCTCTTCCTTAGGCACGGGGAAGCGCGTCAGTTCAACGTTGCGCTTAATGATGTCGGAGTCAATGATGCGGTTATTGCCAAAGCGCTCTTCGATGAAGAGCTTGCCGCGATCGACGTGGTAGGGGGTCAGGGAGGCATCCGACGCACCCGGACTCAACTCGACCATTTCTTCACCGTTGCCGGTGGCGTACAGGTGCTCGCGATCGCGATCCATCCGGCACACCCCTTTGACATAACCGATGTCGTGGCAAACGAGCGAAATGATGAAATGCAGCCAATCTTCGGTGCCGACGCCCCCCTCGCGGATCTGTTTGCCCCGCAAGATTTCTTGGCCGACCAGTGTCACCAAAATGGTGTGTTCAACGTTGTGGTAAAGCGCATCACTATTGGCGATATTCTCCAGCGCCATACTGCCCGCCCAGGCAATGATGTCTTCGTAATCGGGGTTTAAACCGCCATAGGTGCGATGATAGCCAGCGCGTAGCTTTTCGACGAAATCAGAGATCAAAATCTCAGTTGCATTAAACATGCCGGTGCCTACCTAAACGTTCCAAAACCATTGACCACTCTTGTTTCAGGAACCCTTGCTTGCAAGATGCTAATGAGTATAGCGACAGTCTCTCCGCTCCCAATCACTTTTCACCGAATTTTGTGCTGAGTCAATCAATATCAGTCAGGCTGCATCGGATTCCTTTCTACCATTTCCCAATCGCAAGAGTGTGAACGACGGGTGATCGTAAAGGTTCACATTTACCATTGCAGCAGGAAAATGCGACGACGTGTGTGATTTTAGTCAAACTGCCGTCGCGATCGCACCGCCCTGTTCTAGGGGGCGTGGGCGATCGCTCCCTAAATATTCTCCTTTCGTCGTAAAGTTGCCAGTCGTAGCATTGCTGAAATGGCGTCCCAATATTTTCTTCGCCCGCCCATCAGCGATCTTTCCGGTTTGCTGATAACAATTTTGGTGAAAGTAACTATAATAGAGTTCCGGTTGATTCACCTATTTCACTAAAAATATCGCCTGTGTTTACCACTGCTCTCCCTAAACCTGCGACTCCCGATACCCCGTTAGACTTGTTTGCGGCCATTGCGGAGCTTAAGCACGAGCTAAACGCCGTGATCTTGGCTCATTACTATCAAGAGCCCGATATTCAAGACATTGCTGACTATATTGGCGATTCTTTAGGATTGTCGCGACAGGCTGCCTCGACGGATGCGGCGGTGATCGTGTTTGCGGGGGTTCACTTTATGGCGGAAACTGCCAAAATTCTGAATCCTGACAAACTGGTTTTGTTGCCCGATCTGAATGCGGGCTGTTCCCTGGCAGACACTTGCCCCCCCGATCAGTTCGCCGCCTTTAAGGCACAGCACCCCGACCATATCGTGGTGTCTTACATCAATTGCTCGGCGGCGATCAAAGCCATGAGCGACATTATCTGCACCAGTGCCAATGCGGTTAGCTTGATTGAGCAAATTCCCGCGAGCCAACCGATCATCTTTGCGCCGGATAAGAATTTGGGTCGCTATGTGATGCAGCAAACCGGGCGCGACTTGGTGCTGTGGCAGGGGAGCTGCATGGTGCACGAAACTTTTTCTGAGAAGAAGCTCGTGCAGCTCAAAATGACCCACCCCGAGGCAGAAATCATTGCCCACCCCGAATGCGAGGAGCCAGTGCTGCACCATGCCGACTTCATCGGTTCGACGACCGCGCTGCTGAATTATGTCAAGGGCAGCGATCGCTCCCAGTTCATCGTCGTTACCGAACCGGGCATCATTCACCAAATGGCCAAGCAGGTGCCGAGTAAACAATTCATTCCTGCGCCATCAACTGGCAATTGTGCCTGCAATGAATGCCCCCACATGCGGCTGAACACCCTGGAAAAGCTCTACCTGGCGATGAAACATCGGCAACCGGAGATCACGATGCCGGAGGCGACTCGTGTAGCCGCACTAAAACCCATTGAAGCCATGCTGCGGATGAGTGCCTAACCCCCTTTAGGCGGTGATCTCCCTACGGCATCAGTGCTGCTGCTGGCAGGCTACTTGGTTGGGGAAATCGGGGCAAGGGTGGCGAGTGGAAAATCAGGCTTCAGGGAGACGCGGCGGCGATCGCGCTCAGTCAATAGAAACCAGCCAAGCAAATTCCAGAGTCCAGGCCCATGCGTCCCTCCGGAGAAAGTAGCTGGGCGTAATTAAACTGAAGATGATTTTGGGGGTAGCGGGGTTCCCTCCGGCCTGGGGCTACCTGATACACACAAGTTGCCTGTGAAGTCTTTCAGGGCTGTTCACCCCCTTTTCTGGTGTGTCCAGAGGGCTTTAAGCCCCCAATTCTGGGGGACTTCGAACCGTGGTTTCCCCCCGGAATTGGGGGAACTAAGGGGGGGCAATGCAGCATTTTGAGGCAGTCCCCGAGATGTGTGTACTTAGTAGCCTGACTGGGGACAAAGCCCCCACCCACCCTTCTACACCCACCCTTCTACAAATAATTCAGCCCCTTAGCTAATTGAGTTGATGCGGGCGCGGAAATGCTTGTGAATCAGGGTTTCTAGCATTAATTGATAGCGCACCCTAGCCCAAGACCTTAACCCGACCGGTTTGAATTGCATCAAACAGACGATTAATTTGCTGCAGTTCCTGTTCGTCTACACTGCCATCGGCGAGAACCAATTGCGATAGATCTTGGTACTGTTGGTGAGTAATTTTTCTGGCTCTAATAAATTGGTCAACCATTTTGACCAACTGGTGCGGATCATCAAGTGCCCCTGACACAGCTCCCTCCAGGGTTAAGATTTATGGGGTTGTCTGCCTCTCAATGCAGTCCCTTATCGCACTACTCAGTCGAATGGCGGAACCCTGTCAACTGTTGAGCGGGCAGTCGCGGTATTTAGTCAATCAGCGTACATTAAAACCAGCAATTCTCATTTTGTTGAGCTTGTCTAGAGAGTTGGGTCGATCCACCGCAATCGTCAGGCAATCAAAATTCCTGGCTCATCGCGCCCGTCCACTCAAGGGGATTCCGAAGGTTAAGCCGTCCGCTTTAGCCGACGATAGCTTTCAGCCCTGATCTTCAAGTCTAGAGCGCAGCCGTTAGCCTAGCTAGATTTCAGCCATTCATTTCTACAATGAGAATTGCTCCATCAAAACATCAATTTACCAACATTAATTTGCCGTTCCCCTGACCACCGGGACAACCCCCGAGGATTAGCCTCAGATGAAGTCTGGAGAATATTGTCAACATTCAGAAGCGCGATCGCTCGAAGCAGAATTTCAAAACGTCAAATGGGTGACAAGATTTTTGGCTGAATGAGTTCGCCACAAAACCATATCACTCTTTAGATAGACAGGCCTTGAGCTGGATTGATTTACCATATAGTCCTTGTTCAAGTTCAAAACTGATAAAACAAAATTGCTTTGAAAAATCTATGAACTGTTAATGGACTTCAAACTGTCAAGTATAAGAGTGGTAGATTTTTCGTCAATTCCTACAGGGATTATCTAAAAAAGCGTGCCCTAAGCATGGATGGCTATGCTGTTTTGCATGGATTTATCTTTTCTGAACTGTGTGAACAATACTATTTGCAAAATCTAAGGGGTCATTGAGGAGCGTTCATTGACATGGTTACTTTCCAGCGTCTGAGTTTTTTGACCAGTGGCACTGCCGCCGCATTGCTGATTTCTCTGCCAGCCCAAGCTAACGAAATTTCAACTCCTCAGCTACGTATGGCTGACACTGTAGATACCACAGCGATTTCGCTGGAGGCTGAGCAGCCTGCCGTCTCTCCTGAGGCGACGGCGGTTGAGATGCGCCATGTATTCGCTGGGGAGTCCAACTGGGTCACCGATACCGCCATCGAGGAATCGACCCTAGAGGAGACGATCGCCGAACCCACCTCTGCCCCGCTCGCCGAGTCGAACCGGGAGGTAGAACCGGTCGCGGCGCAAACCTTAGATGACTACCTCACAGAGTCCGCTCCCCTTGCCGAAGGCTCCCTCAAAACCTCCGCTGATTCGGTGTTGGGTGATGCCGCGATCGCTGACTTCTCCACGACTGATGTCCCCGCGATCGCCCAGGCCGCACCGCCCCCAGCGGCCCGAGGGGTTACGCCATATTACGTGGGGATTGGGGGCAACATTGGCATCATTGACAGTGACGAGAGTGCGATCGGCGACTTCGGATTTAGCATCATCAGCAAATTTTCTTTGGGGCCACGGTTTGCTCTCCGGCCTACGCTGCTATTTTCGGAAGATGATTTCAGTGTCGCGTTGCCGGTCACTTACAACTTCAATCCCGTCGATTTCCGTCGCTTTAGCATCTACCCTTCCGCAGGCGTAGGGATCGATATCAGTGATGGCGTTGGCCTGTTGTTGAACGGCGGGATCGATTTGCCCATTTCGCGTGAGTTCACCCTGAATAGCCAATTGAACTGGCGCGTCACAGACGATGCGGGCCTTGGATTGTTGCTGGGAGTAGGCTACAACTTCCAAACGATATTTGATTGAGCAGCTCAGATTAATCTGCCAATCTCTACCGCAAGTTGATCGCTGGCAGCGTCGCGCCAGCGGTCTTCGCTATGGCAAAAATATCGAGGGCAGGGTTCATGAAGTCCGGCTCTGTTTTGGGCAATCTGGGGAAAGGTGCATTGACTAACCCATCATGACTGCCTCACCTTTGCCTGATTTAGCGATCGCCCAAGCCCGTCTGCAAGCGATTTGGGGCTACTCGGCCTTTCGTCCGCCGCAGGATACGGTCATTCAGGCGTTGCTGCAACATCAAGACGCCTTGATTATTTTGCCGACGGGGGGCGGCAAGTCTCTCTGCTTTCAACTCCCGGCTTTGCTCCAAACGGGGCTGACGCTGGTCATCTCTCCTCTGGTGGCGTTGATGGAAAATCAAGTAGCGGAGTTACGCGATCACCAACTGCCTGCCGCCACCTTGCACAGCGAATTGCCCAAGCGAGAGAAAAATCGCGTCCTCCAAGCGATCGAGCAGCAGCGGCTCCGGCTCCTTTACCTCTCGCCCGAGACCCTCTTGAGTCCGCCCATTTGGGCCAGGCTGAGCCAACCCGCCCTCAAGATTAATGGCTTAATTTTGGATGAAGCTCACTGTTTAGCCCAGTGGGGAGAAACCTTTCGGCCTGCCTATCGGCGCTTGGGCGTGGCCCGACAAACCCTCGAAAGTGCTCGCCGCGATTGCCCCGCAATTCCGATCGCCGCTTTCACCGCAACCGCTGATCCCCAAACGCAAAAAATCCTCCTTACCACTTTGCAGTTGCGGTCTCCCCAGATCGTGCGCCTGAGCCCATATCGGCCTAACCTAGCGCTGACCGTGCAAACTGTATACACCCCCCAGGGCCGCAAACAACAACTCCTCAATTTTGTGCGCCAGCGGCGAGGGCAGACCGGCCTGATCTACGTGCGCACCCGTCGCGATAGTGAGGAGCTAGCGGCCTGGCTGCGGCAACAGGGTTATCAGGCGGGGGGCTATCACGCCGGGCTCGTCGCCAGCGATCGCCGCCAGCAAGAACAAGCCTGGCTGCAAAATCAACTGCAAATGGTGGTGGCCACCAATGCCTTTGGCATGGGGGTGAATAAACCCGATTTGCGGTGGGTATTGCACTATCACGTGCCGACTTTGTTGACGGAATATGTGCAAGAGATCGGTCGCGCCGGACGGGATGGCCGTCCCGCCCAGGCGTTGTCACTCATTAGCGAGCGCACCGGACTGTTAGACCCCACTGACCGCCAACGACGACAATTTTTTGAGCAGCAAACGCAACAACTGCGCCAAAGAGCCCGCCAACTCAGCCGCCAAATTCCCCCCGAAGGCAGCCTGGCAGAGGTGCAGCAACGGTTCAAAGAGGGCGCGATCGCGCTGTCTTATCTCCACAGTCAGGGCCAGTTGGCATGGCTCGATCCCTTTCATTACCGACTGCTCAGTCCTGTGAGCACAGCTCCTCAGCTAGAGACCACAGCGGCTCAGGCCATGACTCAATTTCTGCATAGTGCTGACTGTCGCTGGCAGACCATTGCCCGTCAATTTGGCTTTCGGCAAGTGGCGCAACCAGTGGGCGGTTGTGGGCACTGCGATAACTGTCGCCGTCGTCAACGATAGGGCGAAAGGGCAGTGGGCTGCGGGTCAGCGGGCGATCGCTCAATCAGTAATCTCGCTCAGCAACACCAACCGCCTCTCGCTAGAGGTGATTTTCGACAGGCGATCGCGCCAGGATGACTAAGCTTCTTTAAGCTAGTGAATGATTTGCCCACAACTTGGTCACTGTAAAGACAGAGACCAGCACCCCGCAAGCGTTAGGAGCCCCCATGGTTTTACAATTACTATTAGTGCCCATTACCGGGCCATTTACCGGCGTTACGTGGATTGCCGAAAAGATTCTTGATCAGGTCGAAGATGCCACTGACGAATTGGAAACGCTGCAAAAGCAACTGCTGACGCTACAACTCGCCTTCGACATGGACGACATTCCTGAAGAAGAGTTTGAAGAACAAGAAGAAGAATTACTCTTACGCATTCAAGCGATTCAAGACGAGCGAGCCCAAGCAGCCGCCGAGGAAGCCGAAGCCTAGACCGTTGTTTGTCGCACCGCAGCGTGTAACTAGAGGATTAAGGAGATTTCTGGGAGCAGAAGCTCCGCTTTAGCGGAGCCATGTCTGGCTGGCTATATGCACCCTCCGAGGGGAAATTCTTTTTCAGAAATCCCCTAAGACGATCGCCGAATCTCTGAGCAGAACGAGGCCATTTGCTGACCGTCGGCGCGTTTGACCAGGCTGGTACGCATCCGCAGGTTGGGGTTCATATACCACAGCCGTTCGTCTGACTGAAACTCATCGTTGCGCACGCTGAGCGTCAGCACCTCATTTTCGAGGACATACTGACCGGCGATCGCCGGTTCCTGGTCGGTCTGGCTGAAAAACTGACCGGTGCCCTCGTCATCGGATTTGAGGCCCACCATCACCGTAGTGCGCGGCGGTGTCGCCGCCCCGCCGCCATAGACACTGGCCTGCCCCTCCTGCTGAATCATCAGGGCAAAAATCGCGGCGTCCGCACTGGCCTCAAACTGCTGACAGAGGGTGACCACCCGCGCCTCGCTGGAGTCGATGCGGGTAATCTTGAGGGTAGCTTGCCCGGTTTGGGAAGGTTGCCCCGGCGCGAAGTGAGTGGTGCGCTGCGAAAACCAAGTGCCTTCAACTGTTTCAAAAAAATTAACGATACTCATGCCAATGCTTGCAGGGGCTTCAAATGTCCTTGTGACCTTTATTCTACGTTGAAGCGATCGCCCTCCCTCAGGGAAAATTGGTGAACTCCTGAGAAGCCCTAAGATAGCGGGCTTCACTGAATGTTACGCTAGCCTCTACGCTTAAAAACTTTCGTAAACACAGGTAAAGCTTCAATGACTGGTTTGAATCAGGAACCTTTATTGCTCCGGGCGGCTCGTGGTGAATCAGTGGAACGGCCTCCCGTTTGGATGATGCGTCAGGCAGGCCGGTATATGAAGGTCTACCGCGATTTACGGGAGAAGTATCCGTCGTTTCGGGAGCGCTCCGAAAATCCTGAATTAGCGATCGAAATTTCTTTGCAGCCATGGCGGGCGTTTCGGCCCGACGGCGTCATTCTGTTTTCCGATATCTTGACCCCGCTGACGGGCATGGGCATTCCCTTCGACATTGTGGAAAGCAAAGGCCCCCTCATCGATCCGCCAATTCGCACCCAGGCGCAGGTCGATGCCGTCCATGAACTGGATCCCGATACGGCGACTCCCTACATTCGCCCCATTTTGCAGACGCTGCGATCGGAAGTGGGCAACGCAGCGGCGGTGCTGGGCTTCGTCGGTTCCCCCTGGACGCTGGCGGCCTACGCGGTGGAAGGTCGCACCTCCAAGAGCTACGCCAACATCAAGGGCATGGCCTTCTCGCAACCCGCCATGCTGCATCAGCTCCTCAGCAAACTGGCCGACAACATCGCCACCTACGCCTGTCACCAGATTGAGTGTGGGGCTCAAGTGGTGCAACTGTTTGACTCCTGGGCGGGCCAACTCAGCCCGATGGACTACCGCACCTTTGCGCTGCCCTACCAGCAGCAGGTGGTGCGCCAGGTGAAGGCCAAGTATCCCCATACGCCCCTGATTCTCTACATCAGCGGCAGTGCGGGCGTGCTGGAGTTGATGGGCGAGTCTGGCGTGGATATCATCAGCGTGGACTGGACGGTGGATATGGCAGAAGCCCGGCGTCGCCTTGGCCCCGAGAGGGTGGTGCAGGGCAATGTCGATCCGGCGGCGCTGTTTGGCTCTCAGGACTTTATCCGCGATCGCATTCTCGACACGGTGCAAAAAGCCGGACGCAAAGGCCATATTCTGAATCTGGGTCACGGCATTCTGCCCGGCACCCCGGAGGAAAATGCTGCCTTCTTCTTTGAAACTGGCAAAAACCTGGATCAACACCTGGCAGTGCCTGCATAGTCTGAATCTGGTCATGGGGTGATCCCAGAGGAGCACCCCAGCAGGCGGCTAAAGTCATCGCCAAACCAGTTCAATACAGCCTCACCAAATGCGACTTAGATCGAGAGTAAAGCCCGCAAGCACTGGGTCGCCGTCGAGAAGTTGGGGGGACGAGATAGTTTCTGGCGGCTGGTCAGGCCGGTAGCGGTACACTACTTGTTGCCATCGATCGATCAGCCATCCGAGCTGCGTCCCATTGGCGATGTACTCCTTCATCTTGTCTTGCAGCATCGGTAAGCTATCCGTTTCCGAGCGCAACTCAATCACAAAATCAGGACACAGGGGCGCAAAGCGTTTGCGCTGTTCGGTAGTCAGAGCTTCCCAACGGTCTTTTCGCACCCAGGCGGCATCGGGCGATCGCACCGCGCCATTGGGTAAGGTAAAGCCACCGCTAGATCCAAAGCCAACGCCAGTGCCGTCTCGTTGGGTCCAGGCCCAGAGCTGACCGATGATGTCAAAGTTGCGTTCATCGGTTTCAGAACCCGTGGGAGACATAATCAGCAAGTCATAGTTGGCGGTACGCTCGATGCGGAAGTCGCGATTAGCTTGACAAAACTCAAAAAAGTACTCATCACGGAGCACGGTGGCCTCGGTTGGAAAGTGTAGCAGCATCGGCAGAGAGACCGTACTGGAGGCAGATTGAGACATGAGAAATCCTCGCAGAAGCCTGTTCTGATCATGCCATAGCGACCCCATGGCAGCCTACAAGTCATTTACAGAGACATGGCGCTTGCCCTGAAAATCACTCTGCCCTCAGGCACCGGCCCCTCGGACTCGACCTGGATGGGTCCGGTTGCTCCGGTAGGGTCCGGGTGCCTCACCCTCTAACGCTTTTCATCATTGGGCATATGGCGATCGCGGCAGCCGTCTTCGCCCTGAACTTTGAGGGCCGCGATCGCGAGTGCCTGACGCCCGATGTTTCAAGGACAGGGCGTCAAGCGATATGATTGCGGGACTAAGTGTTTTTCCCTGGCAGTGTGGTGTCTGAACTGAGTCAACCTTCTGAGAGCAATCGCCCAAAGCGGATTTTTATCACCGGGTCGAGTGGCTGCATCGGCCACTATCTGGTGGAAACGTTGCTGAACGATACGCCCCACGAGCTGTTTCTGCTGGTGCGGAACCCGGCCAAGCTGCTGTTTAACTGGCAGGATGAGCCGCGAATCCACGTCATTCAGGACGACATTCGAAACATTGAGGCCCATGCCGAGTTGTTGCAGACGATGGATACGGCAATTTTGGCGGCGACTTCCTGGGGCGGCGCACCGGCGATCTACGACATCAACGTGACCGGCAATCATCGGTTGATGGAACTGTTGGACGGCGATCGCTGCCAGCAGGTGATCTACTTTTCCACCGCCAGCATTCTCGACCGCAATAACCTGCCCCTGCCCGAAGCCGACACCCTTGGCACCGACTACATTCGCAGCAAATATCAGTGCTATATGAAGCTGCCGGAGTTAGCGATTTACCCGAAAGTGACCACCGTATTTCCGACGCTGGTGTTTGGCGGCGACAAAGACAAGCCCTATTCCCACATCTCGGCGGGCATTCCCGAAGTGACCAAGTGGATTGGCCTGATTCGCTTCCTGCGGGCCGATGGCAGCTTCCACTTCGCCCACGGCAAAGACATCGCCCTGGTGGTGACGCATCTGGTCGATCATCCCCCTAGCCCCGACGCGCCCCGGCAGGTGATCATCGGCAATCCGGCCCTGAGCGTCGATCGCACCGTCGAAGAAATTGCCGATTATTTAGGCAAACGCATCTATTTCCGCATTCCCCTGTCCATGTGGCTGGCCGATCGCATCATCGACGGGTTCCACATTCGCATGGCTGACTGGGATCGCTTTTGTCTGAAATATCGCCATTTTGTTTACACGAATCCCGTCCATCCGGAAAAGCTGGGAATGCAGCCCTATTGCCCCACTGTGGCGGATTTGATGCGGGTCAGCGGCGTGCTACCGGGTTGAGTAATACGCTCGTTCTCATTAGAATCAGAAGCATCTGCACAGAGCGCCACTTTCCATGGCTATTATTTCCTCCAAATCGCCCGAGTCCCAGCCACCAGATCAAACCCCTGGTAAGGCTGAGTCGAAGCCCGATGCACCGCCACAATCGGCCCCAGAGTCTCTCGTGCGAGAACCGCAACCCGCCACCCCGTCAGCAGAAGCCACACCTGCTGCCGCGACCCCCGTGGACGACGGTTTGCGGCCCCATAAGCTCTCGGACTACATTGGGCAAAAATCCCTGAAAGAGGTGCTGGATATTGCCATTCGCGCCGCCCAGTCGCGCGAAGAACCCCTCGACCATTTATTGCTCTACGGTCCACCGGGACTCGGCAAAACGACGATGGCGCTGATTTTGGCGCAAGAGATGCAGGTGGATTGCAAAATCACCACTGCCCCCGCCCTGGAGCGCCCCCGTGACATTGCCGGTCTGCTGGTGAATCTGAAACCGGGCGACATCCTGTTCATCGACGAAATTCACCGCTTGCCCCGCGTCACCGAAGAGATCCTGTATCCCGCCATGGAAGACTCGCGGCTAGACATCACCATCGGCAAGGGCCAGAGCGCCCGCACCCGCAGCATTCCCCTGCATCCCTTTACCCTGGTGGGAGCCACCACCCGCGTGGGGGCGCTCACGTCGCCGCTGCGCGATCGCTTTGGCCTGATTCAACGCCTACGCTTTTACGAAGTCGACGAATTGACGCAGATCGTCACGCGGACCGCCCAGGTGCTCAGCACCCCCATTCAGCCGGATGGGGCCGAAGAAATTGCCCGGCGATCGCGGGGCACCCCCCGCATCGCCAACCGCCTGCTCAAGCGAGTACGCGACTATGTGGAAGTGAAAAAGTCAGGCGAAATCAATGAGGCGATCGCTGCCGAAGCCCTGGAACTCTTTAACGTGGACCCCTGCGGCCTGGACTGGACTGATCGCCGCCTGCTCACCGTCATGATTGAAAACTTCAACGGTGGTCCCGTGGGTCTCGACACCATGGCTGCCGCCACGGGCGAAGATGCCCAAACCATTGAAGAAGTCTACGAGCCCTACCTGATGCAACTCGGCTACCTGCAGCGCACGCCCCGAGGCCGGGTCGTAACCCGCGCTGCCTGCCGTCATCTCGGCTACGAAGACAACGTGGTGCCCGATTTTCATGGCGAACAGCAGCTTTCGATCATGTAGTGTCGAGCTTTGTGGGATACGCTACATCTAGCGTTCACGGCTCGGCAAAGCCGCTAATATCTTTACAGAGAAAAGCTAGACATTTGCGCGAAGTTCAGTACAATACAGCGTCATAGCGTCCAGTTAGCGGGTCTGCGGTGGACTCTGGTCGCTGTTTCATTTAAGGACTTTGCTCATGACCTCAGTTGTTACTCGGCCCGACAGCAGTAACTTCGACCGACTGCCTGAAGCGGTGCGATCGCGGTTGGGCGATCGCCTTCAGCGCACTCAGCTGGAAACTTCCGTTGAGCAGTCTGCGCCCCCGTCCGCTGAGCAGCGGTTGCCCAAACGCCCCCAGCCCAAAGCAACCACCAGCGATTCTGATTCTCCCCCTCCGGCGGGCAAACGGAATGTCGTGGTGGCCCTGCAAAACGTCTCTAAGTGCTATCCCAAAGGCAACCAAGCGCTGATTGATGTCAATCTGCAAATGCACAAAGGGGACTTCCTCTTCATCACTGGCCCCTCCGGGGCCGGCAAATCTACCCTGCTGAAGCTGCTATACGGTCAGGAGCGACCGACTGACGGGGAAGTCTTCATCGAAGGCACCCCCATCAGCCGTCTGCGGGGCAATCAACTCGCCAAAGTCCGGCGGCGCATCGGCGTCGTATTTCAAGATTACAAACTCATCCCGCGCCGCACCGTCGCAGAAAATGTCGCGTTTGTGCTCTGGGCGCAGGGCTACTCCCGTAAAGAAATCCACCGCCGCCTGTGGCCGACCCTCAAAATGGTGGGCCTGCAAGACAAGTCCGAATCCTTTCCGAATGAGCTATCGGGGGGCGAGCAGCAGCGGGTCAGCATCGCCCGTGCCGTCGTTGGTACCCCGCCTCTGTTGCTGGCCGACGAACCCACGGGCAACCTTGATCCCGACAATGCGCTACAGGTGATCAAGATTCTCAAAAAACTGAACTCGATTGGCATCACCGTTGTTGTGACGACCCACAATGAACAGTTGGTCAGGGTGTCAAATCATCCCGTCGTGCAGCTCAAAGACTGCCACCTACGGCACCTGCACCAATAGTCACGCACTTTCCGGCGGCAGGCAAAGTTGAGTGCTTGTCAGGGCCAGGCTTTGAGCATTTGAGGGGGCTGGATCAAGGTGCGATTGGCGGTAGTGGCCCTTGGCAAAGTTGGGATCACTGCCGCCCGCCCGCTTTTTTGCAAGACCTGCGGAGTTCGCAACGATGGCCGGTGGGCTCCAGCGATCGCTCGAAGGTTTCCCCTAAATGCGGCGTCAGCGCTGGAGCCTGCTGAGTGCCGCGCCCCTGGTTGGGAGAGGCTGCTGGAGAGGACGGTTTGGCGATGCCACGGGATGAGTCAGTGGGTGAGTGATCTGGCGATCTTGGCGATCGCGGGTGGCAATCGCTAAAGTGCAGATGAGTTGTGTAGCATTTCGTCATGGGATTTTTACTGGATCCATCCATTGCCAAAAAAGTTCAGAAGATGCGATCGCGAGTGCGCTGGGGGGCGGAGGCGATTCAAGTGCAGGGGGTTGATCAAACCCGGTTAGGCATTGCAGATGGGCTGGCGTCAACGTCAGCCTTTACTTTTTTGGTGATTGGCGACAGCGGCTTTGGTCCTCAACCTCAGGGGCATCCACAGCGAGAAGTGGCCGAGTATCTCGCGACCCAAATGGCCGATTCTCGGTTTTTGCTGCACACGGGCGATGTGGTGTATCAGATGGGCTCGCCCGATCAGTATCCGGCCAACTTTATCAACCCCTATCGGGAATGGTTAGTTGGTGGAGCGCAGTGCGATCGCCTCAGCTATCGGCAGCTCACCTTTCACCAGCCGTTTCTTCCGGTGCCGGGCAACCACGACTACTACAACCTGCCGTTTCCCTATGGGCATCTAGTGGCAGTCCTGCAACCGCTCCAGCGCTACTTTCGCATCCCCGTGACCAAAAACATCAGCCTGCGGGGGTCGGCCACGGGCGACACCTATGCCCGCGCCTTTATGGACTATCTCAAAGACCTGTCCCATAGCGACTTGAGCAATCATCTCGCGCAGCACTACACCACCGCCACCGCCACCGGACGGGCGCTCACTTACAAACCGGGTAAATTTACCCGCCTGCCTAATCGGTACTATCAGTTCCGCTATGGCCACATCGACTTTTTTGCCCTCGATTCCAGCACTTTTAGTAAACCGATTGAAGTGAACGGTGCCGCAGTCTTGGCCGCTGAGCAATCGGGGCAACATCTGCCCGAAACCCTGGATTGGGCGCAGCTATTTTGGTTGCGTGATCGCCTGGTGGCCTCCCACCACGATCCCGACGTGCAGGGTCGCATCGTGTATCTGCACCATCCGCCCTATGTCACCGAAGCCACCAAAGTTCGCGAGACGGCCTGTCTGTCGGTGCGGCGGCACTTGCGATGGGTGCTGGATGCCGTAGCCGGTCAGTTGGCGAACGCCGAATCAGCGCCATTAATTGACCTGGTGCTGAGCGGTCACGCCCACTGCTTTGAGTATCTGCGCACGGTGGAAACGGGGCACAGCGATCGCCATACCAACTGGCTGATTTGTGGCGGCAGCGGGGCCAGACTGAGATCGCAGCATAGCGACACCACCCTCTGTGAAGCGCTTGGTGTGGAGCAGCGAGTCATCGCAAAATCTCAACTCTTTATCGGTCGTCAGGGGGCGGGCGCTGACACCCGCTGGCCCTACTCCTTTGTCCGCATTGATGTGCAGCCCCGCGAGTCCGGCGATCGCCCGGAGTTCATCATCCGTCCCTTCATTACCGAACTGCACCAAGGCACCTGGACGCGATCGGAGTTCACTCCGCTCAAGCTCTAGCCGACTCAGTGGCAAACATGAGCAACGTAATCTGACCAAGTAATGGAAAATACGGCCCATGATTCCGGTCTCCTACAGCTCTCAGGAATCTCTGGAAAAGAATTTCCCACTTGTAGGGTGTCATATAGCCTTATGGGCATGGCTTCGCTAAAGCGCAGCGTAATGCACCACAGCCCGGTATTTTGGTTCCTGGAGCTTTCCTAAGGAATGAGGATCACATAACATCCAAATTGTTAGGGCAGGCAAGATGCCTGCCTTGAGACAGCCGAGACGGCTATCCCAACTTATTCAATTCTCATTCCTAAGATCGCCACTCAAAAGATATGATGCCTATAATTTCCCTGCCATCAATCCAGTTACAAGGCATCCATGGAGGAGCGACTACAAAAAGTTTTGTCGAAGTGGGGGATCGCCTCCCGTCGCCATGCCGAAAGCTTAATTGAGGCAGGACGCGTTAAGGTGAATGGGGAAGTGGCTACCCTGGGACAAAAAGTCGACCCCGATCGCGACACCATTCAACTGAATGGTCGGGAACTTGCGCAACGCGATCGCCCTCAATCCTACTATGGGCTCCTTAACAAACCCTTGAGAACGCTCTCTACCTGCCAAGATCCTCAGGGTCGCCACACAGTACTCGACCTCCTTCCCCGCGAGCTACAGCAAGACAGCGGCATTCACCCGGTAGGTCGCCTAGACTACAACTCAACCGGCGCACTCCTTCTCACCAATGACGGCGAGCTAACCTATCACCTCACCCATCCCCGACACCACATTCCTAAAACCTATCGCGTCACTGTCAAAGGACAACCGAGTCCTGATATCATCAGTCGGTGGCAACGAGGGGTACGCCTCTCGGGGCGTCTAACTGCCCCCGCCAAGGTGACAGTGCTTTCTAGCGAGTCTCCGGGGCAAACCGAGCTAGAGATCAGGCTTTGGGAGGGGCGTAATCGACAAATTCGGCGCACGGCTGAGCTGCTAGGGCATCCGGTCAAACGGCTGCATCGCCTAGCGATCGGTCCCATTCATTTGGGCAACCTCAGAAATGGACAAGTGCGGCCTCTTACCCCGGAGGAACTCAAGCAATTACGGCAATCCGTCCTAAACACTGCGGATGTAAGAGATGTCACAGAGTAGTAAAGTTAACGGAGGCTCTTCGTAGTGCACCGTTCATCTACACAGTACCGATCATTTATTAGTTTGCATCTCCGAAAGGTTTGATGAAGAGACAGTCCCCTAACATTAACCAACTCCATCGAGAGCAATTGGTACATATTGGTCAAATTTTGCGAGAAGCCCGTGAGGCGGCGGGTTTGTCTCAAGCGACCATGACCGACAAGACCCTGATTCGCCTCAGTTTGCTAGACGCCATTGAGACGGCTGATATTAGCCAACTGCCAGAACCGGTTTACACTCGGGGACTGATTCGCCGCTATGGCGACAGCTTAGGACTCGACGGTGAAACCCTGGCGATTCAATATTTCACCCCAGCCACTCAAACGCCCTCTCGCTCCTTTTGGCGGCTGCCGGTGACCCCTCAGCTCCGTCCGGTGCATTTGTATCTCACCTATGTTGTGTTGATTGGAGTCGCGATTAGCGCCCTGTCTTACACCCTGCAGCGTATGAGCTATCAAAATAGCACTTTGCCTGTCTTAGAAGGGGAAGTTGCCGAAGAGGCCACCATGCCACCCGATGGCCCCAACGCCGAGGAAGAAGCCGCAGTGGACGCCTCTCCCCCGGCCAACACCTTGCCACCAGAAGCGGCTGATTCTCCTGTGCGAGTTGCCGTACAACTTCAGGGACAGTCGTGGTTGCGCGTGATCGCCGATGGGCAAGTAACCTTCGAAGGCATCATGAAAGAGGGCGACTCGGAAGTTTGGACAGCCGAAGAAGAACTCCGCATTCGGGCGGGCAATGCCGGCGGCGTTAAAGTTTCTTTCAATGAAGGCAATGCTCAGCTCCTGGGGCAACCTGGCATGGTCGCAGAGGCCGTCTATCCGCCCCCCAATACGGCCCAGTTGACCACGCCTTGATCCCCCCCCATGATTCTTTCGTAGGGGGCGCACGGGGCTTTGGGCCATTGCTTACGCCGACGGGGATATGGGGTTCTCCGGCCTTAACCAAACATCAACAGTTGCGGCTTAAAGATCATAATCAGGCCAAAGAACAGCATGAAAACGCCCCCGCCCAGTTTCAGCATGCGGCCCTGACTTTCGGTGAGCCGAGCTGACTGAAAGGAATAAATGAACCCGGCCAGAATCAGGAACAAAGGTAGGACATAGATGGCGGCATAGAGCACTGTCCAGCTGGGGTAGCAAAGCATCGCGGGGGAGCTACTGGCGGCGCAGTAGTTCACCAGGGTGGTCATGTAGACCACGGGCAAAATCGCGGTGCAGCCCAACTCGACAATATTCACAAATACCGCCAGCAGGACCGTGCCTCCCAGCGCTCCGAAGAACTGCCAGCGGCTTTTGTCAGCGCTGCGAAGGTGGCGCACGATTTTGCTGGCTTTTTTGCTGATAGTGCGCTGCTGGTCTGCGGAGAGGGAGAGCGAGACGCCTTCCTTAAACCAAAAGTAGTCTTTGATGTTGATCAGCCCCGCGATCGCAATCCCCATGCCTAAAATCGACAAAATCACGTTGCCATACTGCTCGATCAGCACTGAGCCCAGCCCGATCATCAGCATGATGAACAGGAAATACATCACCGCTGACGTGATGACAAAGGTGCCCCCGATGATCGCCATGTCGCGGCGGCGCTGGGTGTAAGTCAACAGCGATAACAAAATCACCAGCACCGTAAACGCACAGGGGTTAAAGCCGTCGGCCAGCGCAATGATGCCGACAAATAGAGGAAACGGTAGTCCCTGGGCAAAGCCGCGAATCGCCGACTCGGGCGTCAGGCTAATGAGGAGAAACAGACTGACGAGGAGGACGGCGGCCAGTCCCCCGATCCAGTAGCGACGAGATTGCGGCTGCTGGAGGCGATCGCGCAGCGGCACCCCACTCGCCAGGTACAGCACCGGCAGGGCCACAATCCACCAGAGATTGAAAGCCGTATTGGGAGCCTCAGCCTGGGTCAGATGGATCTCGTGCCCCACCGCTTCGGCAATGGCGGCGACAATCTGGTTGCGATAGCCGATATACCCAGAGTAGGCAGCGATGTACTCGCGGGGGCCGCTAGTCGGGTCATAGCCAATGAAGCTGATGTCGTCAATCGCGGTACGCGGCACCGCCCCGGTTTGAATTTGGTGAGTCTGCAAATATTCACGAAACTGGGCGGGCTCCTCACTGACCTCAATGATATGGACATCCACATCCTCGTTGTAGGCGTCGATGTCTTTCATGAGGGGCATTTGCTCCCGACAATGGGGACACGATTCGCTATGGAAAAAATAGACATCCACAGCGCCATCGGTGCCCTGTGCCCAGGAAGCCGCCGGGGCGATCGCCAGCGAAAACGCCGCCGCTAACAGAATCAATAACCGTTGCCAAGGTCTGAGATTTTTCATGCCTACAGGCTACTTTCGCGGTAGGAAAATGCGGGCAATCGTTAGGGAATCTTTTAACTTTGGCAATCGAATTCAGCATCCCAAAGTCGGAACTGCCCTCGGGAAGGTCTAGAATTCAGAGCTTAGGAATCAGGATTTTATAAAATCCAAGTTTTGTCGGACAGGCATCTTGCCTGCTCTTGGACAGCCGAGACGGCTGTCCACACTTAATTAAATTCCCATTCCTTAGAGTCCGAAAGGCAACCCCAGCACTCTGCTACCCTCACACCCATCCACCCTCACACCCTGCTACCATGCACTCCCACCCTCAGACTCCTGCACCGGCAACTCCAGCGGCCCCGACACCTCCTCCCGCAGATGGGCGATCGCATCGGTAATAAACTCCCGCACGAATTGCTCACGGCGGTTGAGCTGAAACTGTTTTTGCACCACTTCGCCGATGCCGCCGTCGCCCCAGTCCTGATTTTGGGTGAAATAGTCCATAAAGCTTTTGCCTGCGATGCGGGTCAGGTAAGCAGCGGTGATGCCTTGGACGCCGCGACTGGCGATCGCCGTGGGGATTGTCGTTTGCATACCCAGGGCGAGTAAGCTGAGTACCCCTTTGGCAATGCCGAGCCCCGTGAGAGTACGGGCAACGGCGTAGGCCAGTTCTTTGCCTTCTTCAATGGAGAGGCTGAACTGGTAGACCTTACCCAGTTCGACGACCATTTGGGCATTGATGGCGGCGGTGGCGAGCAGATCGAGGCCGGGGAGGGGGGTAGCGGCCACGACGGCAGCGTTGATCCACTGGTAGCGCTCGATGACGGCGTTGGCAGCTTGGTGGCGTTGGGTTTGGATGAGTTGACGGGCGGCTTCCCCTAAACGCTGCGATCGCAACAGGAGGGAATCCGCCAGCAAGTCGGCTCCTTCCGCTCGCAAGACCTCCGTCAGCCGCTTTTCCAGGGGCCACAGGTCAGGCTCCATCTGGGCAATTTCGCCGGTATCGAGCCGCACCGGTTGGGGATTGGCAGCCACATCCACCACATCTGCCGAATCCAGGTCGCCCGCAAACCGCGATCGCACTTTCGTCAAAATGGCCTGAAACTCGTCCTCGGGGTACAGGTCGGCTTTGTTCAGCACGACGATGAGCCGTTTGCCGATGTCAAGGAGCGATCGCGCCAGAGCGTATTCTGACTGGCGCAGGTCGTCGTCGATGACGAACAGGAGTAAGTCGGCCTCAGTGGCGAGTTGCCGCACCTGGGCTTCTCGGTTAGGGCCGAGGTCGCTGGCCTCCAGCAGGCCGGGGGTATCGGTCAGCCACACCACCTGTGCCACCCCCTCCAGGCGCAGGGGATAGGTCGCCGCAGTCGTAGTCGTGCCCAGGGGCGCATCCACAGCACCCACGAGATCCCCCAACAAGCCATTCACCATGGAGGTTTTGCCCACGGACCCAACGCCGAACAGCACGATACGGATATCTCGCTGTTGCCAATCAGCACTGAGGGATGCCAGTTTTTCTTGTAAAGCCGTGCGCGCCACCTCGTCTTGAATCTGGGCCACCTGCTGCTCAACGCCAGAAATGGCGACCTGAGCAGCATCGCGCTTGGCTTTGGGCAGGGTCGGGCGGGGCTGACGACGGGGTCGCAAAAAAGGCCGCAAATAGTAAATCCCAGCGCCGACAGTGGCGATCGCCAGCAGGGCGACGACGATCAAAAAGATTTGGGCCAGTAGCGGCGAAAAGAGCGCGATCGCGGCTTGCGATCGCAGCACAAAATCCACCAGCCACAGCAGCATCCCCAGCACGAAAACCGCTGCAACGCCCATGATCAGAAGGCGCATCCGCTTCATGTCACTCCCTCCGCTTGCCCTGCCTTCAGTCTAGGGGAAGACCCCCAATGCACGGAGCAGTTCTAAGGGCTGTCATGATTTAGCCGCCCGCTTCTTTTTCTAGAACGCAGCATTGAGCTGTCGGCGGAGTCGTTGCGCCACTATGGATCGTTGTATCGGCATTGGGCGATGGCGCGACGCCGGTCCTGAAGGGCGATCGCTTTCTCCGGCGGTAAAGATTCTTCAGCAACCGTTACGTTAGTTGCCGATCTGATTGAGCAGGGTGACATTCCCTGACCGGAGAGTGTAACGGTGCTCTATGCCGATACGCGCCAGGAGTTGCCGCCGTTGCATAATGCGGCGATCGCGCTGATGGAAAATTTGCGGGAGCGAGGGTTTGATACGCGGATGGTGCTGCCCAAATTGGAGCATCGCTACTTCGTCTACATGCTGGGGCGAGGGGTGCCGCCGCCGTCGAATGTCTTTCGGTGGTGTACGCCGAAGCTGAAGGTGATGAGCATGGAGCGGGAACTGGAAGCCCTGCGAGAGGATCGGGGCGATAAGTTCCTGATGCTGACGGGGGTGCGGATTGGCGAGAGTGCCGCCGCGACCAGCGCATTGCCATGAGCTGCACGAAGGACGGTGGCGAATATGGGCAGGGGTGGTTTCAGCATTGGGAGGTGAAGAAGTCCCAGTACCGATTGCGGCAACATGGAGAAGTGCGAAAGGACGGCACGCTGGCAAAAAAGCAGGGGCGGTTGGGGCCGCTGACGCTGGAAACGCGGGAATGGATGCTGGGCAAAATTCTGCGTGTTCAGGATGAGGTAAATGCGGCGGCAGAGAACTGCGGTCAGCCCACCGTGAAGTTGATTAATGACGAAGAACTGGCACGAATTCAGGAGCTGATCGCAGCGAAGACTTGGCCGGAGAAGTGGGATGGGACAGAACATCGGGGCGATGAGTGGCTACCCGATATTTTGCCAGATGGCAGCGTGCAACCTCTACCGTTTGGGAATTCTCTGAAGTAGTTGACGGCGTTGATTAGCAAAGGTTTTCCTGACGCTCACATAGCCCCGTCGAATAAATTACTGTCTAAAATTTCCAAGAGGGACTGGGTTGTGAAATTTCGTTTGATCCAAGAAGGTATGGTTCAAGTGATGAATAACGACGGCAGCTTTACGGGAGTAGTTATCAGCAAGAATCCTCAAGGTGGTTATTTGATTGAGGGGAGAGGACGACGCATGAAGGCTAGCGATCGCGGTCGCCTCCCCACTGCCGAAGAAATCACCACCCACGTAGAGACGCGAAATTTCGCGTCTCTACAAAACACATTTGGCAGCATCAAGCGAGCGTTCAAGGTCATCCTGCAAGCACCGATGCCGGAGAGTGGGATGCTATCTCCGACAAATGCCGCAATGACTTGCTGGTGTATCTCGCTCTTAGCCACTTCGGCAAACGTCCCAAATTCAAAGACCTCTCCCCTACTAAGCTAATCGACCTTTAATTTGCCTGGTTGAGTCTTGCCGACAGCAGAGTTCAACCACCAAAATACGCAAAGTAGGTGAGCTTTAGCTTATCCGCACCGACATCAAAGCCCTCTTTGGCAGCTACCAGCAAGCCTGCACCGCCGCTGACCTGATGCTCATGAGCTTAGCGCGCACCGAGCTAATCGAAGAAAGGTGTCGTCAGAGTGCGATCGGGCAGCAGGACAATCCGCCCCTGCTACACCAGAAGGATCAGCTCATCACCGAGAACTATCCCAGCTATACCAAGTTTTCCAAGCTCAGCCAGCAAGAGCGCAAATGGGGCTTGCTAGAAGACCCGAAAGCCATCTTTGACCGACAAGCTTGGGAGCGGTGCTTAGCCGATCGCGGGACTGAATTACGGAGACACCGGATCGTCTGGCGTAAGGATGCCACCGAGTATCAAAAGCAGACAGTTGCCATCCATTCTCACCCGGAGCACTAAACTAGAGGCAAGTGTTGAAGCGCGATCGCGAGCAGCCAGCTATGACCCCATCGACCTCACAGATTCAAACTGACACTTGGGTAAAAGCCACCTGGGAAGAGTTTGCTACGGCCATGGATGATCCCCAGTATGAGGAAGGGCGCGGCTATTTTGACCAAGGCTATATGAGGATTGAGATAGCACCCTTGGGTCGAGGACATGCCCGACAGAACTCCGTGGTGTCCAAGGTGATCAGCATCTTTGGTATGGTTCGCGACCTGCGGCTAGTGGAGTTCACCAATTGCAGCTTTTACAAGGCCGGAGAACGGGGCTGTCAGCCAGACACAGCTTTTTATATTGGCCCTGACTTTCAACTGCCACCTCAGGATAATGAACCCGTTGATGTGAATGTCTTTGGGCCACCGACCCTCGCCATTGAAATCAGCGGCAGCACCTTTAAGGATGATTTAGGTGCCAAGCGGCTACTGTATGAGCGCTTAGGCGTCGCGGAATATTGGGTGGTGAATGTGGCGGAGCAAGATGCGATCGCCTTTGCAATGGCCGATCAGCACAGCGGTGAAATACAAACCTCAGAAGTGTTGCCGGAGTTGGAGATGGCGCTGGTGGAAGAGGCGTTGCGCCGCTCCCAAACCGAAGACGACAGCACCCTCATGCGCTGGCTGATGGAGAGGTTGCGATAACCTCACGAGTTAGAGAATTAGCGTTGAGTTAAAGTTAAGCATCCGTATTCCATCCAGTCTTATGACCCAGCCGTCTAACCCTCAACAACCTTATAAAGGTCTTGGACTAGAGAATGTTCGCAAGCTGTTAGATACCAAACTCGTTAATACAGGCGTGCCGGGAACTATGCTCGGTGTGGGGATGACGCGGGCCTTCATCTCGATTGGCAGCAATGTCTGGCTTGGATAGGTTCAGCCGCGGGTGTTTGGTTCCTAATCAAAATTGGCAGTCGTCTTGCCCTCAGGATCGATAAAGCGTTTGATCAGGCGGAGAAAGCTGCCGACAAAACACTTGAACTCTTTCAAGTCAATCGTGACAAATTCCACGATCGCTATAGCAATCCTATTTGATTCATGAAAAGGATCCATATTGATGCATTTTGGGAAAATCAAACACCTCTAGCCTAAAGAACTGCTCGAAAAGGGCCTTCAGCGCCGTAAAGCAGGGTCGCAACCCAGACATCCGTCTCAACCATGTTTTAGCTTGTAACCAAGCATCTTCAATGGGATTTTGACTCGAGTCATTGGGGGCAAAACGCACACAATGGAGGTTCCAATCTTCAGGATTCAAGCCATCATTCACTTGCGACAGAAAGGCTTGCAGTTCCTTGGAGCGGTGGTAACTGGCCCCATCCCACAGAATCAATAACCGCTGCTCCGGCCATTGCCTTTGGAGAAACTTCAGATACTCTATCGTCCCGGTGGTATTGCCTTTCGCAGGCGTCTGCACGAGCAGGCGTTTGCTCAGTAATCTAATGCTCCATAATCGGTTTGGCGTTCCCGTTCGTTGACGATGGGGACCTCCACCCGTTCCCCGGTTCGACCCCAGACGTAGCCTTGAAGGTCCCCACTCATGAGATGACATTCATCGACAAAGAGAATGCTTAACTGGCCCGCTTCGATCGCGTCTCGGTAGCGTGCCAATAGCTGTTGGATCTCGGCTTTTTTGCGGCCACCGCCTTCCCGTCTGCCTTTGGGTTGACTTTGCTCGTCTTTTTCCAACTCAGGTCTGCCGCTTCAAACAAGTCGTAGTAGCTTTGCTTCGACTCGTACACCACGTCGTAAGTTGCGGCCAGATGGGACTCCAATTCGCTCAACTCCCAGATGGTCTTGGTCTGCAACCACTGCAGCACCGCATCTCGCTCGGACGGCGTCAAATAACTCTGACGTCCTTTGTGCTGAGGCCGGAAGCCCGCTAAACCGTTTCGTTCATAGGCTTGTTTCCATTTGCTCAAGGCCCCTAGGGACACCTCCCAGATCCCGGTAATGGCCTGGTAACCATAGTCTTGATAGATCAACTTGACCGCCAACGCTTTTTTGACTGGGCGAGCATCACGTTCGCTGCCGATAAACGTCTTGAGTTCCTCAATCGCTTTAGTCTTGGCCGGTGCAGCCTGGGAGGTCAGCATAAATTCAAAGCCTCGGTATCAGCCTTTAGGAGTCTCCCGTAATTATACTGGTACATTTTCACGAGTCATTCCGGATTGCTATATGACCTGAAACAGAGAGGGAATTGAAGTGAAAGAACATTCGCTATTTGAGTGGATATCCGTTTTAGGGCCAATTTTACTATCTTGGCCTTTGGTGATCGCTGCCATCATCGCGCCATTTTATCGGCCTCTCTTTAAACTACTCGAAAAAGCGTCTAATCAGGAAGTTCAAAAAGCCAAGATAGGTCCCTTTGAAATCGAAGAAACCGAACAGCCCTATCTAGAATCGCTTGAACTCTTACTCACCAGTTTTATTTCTACAGAAGAAATGGATTACCTGCAAAGACTTAACGAAAAAGGACACGATTTCCCCTACAATCACAGCCAAAACCTGCTATCAACACTAAAGCGACTACATACTATCGAGTTCATCAGAAGCAGAGATAACCTTGATCAACTTCCAGAGCAAGGAAATTTGAGAGACCATATAGAACTCACAGAAAAAGGTGGAAAATATTTGAATTTACGCGGCCAACTTACGAACAGTGTATCTGAGGATTAGCTGACTCTGTCCCCCAATAAATTCCCCGCTACTCGATATCAGTAGACGAGGTACGACCAGGTGAATCTGTTAAATTAAAATCTTCGCTTCATACTCAGGCAAATCGGTCACCCAAACCCCATTCTCGATGTCCACATCATAATTATTAAGCCATTCATGCCAGGCACCATCATGGGGAAACCCATCGACTCGATAATCCGCTAGGTAATGGTCAGAAAAATTAGCGACGATCACCACTCGCGAACCTTCATCATTCCAGCGAATATAAGCTAAAACTTTGTCGTCAGGATTCTCGTGAAAAAACTCCACATTAGCAGTGCGTAAGGCATGACTTTCTTTTCGCAGACCAATCAGCCCTTGGTAGTCTGACAATAGGTCTTGATTCTGAGGATTCTTTAAAAGGGACCAGTCAATTTTTGCAGAATCTAGGGTTTTCTTCTTATATGCGCCAAATTCTTCGCCCATCCAGATCAGGGGAATACCAACAGCGGTCATAAGGATGGCTGCGCCCAGACTCGCTCGCTTAAAAGCTGCCTCATCAAATACTTCATGATTCGCGAGTTGTACCATCAAATGGTCATGGTCATGGTTGCTGAGATAGTTAATCGCATTGAGCGAATCCAGATAGCCCGATCGCTTCGCATCCACGAGTTCTTTGATCGTTTCCCAATCCACTTCATCGCCCCACAGTAAGGGGATAAATTGATGTTGAAATCCATCTCGCCAGCACGCATCTAGCGGCCCCTCAACATTAGTGGCATCGGGCGATTCAGGAATCAGTTCGCCAATATTGTAAAACGGCTTCGGTTGAGCTTGTTGAGCTGCTTCATCCGTTAACTGATTGAGAAATTCAAAGTGTCCTAGTTGACTGACGGCATCAAAGCGAAAGCCGTCAATATGATACTCTGAGACCCAAAAACGAACGATATCTTTCACAAATTCTTGGGCGGGAACTAAGTCCAAATTTTCATCGTAGTGATCATAGTCAAACTCGGGTCCCCAGTTATATTCGGGATCTTTAGGCTCACGCCGATACCAGTAATCGTAATCAATCTGGGTTAAAGGTGCTTCAGAATCGGAATGATTTAAAATCAGGTCTAAAATCACTCGCAGGCCTCGGCCATGGCACTCATCTACTAACCGTTTGAGATCTGTGGTAGAGCCATATTTTGACTCAACTGCGAAGTAGTGGCGAGTGTTGTAGCCCCAACCTTCTTTCCCCGGAAATTCTTGGATGGGCATCAATTCGATCGCGTTAATCCCAAGCTCGCATAGATAGTCTAGTTTTTCGATTACATGCTCAAATTTGCCACGAGGATAGGAATCGTCTTCTCCTCCTGAAAAATCACTAACGAGAATTTCGTAAATGACCAATTCCTCATTCTGGGGCAGATTTTGATCATCATGTTGCCAGACATAGTCATCAATAATCCGATCGCCGTCCTTCACCTTCAGGATCGCAACTTGCTGATCTTCGTCCACATCAGTAGCTCTTGGATCAGTGACCTCAACCCATGCATCAGGCTGTAGAAAAAAGCTTTTAGAACGAACCCAAAATTTGTAGTCGTAGGAACCATCTTCCAACTCTACTTGGGTTCGAAAATAGCCATCTTCCCCTCGCTCCATGGAAATATTTTTGCCATCTGTAAATGACCCAATTAACTCGACCGCCTGGTTATAAGGAGCAAACAAATAAAACTCGATTAAACTAGCCATTTTTGATATTTATAATTGAAAGCCCGAAATCAAGAAGAATTTATCAACTTCGGTATCTGTTTTCATGAAAGTGCATATGTTTATAGGGTAGGCAGTCATACAAGTTCTTCATCTATCCCTGGAAGGAATGATCTTGGCGACTATGGTTTACCGGCGATCGCCCTAAAACCCCACCCCCCCCGCCTTCATTCCTGAGATCAGTTTATGAAATGCCAGCCTGGCTGTTTTTTCGCCGCATGGGCGTTACAAAATGGGACGTCCTTGCTCGGTAAATTCCACTGATTTGACCCCAAGGACGGGATTTTGCAGCAATGTCTCTCGCAAGCTACCTAGTAGCAGGCGGCGCTCGCAAATCGACAGGGAAATGAAGTGCCGTTGAGCGTCGGCCTGGCGACGAAAATCAATCGTCACCGTATGGCCATCAGGCCCCGGCAGCAGGCGATAGCCCGCCAGTTCAAAATTCAGCAATTGGGGAGTCTGCTGCGCCATCAAGCGGTGCACGACTTGGGCAAGGGCTTTGTCTGGCGCTACGGCATCCGGTTCACCGACGTAAGTTTCGCAGTCGGGGGTGGGCGTGTAGAGGGTGACGGTGAGCCGATCCGGCAGGGCGGCAGGCGCAACGCCCCAAAGGGAGTCCACCGCCGCTAGGGCTTCTGGTAAATCGGTGAAATAGGGCGTCACAGCGATCGCGGTGGGGGTTGTCGCGTCTTCAGTTAAGGAAGGGGGCGGCGCGATCGCCCCGACGGTCAAAATTCCCAGGCCTAATCCGAAGGCCAGCAAAAATCGCTGAGGCAGTTTAGCAAAGCGGTGTAAGCTTACTTTGGTCATGATTCAATGCCCTCCTGACTGACGCGCAAATTCGGACGCTACTGTGGCTGAGCCCCGCTGGACCCATCGACACATCCTCTCGCTGTCGCGGTTTACCCCGACGGACTACGCCACGGTGATCAATACTGCCGTAGGCTTCCGCGAAGTGCTGTCGCGACGGAACAAAAAGGTACCAACCTTGCAAGGCAAAGTCGTGACCAATTTATTTTTTGAGCCTTCGACTCGGACCCGCAGCAGTTTTGAACTGGCCGCTAAGCGCTTGTCGGCGGATGTGCTCAACTTTGCCCCCGGCAGTTCTTCCCTCACCAAGGGTGAGACCATTTTGGATACTGCCAAAACTTATCTGGCGATGGGGGCCGACATTATGATCATTCGCCATGCGGCGACCGGGGTGCCCCACGCGATCGCCGCCGAGTTGGATCGGCTGAAAACGGGGGTTGGGGTGTTGAATGCGGGAGATGGTCAGCACGAGCATCCGTCGCAAGCGCTCCTAGATTTATTGACCCTGTGCACCGTGCTCAATCCGGAAAAACCGAGGATCGATTCTCTGCGGGGCAAAAAGATCGCGATCGTGGGCGATATCATCCACTCACGGGTGGCGCGATCGAATCTATGGAGTTTGACCGCTTGCGGCGCAGAAGTGCATCTAGCCGGTCCCCCCACGCTGTTGCCACCCAGATTTATTGAGGGGTTTGGGCGATCGCCCGTCGATCCTCCTGACCTGGCCCGCCAACTGGTACAACATACCGATCTGGATGCGGCGTTGGACGGGGCGGATTTTGTCATGACCCTGCGTCTCCAGCGGGAACGGATGACTCAACACCTGCTTCCTAGCCTGCGGGAATATCACCAACGGTTTGGCATGACCCACAAACGCATCCAGAACTGCCAACCAACCGTCAAAATTTTGCATCCGGCCCCGGTGAATCGGGGCGTGGAAATTAGTTCTGAGTTGATGGATGATCCTGACCGTAGCCTGATCAGTCAGCAGGTGACTAGCGGTGTCGCCACGCGGATGGCACTCCTTTATTTGATCGGCACAGGTGGCCATGCTGCTGCTGATATTGCAGGGTAGTCGTGCCCCTTGGGGATTTTGGGTTGGGCGATTTTGGAGACTGGATCGGCCCAGGGTTTGTATGCTGAATTGACGGATGTTTTGAATTTGTTGAGGGCGATTTGTGACTTTAAACTCAACCCTGCCGTTTGCTCCTAATTCTAAAATGGATGACCGGGACAAATTTGCCATTACGTTCGCGCCGCTGTCGCTGGAGGAGGTGTATCGACTGGCGGACGATTCGCGTAATGGGGCGATCGTGGTGATGAGTGGCATGGTACGCGACAACACCGAGGGGCGGGCCGTCGCTCACTTGGAATATCAAGCCTACGAACCTATGGCGCTGGAGGTCTTTAAGCAAATTGCCGCGCAGATTCGCCAGCAGTGGGCAGATGTGACGCGGGTGGTGATTCATCACCGCACGGGTAAGCTAACGGTCGGCGAAATTAGCGTGCTGATAGCGGTGGGCTGTCCCCATCGCGGCGAAGCGTTTGCGGCGTGTCAGTACGCGATCGATACGCTTAAGCACAACGCCCCCATCTGGAAAAAGGAGTGGTATTGCGAGCAAGATGGGACCCTCAGCAGTAGCTGGGTCAGTATCGGTGCTTGTGAGCAAGAGGAATGAAAAGTGTCGATAGTTGCTTATTGTCGCGTCAGTAGCCGAGAACAAAGCGAGAATACCTCTGCCTTGGATCAGCAGATAGCTCGTGTCAAAAATGCTGGTGCGGAGGAAGTGTTGCTTGATGTGCAAATACTCAGGCATATTTTTGGCTGAAAGCCGAGTCTCATGGCTGTCTCATGAACAACGAGTAAAGACTGAATATTTGATCCGGATTAATACTATTGCTTAAGAAGATGTAGGTCATAGTCTTAAGTAAAAAACTGTGATTGAATTCCAATGCCGTCAGTGTGGAAAAGAACTCAAGGTCGATCGGTCAAAAATCGGATTACGTGGGAAGTGTCCTAATTGCTCTTCAATATTGGTTGTTCCGAACGTGTCAAGTTCTGGCAACCAACTTATCTTTGTGGAAAATGATGATTTCTTTGCGGATAAAAGGTTAAATACTTTCTACAAGCAGTTTTTTGCAAAATTTGAAAAGGCAATTTATAGCCATCAAATCACTACAGAGAAGCGAGGAGATTGCGCTAGGTTCGAGTTCGCAACTGGGCTCAGAAGATCACAACTCGTCTGGCTGATTAACTTCAAGAATGACAAAGATGAGAGTTGTGTAGGTATTTTCAGCATTGTTGGCAAGATTACGCTGATGAACTCAGCAGTACACGCTTTACAACGTGTAGATATGTTTGCACCATACGGCATCAGCTTAGATGATGAGAATCAACTAATTCTTACGGCTAGTATGAAAGTCAGCAATTTAGATCAGGAATTATTCGACCGCAGTGTTGTCATGGTAGCAACAAAGGCCGATGAACTAGAGGAAGCTTTATTTGGTGTCGATAAACTGTAAAGCCAGTCTAAGCTTCGACACAAGTAATTTGATCGTCAATCATAATTCGATATCGCTCCATCACCAAGCTGATCAGCTTTAGCCTTAAGTTGGTCAGCAATATTACTGTTGGGTGAAATCGCCTTGGGTTTAGTCAACATAACACTGTACAACCAGTGAAACCCTCTCCTCTCAGACCAAAGATACCCTATAGACTATTATGCAATAGCTACTAAAGCTCAAGATTCAGATTGGCCTTAAAATGACTTCAAAAACTACTTTTAGACAGCATAATGCATTTTTACCCCTACGCATTGTCGCCTTAAAGTCAATATTTGCAACATTAAGTTAAACTGGATTATTTCCAAGTTTGAGAAGTTTTCTCAAACTTTATAGCTCCAAGTGATGGATCTTGAATAACATCAAAGTTCTTTTCACTAATAGCTTTTAAGATTTCTGCTGCACGTTGTTCGCTTCCCCCCCAGAATCGGAATATCGCCCTAATCTTTTTGAGTAGTTCTTCATTTTCTTGTATCTGAACCACCTCAAGCTCATCAGGGAAAGCTGAATTAAAGATAATAGGAGCATCATTCCCCGTAAATTGAATTTGCTTTAAGCCGTCAGTGCATCTTAGATCTGTCCCAGCAATAATTGCTTTATTAAGCTTTACTTCATGAATTTCAGCTAGATAAAAATAAGAGCAACTTAGATCTGTTCGGCTAAGATCTGCATAATTTAAATTGGAAAAAGAAAGATTTGTCCTAAAAAGGTTTGCTCCTCTAAGTCTAGCTTTCTCAAAGTTTGCACCAGCTAAAATTGCACAGTTTAAGTTTGCATCGCAGAGGTTTGCTCCTCTCAACTTTGCAAATTGTAGACTTGCATCAAAAAGGTTTGAATGAGAAAGATCAGCTTTATCAAGATATGCAGAATGAAGGATTGCTTTACTCAAATCTGCTCCTCTAAGTCTTGCAGATCTGAGGTTAGCATTACTGAGGTTAACTGACCTCAAATTAATGCCTCTGAGGTCGGCATTGTTAAGATCAGCACCGCTGAGATTGATTTTTAATTTGTGAATAATATCAGCTTCAATCAAAAAGCGAATAACGCTCCCTTTACGTATTCCATCTCCTTCAAATCTTCGCAAAATGGACAAAGTTTGAGTCCGAATTAGATCGCGTGCCGAATCTAATAACTCTTGTTCCTCATGTGTTATGTTTTTAGCACGAATTACTCTAATGGTTTTAATTACATCTGTAGAGTAGGTTTTTGTCTCTTCTTCAGACAAATAAGCTTTAGAGGCGATCGCCAATACCTTTCTATCTAATAAAAGGGATGATAATCGGTCGAAGTAGCTTTGTAAAATCTCTTCTCTAGCTTGAATAGCTGCGATCTTTTGTCTCTGCTCAGCTTCAGCTTTATCTCTCGCTTGCTGTTGCTGTTGAAGAAGATAGCCCAAAATGACTAAGGTTAATGGTACACCTAGTAAGTCAAGCCAGTCCCAAACTGTCTTTCCTCTAAACCCTACCCAATCCAACCAATCCCCTCTCCTAAAGGCAATAGCAATCAAAAGAACCGTTATAAACACACTGATAGTATTTATCCACCATCTGTTCTCATGTAGCCATAACTGGTATTTTTTTGGCATAGAAGGACGCTTCCCACTCCAGCGCATAGTGCGCCTCCTGAAACTAGGTGCTCCTCCCCACATTATCGCTTGGAAGTAGATGCTCTAGAGAAAATAATAGTGATGCAACATCATAATCTGGATCGTCAGTATGACCATTGGTGGGAGCCGTCTTCAGAGAGCCTTATATAGTCGCTTCATAGTTCTCTAAAGACAGCTTTGATTTTCCCTAATGCCTCAATCGAAACATAATCGCTCGAATCGTTTGCCCGTCCTGCCGCCATTCACGGGCTGTATCACTTTGCTCTGGATCTTGTGTCGCCTCTAGCCGATCAGCGGTGATAGATGCTGCTGTGGATTTTCCCGTACCTCGGGGGTTGAAGAAGACTCAGTTCTTGGAATGGGCACAAGGCCAATGGTTAAGCCAGCACCTCAACCTGATTTTGATGGGGCCAACCGGCGTGGGCAAGACCTTTCTCGCTTGCGTTTTGGCTGACCATCTCTGCAAGCAGGGCGATACCGTGCGCTACTTCAAAACGGCTGAACTGCTCGCCGAATTGAAGTTTGCCAAAGTCGACGGCTCCTTCCCCAGACTGCGTAAACAACTCGCGGCTTTCGAACTCATCATTCTCGATGAATGGCTCCGCGATGCCCTCTCGCCCAATGACGCTCGGGAGCTCCTCGACTTCCTCGATGACTATAGTGGACCCCAAAAATTGGACAGGTAGTTAAGCTCTGAACCACTCAAAGAATGATATAGCGGTTCTCAGTCCAATGAGGTACATATGATAGCCTCAAACCCTTATGTATAGGTGAAGAGGTGTACCTCACCAGGCAGGGAAACGCTGTAGGAGTAGTTCATGAGCAGAAAACGTAAGCAGTACAGTCCCCAATTCAAACTGAAGAGGAACTTACGTTGTTGCGTCTGATGGATGAGCAATATCTGAAAACCCCTTTCTATGGCAGTCGTCGCATTACGGTTCATTTGCGTCAGCAAGGGTTCTCGGTCAATCGCAAGTGGGTCCAGCGATTGATGCATCAACTGGGGCTCCAAGCGATTTATCCCAAGCCCAAGCTCAGTCAACCCCACCCAGAGCAGAACAGCAAAAATAAATTCGGAACGAGTTTAGGGCGTTTCAGCCGATCAATGTCCCTCAATGAAGCTTGATCTGAACGAGGTATCAAGGGTTTCAGTCTCAAGAATTTTTGAATTTACAATTGCTGAGAGCAGAAGGTCTATCCATACTCGCTTAGAGGGGTCGATGTCGTAGCCGTCAATCAAGTCTGGAGTACCGATATTACTGATCTGCCAGTCCTCAAAGGCCATTTCTGCCTGGTGGCGATCATGGATTGGTTCAGTCGCAAGGTGCTCAGTTGGCAAGTGTCCAATACGATGGATGTCCAGTTTACTTTGACCGCCCTTGAGGCGGCGCTATCCCGTTATCCGAAGCCGGACATCTTCAACTCAGATCAAGGCGCTCAGTTTACGGCTCAAGCCTTTACAGGACGGCTCCATCAAGCCCATGTCCAAATCAGCATGGATGGCCGAGGACGATGTCACGACAACATCTTCATTGAGCGCTTGTGGCGCTCGGTGAAGTGGGAACTGATTTATCTCAAGGCGTTTGACGATGGCCAACACTTAACTCAGGAGGTGAATAATTGGTTTCAGGGGTACAACCAGCACCGACCCCATCAATCGTTGAACTATCAAACCCCGGATGAGGTGTATTATGTGACCACTACGTAATTCTCGAAAAGCAGTAGCACGGGTATCGATTTTTCAGAGCTTAATTACCCTTCAAAGTTTTCCAAGCTCTGGGGTTCACTTCAAGCAGAGCAACATGGAGGATATCTTTTGCCGAGAATTTTCCTCGTTGGCTGAAGCTCCGAACGAGCGTATAGATAGCGTCTTCAGCCCCGATTCTGGCTTGGCAAAGTGTCGAAAGCTCGAATGCAACAGCTTGCCTGTCTGGAAAAGGACACAATAATGTTTCATCTTCGTGTATAAACGACCAGATAAGCTGGACTATCTGCCCTTCTGCCCGATTGAAGATTTCTTGACAGGCTAACGCTTCCATTTGAATTCTGACTTGGCTGGGATCATCAAATCGGCGTTGGAAGCAATTGTAATCCAGATAAAGGATCGCCATTCAGCTACGCCTCTGTACCCTCGAACTTTGGCGGTTGGTCTGCCTCCATTGTGCTCGCATTTCAGGCAAATTTTATGAAAGCTTGTGCGGATACGTTACTATCCTCTCTCATCGCCTTAATTTCATTATGGATGTTATCTGAAGGCGATCGCCGATCGCCCCTCCCCCTCATCTCACAAAGCCGCGATCGCTGTCCTGAAAAGTCAAAGCACGATCACTTGTTGACACTGATGGAGGGGGATCAGCTTCGCGATATCGCAGAAAGCAGTAAAGGGAGCTGGCGGTTGGGCAGCGCCGTTTTTGGGAACATCAGTGCCGCGATGAAACCGATGCTCGATTGCGGAAAGTGTAAAATTGGGAAAGCCACTGGAGAGTATCATGCCAGCCCAGGAACAGGCTCTTGCAGAACGATCTACAACTTGGGAGTCTATAGAGCTTTGGGTTGACTCAGCTTTGTTTCCACCCAGGGTTTTGATGTTGATTGGCGATCGCGATGGCTCTTGTCGTATTTTCAAGCCGGATGCTAACTACCAGTTGGTGGTGACTCATTCCGATTATGAAGCGGCAAAGGATTGGCTGCTGGAAGATGAATATGAGCGGATTGAAAGCCAACTGCTAGCTGAGGAAATCTTTTAGGTGGAAAAGAGTTGGCACTTTGATGAAACTATGAGTAGTTAAAACAGGATGTCTATCGCGGTTACCGAGGCAATTACAACTTTGGCGGAAGCTGAAGATCGGTTTCATCTAGTGCGTACTGAAGATGAGCAGTTTTTCACCGAATGGTATGTGAATCTGCCTGCGTTGACCGATGCTGAAAAGACTCAACTCACTGAGTTACGTCGTCGCTACCTTTATCAACGATCGCAAGGGCATCTGCTCGAAGGCACTGTGATGCTGCTGTTTGCATCTCCACTGCTGACCCTGGCGGGGTTCTATGATCCGCCATTTAGGGTCAAAGCGGAGGAATCGGTGCAACTCTCATTACAAGATTCGGAGGAAATTTTGCAGGGGCGCTTGGATGTGTTGGTGTTGAAAGAGCAGTTTTGGGTTGTGGTGTTGGAGTCTAAGAAAACGGCAATATCGGTCTGGTCTGCCCTGCCTCAAACGTTAGCTTATTTGGCGGCTAATCCTCATCCAGAACACCCTAGTTTTGCTTTGATGACGAATGGTGATGAGTCGATTTTTGTAAAGTTGACGCAAAAGGACGATCGCCGGTATAACTTTTCTCGCTCTTTCTCGGCCCTGACATCGCATCAGGAATTACAGGGCATTTTGCAAGGGTTAAAGCAATTAGGGCGGGTGATGAGTCGTTAATGACCTGAGATTTAGTTCGTCATAGCTCGACCAAACTCAGTGACTTCTTCGAAAAGAGCGTCGTGCTCTGCCGCGATCGCACCCCCAAAACCGCACACCCGCCCAGCGATCGCTGTGCCGAAACGTCAAAGCATAATCCCCTGTTGACACTGATGCAGGGGGCTCAGGGTCGCGATCGCGGAAAGCCGTAATCCCGATGCTTCAAACTAAGGCTACAGATGAGGGGCTGAAGCGCCGATAAAACCGGCAACTTTAAAATCCACAATCCACAATCGATATCAGGGGAGCAGGCGGTTTGGCAGCGCCGTTTTTGGGAAGATAAAATCCGAGATGAAACCGATTTTGCCCAATCTGTCGAATACCTCCATGACAATTCCGTGAAATATGGCTTGGTCGCCGCCTCAAAAAATTGACCTCACTCCAGCTTCCATCAGCGAGCGTCCAAGGCTTCCTCATAAACTCATTCAAAGTCAAACTAGAATAAGCCATAGAGCGCTAATAGAGTCGTATTTAATGCAGATAGAGGAACTGAAGCAAAAACTTGATCACCTTAACGATGCTCATCTGCAGCGGGTTGCAGCTTTGGTAACATTGCTAGAGCTTGAGGAAAGAGCCGCGACGGTAGAGTCTGTGCCGCTTTGGCAAAGTGTTTCACCGATGGATATTGCGCGACGGCTGCGGGAAAGAGCCGCCAGCTATCAAGGACCGAAGCATGTGGAATTGCCCGATGCGGCCTTTGACCGAGCAGAGATTTACGATTAGTGGCTCGATACCTGCTTGATACGAATGTTGTGTTGCGACTCACTGACTTGGAGAGTCCGCAGAATACGTTAGTCACAGAAGCGATCGCAACGTTGCTAGAGCAGCAAAATGTCTGTGTTTTGGTTAGCCAGATCTTGATTGAGTTGTGGGTAGTGGCGACTCGTCCAGTTGAGGTGAATGGCTTGGGCTGGAGCATTTCTAAAACGACTGATGAAATGGCGCAACTGCTCGATGAGTTTCCACTGCTCGATGAAAGAGCTGAGATTTTTGTAATCTGGCAGCAGTTGGTAGCGACCCAAAGGATTGCGGGCAAACGGGCTCACGATGCGCGGATTGCAGCAGCGATGCTGACTCACGGAGTCACGCATTTGCTGACGTTCAATACTCAGGATTTTATCCAAGTTCCTGGCATCACGATCGCAGCACCGCAAAGCATTACTGCTGAGTAAAATGAGCCTGGCGATCGCCGATCGCCCCTCCCCCTCATCTCACAAAGCCGCGATCGCCCCTCCAAAACAGCACACTCGCAAAGCGATCGCTATCCTGAAAAGCCAAAGCCCAATCACCTGTTGATATTGATGCAGTGGTTGTTTTACCCAAGCAGCGATGTTGTCTGTTTAGATTATTTCGACGAAATTTCGGACATCCGGTTTGCAAGCTGCTGGTCTAGCGTCAGTAGCTCTAAATGGTGGACGCTAGCTGTAGCGGCAATAATCGCGTCGGGCGTTTTGAGACCATACTGCCGACGAATCTGAATGGTGGCATCTTCAATGACTGGGCTCATGGAGACATAATTCATGGCGCTGAGCAGCTTTTCGATGCTTTTGATTTCGGCTGCCGTGATGGCGGGAAACCCCAATAGTTCAATTCGGGTAATAAAGCTGTAAGTGCAGTCTTGGATAGAGATTGGGCGATTTTGTAGGACATCCTGAACGGTCTCATTGCCTTTGAGCAGACCGATCGCGAAGTTGGTATCCAGCAGCAACTTAGTCCCACTCACGTCGCATTGCTCTCTGAATCTCGACGGGGTCTTCGTTGAAGCTGGGGGAGTTTTGGAGAGTACCGAAATATTGGGAGAGAGATTCTGACTGCTCGCCTGAATTAGCTTGAAGCCGTTGTCGCAAAAACTCGGCAAACATCAATACGAGGTTGGCTTGCTCTTCGGGCAGGGTTTTGACGAGTTCGTAAAGCGTGTCAGCGGTACTCATGTTGATACACGATATTTCTGTAAATCCTATCGTACTGATCATTGAAACGCCGATCGCCCCTCCCCCTCATCTCACCAAGCCGCGATCGCACCCCTAAAACAGCACACCCGCAACGCGATCGCTGTCCTGAAAAGTCGACGCCCAATCACCTGTTGACCTTTATGGAGTCGTCTCAGTTGCGCGATCGCTCACAAATCAATCCCACCATTGCTGACGGCTAGACCGAAGGCTTGAGCGGTGGTGGTCAGGGCTTTATCGAGTGTCAGAAATGATTGAACTTGGCGATTTTGTGAGATCGCTAAATGAAGTGCATCACCAGCTCGAAGTGTTGTCTTATCTTGCCGAAGTAAGGATGTTGCCAGTTGAAAGTCGAGAGAACTGACCTTCAACATGGTGTAAGTATCCGCACAATCCGCTTCAAAGTCACGGAAAATGTGGGTGACTTGCTCAGACTCAAGTTCCCTCATGCGAACTCGACGAGACACTAAACTGGCAAATTCTACCTGGGTCCACTCGCTGATGCTGGCCTGTCTAGGAAGTTGCGATCGCAGGTAGGCCTCAACTTGGGTGCTGGTGGCTTCTTCGATATAAAGCGGTGCGAGGAAACTGGTATCAACGTAAATCAATATCGAGCCTCTTCACGCAGTTGTTTGAGGGTTTCCAGCGTTGGGGTTTTAGACAGCTTTTGGTGTGACCTCAGCTCGGCGCGACTCGGTAAGGGGCGGCCTGGAGCCGGTTGGCTGGGGAGGTGAAGGATTTCCTGCCCTGCTGCCATGACCACAACATCTTGTCCCTGCTGGGAAGATTGCCAAAGCTGAAGGGCGATTTGGAGGAGTTCTGGCAAGCTGTCACCTGCGTCTTTGAGATGAGCCATCAAATCGTCGGGGACATCTAAGGTGAGTTTAGCCATGAGATACGCTTGTATTGAAGCAGCTAGGATATTTCCATTTTATGCGGTCGCAGCGATCGCACAACGCAGCAAAAGGAGTCGCCGGTTTGACAGCGCCGCTTTTGGAACTATCGCATCCGATCGCCCTTCCCCCTCATCTCACTCAGCCGCGATCGCCCCTTCAAAGCAGCACGTCAGCAACGCGATCGCTGTGCGGATCTCATAGCATCAGCGACAATGGAAGAAGGTTACACAACGTGTCAGCTCAAATTTGAGGCATGAAACTGAGGAAGAGGGCATGACTGCTTACAAGACTTTAATCACAATTGATGATCCGAGTCAGGTAATTCTTGCTGATGTACCTTTCCAGAAAGGTCAACGGGTTCGTATAGTGATGCTATCGGAAGAAGATGAAAGGGATTTCATCGGCGAGCGTTTTCGGAACCTATTCAAAGAAACTCAATCACAGCCTGAAGTGGCTGATATTACCGACGACGAAATTCTTGCAGAGATTGCGGCTCATCGTCGTGGCGAATGAAAATTATCGTCGATACCAATGTGCTCGTCTCTGCCATTCTTAGAGACAGAGATCCGGAACTCGTGATTCAGTTCATTGTGGAGCATCCCGATTTTGAGTGGGTGGCATCGCCGGAAATTTTGGCTGAATACCAAGCGGTTTTGGCGCGTCCTAAGTTTCGTCTATCTCAAAAAAATCAAGATGCCTGGATGACATTATTATCAGCCGCGATCGCACCGATTGAAGTTAACGTTACCGTCGATTTTCCCACCGATCCGAAAGATGCTATGTTTTTGAGCTGTGCGATCGCTGCTGATGCAGATTTCATTGTCACCGGAGATACTGATCTGCTCGATGCTGATTTAGCGATAAACACTGCTGTTGTGACTGTGGCCGCTTTCAAAGCTTTGTTTTGTGATAATCAGAAAGACTGTTAACTGGTTGCAGATCGCCCCTTCAAAACAACCCACCCGCAAAGCGATCGCTGTCCCGAGCAGCCAACGCCCAGTCACCTGTTGGCATTAATGCAGGGGGCTCAGCTTCGCGATATCGCAGAAAGCAGCAAGGGGAGCAGGCCGTTTGGCAGCGCCGTTTTCGGAAATATCCAATCCGCGATGAAGCCGATTTCGCTGACTATTGTGAGTGTTGTATTCTGCTGTGTTTCACTTAGCCACAGAGTCAATAAACTTTCTCAAACTCAAATTCAAGACGAAGTAATTCTTTTCCATAATCTTCGATGGCTTTGTTGACCAAAAACATCCTGTTCTGACTTTTCTGGTTTTGTAAAGCTCTTTCAGAAAAATAGAATAATATGTTATGTGCAATACCCATTAAGCTATGAAAACGCTCATCAAGATCTTTGCATTCAAACGGTGCTGAACCTAATCCACCTGCCTTCAAATGTAGATCATCAGCTTTTGGTACTAGCTTCTTCATTCGAGAAACATATTCTGGTTCAGTTAATTTGCATCTATCAAAGGAACTTGTGATCTCAATGGCTTCAGAAATCAAGGCTTTTGTATCATCAAGAACTTCATTAACTGCGTCTAAATAGTCACCTTTAGACAATTTCCGAGAAGCGAAGATTTTTGCGTATTCGAGATAATTTTCATTCCACCTGACGACTATTCCATTATCTAAGGATTCGCCGTTTATCTTAATTGCTGGAAACTGGTGAAGGTAACTTTCGCTTACCCATTGAGCCATACATACCCAATTAGTTTGTCCTACGTCATCCAGCGATAGATACAAATACAACCAGACAACCTGAGCCTCCTTACCTGTCCAATGTTTCTTAGTGATAGCGTTTCGATAATATTCATTGAACTTGATATCGGCAATAGCTCTTTTAGCAATTGAGAGAATTTCTGGTTTCGAATATTCTCTTCCTAAAAGGATGTTTGCAGAATATCTTTTGGCAAGACCAGTGCTTCCATCGCCTAGCTCAAGGATCGTATATTCACTACTGGAAGACATTTTTCTACTGATTTCTTCTATTTCTCTGAGTGTGGCATCAGAGATCTTATTTCCAAATGGAATGATAATTTTCCAACCTTTTCCAGTTGACTTGACTAAGTCTTTACTAACTGTCTGCCAATATGCAATTCCAGCATGTTCATCGTATAGAACGATTATTACTGGCAGTGAATGTTCTTGCCAATATTTTAAATGTCTTTTTTCGCCTCGAAAAACAAATCCATCTTTAGTACTTTCATCGAACCAGCTTTTCCCACATTTGATTTGAAGAGCAATTAACTTGCCTGTTGGCATATCGTTACTAACTACTTCAACATGGGCATCAATACCATGATCTTCAATTGGTTGTTCCCGAAATATCCAACCCAGTTTCTCAAAAATTAGCTGCGTTCCAGCAACACCAATTCGTCCTGTTCGAGATGAAAGTTGAGTAGTCATCGTTGATTTGGTACTCGCAATGGAGTTTTATCGGGGACTTAACCAAAGTCCCCGAAATATTGATTACAAAACTAATCAGGCTTTTTCTCGGGGAGGAGGCACTTATCGGAGTCGCAGCCTGCGGGGCCAGCTTCGATGAGGTCGCCTCTGTCGTATCTCGACAGCGCCGCATGAAAATCGTCAATGCCCCGACGCTGCTTTACCTGCTCCACCATCGCGTCATAAGTCGCCTTATCGATCGGCTCAAACGGCAACCGGGGGAAGGTTTGCAGATCATCGAAGCGGGCGAGCAGGGCGGCGGAGATGTAG
>Ga0081535_100145_pt1 | contig 66312 bp, 65 predicted proteins | sample HotLakmasection3_FD_71020 | JGI IMG/M metagenome (GOLD analysis project Ga0081535, IMG submission 71020) | Hypersaline microbial mat communities from Hot Lake, Washington, USA - Section #3 (SPADES assembly) (version 2) | ecosystem: Environmental > Aquatic > Non-marine Saline and Alkaline >... | reverse complement strand
TTCCCCCCTCGGCCCGCCGTCGACCGTGCGGCTGGTTCGCCACACCAGAACCTCCATCCCCACCCTCTGCCAATACCTCGCCCTGATCCTGAGCGCCGCCCTGCCACGCTGCCCGACCTGCCTTAGACCTACCCAAACGCGAATCTGTGAAAGTTATGCTCCTGGATAGCGATTGACACAGTCGAGGGGGTTGTGCGGCGGATCAAAATCCTATAGTCTGGATCATGGACGGTCCGGCAGAGGGAGACGGATATGCTCGGAAACGCCAGCCTCTGCATCCTCCGCAGGGCCCGTTGCAACCGTTGCCCCGCGGCGGATTCCCATTACAGATCAGGCCTCTAGCGCGCAACATCGCGGTTGCGCCGATGTTGCGCGGAGGATGCGCCATGATGCACCCCCGGCCCCGCTATCCCCGCACCGTCCCGCCCAGGTGGCGCAGCAGGTATTCCAGAGAGCACAGCCGGTTGTACAGGCCGGCGTCGCCGGCGCGGGCCGGGTCGGCGTACGGGCGAACCGGGTCGAAGCCGCCGGGCAGGACGCGGTCCACGTACGCCGGCGTCAGGTAGCGCGGCAGGGCCGGCGGGCGCCGGTGCTTCAGGCGATAGGTGTAGCGGCGCAGCCACGGCGGCCGGACCCGGGTCAGCGCGTCCTTCAACCGGTACCCGGCCGGCGGCGGGCGGTCGAACGGGAACCCGTAGGCCGAGGCATACCGGGCCAGCGCCGGGTCGGCGCGCGCGATCATGCGCGCCTCCAGCCGGCCGGCGTTCTTGGCGGCCAGCGGCACGGCGGCGGCGGCCAGCACCGCCGCCTCGGTGCAGAACGGCGTGACCGCCGAGCCCAGCCGGTTGTTGACGCCGTTGTTCCGGCCCATCCAGTACCGGCAGCGGAACAGCGGGTAGGCGAGCTCGACCTGCTGCCGGGTCAGGCGCGCCGGGTCGCCGCCCACGGCGCGCGCGATCCGGTCGGCCAGCCCGGCCACGTACGCCCGCTCGTCGAACCGCGGCCCCAGCGCCGCCGGGTCGAACCGCCCGTAAAAGGCCCAGACCAGCCGCCGCGCCGGCAGCGGCCGGTCGGGCAGGTAGAAGAAATTGCGGAAGATCTCCCCGCCGCCGCCGTTCAGCATCAGCTCGCCGGCGGCACAGCGCGCGCGCCGCGTCGCCAGGTCGGCGCCGTTGTTGAACAGCCCGTCGCCCGGGCAGCCGTCGAACGCCAGCAGGTTGGCGGCGACCACCTCGGGGAACGCCTCGGGCGGCACGACCGGGGCCTGCGCCTTGTCGGTGTGCTCCAGGTCCAGGCCCTCGCCGGCGGCGATTGCCTGCGCCACCCGCACGTCGGGGTCCCCGGCGCGGCCGTAGACGTGCAGGCGCGGCACCACGCCCTGCTCGCGCAGCAGCGCCAGGATCAGCCGGCTGTCGAAGCCGCCGGACAGGGCGGTGTCGATGCGCGCGCCGAACGCCGCGGCGTAGTCGCGGGCCTGGGTGCGCAGCGGGGCGAGGCAGGCTTCGGCGTACGCGTCGACCGGCGCGGCGGCCGGTGCGGCGGGCACCAGCGGGGGCCGGTCGTGCGCGGCGATGCCGCCGGTGCCGACGGTCAGCACCCGGTCGCCCGCGACCTGCCGGATCTCCTCGAACAGCGTCTCGCCGCCGTGCGGCGCCTCCTGGAGCAGGTAGTCGTACACCCCCGCCGGGTTCGGCGTCAGCCGCGGCAGCGCCTCCGCCAACGCCAGGAACGAGGTGGACAGGATCGCCTGCCCGGCATCGGCGTACAGCGGGAACGTGCCGATCCGGTCGGTCAGCACCTGCAGCCCGGCCGGACCCGCCAGCGCGACCGCGAACGATCCGTGCAGGGCGGCGTGGTCGATGCCGCCGGCCGCGGCGTCGTCGGCCAGCCGGGCCAGCGCCTCGGTCCCGGCCGCGCCGCGGTAGAACAGGGTGCCGGCACCCGCGGCGCGCTGCCCCGCCGCCGTCTCCGCGTGCAGCGCCGGGCCGGAGACCAGCCCGCCGTACGCCGCGATCTCCCAGCCGGGACCACCGGACAGCACGTGCGGCGCGCCGAAGCCCTGGCGGCGGAAGGCTTCGCCGAGCCGGGCCCGCGTCGCCGCCGGGTCGGCCAGCGCGCCGGGGCGGATCAGATGGAAGGCCCCCACCGCGGCCGCCTATGCGGGGCGCGGCGCCGCGGCCCGGACCGGCCTCACCGCGAGCCGTCGTCGTGCTGGTTGCCGGGCAGGGGCAGGTCGGCCGACAGGCTGCGCGCCTCGTCCTTGAGGTCGAGCAGCTCGCGGGTCAGCCGGTCCAGGTGACCGCGCTCGGCACCCCCGCGGCCCGCCGCGGCATCGCGCCCCGCGCGGCCCTCGCGCCGGACCGTCCGGGCCGCGCCCTCCGGTGGCGGCGCGGCGGGCACGGCGGCGGCCCGCTCGACCACGTCCAGCATGGCCTCGGCCAGGCCGCGGGTGCCGGCGTCGAGGCCGTCGACCAGGCGCTGCGTCGCCGCGGCGGCCCGGGCGTCCAGCCGCTGGGCGCTCTCGGTGAGCGCGGCCAGCGCCTCGTTGAGGCGGTCGGCCTGGGCGCCGTGGCGGGCCTCCAGGTCGGCGCTGAAGCGGGTCAGCGCGCCGGCCAGCGCCACGGCGAGCTGCTCGCGCTGGTCCTCGGCCAGGATGGCCGAGGCGTCGGCGACCCGCGCCATCGGCGCCGCCAGCGCGTCGGCGATCGCGGTGCTCACCGCGTGCGCCACGCGCCCGGCGTGGTCGTCGGCCGCGCCCTGGATGGCCTCGACGGAGGCGGCGATGGTCTGCCCGAGGTCGTGCATCTCGGCCCGGATGGCGCCGATGCTGTCCCCGCTCGAGTCGGCGGCGCCCGGCGGCAGCCGGGCCTCGACCTCGTCGCACAGCGCCCGGGCCTGGCCGGTGCGCCACGCGACGGTCACCGCATACACGGCCTCCACCGCCAGGGCCAGCAGCAGGGCGGCGACCAGGAACGGCCCCCAGCCGGCGGCGGTGCCGGCCATGCCGAGCCCGGCCGCCGCGCCGGCGATGCCCAGCCCGGCGATCACCACGGGGCAGGTTCGGAACAGGCGCGTGCCGAGCCGCCCGTCCACGACCGACTGCGGCCCGAACTGCCGCTCGGCTGGAGTGCCGCCCGCGCCCGATGCCGTCGCGTAGCGGTCGGCCGCGCGCTCCAGGAAGCGCACGCCGCGGACCGCGTCGTGCAGGGTGCCGCCGTCCGGGCCGCGCAGCCGCGCCAGGGCGCGCCGCGTGCCGAGCGCGTCGGCCAGCGCCGGCAGCAGGAACAGCAGCACGACTCCGGCCGCCAAGGCGACCGCCAGCGCGTCCAGCACGACGATCAGCCGGCCCGTTTCGCCGGCCGCGACGCCGGTCGCCCGCTCGACCGCCAGTGTCGCGACGGCGGCGTCCAGCCCGAACGCCAGCGCGGCGAACAGCGCGGCGACCGCGACCGTCGCCAGCCCGAGCCACAGGGTTCTGCTCATGATCTCTCCCGTCCCTTGGTCAGGGTGCCGCGGCGCGCCTACCCGGCCCGCGACCGGCCGGCCCGGGCCTGCGCGCCGACCTCGAACGCGAGCGGGCCGTCGACCGACCGTGCGTGCGGATCGGCCGTGGCCGCCCGTGCCAGGCGCATCACGTCCGCCGGGGTGACGGCGCGCCCGCCCAGCTCGCCGAAGAAATAGTCGAAGTATCGCTCGATCGTGTCGAGGAAAACGGCGAGATCCCTTTGGCTGCGGACGTAGGGCGTATGGCCGGGCTCCAGCGAGGGGCTGTGGTAGGTGAAGCTGAACAGGCGGCAGCCGCGACGCAGCAGGCTGCGGGTCAGGCGCCGGTGCTCCGCGAAGGTGATGCCCTCCGGCGACAGGCGCACGCGCTCCAGCAGGCGCAGGTGCGCCAGCACCCCGGGAATGTGCCAGCGCCGTTGCGGCTCGCGCGCCAGCCGCGGGTAGAGGCGCGGCCCCAGGTGGGCGCCCAGCCCGGTGTAGCCGACGGTCAGCGGGATCTCGAGCAGCCGGTTCTTCGGCCCGCACCAGTAGGGGTGGTTGCCGCACCGCGAGAAGTCCGGCCCGCCCTCGTCGCCGAAGTTTGTGAACGGCACGACGCTGGTGTCGCACTCGTAGCCGAGTTCCACCAGGGTGCCGGCGGTGGCGGGACCGACGCCGAAGCGGCCGGCCCGGTACACCCGCGGCCGGTGGCCGAAGTTCGCCTCGATGGCCTCGGTCAGCCGGACCAGCTTGTCGCGCTCCAGCCGCGCCGGCAGGTTGCCGACGAACGAGTTGCGCCGGTCGCCGATGTCCTCCTCGTAGGGCGGGTTGGCCCAGGGCTGCAGGTGCGCGCCGATCACGCACTGGCCGCTCTGGAAGACCTCGCGCAGCGGCTGATAGCCCTCGCTCTGGCTGGCGACGGCATAGTCGACGACGTAGACCGGCTTGATGTTGTACCGGGCGAAGATCTCGTGGCAGCCGAGCTGGGCGCGGACCGTCTGGACGCTGGTCGCCGACCGCGACAGCGGCCGGCTCCAGTCGAACTCGGCCTCGGTGTCGACGATGACCAGCAGCAGCGGCGTCAGGCCGGCCGGCAACTGGACGATCTGATCGGTCTGTGGGTCGAGCATGCGCGGCGGCCGGGCGGAGGATCGGCCGTTTCCGGACCCTGGCGTCCCGGGCCGGCCGAAATTGTCGAAACACTGCTCATCGAACCTTTTATGTCACAGCATGTCAACTGTACGAAATGTAGATTCGATTTTCGTTATTTCCCATCGAATGGCGGAAACCGCAGGGAGGACTTGACGGGACGAACAGCCGCCCGATCGCGATGCGCGACTCCGGCCCGGGTGGGGGCGCGCCGGCGCATCGGGCGCCTACAGGCGTCGCGCGAAGCCGGCGAGCAGGCGGGCGACCCGCTCCGCCGCGTCGGCGCCGGCGGTCAGCGTGGCGCCGTGGTCGGGCGCGGGGCCGAGACCCGCCGCGGCGTTCGCCACGACCGCGGTGGCGGCGACGCGCAGGCCGCAGTGCCGGGCCAGGATGCACTCGGGCACCAGCGACATGCCGACCGCGTCGGCGCCCAGCGTGCGCAGCATGCGGATCTCGGCGGGCGTCTCGAACTGCGGGCCGAGCACGCCGGCGTAGACGCCCTCGGCCAGGTCGATGCCCGCCTCGGCGGCCGCGTCGCGCTGGGCGGCCTGCAGCGCCGGGTCGTAGGCGTCGGTCATGGCCGGGAAGCGCGGCCCGAAGGCGTCGGCGTTCGGCCCGGCCAGCGGGCTGCCGCCCGTCAGGTTCAGATGGTCGGTGACCATCATCAGCCGCCCCGGCCCGACCTCCGGGCGCAGGCTGCCCGCCATCGCGGTGAGATGCAGGACCTCGGCCCCGAGCAGCCGGAAGGCGCGAATCGGCGTCGCCATCGCGTCCGGCCGGCGCGCCTCGTAGGCGTGCGTGCGCCCGACCAGGACGGCCACCGGCACGCCCGCCAGCCCGCCGACCACCAGGCGGCCGGGGTGGCCCGCCACGGTCGGGCGCGGGAAGTCGGGCAGGTCCTCGCACGCGATGACCGCGGCCGCCTCCACGATGTCGGCCGCGGCGGCCAGGCCGGAGCCGAGCACGACCGCCAGCCGCGGCGCGAACCCGGGCACGCGCTTCTCGATGGCCAGGGCGGTCTCGGCCGCGCCGGCGGTCATGACGGGACCTCGCGCAGGACCTGCGGCCCGAAGGCGTGGGGCAGCAGGGCGCCCAGGGTGGTGGTCAGGCGCACGCCGTCCGGGCCGCAGCAGTGCACCGGCGTGTCCGCACCGCCGAACTCGGCGAGGCGCTGGCGGCAGCCGCCGCACGGGGTGCACACCGTGCCGTCGCCGGGCGCGCCGCCGATCACCAGCACCTCGACCAGGCGCCGGTCGCCGCCCGCGACCATGGCCGCGATGGCGCCGGTCTCGGCGCACTGGCCCTCGCTGTAGGCGGCATTCTCCACGTTGCACCCGGCATAGACGCGCCCGCTGTCGCCGCGCACGGCGGCACCGACGGCGAACCGAGAGTACGGCGCGTAGGCGTTGCGGCGGACGGCCGCCGCAGCGGCGAACAGCGTCTCGAAATCGTCGGTCACGGCGGCGGCACCGGCTCGGTCGATCGGTCGGCGGCACGATAGGCGGCGCGGCCGCCGCGCGAAACCGCTTTCGTCGCCGATGCGGTTCGGGCCTGGCCTGTACGAGCGCGATTGCACCGGCGCGCGGGGATGCGCTAAGGAACAGGCACCATGAGCGAACAAGAGACAGCCGTCGTCGTCGGCGTCGGGTCGGGGCTCGGCCTGGCGCTGGTGCGGCGTTTCGCCGAGGCCGGGATGCGGGTCGCCGCGGCCGCGCGCGACCAGGGCCGCGTCGCCGGCCTGCTCCAGCGCAAGGACGTGCAGGGGGCCAGGCCCTACGGATGCGACGCCGCCGAATCGGCGTCGGTCGACGCGCTGTTCACCCAGGTGACGACCGACCTCGGCGCGCCCGACGTGGTCGTCTACAACGCCGGCACGTTCCGGCCGGGGGCGGTGCTGGACACCACGCCGCGCGAGTTCGAGGAGAGCTGGCGGATCGGCTGCCTGGGCGGGTTCCTGGTCGGCCGGGCGGCGGCCAGGGCGATGGTCGGGCGTGGGCGCGGCACGCTGCTGTTCACCGGCGCCACCGCCAGCCTGCGCGGCGGCGCCGGGTTCGCCAGCCTGGCGGTGCCGAAGTTCGGCCTGCGCGCGCTGGCGCAGAGCCTGGCCCGGGAGCTGGCGGCGAAGGGCGTCCACGTCGCCCACGTGATCATCGACGGCCAGATCGAGTCGGAGCGGTACCGCCAGCAGGCCCTCGAGCGCGGCCCCGATTCGCTGCTCTCCCCCGACGCCATCGCCGAGTCCTACTACCAGCTCCACCGGCAGCACCGCAGCGCCTGGACCCAGGAGCTGGACCTGCGGCCCTGGGTGGAGAAGTTCTGAGACACGCAGCCGGCCCGTGCCGGGCAGATCGACGCGGTGCCCGGCGGGGGCGGCATGGACATTCTCGGCACATTCTGGCTCCCGCTGGCGCTGGAGGCGGTGCTGGCGACTCTGGTCTCCGGCCACGTGGTGCTGCACAAGCGCGACGTGCGGGCGGCGATCGGCTGGGTCGGCATCGTCTGGCTGGTGCCGGTGCTCGGGCCGCTGCTGTACTGGCTGCTCGGCATCAACCGGATCCGCCGGCGCGCGGTGAAGCTGCGCCCCGGCCGGTTGCACCGCCAGCCCGGCCAGGGCGTGCCGCCGGTCGAGCCGGCCGAGGTGACCGCGGCGGTGGAGCCGGCGGCGGCCGGGCACCTGACGGCGCTCGCTGCGCTGACCGGCCGGATCGTGAGCGTGCCGCTGACCGCCGGCAACGCGGTCGAGCCGCTGGTCGGCGGCGATGCCGCGTACCCGGCGATGATCGCGGCGATCGACGGTGCCGTCGCGACGGTCGCACTGACCAGCTACATTTTCGACCACGACCGCGCCGGACTCATGTTCGCCGATGCCCTGGAGCGCGCCGTGCGTCGCGGCGTAAACGTGCGCGTGCTGGTCGATGCGATCGGCGCCCGCTACTCGCGACCGCGCATCACGTCGGTGCTGTACGAGCGCGGCGTGCCCGCCCGGGAATTCATGCGCGCGGTCATCCCCTGGCGCATGCCGTACCTGAACCTGCGCAACCACCGGAAAATCCTGGTGGTCGACGGCCGGGTCGGGTTCACCGGCGGCATGAACATCCGCGCCGGCTGCCTGACGGCGGGCGGCCGGCCGCCGGACATCGTCGACCTGCACTTCCGGGTCGAGGGGCCGGTGGTGGCGCAGTTCGTGGATGCGTTCGCCGAGGACTGGGTGTTCACGACGGGCGAGCTGCTCGACGGGCCGGACTGGTACCCGCCGCTGGACGCCGCCGGCGAGACGTTCGCGCGCGGCGTCGCCGACGGGCCCGACGAGGACTTCGAGAAGACGCGCTGGGCGATCATGGGCGTGCTGACGCGGGCGCAGTCTCGGGTGCGCATCGTCACGCCGTACTTCCTGCCCGACCAGACGCTGGTGACCTCGCTGGACCTGGCCGCCTTGCGCGGCGTGCAGGTGGACATCGTGCTCCCCGCCCGCAGCAACCTCCGTCTGGTGCAGTGGGCGTCCATGGCGCAGGTGCCGCAGGTGCTGGAGCGCGGCTGCCGGGTCTGGCTGACCCCGCCGCCGTTCGACCATGCCAAGCTGATGGTGGTCGACGGCGGCTGGTCGCTGATCGGGTCGACCAACTGGGACCCGCGCAGCCTGCGCCTCAATTTCGAGTTCAACGTCGAGTGCTATCACGCCGGGCTGGCGGCGCGGCTGGAGGCCCTGGCCGAGGCGCGCATCGCCACGGCCCGCGAGCTGACGCTGGACGGCGTGGCGGCGCGCCCGCTGCCGGTCAAGGTGCGGGACGGTGTGGCAAGACTGTTTTCTCCCTATCTATAGCGGAACGCCCGCCGCGGAGGCGGCGCCCGGACGGCGGCTTTCGGCGATTGCGCCCGCATTGGGAACGGCGGACAATCGCATCCAAGCGGCCGGCCCGGGAGCGCGCCCGTGCCTTCGAGGGAGGCGGCAGAGCGGCGGGACGGCGACAACTCCACACGACAGGTAGAGGACCGACATGAAGGACAAGGCGTCCATGGCGCCGATCGCGGCCGGCCCCGACGCGATCGATGCGATTTTCGAACTGTTCGAGCAGCGCGGCAACAGCATCTACATGGGCGAGGAGGTGACGCAGACGGAGCACATGCTGCAGACGGCCGAGGAGGCCGAGCGGGCCGGCGCCCCGGCAACGCTGGTCGCCGCGTCGCTGCTGCACGACATCGGCCATTTCCTGCACGGCTACAACGCCGACGCCGCCGAGCAGGGCATCAACAGCCGCCACGAGGACATCGGCGCGGCCTGGCTGGCGCGCTGCTTCGGTCCGGAGGTGACCGAGCCGATCAAGCTGCACGTCGCGGCCAAGCGCTATCTGTGCGCGGTCGATCCGGACTACTTCGAGAGCCTGTCGCCGGCCTCCCGGCGCAGCCTCGAGCTCCAGGGCGGGCCGATGACCGCGTCCGGCATCGCCACGTTCAAGGCCAACCCGCACTACGCCGACGCCGTCGCCCTGCGCCGGTTCGACGACGCCGGCAAGGTGAAAGGCCGCGCGGTGCCGCCGCTGGAGCGCTACCGGCCGGTGCTGGAGCGCCTGCTGGTGGCCCCGGCGACCGCGGCCTAGGCTTGGCCGGGACGTCCGCGGCAGCGGAATGGGCGAGGGCGCCGCGGCGCCCTCGCCGTGTTTCGACGGCATGTCCGGTTCAGTTTGTATCCGGGGCCGCCGCGTGCGGGGGGCGGTGCCTGCTCCATCGATAGGATACACGGCTTCCGGTGACATTGCCGGCTGAAGCTGTCGCCGTCTATTGTGCGAACCTTCGCGACGGCAACAGCCTGTGCGCGCAGAGACGCTAGACTGCTGCGCTGGGTTGGACGTTTGGGGAACGAAAGTCGGATGACGATTCAGGGCTCGAAGTCGGCCGGCTGGCTGGGGTGGCTGCTCGCCGCCATTCCGCTGGCCGTGGGCGGCATTAACCTGACGCGGCGGCTGTTCGATCACACACTGGTCTATCCGGACGCGGACCGCATCCTGATGGACGGGGTGTTCATCTACGATTTCCTGCGGACCTTCCCGCTGACGGCGCCGATCGAGTACCTGGTCACCTACTACGCCCAATACCCGGCGCTGAGCATCGGCTACCGGCCGCCGCTGTTCCCGGCGGTGGAGGCGGTGTTCTTCACGGCCTTCGGGCCGGAGGTCTGGGCGGCGCGGCTGGCCCTGCTGGCCATGGCGGTGGCGGGCGGGGTCGCCTGGTTCCGGCTCGTGGAGCGGGCCTTCGACCGGGTGACGGCGACCGCCGCCACGGCCCTGCTCGCGTCGCTGCCGTTCATTGGCTACTGGTCGTGGGTGACCATGGCGGAGGTCCCGACCCTGGCGATGGTCCTGATCTCTGCGTACCTGTTCTACCAGTTCGTCGAGACGCGCGCCGCCGGCTACGGCTATGCCGCCGCGGTCGTGTTCGCCCTGGCGCTGTGGACCAAGCAGACCGCGATCTTCGCGGTGCTGTGGTTCCTGCCGTACATCCTGCTGCGCTGGGGCGTGGTGGGCACGTTGCGGCGCCCGGCGGTGTGGGGCGCAGGGCTGCTGTTCCTGGTGCTGGCCGTGCCCGTGGTGGCGATCAGCTTCATGCTGGGCGACCAGCAGGTGGCCCAGTCGATCGGCGGCGGCGGCGCGGGCGGCGGGGCCTCGTTCTTCGACCGTTTCACCTGGGAGAAGCTGGCCTACTACTGGTCCGTCCTGCCGTCGCAGCTGACCTGGCCGGTCCTGGTGCTCGCGGTGATCGGGGCGGTCTGGGGGGCGTGGCGGCGCGACTGCCGGATCGTGTTCTTCGTCCTGGGCATCGCGGCGACCTACGTGTTCTTTACAAGCCTGAAGCACTCGGGACTGCCGCGCTACTCGATCTTCTGGCTGCCGTCGTTCTGCCTGCTCGCGGTGCTGCCGCTGGCCTACGGGACGGAACGGGTCTGGCGCATGGCCGCGGCGGCGGTCGTCGCGGTGCTGGTCGCGGTCAATCTCGTGCTGTCCTACACGGTCTGGGAGCCGCGCTACGTCACCGGCCTGCGCGAGGCCGCGGCCTATGTCGCCGAGCACAACCGCACGCGCGCCGTGCTGATCCATTCGTACAGCAACGGCACGTTCACGTACTTCGTGCGGCGGGAGGACCCGGAGCGCCGCCTGTTCGTCCTGCGCAGCGGCAAGCTGTTCTCGGCCTCGTCGATCATGCCGAACAGCCGGAGCATCGTCTATGCCGAGTCGCGCGAGGATCTGCGCGAGATCCTCGGCGCGCACGGGATCGATCTCGTGGTCGCCGACAGCCGGGACTTTACCAACCTGCCGATCCAGCAGGAGTTCCTGGAGTATCTGGACTCCGAGGACTTCGAGCTGGTGCACAGCATCCCGATCGAATCGAACGCCCCGCGCTACGAGGATCAGTCGCTGAACGTCTACCGGTTTGTCGGCCGCGGCGAGGTCGCACCCGCGGAAACACTGCGGCTTGCCCTGCCGATCATCGGCCGCGAACTGCACGTGCCGCTCGACGGCGGACATCCGCGCATCATGGCGCTCGAGCCGCCCGCGAACTGACTCCGCGCCGGCAGCCGACGGATCCCGGGGCTGCGGAGTCCAAGGACACTCACGATGAGCCATGGCATGCTGACGCGGCCCCGGACGGCGGGCACCCGGCCCGAGCCGACCGGCGGCGCCCAGACCCGCTCCTGCCCGGACGGTACCCGATGAAACTGATCGTCCAGATTCCGTGCTTCAACGAGGAAGCAACGCTGCCGCAGACGGTGGCGGACATCCCGCGCGCCGTCCCCGGCGTCGACTGCGTCGAGCTGCTGGTGATCGACGACGGCTCCACCGACGGCACGGTGGAGGCGGCCCGCCGCGTGGGCGTCGACCACATCGTCCGGCACAAGAACAACCGCGGCTTGGCGCGCACCTTCCGCACCGGCATCGACGCCGCGCTGCGGCTGGGTGCCGACATCATTGTCAACACCGACGGCGACAACCAGTACTGCGGGCAGGACATTCCCGAACTGGTGCGGCCGATCGTGGAAGGCCGCGCCGACCTGGTGCTCGGCGACCGGCAGACCGACAGGATCGACCATTTCTCGCCGATGAAAAAGCGGCTGCAGCGGTTCGGGTCGCTGGCCGTGCGCCAGCTCTCCGACACGCAGGTGCCGGACGCGGTGTCCGGCTTCCGCGCGTTCTCCCGCGACGCCGCGCTCCAGCTCAACATCGTCTCGTCGTTCAGCTACACGATCGAGACGGTCATCCAGGCCGGCAAGAAGCACATGGCGGTCGCCTCGGTGCCCGTGCGCACCAACAGCAAGACGCGCGACTCGCGGCTGTTCAAGAGCATCCCGAAATTCGTCGAGCGGTCGCTGACGACGATGGTGCGGATGTACGCGATGTACCAGCCGCTCCGCTTCTTTCTCTATCTGGGCGGCGTGTTCACGCTGATCGGCCTGATCCCGGTGCTGCGGTTCCTGGTGTACTACATCACCGAGGGTGGGGCGGGGCACATCCAATCGCTGATCCTGGGCGGGGCGCTCATCGTGATCGGCATGGCCACGTTCCTGATCGGCCTGGTCTCGGACCTGATCAACTTCAACCGTCAGCTGATCGAGATGACGCTGGAAAAGGTGCGGCGGATCGAGCTGAACCAGCTTCGCGAGCAGGGAGAGCAGCCGAACGTCGGGAAGGTCGCGGCGGAAGCGCGGGAAGTGGCCGAATAGCCGGAGGGTCACGGTCCCGGTTACGCCGGTGCCGCCATGGCTTCCAGCAGGGCGCGCTCCATCACGGCAAGGTCGGGCGCGTGCCCGGTGTACAGCTCGAACTGGCGGCAGGCCTGGTGGAGCTGCATGCGCACGCCGGGGATGGTCGCGCAGCCGCGCGCCTTGGCCTCGCGCAGCAGGCGGGTCTCCAGCGGCATCGGCACGGCGTCGAACACGACGCTGCCGCGGCGCAACGCGGCGGCCGGCAGCAGCATGTCGTCCGGGGCGTGGAAGCCGACCGGCGTGACGTGGACCAGCAGGTCGTATTCTCCGTCATCGGCAACGTCGTCGGGCCGGCCGCCGTAGCGGCAGCCGAACCGCTCCGCCAGCGACAGCCCGGCCGCCCGGCTGCGGTTGTAGATCGTCACGGTGCAGCCCTCGCGGGTCAGGCCGTAGACGATCGAGCGGGCGCCGCCGCCGGCGCCGACCACCGCGGCGCGCCCGCCGCGCGGCTCGATCGCCTCTCGGAAGGCGCGCAGGGCGCCGATCCAGTCCACGTTGTGGCCGGTCAGCCGGCCGTCGTCGTTGACGACCGTGTTGACGGCGCCGATCTCCCGCGCCGTCTCGTCCAGGGCGTCCAGGTGCTCCATGATCCGCACCTTGTGCGGCATGGTGACGCCGAGCCCGCGGATGCCGAGCGCCCGCATCGCCGCGACGGCGCCGGCGGTGTCCTCGGTCCCGAAGGCGACATAGGTGTAGGGCAGACCGAGTGCGCGGTAGCCGGCGGTGTGCATGGCCACGCCGAACCGGCCGGGGCGCCCCGCGATCGATCCGCACAGCACGGGATTGGAGCCGGCCATCGGCGCTTTCCCCCCTCGATCCGTTCCGCGCCGATTCCGGACGCGCGGCGGGGCAGGTGTCAACCCGTGCCGGCCGCTGCGGCCGCTGGTATCACTCGCCCGGCGGCGGCGGGGCCTCGGCAGCCTCGGCGAAATGGGCCGGCGGGGGGGCCGTGGCGGTGTCGGCGGCAGCCCGCTCGGCCAGCGCCTTGTGAACGAGCACGTCCTCGCGCAGGGGGCGGACCGGCTGCAGCTCGTGCGAGAGCCAGTTCGGCGAGCCACCGCCGTCGAGCGGCGGCGCGGCGAACGTGGACAGGGCTTCGTTCAGCGAAGGCGCGCGGGCGCTGCCGATGCAGCTCACCCGGCTGCGCTCGTGCACGAAGGTGGACACGACGTAGATCATGCCGTCCACGCCGCGGCCGACCAGGGGGATTTCGCCGTTGTTCCACCACAGGATGGAGTCGCTCATGGCGCAGGCCTCGTCACGGGATGCACGTCGCCGGGCTCTGTCGGGCCGCCCGGGCGGTAACTATATGAAACGTGAGCGGTCCGGAGACCGGGGGGAAGCATCGCCCGCCCGACTCGGGTAAGTACGGGTGACCGAAGCGGACCCATGGCACCGTCCGTCGGCTTAAGGCCGGGAAGGAGACCGACATGTCGAAGGAAGTCTACCATCATAATCTCGAACGCCGGCTGGCTCAGCTTGATGGGCGGATCGATGAAGCGCGCCAGCGGCTGGAGCATGGCTCGCCGCGCGACCATGTCACCGCCGCGGGCGAGCTGCGAGTGCTCGAAGACAAGCGCCGCGAGCTCCAGGACCGGCTGCACCGCCTGGACCGGGAACCGGAGGGCGCCTGGGAGGATTTCAAGACCAGCATAGAAAACCTCCTCGACGAGATCACGGTTTCGGTCGATCGCTGGTTCAGAACCCACTGATCCTCCGCGCCCCGTCCGGACGCCGAAGTCTCCTCCGAAGGAAAAAGGACGGGATGACGACCCGCCATCCCGTCCATGTCCGCCGAGACCCGAGGGGGAGGGTCAGGCCTCGACGAACAATTCGTCGTGATCGACCACCCGCTTCGACATCGATGCGCGCAGCTTCATCATGGCGCGATGCTCGAGCTGGCGGACGCGCTCCTTGCTGACGCCGAGCTGGGCGCCAAGCTCCTCCAGCGTTGCGCCCTCCTCGCGCAGGCGGCGCTGGCGGATGATGACCTGCTCGCGCTGGGTCAGGTCGCCAAGCGCCTCGGCCAGCCAGCGCGAGCGCGAGGCGCTGTCGCGCAGGCCGATCACGACCTCTTCCGGGTTGGGCCGCTCGTCCGACAGAAAGTCCTGCCAGTCGTCGTCGCTCGTCTCCGAGATCGGCGCGTTCAGCGACTGGTCGGAGCCGGACATGCGCATTTCCATGGCCTCGACGTCGGTCACCTCGACGTTCAGCTCTTCGGCGATCTGCCGCCGCCCCTCCGCGGTGAGCTGGTTGGCCGAGGCCTCCTGGATGCGCGCGCGCAGCCGGCGCAAATTGAAGAACAGCGCCTTTTGGGCGGCCGTGGTGCCGGTGCGCACGATCGACCAGTTGCGCAGGATGTAGTCCTGCATGGCCGAACGGATCCACCAGGCGGCATAGGTCGAGAAGCGCACGTCGCGATCCGGCTCGAACCGGGCGGCGGCCTGCATCAGGCCGACATTGCCCTCCTGCACCAGGTCGCCCATGGGCAGGCCGTAGTTGCGGAACCGCGACGCGGTGCTGACCACCAGACGGGCATAGGCGCGGACCAGATCGTGCAGGGCCGCCTCCTCGCCGCGCTCGCGCCAGCGGCGGGCCAGGTCGAATTCCGCCTCCCGCGTAAGCAGCGGCGCCCGCATCGACGCCTTGATGTAGTTCAGGTTGGCGCGCTGCGTCTCGGGATCGTCGATGTGCGGCATGGGGCTTATCCCTGTGTTGCCGTGGCCAGTGCTGCCTGGCGGCGTTCGACCCGGGCGGACACGCGACCGGACGGCGCGGCTGCTGCAAGCCTCGGGCCAGACGCCATGACCGGCATGGCGAAAGCGGTTGCCGATATTTGCCTTCGATACGGCGTGCTGCTGCGAACGGATCACAAACGCACATCCTGTTCGCCTCCAAACGTGGCGGAGCGATGGCCGTTCCGCCGCGCGCACGGCTGAGGGACCGGGCGTTGCAAAACGCACTGCTTGTTGCGAATCGGTTCGGCGAGACCGGGACGGTCAGGCCTCGATCAGGTCCAGCACGTCGCCCGTGCCGGAGAAGACGCCGCAGGCCAGGGTGCCGCCGCGCCCGCAGCCGCCGTCCAGGCTGGCCGTGTGGTCGGTCATCCGGACGCCGCCATTGTTCGCGTCGAAGCCGCGGACGATGCGCCGGAAGGTCTCGTAGGGCTGATCGATGTCGGCAAAGCGACGACCGCCCCACCAGAAGGTGTCGCCCTGGGCGGCCAACGGCCGGGTCACGTCGATCCCGGCGCTGACGCACAGCACGCCGCCGTCCTCATGGTCGGAGAACGCGGCGCGCCTGACCGCGGTGTTCAGGTTGCCGTGACCGGGCGCGGCCCGGATCGCCTCCCTGAGCCCGTTGGTCCAGCGGGTGAGCTGGACGGCCCCGGCGCGCGCGGCGTGCATGCCCTCCTCGGGCGAGCCGCCGTAGGCGCGCAGCGTCGCCTCGACGCCCTGCCTGAGCATCCACGCCAGCACCTCGCCCGGGTTGGGTGCGAACTGGAGCTGCAGCAGCTTCTGCCACATCTCCTCCTGAGCGCCGCGCAGATAGACAATGTCGGTGACGATCATGCCCGGCAGCGCCAGCACCGCCCGGCGGAATGCCAGAACCTCGTCCACGGTCTCTCGGACCAGGGGACCGCGGCCCATGATATTGCCCAGGTAGACGAGCCGATCGCCGGGCGCGAACCCTTCAATGATCCTGTCGTGCAGGTTGGCCAGGTGGTGGGCCTCGCCATGGACGGCACCGATTGCCCAGATGCGGCGCGGGCGGCCGAGGGGGGCGAACTTGTCGGCATCGGGGGTCAACGGGCGTCGGTCCGTGAAGCAAAAGGTTAACGGAGTGGGGGCAGTGTAGCGGGATTGCCGCCCGGGAACAGGGGAATTCGCACGCGGGGCGGTACCCCAAGAGTGGCAAACCGTGAGTCGCAAGGCGGCGCCGGGCCAACCCCCGGGCGCCGCCTTTGCACGCCCTTGCGTACGCGTCCGTGCCCGGTCCGGCGCGTCAGGCCACCTTGGCCAGAACCTGCTCCAGCCGCTCGGTCGCCCGCAGCTCGTCGATCTTTTCGACGGCGGCCAATTCACGCGCCAGCCGTTCCAGCGCGGCCTGATAGATCTGGCGCTCGCTGTAGGATTGCTCGGGCTGGTCGGCCGGGCGGTGCAGGTCGCGCACCACCTCGGCGATCGAGATGGGGTCGCCGGAGTTGATCTTGGCTTCGTATTCCTGCGCGCGCCGGCTCCACATGGTGCGCCGCGCGCGGCTGCGGCCCTTGAGGGTCTCCATGGCTGCCTTGATCCGGTCCTTGGAGCTCAGCTTGCGCAGGCCGGATCGCTTCGCCTTGGCGATCGGCACCTTGAGGGTCATCCGCTCCTTCTCGAAGCTGATCGCGTACAGCTCGACCTCCAGACCTCCGACGCTGTGCGTCTCCAGCCCTTCGATCCGGCCCACCCCATGCGCGGGGTAGACGACGTAGTCTCCGACACTGTACTCAAGCTGATAGGCCATGCTCGTCGACTCTTTCCCTCTTGCCACCGGCCCGGTCACGCCCACAGCGGCGCCGTCACCGCGGCCCACCCTGCAGTGACGCGCGAGCCCTGGGACACACACATAAACCGATCCGGCGACCGATCGGCCCGCAGGCCGACTGGCCGGTCCAGGGATCGGCAGGGCTCGTCACGGCAACCGGCCCGGCGTGCTCCTGCAAACCGGGCTGTCCTGTTAACATACGATAAACCGGGCGCCAGATAAAGCGGCCTGTTGCGGCGCACCCTGCGCGCGGGGTGGTGCGCCGCGCAGGGGCGGTGCGGTCAAGTGCCCTCGCCGCCCTCCGGGCTGAAAAATTTCGCGTACTTGTCGGCAACGTCTTTCCAGTCGTCGGCGTCCGCCGGCGCGTCCTTCTTGCGCGTGATGTTGGGCCAGACCGCCGAATATTCGCGGTTCAATTCCAGCCATTTTTCGGCGGCATCGCCCTCTGTATCCGGCTTGATGGCCTCGACCGGGCATTCCGGCTCGCACACGCCGCAGTCAATGCACTCGTCCGGATGAATGACGAGCATGTTGTCGCCCTCGTAGAAGCAGTCCACGGGGCAGACCTCGACGCAGTCGGTGTATTTGCACTTGATGCAGGCTTCGGTGACGACGTAGGTCATGCGTACCCTCCTGGGGGTGTCTGGCGGCGCGCCCGCGCCGCGTCAGGCCGATTGCGGCTCGATGCCGTGCCGCCGCATCGCGCGCTGCCGGGCGGCGCCGCTGTCGCGGTCGGAGACATAGAGCAGCCCGGCGATCCGCCGCAGCAGGCTGGCCTCCAGGTCGTGCAGACGGCCGTCGGCATAGGCCACGTCCCACAGCATCTCGACGAGCTGGATGCGTTCCTCGTCGTCGAAGGCGCCGCGGATGGTGGCGGTGAACTGGTACCAGTGCGCCGCATCCTCGGTGGCGTGCTCCGCCTCGCCGACCAGCGCCGCCGCCTCGTCCTCGCTCAGGCCGAAGCGCCACCGCACCAGCTCGACGATCCGGGCGCGTTCGGCCGCGTCGATGCTGTCGTCCATGCGCGCCGCCTCCACCAGCAGTGCGGCCGCGGCGAGCGACAACTTTTCTTCACTGTTGCCGCCGGCCTCGGCCTTGCCGTCGAGGCCGTGCAGGAATGCTGCGATGCGATTGAGCATGGGATTTGCCTACCACCTCGGCGCCGCGCGCCGCAACCATTTGATATCTGCGGTCTTGCCGCGCTGCACACCCGTCCGCCGCCGTCGCTAGCCCGGCAGCAGCCGCCACACCGTGGTCTCGCGGATCTCGCGGTCTTCGAGCTCGATCGGAGTCGGAATCGAGAACGCCGCGACCGGCTCCAGTCCGTCCTGTGGCAAATAGGCCCGGCCCGGGTCGCCGAAAAGGACCGTCTTGCCGGCCGCGACCAGCCCGCGCAGCCACGGGACGATCCGCCGCGCCGTCGGGCGCTCGTAGAGCACGTCGCCGGCCAGCACCACGTCGATCTCGCGCAGGGGATTGCCGGTGAGGTCGTGTCGGGTCGTCTCGATGGCAACCCGGTTGAGGCGGGCGTTCAGGTGCTGGGCGATCTCGGCGAACGGGTCGACGTCGGCGGCGACCACCCGGCGCGCGCCCATGCGCGCCGCGGCGATGGCGATCAGCCCGTTGCCGGCGCCGAAATCGAGCACGGCCCGGCCGCGGACCAGCCCGGGGTCGTCCAGCACCAGACGCGCCACCGCCTGGCCGCCGGCCCAGGGAAACGCCCAGAACGGCGGCGGCAGGCCGGTCTCCTCCAGCATCTGCTCGGTCGCCTGCCACAGCGGGGTGATCTGCGTCGCCTGGTACACGCGCAGCTGCGGCGTCAGCGGCGGGGCCGCCACGGTGGTGTTCGCCACGATGAACCGCGCCATCTCGGCGGAACCCATGGCCGGATGGCGCGGGTCGCGCGGTCCGGACGGTCCTTGCGGTCCTTGCGGTCCGGACGCGCCGGGCGGGGCGGAGGCCATGGCCGGCGGGCTCAGGCGGCCGCCCGGCCGGCGACCAGCGCCGCCAGGGCCAGGGCCGCGAAGATCCGGTTGGACCGGAACCGGGCCAGGCAGTCGGCCGGGTCGTCCGGATCCCAGCCGGCCACCTGCCAGGCCAGGTGCGCCGCGGCCGGCACCAGCAGCGCCACGGCGAAGGCCGGCATGCCGGCAGCCGCCATGGCCGCGCCCAGTCCGGCCAATGTGACCGCGTAGAACCCGGCGACCCAGCGCCGGCTGGCGGCGCCGAACAGGCGCGCGGTGGACTTCACGCCGATGCGGGCGTCGTCCTCCTTGTCCTGGTGCGCATAGATCGTGTCGTAGCCCAGCGTCCAGAACAGCCCGGCGGCGTACAGCACCGCCGCCGGCCAGCCGAGCGTGCCGGTCGCCGCCGTCCAGCCGACCAGCGCCCCCCAGTTGAAGGTCAGCCCCAGCCAGGCCTGCGGCCACCAGGTCACGCGCTTCATGAGCGGGTAGGGCACGACGAGCAGCAGCGAGGCGGCGCCGACCAGGATCGTGGTCCAGTTGAACTGCACCAGCACGGCCAGCCCGACCGCGAGCTGCGCGGCCAGGAACACGAGCGCCTTCGGCACCGTGACCGCACCGCTGGCCAGCGGACGGGTGCGGGTGCGCGCGACCTGGGCGTCGATGTCGCGGTCCCACAGGTCGTTGATCGTGCACCCGGCGCCGCGCATCACCACCGCGCCGATGCCGAACAGCGCCGCCAGCCACAGGTCGTGCCAGCCGAAGCCGTCCGGCCGCGGCGCCAGCACCAGGCCCCACCAGCACGGAAACAGCAGCAGCCAGGTGCCGATCGGCCGGTCCAGGCGCATCAGGCGCAGGTAGGGCCGGGCGGGCGCCGGCGCAAAACGATCGATCCACGACTCGGCCGGAATGTCGATCCGGCTGTCGGGACGGGTCCGGGACGTGTCGGTCATGCGGCCTGTTTAGCCGCCGCGCCGGTCACGGCAAAGGGGCGAGGCGCGCCACGGCGGCCCGGCGCCACCGGGCCAGGTCGCCGGCCAGCCCGGCCAGGCGCGAGTCGCCCGGCAGCGCGCCGGCCGGCAGCCGCCGGCGCCATGCGGCCAGTGCCCGGCGCGTCTCGCCGGCCAGCGTCTCGAACAGCCGTGCCTCGCGGCCGATGCGGCACCGTGCCGCGGCCGCGGCGCCGCGGCAGGCGGTTTCGCGCAGGTCGGGCGGGATCGAACCGTCGAAGCGCCGCTCCAGGGCGGCGACGGCGCGTTCGCGGGCGGCGGCGGGGTGCGGGGCGGTGCTCATGCCGCCAGTCCAGCACGGCGCCGCGGCCGCTGTAAAGGTTTTTGTTCCTAACGCGCGCCCCGGTCCGCCCCGATCCGGGCTGCCCATCCGGCAGCTATTGGCTGGCCCAGATGATCCGGGCCATCCACAGCACCTCGTCGCGGCGCAGGGTGCGGTCCGGGTGCTCCGGGTTGATCGATTTGAGCTCGATCCGGTTGGCGCTCATGCGGGCCAGTTCCTTGGCCATCACCTCCCCGCCGCCGGTCTTGACCACGACGCGGTCGCCGCGCCGGACGGTGGCCGAGGGGGACAGGACGATCGTGTCGCCGTCGCGGTAGACCGGCGTCATGCTGTCGCCGCTGACCTCCAGGGCATAGGCGTGCGGGTCGCCCAGGTCGGGGAAGACGACCTCGTCCCAGCCGTTGCCGACGGGATAGCCGGCGTCGTCGAAGAACCCCTGGTTGCCGGCCTGGGCGTAGCCGATGATCGGCACGCGCTGTCGCGGCGACGCGCCGGGGCGGTCGCCGATCAGGCCGACGAAATCCGCAAAGCTCGTCCCGGTCGCCGCCAGGATCTTCGACAGGCTCTCGGTCGACGGCCAGCGCAGCTTGCCCTGCACCGTCTTCCGCTTGCTGGGGTTGAACGTGGTCGGATCCAGCCCGGCCTTGCGCGCCAGCCCCGAGGGCGACAGCCCGTGCTGTGCGGCCAGCCGGTCGATCGCCTGCCAGATGTCGCCGTGCTTCAACATGGGACTACAATCTCATAATCCGCCGGCGCTGTCCCTAGGAACGAATTCCATATTTTGCTTGACATAGGAATTTAGGCCGGTACCCTCGTCCGTGGTTCGCGCCTGACGGGTTCGTGCACAGGCGCATCAACCTGGAGACGAAGACGCATGCCTCGAGATCGGTTCGTTCCCCGCCGTTATGACGACGATCCCCTGCCGATCCCGTTCGGCAGCGCGGAGGAGGCCTGGTTCTGGTTCATGCAGAACCACGAGGCACGCTGCGCCGGGGCCCGCATCCGCGCCGGCCAGGGCGACATGCCCCGCCCGTGCGAGCCGATCGACGTGCTGCGCGTGCTCGACCGGCTGTACCGGCAGCGCCGTCTGGTCCGCGATCACCTCGCCGTGCTGGCCCACTACGGGCGCCGCCTGATGGCGCCGGACCCGCGCCGCCGGCGCGAGCAGCGCGCCCGCGGCCTGTGGGACGAGGCGCTGTCGCGGCTGGAGCCGGTGCTGCGCGGCAAGGGGATCGTCCAGTGAGCGCGACCGGCGCCCCCGCCGAGGCGCCCCGGCCCGTCCCGGTGCCCGCCGCAGTCCCGGCAATGCCCGCCGTCGCCGCCTATGTCGTGTTCTGCGCGCGCACCGACCTGGCCTGGCTGCGCGTGCTCAGGCCCGGCTTCCGCCACTGCTTCCTGGCGCTCAACGACGGCCGCCACTGGCTCACCCTGGACCCGCTGGCGACGTACACGGAAGTCGCCGTGCAGCCGGTGCCGGCCGACTTCGACCTGCCCGACTGGTATCGCGCCGAGGGGCACATCGTGGTGCCGGCGGCGGTCGACCGCGGCCGCGCCCGGCCGGCGCCGTGGGCGCCGTACACGTGCGTCGAGGCGGTCAAGCGCGCGCTCGGCATCCACGACCGCTGGCTGCTCACCCCGTACCAGCTCTACCGCCACCTGCGCCGCCGCGCCGCGCCGGACGCCTGCCGCGGTGCGCCTGCCTGGCGTCCCGATTCCACCCCTGCCTGACGAGGTCCGCCATGTCGGCACTGTTCAGCCGCCCGAAGTTCCCGGCACCGCCGCCCCCGCCGCCGCCCCCGCCGCCGCCGCCGCCTCCGCCGCCGCGGCCACGGCCGGCACCGCCGCCGCCCCCGCCGCCGCCGCCCCCGCCGCCGCCGCCACCGCCGCCGCGCCGGCAGCCGGCGGCGACGAAGACCGCGGCCGGATCGGGCGGAACGGCCGAGCCCGCGGATCCCGACTCGCTGCCCGAGGACGAATCGGAGGCGCGCATCGCCCTGGTCAAGCGCCGCCGCCGCGGGCGCAGCGGCACGGTGCACACCTCGTGGCGCGGCGTGCTGGTACCGCGGCCGGACGCGCCGCGGCGCAAGACCCTGCTCGGGGAATAGCGCCATGGCCGAGACCGATACCGCCGCCCTGATCGAGCGCTACCGCCGGGCCAGGGCACGGCGCGCCCGCTGGGAGAGCCTGTGGCAGGAGTGCTACGACCTCGCCCTGCCGCAGCGCGGCGGCTTTCTCAGTCCGCCGGTGCCGGGGGAGCGGCACGCCGACCACCTGTTCGACGGCACCGCGCCCGACGCCGTCGACCAGCTCGCCGCCAGCCTGCTCGCCCAGCTGACCCCGCCGTGGTCGCGCTGGATCGGCCTGGCGCCGGGGCCGGAGCTGGCCGGGCCGGAGCGTGCCGCCGACCGGGAGGCCGCGGCGCCGGTGCTGGAGCGCATGGCCGAGGCGCTGCACGGCCACCTGGAGCGGTCCAACTTCGCGGTCGAGATCCACCAGTGCTACCTGGACCTGGTGGTCGGCGGCACCGCCTGCCTGCTGGTCGAGGAGGCGCCGCCGGGTGCCCATTCGGCGCTGCGCTTCACGGCGGTGCCGCTGGCCGAGGCGGTGCTGGAGGAAGGTCCGGGCGGCCGACTCGACGTTACCTTCCGCCGGGTCGAGCTGACCCTGGCGGCGATCGAGCACCGCTTCCCCGGCGTGGCGGTGCCCGACCCGCTGCGGCGCCAGGCCGAGGCCGACCCGCAGGCGCGCTTCGCCGTGCTGGAGGCGGTGGTGCCGGAGCCGGCCGCGGCCGGCGCCGCCTACCGCTATGCCGTGGTCCTGGAGGACGACGGCGGCGGCGCGGCGGCACTGCTGGCCGAAGGGCGCTTCGCCGAGTCGCCGTTCGTCAACTTCCGCTGGCTGAAGGCGCCGGGCGAGGCGTACGGCCGTTCGCCGCTGATGAAGGCGCTGCCGGACGTCAAGACCGCCAACAAGGTGGTCGAGCTGATCCTCAAGAACGCCAGCATCGCCGTCACCGGCATCTGGCTGGCCGACGACGACGGCGTATTGAACCCGGCGGCGGTGCGGCTGGTGCCCGGCTCGATCATCCCCAAGGCGGTCGGGTCGTCCGGCCTGACGCCGCTGGAGGCGCCGGGCAAGTTCGACGTGTCGCAGATCGTGCTCGACGACCTGCGCGCGCGCATCCGCCACGCCCTGCTGACCGACCGGCTGGCCCAGGTCGATACCCCGCGCATGACCGCGACCGAAGTGATCGAACGGTCGGCGGAGATGCAGCGCCTGCTCGGCGCCACCTACGGGCGGCTCCAGGCCGAGCTGCTGACCCCGCTGGTGCTGCGCGCCCTGGCGGTGCTGCGCCGGCGCGGCGAGGTCCCCGACATCGATGTCGACGGCCACGTGGTCGCCCTGCAGTACCGCTCGCCGCTGGCCATGGCCCAGGCCCATCGCGACGTGCGCACCACCCTGACCTGGCTGGACACCGCGCGCACGCTGGGGCCGGCGGCGCTCGAGGCGGTCGACGCCGCCGCGGCGGTGCGCTGGCTGGGCGAGCGGTTCGGCGTGCCCGGCGCACTGGTCCGCCCGCCGCAGCCGGCGCCGGAACCCGCGCCGCCCGACGGGGCCGCGCCGCCGGCGCCCGCCGTGCCGCCGCCGCCGGACGCCGCAGCCTTGGCCGCCGCCATGCCGGCGGGGGAGGGCGCCGATGTCTGACCGCCCGCCGGCTGCCGAGGGCTGGGCCGCGCTCGACCCCGCACCCGCTGCGGTCGACACCGACCTGGCCCGCGCCTACGCCCGCTGCTTCGCCGGGCCCGAGGGCGCCCGCGTCCTGGCCGACCTCGAGTCGCTGACGCTGGGGCGTGTCCTCGGGCCCGAGGCCGGGGACGCCGCACTGCGTCACCTGGAAGGCCAGCGCGCCCTGGTGCTGCGCCTGCGCGCGCTGGTCGCCCGCGGGCGCAGCGCCTCCTGATCCCGATCCACCCACCCGAAAGCGAGGATCCGACGTCATGACCGAAAACCTGCTGACCACGCCCGTCCCCGACGCCGCGCCGATCCCGGCGCCGGCCACGCCCGCGCCGGCCGCGGGCGGCGCCCGGCGCCCGGCCAACGTGCCGGAGAAGTTCTGGGACCCGGCCGCCGGCCGGATCCGCGTCGAGGCGCTGCTGAAGTCCTATCTGGAGCTGGAGCGCAAGCTGTCGTCCATGGTGCCGATGCCCGGCCCGGACCTGGCCGACCCCGACCGCCGCCGCCTGCTCGGCGCGCTCGGCGTGCCGGAGCGGCCCGACGACTATGCGATCGACTGCCCGCACGGCCTGTTCGAGCCGGACCCCGAGCTCAACGCCCGCCTGCACGCCGAGGGCTTCACGCCGGCCCAGGTCCAGCTCGTCTACGACCTGGCGGCGGAGCGGATGGTGCCGCTGCTCCAGGACCTGGCCGCCGAGTTCCAGGCCGAGCGCGAGATCGAGCGGCTGGTCGAGTACTTCGGCGGCGAGGACCGCTGGCGCGAGGTGTCGCGCCAGATGCTGGCCTGGGCGCGCAAGACCCTGCCGCCGGCGGCGGTGGAGGGCCTGTCCGGCTCGTTCGACGGCGTCATGGCACTGTACCGCATGATGACCAGCGACGAGCCGGCCGCCCTGCGCGCCGGTGCGGGCGAGGGCGGTGACGGCCCCGGCGACGAGCGCGAGCTGCACGCCATGATCCGCGACCCGCGCTACTGGCGCGACAAGGACCCCGCGTTCGTCGCCAAGGTGACCGACGGCTTCCGCCGCCTGTTCCCCGGCGGGGCCTGAGCGCCGGCCCGTCCGGCCCCTCCAACCACCCGCGGCCCGGCCGGCGCCCGCCCGGCCGGGCCGCATCGTGTCTGCATTCGCGCGACACGCGACGGCTGCATCCTCTCGGCACGGGTCGCGCACCTGCTATAGTGGGGCGCGGGAACGGCAAGGCAGAGGAGCGGAACCGATGGGCAACCGGCTCGTGCGCACGCTGCTGGGCACAATGGCCCTGATCGCCGGCCTGGCGCTGCTGGCCGGGGCGGCGCTGACCTTCGTCGAGGGCCGGGAGCGCGTCGCCGCCTACGCACGGGCGGAGGCGACCCTGGCGGCGACGGGGCCGGGCAAGGATATGCCCGCGGCGCCGGGTACCGTGCGGGTCAGGTTCACGACGCGCGCCGGCCAGCCGGTGGTCGCGCCGCTGGAGACCGGTCTGTTCGGCGCGGCGATCGACCTGTCCGATGGCCCGGTCCCGGTCCTCTACGACCCGGCGCAGCCGCAGCGGGCCGTGCTCGACCATCCGCTGGCGCTGTACGACGTGACCCTGCTGCTGCTGCCGCCCGGCCTCGGCCTGCTGGTCGTGTTCGCGATCGTCCGCGCCGGCAACCGGCAGCGCACCCAGGCGCAGCAGCGCTGGGCGCCGCCGCCGCGCGGGGGCCGCCGCCCGGCCCACGAGGTGGCACCGGCGCAGGGCGCGGCGAACCGCCTGCAGCGCGCCGCCGGGGCGGCCGGCGCGACCCTGGCCGGCGTGCGCGGCCCCGCCGAGTCGCTGTCGGTGGGCGACCGCCGTCCGACCGTGGTGCCGCGCGCGGAGACGCATCCGGCGGTGCAGCGCCCCGGCAATGCCGGTGGGCTGTTCGTGCTGGCGGCGGTCGTCGCGGCGCTGCTGCTGGGGCTGCTGTGGTACGCGCTGGCGGAGGAGAGCGGGTCGGACCTCGCCCCGGCGCGGCTGCCGGCGCTCGAGGAGCCGCGGAGCGCGACGAGTTTGTGATTGTATTCCTATTTCTGTTCGTGGTACGTTCCGCCTCGCAGTCACAACGGAGGCGGACATGGAGATTCGCGATCACCGGTTCCCCGAGCACTGGCACGGCCTGTCGCCCAACCACGGCGGGCCGCTGACGGCGCCGCAGTTCCTGGTCATGCACTACACGGCGGGCTGGTCGGGGGAGGGCGCCCGCGACTACCTGATGGACCCGACCGCGCCGTACACGCCGTCGGCCCACCTGGTGGTCGGGCGCGACGGCCGCGCCTGGCAGATCGTGCCGTTCGACGTGAAGGCCTGGCACGCCGGGCGGTCCTACTATCGCGGCGTGCGCGGGCTGAACCACTGCTCGGTGGGCATCGAGCTGGACGGCATCGGCTGGCTGAAGCCGACCGCGCGCGGCTATCTCGACCCGTACGGCGGCGTGCGCCGGGTCGAGCAGGGCTGGGTGATCGGCCCGTACGGCCGCTACTGCCGCGAGGACGAGCTGGTCTTCGACACCCACCCGCACGCCGGCCCGGCCGAACTCGCCTGGCCGCCCTACACCGAGGCGCAGCTCGCCACCCTGGAGCGGCTGACCCGCGCGGTGCTGGCCGGCTATCCCTCGATCCGCGAGGTGATCGGCCACGACGACATCCGCGCCGACAAGACCGACCCCGGCCCGGCCTTCCCGATGGCCCGGTTCAAGGCGCTGGTCGGCGACGGCGCCGACGACCGGGAGGAGCACTTCGTCACCACGGTCGCCCTGAACGTGCGCGGCGGGCCGGGCATCGAGTACGGCACGCTGGGCTTCGGCCCGCTGGCCCCCGGCACCGCCGTCCAGGCCCTGACCGCCCGCGGCGACTGGCGCTTCGTCGCCCTGGCCGACGCCCCGGCCAACCAGGGCTGGGTGCACGGCTTCTACCTCCGCTGCGCCTGACCGCCCGGCTCCGCGGCGTAGAGGAGACATGAATTGCGGGGACACATCACTTAATTCCCCGCAATTCCGGCCTCGGGAATCAAGTGATGTGTCCCCGCAATTCGCCCTTACGGCTGCGGGGTCGGTGCATTCGGGCGGCGGGCCGTGGTAGAATGGCTTGCGAGGGAGAGGGACATGGCCGAGCCGGCGCGGATACCCATGACGGTCGAGGACTTCCTGGCCTGGTCCGCGGCCCGGCCGGACGACGCGCGCCATGAGCTGGTCGCGGGCGAGCCCGTGGCGATGGCGCCGGAGCGGGCCGCGCACCTGCGGCTCAAGGCGCGGGTCTGGCGCGCAGCGGCTGCGGCGTCTCGAATTGCGGGGACACATCACTTAATTCCCCGGTAGCCTCCGACGGGGCCATGGCCTCGGGAGGAATTAAGTGATGTGTCCCCGCAATTCCCCGGGCTGGCAATCCACTTAAAAAACGCCGGATCCTGTCTCGACGACTCCGGCCAGCTCTGATACCATTAAACTGCATGCACGAGCGCGCCAAATGGAACCTTAATTCACGGGCGGGGCACTAGCTGGGGCCTGCCCGCATGCCGCTGACGCTTTATCGCCTACCGATAGGCACGAGGAGAAGAAATTTGCTTGAATCCATGCAACCTTACAATAGTCACAGACTTAATATTCTTGCTCATTACAGAATGCTAAGAGACATCATTGAGAATGTGATGCATATATTTGACAGTCTTGATAACAAGGTAGATGATTTTTCAAAAAGCATAGAAGAAGATGACTTAAGCACTCCATTCGATGATGGGAGCGAGCACAAGGCGGCTCTTGTTTCGCGATTTCATGATGAACTTCTTTGTAGTCAGGCGGAAATGTTAGCTCATTCGATTGTAATGCTTTATCACCAATGGGAAAGGTCCGCCAAAACATTGCAACTAGAATGTGTGCTGTCTGGAATAAAACCGGAAGATCCTAAATTTCCGCATAAATTTTTGAAACATTTGGAAACTCTAGGCAACGATTTTGAGGCTGCATGCAAAACTATTGATCTTGCTCGCCTCATAAGTAATACGGTTAAACATGGCGATGGACCCTCCAGAAGCGCATTGTCTTCGAAAGAACAAAGTTTGCTTCAGAGACCATGGCAGGATGATGATTTTCCGCTACTTTCTGATAGCAGTCCAAACCAAATATGGGTCACACAGGATTACATCATAACAACGGGAAAGGCTATCGAACTTCTTTGGACGAATCTACCAGATCAATACTTCAGGCCAGAATTGCCTGCTGATAAAGCATTCTTTGAAGGGGAATTGCGGGGACACATCACTTAATTCCCCGCAATTCCGGCCTCGGGACCCAAGGGATGTGTCCCCCGGCAGCCGCCCCGACCAGGCTTGCGAGGGAATTGCGGGAACACATCACTTAATTCCCTGATCTCTTCCGAAGGAACCATGGCCTTGGGAATTAAGTGATGTGTCCCCGCAATTCGCCCTTACGGCTGCGGGGTCGGTGCATTCGGGCGGCGGGCCGTGGTAGAATGGCTTGCGAGGGAGAGGGACATGGCCGAGCCGGCGCGGATACCCATGACGGTCGAGGACTTCCTGGCCTGGTCCGCGGCCCGGCCGGACGACGCGCGCCATGAGCTGGTCGCGGGCGAGCCCGTGGCGATGGCGCCGGAGCGGGGCGCGCACCTGCGGCTCAAGGCGCGGGTCTGGCGCGCGCTGGCCGACGCGATCGCCGCGCGCGGCCTGCCCTGCGAGGCGTTCCCCGACGGCGCGACGGTGCGCATCGACGATCACACCGCCTACGGCCCGGACGCCGTGGTCACGTGCGGCGAGCCCATGGACGGCGACGCCGTGCTGGTGCCGGGGCCGGTGATCGTGGTCGAGGTGCTGTCGCCCGGCACGACCGGCCGCGATACCGGCGCCAAGCTGGAAGACTATTTCCGGCTGCCGAGCGTCATGCACTACCTTATATTGAAAACCGAGCGCCCGGTGGTCATCCACCACGTCCGCGCCGGCACCGACCGCATCGACACCCGCTTCGTCACCGCCGGCGCCCTGGCCCTGGACCCGCCCGGCCTGACCCTGGATGTGGACGCCCTGTACGCGTGAGCGCGTAACCGGTTGGCCTACGCCGCGACCCGTCCGATCCGGTCGAGGTCCGCGCCGGCCTTGCCCTTCGCGACGATCAGGTCGTGCTGCTGCTGAAGGGTCATCCAGAACTGCGCCGACACGCCGAACGCCCGCTCCAGGCGCAGGGCCGTATCCGCGGTCATCCCGCGCCGGCCGCGCACCAGGTCGCCGATCCGCCGCCGCGGCACCCCGAGCCGCCGCGCCAGCCGCCCGGCGCTCAGCCCGTGCGGCACCAGAAAGTCCTCCCGCAGGACCTCGCCGGGATGGGTGGGATCGGTGCTGCGCATGGTCGTTCCTCCCGCCAACAGCCAGACTGATCGTGCCACGGGCAGTTTGCCCGCGCGACCATCGGCGGTACAGGCGTCTGCACGCGTCTTACGCCGATCCGCCCATCGTCACGGAACCTTCACCCCTCTGTCAGACAGGCGCAACGGGCCGGGGGTTTATGGTGCGCCGTTATCCGGGCGAGACAGACGGGGAGGATCGATCCATGCGGGTTCGTGTGAGCCTGGCCGCGGCGGCGGCGGTTGCGGCGGTGAGCGCGCCGGCGGCGGCGCAGACCGAGATCCAGTGGTGGCACGCCATGGGCGGGGCGCTCGGCGAGAAGGTCGACGAGATCGCCGCCACCTACAACGAGGTCCAGGACCAGTGCCGGGTCGAGGCGGTCTACCGCGGCGACTATACCGAGACGATGACCGCCGCCATCTCCGCCTTCCGCGCCGGCGAGCAGCCGCACGTCGTCCAGGTGTTCGAGGTCGGCACCGCCACGATGATGGCGGCGGAGGGCGCAATCTATCCGGTCCACGCGCTGATGGCCGACACCGGCGAGGCGTTCGACCCCGACGTCTACCTGCCGGCGGTGATCAGCTATTACACCACGCCGGACGGCGAGCTGCTGTCGCTGCCGTTCAACAGCTCCACGCCGGTGCTGTGGTACAACAAGGATGCCTTCGAGACCGCCGGGCTCGACCCCGAGGACCCGCCGGAGACCTGGGCCGAGGTCGAGGAGTACTCCCGTCAGCTCATGGAGGCCGGGTTCGAGTGCGGCTTCTCCAGCGGCTGGCAGTCGTGGGTGCACATCGAGAACATGAGCGCCTGGCACGACCAGCCGATCGGCACCCTGGAGAACGGCTTCGCCGGCCTGGGCACCGAACTGGTCGTGGACAACGACCTGATCACCCGCCACGTCGCCGACCTGGGCCGCTGGGCGCAGGAGGGCATCTTCGAATACGGCGGGCGGCGCGGCGACAGCCTGCCGCTGTTCGTCACCGGGCGCTGCCCGATGTGGCTGAACTCCTCGGCGTATTACGCCGGGATCACCGCCCAGGCCGAATTCGACTTCGGCATCGCCATGCTGCCCCGTTACGACGACGTGGCGGCCGCACCGCAGAACTCGATCATCGGCGGCGCCACCCTGTGGGTGCTGCGCGGCCACGAGGACGAGGAGTACCAGTGCGTCGCCGACTTCTTCTCGCACCTGTCGTCGCCGGAGGTGCAGGCCGACTGGCACCAGGACACCGGCTACGTGCCGATCACGACGGCGGCGTATGAGTTGAGCCAGGCGATGGGCTTCTACGAGGAGAACCCGGGCACCGACGTGGCCATCCGCCAGCTGTCGCTGAACGAGCCGACACCGAACTCGCGCGGCCTGCGCTTCGGCAACTTCGTACAGATCCGCGACATCATCAACGAGGAGCTGGAGGCCGTCTGGGCCGGCGACCAGAGTGCCGAGGAGGCGCTGGACGCCATCGTCGAGCGCGGCAACGCGCTGCTGCGCCGGTTCGAGGAGGCGAACAGCTAAGGGCGGCCGGAAGGCCGCCGCTCCCCGCCGATGCTCAAGCGCGTTACGTTCGACAACAAGGTCCTGCCCTATCTGCTGGTGGCGCCGCAGATCGCGGTGACCCTGGTGTTCTTCCTCTGGCCGGCAGGGCAGGCGATCCGGCAGTCGATGCTGCTGGAGGATGCGTTCGGGTTGTCCACGCGGTTCGTCTGGTTCGACAACTTCGTGCGGCTGCTGGACAACCCGGACTACATCCAGTCCTTCCTGCGCACCATCGTGTTCAGCGCCGCCGTGGCGGTGCTGTCGCTGTCGGCGGCCCTGGTGCTGGCGGTGATGGCCGACCGGGTGATCCGCGGCGCCAGGGGCTACCGGACGCTGCTGATCTGGCCGTACGCGGTGGCGCCGGCGATCGCCGGGGTGCTGTGGCTGTTCCTGTTCAACCCGACCATCGGCATCGTCGCCTATGTGCTGGGCGGGTTCGGGGTGCACTGGAACCACTATGTCGACGGCACCCAGGCCATGATCCTGGTGATCATCGCCGCGGCGTGGAAGCAGGTCAGCTACAATTTCCTGTTCTTCCTGGCCGGGCTGCAGGCGATCCCGAAGAGCCTGGTCGAGGCGGCGGCGATCGACGGCGCCGGGCCGGCGCGGCGGTTCTGGACGATCGTCTTCCCGCTGCTGTCGCCGACCGCGTTCTTCCTGGTCGTGGTCAACGTCGTCTACGCCTTCTTCGAGACCTTCGGCATCATCCATGCCGTCACCCAGGGCGGCCCGGCGCGGGCGACCGAGATCCTGGTCTACAAGGTCTACCGCGACGGCTTCGTCGGCCTCGACCTGGGCTCCTCGGCGGCGCAGTCGGTGATCCTGATGGCCATCGTCATCGCCCTGACGGTGATCCAGTTCCGCTACATCGAGCGGCGCGTGCACTACTGAGAGCGGCGCGTGCACGACTGACCGCGCCCGAGACCCCGCCCCCAAGGCTTCTGCCCATGGTCGAGAACCGCCCCTGGCTGACGCTGGTCCAGCACCTGGTGCTGGCGCTGGGCATTGCCATCGTCGCGCTGCCGATCTGGGTGACCTTCGTCGCCTCCACCCATCCGCCGGAGCACATGATCCGCGCGCCGATCCCGATGTGGCCCGGCGACCGGCTGATCGAGAACTACGGCGAGGTCTTGAGCGGCGGCGTCGCCACGGCGGGCGGCGAGCCGGTGGCGACCATGCTGTTCAACTCCACGGTCATGGCGCTGGGCATCGCGGTCGGCAAGATCGCCATCTCCATCCTGTCGGCGTTCGCGGTGGTCTATTTCCGGTTCCCGCTGCGCATGCTGTTCTTCTGGATGATCTTCATCACCCTGATGCTGCCGGTCGAGGTGCGCATCGTGCCGACCTACGAGGTCGCAGCAAGGCTCGACCTGCTGGACAGCTATTCCGGGCTGATCGTGCCGCTGATCGCGAGTGCCACCGCCACCTTCCTGTTCCGCCAGTTCTTCCTGACCGTGCCCGACGAGCTGCTGGAGGCGGCGCGGGTCGACGGGGCCGGCCCCTTGCGCTTCTTCCGCGACGTGCTGCTGCCGCTGTCGCGCACCAACATCGCGGCGCTGTTCGTAATCCTGTTCATCTACGGCTGGAACCAGTACCTGTGGCCGTTGCTGATCACCACCGACCGCGACATGTACACCATCGTCATGGCCATCCAGCGCATGGTCACGGTGTCGGAGGAGGAGCCGGCCTGGCACCTGACCATGGCCGTGGCCATGCTGGCCATGGTGCCGCCGGTGATCGTGGTGGTCGCCATGCAGCGCTGGTTCGTCAAGGGCCTGGTCGATTCAGAGAAATAGCCGATGGCGATCGTCGACATCCGCGGGGCGCGCAAGACCTATCCCGGCGCCGCCGCCGAGACCCTGAAGGGCATCGATTGCACCGTGGCCGACGGCGAGTTCCTGGTCATCCTGGGCCCGTCGGGCTGCGGCAAGTCGACGCTGCTGCGCATGGTGGCCGGGCTGGAGCGGATCAGCGCCGGCGAGATCGCCATCGGCGGGCGCATAGTCAACAATCTGGAGCCCAAGGACCGCGACATCGCCATGGTGTTCCAGAACTACGCGCTCTACCCGCACATGAGCGTGTACGACAACATGGCCTACGGCCTGAAGATCCGCCGCCTGCCGCGGGCCGAAATCGACCGCCGGGTGCGCGAGGCGGCGGCGCTGCTGGGCCTGTCCGACTACCTGAAGCGCAAGCCGCGCCAGCTCTCCGGCGGCCAGCGCCAGCGCGTCGCCATGGGCCGGGCGATCGTGCGCGAGCCGGCGGCGTTCCTGTTCGACGAGCCGCTGTCCAACCTGGACGCCAAGCTGCGCACCCAGATGCGCGTGGAGATCAAGAAACTGCAGCGCCGGCTGGCGGTGACCAGCCTGTACGTGACCCACGACCAGGTCGAGGCGATGACGCTGGGCGACCGGCTGCTGGTCATGAACGAGGGCGTTACCGAACAGCTCGGCACGCCGCTGGACGTGTACCGCCGGCCCGCCTCGGTGTTCGTCGCCGGGTTCATCGGCTCGCCGGCGATGAACTTCCTGCCCGGCCGGGTGGCAGACGGCGGCACGGTGGAGCTGCCCGGCGGCCACCGCCTGTCGGCGCCGTGGGCCGACGGCGCGGTCGGCCGGCCCGTCACGGTCGGCATCCGGCCCGAGCACCTGCAGCCGGCCGGGCCCGAACCCGCGGCGCAGGGCACGGGAACGCTCGCGGTCCGCGTCGAGCTGGTCGAGGCGCTCGGCGCCGATACCGTCGTCCACGGCATCGTCGACGGACGGGGCGACCCGGTCCTGGCGCGGCTGCCGGGCGCGGCCGCCGTGCACGCCGGCGACGCCCTGGCCCTGACCGTGGCGCCGGAGAACCTGCACGGGTTCGACGCGGCAACGGGGCGGGCCCTCACGCAGGACCGGCCGCCGGCTGACGATCGGCGGGCGCGCCCTCAGGCCGTCGCCAGGTAGTGCACGCTGAACAGCCGGTCCGGGTCGGCCCAGGCGTCGACCGGCGTCCAGCCGGCGCGGGCGGCGAGCCCCTGAAAGCCGTCGATCGTGTACTTGTACGAGTTCTCGGTATGGATGCTCTCGCCGGCGGCGAAGGCAAAGCGGCGCCCGGCGACCGTGACCGCCTGGACGCGGCGGCTGACCAGGTGCATCTCGATCCGGCTTGCCGCGGCGTTCCAGCGGGCCTCGTGGGCGAAGCCGGACAGGTCGAAGTCGGCGCCGAGCTCCCGGTTGATGCGGCGCAGCAGGTTCAGGTTGAAGGCTGCGGTGACGCCTTCCGCATCGTCATACGCCGCGCACAGCACCGCCGGGTCCTTGGCCAGGTCGGCGCCGACGACCAGCGCGCTGCCCGGCCCCAGGGCCTCGCGCAGGCCGGTCAGGAACGGCACCGCCGCCGCGGGATCGAAATTGCCGATGGTCGAGCCGGGAAAGAACCCGAGCCGCGCGGCGGCCCCGTCCAGGTCCGGCAGGGCGAACGGCTGCATGTAGTCCGCACAGACCGGCACCACCGTCAGGTCCGGATAGTCCGCCGCCAGGCCGCGCGCGGAGATCAGCAGGTGCTCGCGCGAGATGTCCACCGGCACGTACGCCGCTGGCGCGGCCAGCGCGTCGAGCAGCAGGCGCACCTTGACGCTGGATCCGCTGCCGAACTCGACCAGACCGGCGCCCGGCCCGGCCCGGCCGGCAATCGCCGGGGCGATCTCCCGCAGCAGCGCCAGTTCCGTACGCGTCACGTAGTACTCGTCCAGCGTACAGATCCGGTCGAACAGGCGGGAGCCGTACGCGTCGTAGAAATACTTGCACGGCAGCGTCTTCCGGGATCGCCCCAGGCCGTCCAGGACGGCGCCCAGGAACGCGTCGCGGTGGTCCGCATAGTCGTGGAAGTCGCCCAGCGGCCCGAGGTCGCGCTTAACCCCGGCGCTCATGCCGCGTCCTCCGCCAGGCGCAGGCCGCTGAACTGCCAGCGCTGGTGCGGATAGAAGAAGTTGCGGTAGGTCGGGCGCACGTGATCGTCCGGCGTGGCGCACGAGCCGCCGCGCAGCACGAACTGGCCGCACATGAACTTGCCGTTGTATTCGCCGACGGCGCCGGCGGCGGGGCGGAAGCCGGGGTAGGCGGCGTACGCGCTGGCGGTCCACTCCCAGACGTCGCCGTACATCTGCAGCGGCGCCCCCTCCGGCCCCGGCGCCGGCGTTGGGCGCAGCATGCCGCTGCCGAGGGTGTTGCCGTCGACGGGCAGGCCGCGCGCCGCCACCTCCCACTCCGCCTCGGTCGGCAGGCGGGCACCGGCCCAGCGGGCGAAGGCATCGGCCTCGAAATAGCTGACCTGACAGACCGGCGCCTCGGCCTCGACCGGCTGAAGGCCGGACAGGGTCATCGACCACCACCGCCCGTCGCGCTCGGTCCAGTAGATCGGCGCCGTCCAGCCCTCCATCTGCACCGTCGCCCAGCCGTCGGACAGCCACAGGTCGGGCCGGCGGTAGCCGCCGTCGACGATGAAGGCCTGCCAGTCGCCGTTGGTCACCGGCCGCGTCGCCAGCCGGAACGGATGCAGGTAGACGCGGTGGCGCGGGCCCTCGTTGTCGAAGGCGAAGCCGTCGCCGGCACGGCCGATTTCGTAGACCCCCTCCTCGACCCCGACCCAACTGCGCGGCGGCGGCGTGACCGCGCCCGACGAGCGGTAGGGCCGGTAGGCCGGGTGCAGCGGATTGAACGAGAAGGCGTGGAGCAGGTCGGTGAGCAGCAGTTCCTGGTGCTGCTGCTCATGGGCCAGCCCCAGCTCGATCAGCGGCGCGATCGCCGCCCAGGTCTCGGTGCTGGCCGCGTCGAACAGGCCGGCCATGGCCGCGTCCACGTACAGGCGGTAGTCGGCGATCTTCGCCACCGTCGGGCGCGTCACCAGGCCGCGCTCCGGGCGCGGGTGCCGGGTGCCGACGGCCTCGTAATAGGAATTGTACAGGTAACCGTAGGCCGGATGGAACGGGCGGTAGCCGCGGGCGTACGGCGCCAGCAGGAAGGTTTCGAAGAACCAGGTGGTATGCGCCCGGTGCCACTTGACCGGGCTGGCGTCGGTCATCGACTGGACCACCTGATCCTCAGGGGACAGCCCGTCGGCCAGCGCCTCGGTCTGTGCCCGGACCTCGCGGAACCGGCGGAGGAGATGGGCGCGGTGGTCCTCGTCGCTGGACGCGTCGCGCGCACGGGCGGGCGTGACGGGCATGGGGGCCTCCCTGTTCGTTGCCGTGTGCCGCCGCAGCGTGGGCGCCGACCCTAACGGGGCCCGCGGCCCGCTGTAAACCCGGCACTTTTGTTACAGTTCCTCCGAACTATCTGGATCTTAAGGCTGAGCCCGGCAGGCGGCGGGGCGGCGGCCGGCGGTTTCTCTTGCAGTGCAGCGGCGCCTGCCCCAAATTGACACGCGGAGTTCGCCCAGGGAGCCCATCGAGCGCCGATCGCCATGACCGACGTGTCCGTTGCCAAGTCCGCCGCCGAGCCCGTTGCCAGATCCGGCCTGATCGAGCGCCTGCGCTGGCTGGTGGAGTGGAAATGGACCCAGCGGCTCATCGCGGCGATCATCTGCATCAACGCCGTGACGCTTGGCCTGGAGACCAGCGAGGTCGCGATGGCCGCGGCAGGCGACGTGCTGATCGCCATCGATCGCACTATCCTGTTGGTGTTCGTGGTGGAGCTCGTCGCCAAGCTGCTGGTTTATCGCCTGGCGTTCTTCCGCAGCGGCTGGAACATCTTTGATTTTATTATCGTCGGCATTTCACTGGCGCCGGCCAGCGGCAACCTGTCGATCCTGCGCGCGCTGCGCATCCTGCGCGTGCTGCGACTGCTGTCGGTGGTGCCGCAGATGCGCAAGGTGGTGGAGGCGCTGCTGACGGCGATTCCCGGCATGATGTCGATCGTGGCGGTGCTGTTTCTGGTGTTCTACGTGTCGTCGGTGCTGGCAACCAAGCTGTTCGGCACGCACCCGGACCCGAACATGCAGGAATGGTTCGGGTCGATCGGCGCGTCGATGTATTCGCTGTTCCAGATCATGACGCTGGAGAGCTGGTCCATGGGCATCGTCCGCCCGACCATGGAGATCTTCCCGTGGTCGTGGGTGTTTTTCGTGCCGTTCATCATACTGACCAGCTTCGCCGTGCTGAACCTGTTCATCGCCATCATCGTCAACGCCATGCAGAGCCAGCATGAGACGGAGCAGGTCGAGCAGACCGAGACGGTCCGCTCCGCCGCCTTTGAACGCTCGGAAGCCGTGGCGGAGCAGCTCGCCGCGCTGCGCGGGGAAGTCGCCGATCTGCGCCGGCATCTGACCGACCGGGAGCGGACGTGACGGCAGTCCCGCGCGGGGTCGCAGCCCTTGCTGCGGGGGCCTGGCTGGTGCTGGTCGGTTTCGGCGTGCAGGAGCGGGCGTCCGCCCAAAACCCTGAACCGGCGCCGGACGGCGCGGCAGAGCTGGCCGCGGAGGCGGAGCGGCCCGCGGATGTCGAAGGCTGGCGGGCGGCCCGCTGGGGCATGGACGAGGCGGCGCTGGAGGATGCGTTCGGCGAGGACCTGGCGCGGCTGCCGGGGCGCTGGCGGTTCGGCGGCGCGTATGCCGACCGCGCCCTGTTCGACGTGCCGTTCGCCGGGCGCGACTTCACCGCTTATTTCCAGATGAACGAGGAGACCGGCCGGCTGCAGCAGGTTCTTCTGGAGCGGCGCAAGCGCACCGGGCTCGGGCCCAGCTATCTGAGCGTCATTGACAGGCTGGAGCTGCTGTACGGCCCGCCGGAGACGCTGTGCAGCGTCAATCCGCCGGGCCGATCCCCGACCGTGGTGCAGGCGAGCTGGCGGTTTCCGACCACGGCGATCCATGCCAGCCTGCTCGACTTCGTGACCACGGCGATCGCGTACGAGGACATGAACCGCGATTGCGACGTCCTGGAGCCCCGGCTGGACCGGCGGCAGGTGGTGCGCCGGTTCCTGCCGCGGCGGGTGCTGGTCCGGTTCCATCCGGCCGGCCGCGCCGACCTGTGGCCGCGGCCGCCGTGTCCGCCGCAGGAGGATGCGCCATGAGTCGATCGGTCCCCGCCGCGCCGCCGGACCCGGTGCTGCCGCGCGTGATCGGCCACCGCGGCGCCGCGGCCGAGGCGCCGGAGAACACCCTGGCCGGGTTCAACGCCGCGGCGGCGCTGGGTGCGCGCATGGTCGAGATCGATGTCAAGCTGACCGCGGACGGCGTGCCGATCCTGATGCACGACGACGACCTGGACCGCACCACCGACGGGCAGGGTCCCGTGCGCGCGGCCCCGCTGGCGGCGATCCGGCGGTTCGACGCCGGCGGCTGGTTCGGCCCGGCGTTCGCCGGGGAGCGGGTGCCGACCCTGGCCGAGGCGCTGGTCATGGCGCGCGAGCTCGGGCTCGGCCTGAACCTGGAAATCAAGCCCTGCCCGGGACGGGAGCGCGAGACGGCGCTGACCGCGCTCAAGGAGGCGCGAAAGCTGTGGCCGGCCGACCGCCCGCCGCCGCTGGTGTCGTCGTTTGCCGTTGAGTCGCTGCTGGCCGCACGCGAGGCGGTGCCCGAGTGGCCGCGCGGCTACCTGATCTGGGACCGCCCGGACGACTGGCGGGACGCCGCCGATGCCGTCGGCGCGGCCACGATCAACGTGAACCACGAGTTCGAGACACCCGACACGATCGCCGCCTACCGCGCCACCGGCCGCCCGGTCCTGGCCTACACGGTCAACGACCCCGACCGCGCCCGCGCGCTGTTCGCCCTCGGCATCGCGGCGGTGTTCAGCGATCGGCCCGGTGCCATGTTGGCCGATCGCTAGGCCGTCACCCGGTCCGCCAGCTTTTGCAGGAAGGCGGCGCCGGCGTCGAGCTGCTCGGCGGTGATGAATTCGTCCGGACGGTGCGCCTGGGCCACGTCGCCGGGGCCGATGACGACGGCGGGGATGCCGGCCTCCTGGAACAGCCCGGCTTCGGTGCAGAACGGCACCGTGCCGGCGCGGTTGGCGCCGGTCAGCCGGCGCAGCAGCGTCTCGGCCGGGCCGTCCGGATCGGGGGCCAGGGCCGGCCCGGTGACGAGCTCGACCGTCTCCACGCCGCCCTCGGGGCACTCGGCGTGCAGCCGCGGCAGGATCTCGTCGGCGACGAAGCCGTCCAGGCGCGCCAGCGTCGCGGCGACGTCGTCATCGGGCAGCGGCCGGTAGTCCCAGATCAGGCTGCACTCAGCGGGAATGATGTTGAACGCGGCGCCGCCCTCGATGCGGCCGACATTGATCGTCGAGTAGGGCGGGTCGAAGCGCTCGTCGAGCGGGCCGATGCGCTTGTCGGCGGCAATCCGGCCGATGCAGGCCGCGACCTCCGCCGCGTACAGGATGGCGTTGGTGCCGCGCGCGGGCGCGCTGGAATGGCCGTCGCGGCCGGTCACGGTCGTCCGGTAGGCGTTCAGGCCCTTGTGGGCGTGGACCGGGCGCATCGTGGTCGGCTCGCCCACGATCACGAGCTCGGGCCGCGGCAGGTGCTCCAGGACGTGCCGGATCATGTGCGGCACGCCCAGGCAGCCGACCTCCTCGTCATAGGACAGCGCCAGGTGCACCGGCGTCTTCAGCGTCCGGGCCGCCAGCGTCGGCACCAGCGCCAGGGCCAGCGCGACGAAACCCTTCATGTCGGCAGTGCCGCGGCCGTACCAGCGGCCGTCGCGCTCGGTAAGGCGGAACGGGTCGGTGGTCCAGGGCTGGCCGTCCACCGGCACCACATCGGTGTGGCCGGACAGCACCACGCCGCCGCGGTCGGTCGGGCCGATCGTGGCGTACAGGTTGGCCTTGCTGCCGGTCCCTTCCGGGTCGGGCAGCACCAGCGGCTCGACGCCGTGGCCGCGCAGATAGTCGGCGACCCAATCGATCAGCGCCCGGTTGCCGTTGCGCGACACCGTATCGAACGCGATCAGGCGGTCGAGCAGCGTCAGCGCGTCTCCGGCGCCGGAGGGGGCGGGCGCGGTCATGGCGGGCGTCACATCCTCCAGAAACTCGGCGCCAGGAGGACCAGGACGGTGAACAGTTCCAGCCGGCCGAGCAGCATGCCGAAGGCGAGCAGCCATTTGGCCGCGTCCGGCAGCGGCGCGAACGTGCCGGCCGGGCCGATCACGTCGCCCAGCCCCGGACCGACATTGGCGATCGAGGTGGCGGCGCCGGACATGCTGGTCAGGTAGTCCAGCCCCATCAGCGACAGCCCGGCGGCGAGCAGGCAGAAGCACAGCGCGAACAGGAAAAAGAAGCTCATCACCGATTCGGCCACCGTCTCGGGGATCGGCTTGTCGTTGTAGTACGGCGTGAACACCCCGTGCGGATGCAGCAGCTTGGCGAGCTGGGCCCTGGTCGTAGCGTACAGCACCTGGAAGCGAAAGATCTTGATACCGCACGTGGTCGACCCGGCGCATCCGCCGACCACCATCAGCAGGAACAGCCCGACCACCGCGAACGTGCCCCACAGGCTGAAGTCGTCCGTGGCATAGCCCGTGCCCGTCATCACCGAGATCACGTTGAACGCGCTCAACCGAAGGGCATCGAGGAACGGCAGCGCGGAGAACTGGTCCATCAGGTAGACGGTCATCACGGCGACCGCCGTGAACGCGATCGCCAGGAACCAGCGGACCTGCGAATCGCGCAGCAGGGCCCCGGGATTGCCGCGCACCGCACGCAGGTACAGGACGAACGGCATGCCGCCCAGCAGCATGAACGTCGCCGCGACGAAGTCGATGCCGGCGCTGTCGAACAGGCCGATCGATTGGTCGGAGGTGGAGAAGCCGCCGGTGGCGATCGTGGTCATTGCGTGGGCGATGGCATCGAACCAGGACATGCCCAGCAGCGCGTAGCAGGCGGCGCAGATCAGGGTCAGGGCGACATAGATCAGGCCGATGGCACTGGCGATCTGCGCTGCCCGCGGCAGCACCTTTTCCGACGTGTCGGAACTCTCCATACGGAACAGCTGCATCCCGCCAACCCGCAGCACGGGCAGGACCGACAGCGCCATGACGATGATCCCGATGCCGCCCAGCCATTGCAGCAGGGCGCGCCACAGCAACAGGCCCGGCGGCGCGGAATCCAGTCCGATGATGACGGTCGATCCGGTCGTCGTCACCCCCGACATGCTTTCGAAGAACGCGTCGGTGTAGCTCAGGTTCAGCTCTGAAAACGCGAAGGGCAGGGCGCCGAACGCCGCCGTGACGACCCAGGTCATCGTCGTCAGCACGAAGGCCTGGCGGACGTTCAGGTCGGTCGGGGTGCCGCGGCTGGTGATGGCCAGGGCCACGCCGACAAACAGCGTCACGGCCGCCGAGGCGCCGAACACCTGCCAGTCCTCGTTGCCGGCGGCCAGGTCGACCGCCGCCGGCACAAGCATGGCCGCGGCCAGCACCGACAGCAGCAGCCCGAGGACGAAGAGAATGGGACGAACGTCGAGCACGGGGGCCGGCAGCGATGACGGGCTGGGGCGGAGACGGGATGATTGGCGCTTCGGCGCCTCGTGTCCATAGAATGCGGATTTTCGCCCGCCGCGGCGGCTGCGTCAGCCGGTCACGCCGGCGATCGCAAGGAACTCGCGGCGCGTCAGCGGATCGTCCCGGAAGGCGCCGAGCATGCGGCTCGTCACCATCGACGCGCCGGGGCGATGAACGCCGCGTGTGGTCATGCACTGGTGCTCCGAGTCGACGATGACGCCGACCCCGCGGGGCTGCAGCACGCGATCGATGGCGTTGGCGATCTGCACGGTCAGCTTTTCCTGCAGCTGCAGGCGCCGCGCGTAGAGGTCGACGACGCGGGCCAGCTTGCTGATCCCGACGACGCGCCGGGCCGGCAGATAGCCGACGTGCGCGGTCCCGATGATCGGAACCATGTGGTGCTCGCAGTGCGACACGAAGCGGATGTCGCGCAGCACGATCATTTCGTCGTAGCCGTCGGTCTCATCGAACGTACGCTGCAGCACGACTTCGGGATCGCAGGCGTAGCCGGAGAAGTACTCCTCATAGGCCCGCACCACCCGCTCCGGCGTGCCCTGCAGGCCCTCCCGGTCGGGGTCCTCGCCGGCCCATCGCAGCAGGGTGCGCACGGCCTCCTCCGCCTCCGCCCGGGCCGGCCGGGGCATGTCTGCCGGCTCGCGACGCACGGCGGCAGCGCCCTCGATCACGGTGGGGCGCGGCGGTGGGGCCGACAGGGGCGTATACCTGTCCATGAGCTGTCCGTCTTTCCGCTGAGTTCGATCGGGTGGCAACCCTGCAAACCGCTGACAAATCTGGATGTGCAACGCACCATGTCAAGCGGACGGGTGCACACCGGTTCGGGCAGGAGCCGGGCCGCCCGCCGCAGCGGCGGACCACGGCCCGAACGCGGAAGCACCGGCAGCGCAGCGTCAGTTGTGCTTTATCGCCTCGTGCGGGCTGTCCAGCGAGAACGCCGGGACCGCGACCTGGAACCGTTCGCCGGAGGCGGTCTCCATCTCGTAGGAGCCGACCATGATACCCGACGGCGCACTGAGCGGCGTGCCGCTGGTGTATTCAAAGCTGTCGCCGGGGTCGAGCACGGGCTGGACGCCGACCACCCCGGCGCCGTGCACCTCGTGCAGGCGACCGTACGAATCGGTGATCCGCCAGTGCCTGTTGCGGAGCTGCACCCGCAGCCTGCCCCGGTTCTCGATGCGGACGTGGTATGCCCACACGTATCGGTGGTTGTCGGGCGAGGACTGCTCTTCGAGATATGTCGGTTCCACCAGAACGCGGATCGAGCGGGTCTCCGCCTCGTACATCGTCGCCCTCACGCCTCTCAATGCCGGTCGCGCCATGCCCGGATAGTGCCGACTCGGGCGTATTCGGCAGCCGGCCGGCGATAACGGGACTCACTATAGCAAAGGCCGGGCATGGTCCAAGGACCATGCCCGGCCTCGCTCAGGCTGGGCAGTCAGCGATCGGTGACCGCTTACTGCATGAAGGTGATCTCCGCACGGCGGTTGGCGGGCTCACGCACGCCGTCCGGCGTCGGGACGCGCAGGTTGTCTTCGCCCTGGCCGTCGGTGACGATCGAGCCGCCCGGCACGCCCTGGGCCGTCAGACCCTGCTCGACGGCCGCGGCACGGCGCATCGAAAGCTGCAGGTTGTAGGCGCGCGGGCCGGAGGTGTCCGTGAAGCCGACCACGCTGATCGTCGGCTGACCGGTAGCCTGCCAAACGTCGGCGACCTCCGCGATGGTGTCACGCGCATCCGGCGTCAGGTTGTAGCGATCCCAGTCGAAGAAGACCAGGTACATCGGCTCGACCTCAACGACCGGGCCTTCGATGATGGCCAGTGCCGCATAGAACTCGTCGCGGCACGCCGCGATGTGGTCGGGCTGGTGATTCTCTTCCGCCTGCTCGACCCAGCAGTCGAAGCGGGTCTGCGCGATCGCCGCCTCGAGCGGGAAGGTCGACCGGGCATTGCCGTTGAGCGCCGCGACGAGACGACCGCGGGCCTCGGTCAGCTCCGGAACGGCTTCGGCCGGCAGGCTCCAGTTGGCCAGGACGGCCGGTTCGACCGGCTGGCCGGCAGCCGCCTGCAGACCCTTCTGGGCGAAGTAGTCGGCATCCGCCCAGTCCTGCATCTCGAACGCCTCGAAGTTGGCGAGGTCGCGATACTCGCGGGCCAGGTTGTCAGTAAAGGTATCGCCGACGATCTCGGTATCATTGAGCTGCTCGACGTCGACACCCATACAGCCCGCCAGCAGTGCCGCCCCCGCGAACAGGCTGACGTAACGCAACGTTTTCATTTCCTTAATACTCCTCTTGGTCCCCTCGGAGGTTCGACTGAGCGCCTCCGCGCTCGCCGGCTACGCGACGCCCGTATCCACCAACCCCCGCAAGTGAATCCGTGCATCGGCGCAGGCATCGGACATGCGACGCCTCCCGCTGACTTATAACAGAAAATCGCGGGATTTAAAGCACCAGCGCGCATGATTCGCACTTATAGCTGGGGAAATCGGCTAAGGGAATGCCCATCGTCATCCGGCGGGGCACCGCCCGAGCCCGCGGGCGGCCCGTCGGCGTGCTCCGCGGCCTGCAGCGCCACGATCGGGCCGTCGGTGGCGGCGGCATCGTCGGGATCGTGCGTGACCAGCAGCGTCGGCAGGCCGCGGCGGCGGGCGTGGTCGAACACGAAGCGGCGGAACCGCGCCCGCAGCGGCCCGTCCAGCTTCGAGAACGGCTCGTCGAGCAGCAGCGCGCGCGGGTCCGCCAGCAGCGTGCGCATGACCGCGACGCGGGCGCGCTGCCCGCCCGACAGGGTCGCCGGGTCGCGGTCGGCGAATCCGGCCAGTCCGGCCTCGGTCAGCGCCGCCTCGACGGCGGCCCGGCGCGCCACCCGCCCGCGCACCGCCGACGGCAGCGCAAACGCCAGGTTCTCCGCCACGGACAGGTGCGGGAACAGCAGGTCGTCCTGGAACAGGATGCCGACTCCGCGCCGTTCGGGCGGCAGGGCGGTGACGTCGCGGCCGGCCAGGCGCACGCGCCCCGAGGCGGCGAACGCGGGGTCCAGCGTGCCGCACAGGAAGGCCAGCAGACTCGACTTGCCGGACCCGCTCGGTCCCATCACCGTGACGATCCGGCTCGGCGGCACGGTCAGGGTGAGCGGGCCGACCAGCGTCCGCGTGCCGAGCCGCAGCTCGACCCGGTCGAGCACCAGGTCGCCGGTCGTCATGCCCGCATCCCCCGGCGGTGCCGGAACAGCAGGGCCGGCACTGCCAGCGCCACGGCGAATCCGATCAGCGGCAGGCTCATCTGGGCGAAGGCGTACACGGCGATCACGCGGCGGTCGGCGCCGCCGGCCAGCCCGACCGCCTCCGTCGTCAACGTCGTCAGGCGGCCGGCCCCGGCGAACAGGGTGGGCAGGTATTGCGCGACGCTGACGGCGAACCCGATCGCCGCGGCAATCAGCACCGGCCGCAGCAGCATCGGCAGCGTGATCCGCCAGAACACGCGCCACGGCGGGGCGCCCAGGCAGGCGGCGGTGCGGACGTAGCGCTCGTCCAGCGCCCGCCACGGCTCGGCCAGCGCCAGGAACACGTACGGCAGCACGAACAGCAGGTGGCTCCAGACCAGCGCCGGCCAGGTGCCGTCCAGGCGCAGCACGACCAGCAGCACCTGCATGCCGAACAGGAACCCGATCTGCGGCACCAGCAGCGGCGTGTACAGCAGCCACAGCGCGCGGGTCGTCGGCCGCACCCCGGCGCGCTGCTCGTACTCCAGACAGGCAATGGTCAGCACCAGGGCGATGGCGGTGGCGGCCGCGCCGACCCCCAGGGTCGTCCACGCCGGCCAGGCCAGCGCCGGCAGGTTTCGGTCCCAGGTGCCGAGCGTCCAGGCGGACGGCACCAGGTCGGGGTAGCGCCAGCGATACGCCAATGACCACACCGCCAGCGCCGCCAGGCTGACCGCCGCGGCGAGCAGCGCCAGGGCCATGCCGCCGCCGGTGGCGGCGCGCGCGACTCGGCCGCTGCCGCCGCGGTGCCCGCCCGACAGCCACGGCCGGGCGACTCGGGCGATCAGACGCTCGGCGCCGTACCAGATCGCGATGCCCGCGGCGACGATCAGCAGCTGCAGGCAGGCTCCGGCCGCGGCGACGAAGCGCATGGTCAGGTCCGGGTCGTTGAACCAGCGCAGCACCAGGGGCGCCAGCGGCGGCGGCGTCGACGGCCCCAGGATCAGCGCCATGTCGACCACCGACAGCGAATAGGCCAGCACCGCATAGACCGGCAGGCGGATCTGCGGGTAGATCTGCGGCAGCACGGTCTTGACCCAGGCCGTCACCGGACCGTAGCCGGCGGTGCGCGCCACCGCCAACGTACGCTCGATTCGCACCTGTCCGGATGCCGCCACGATCATCAGCATCAGAAACGGCGTCTCCTTCAGCATCAGGCCGAAGGTCAGCGCCAGGCCCCACGGGTCCTGGACCATGCCGAACACCGGCGGCCGCTCCCACACCGGCATGCCCAACACGCCGGAACCGGCGGCCACGCCGCGCGCCAGCCAGCCGCTGCCCGACAGCAGGAACATCAGCCCGATCGCCAGCGCCGCGTGCGGCACGGCCAGCAGCGGCGCCAGGGCGCGGCGCGCCGCCGCCATCATGCGGCTGCCGTGCCACGCCGCGCACAGGCCGAGCGACAGGATCAGCGCCAGCGCGGTCGACAGGAACCCGGTGAGCAGGGTCAGCTGCACTGCGCCGGGCAGGCTGGGCGACTCGAACAGTGTGCGCCACGGTCCCAGCCCGGCCTCGGTACCGCCCAGCGCCGGCAGATAGCCGAACGCCGGGATCCAGGTGCCGAACAGGCCGACCGCGATCGGCGCCAGGAACAGCACCAGCGTCAGCACGGGCACTGCCGCCAGCAGCCTGCCGGCGCGGGGGCGGCGGGAGGCGGCGGGGTCTGCCGGGCGGGGGGCGGCGCGGCCGGCGAGCGATTCGGCGGCTACTGCCCGTATCGGGTCTGCCATTCGGCTTCCAGCGCGTTCATCCAGCTCGCGTGCGGCTCCAGCAGCGGCCGGCCGCGCTCCGCGGCGGTCAGCGTGGCGATGCCGCGGTCCAGGTCGGCGAAGCGCTCCGGCCAGGGCGGCGGCAGCCGGTCGACATCCAGCACGGTCGGGTCGCCCCAGACCTGCGGGTCCTCCTTGCGCAGCTGCGCTTCGGGCGAGAGCAGGAAGTTGGCGAACACCATGGCGCCGGCGCGCGAGCGCGCGTTGAACGGGATGGCGACGAAGTGGGTGTTGCCGATGGTGCCGTCCTCGAACACGTAGGTGCGCACCGTGGGCGGCAGCTGGCCGTCGGCGATCGCCGCACTGGCCTCGGCCGGATTGAAGTTGAAGGCGATCTCGATCGTGCCGTCGTCGAGCATCTGGATCAGTTGCGGCCCGCTCTGCGGGAAGGCCCGTCCGCCGCGCCACAGGTGCGGGTGCAGCGCGTCCAGGAAGGCCCACAGCGGCGCGGTGACCGCGTCGAAATCGACCGCCTCGACCGGGTACTGCACGATGTCCGGATCGTCGACCAGCTCGATCAGCGCCTGCTTGAGGAAGGTGGTGCCGTGGAAGTCCGGCGGCTGGGGATAGGCGAACCGGCCGGGGTTCTGGCGCGCCCAGTCCTGCAGCTCGAGCATGCTGCGCGGCGGGTCCTCCAGGCGGGCGGTGTCGTAGAGGAACACGAGCTGGGCCATGCCCCACGGCGCCTCCAGGCCCTCCACCGGCTCGCCGAAGTCGACCAGGGTGGTGGGCAGGCCCTCGGTATCGACCAGGGCGTAGTTCGGCAGCAGATGGGTAAACGGCGGCCCGAGCAGGCCGTTGCGCTTCATGGCGGCGAAGTTCTCGCCGTTGATCCACATCAGGTCGACCGAGCCCGAATCGGTACGCCCGGCGGTCATCTCCGCCAGGATGCGCGACACCACCTCCGAGATGTCGCCGACGCGCACGTGGCGCACGCGTACGCCATGCTCCTCCAGCACCCGGTCGGCCGCCCGGGCGACGTACGCGTTGACCCGCTCCGACCCGCCCCAGCCGTTGAAGTACACGGTCTGGCCGCGGGCCTCCTCCAGGATGTCGTCCCAGTCCCGCTGTCCCTGCGCCGCGGCGGGCGCGGCGGCAACGGCGATCAGGCCCGCGGCCAGCGCGGCGGCAATCAGGGTGCGTACGCTCATCATCGGTCCGTGTGCGGTGGATGGTGTCCGTCGCGCATTAGGTAGCTTGCGCGGCACCGGATGTCAGCCATGCCGGCCGGGGTTCACGCACGCGTGACGGAGGTTTGATAGGCCGGCGCACGTCCGGGAGCTATTCCGGCTATTCCGGGGACACAATACTCAATTCCACCCGGTCCGCAGCTCTGGAGTGACGTCCCAAACAACCGTCGGAGCCTCAGGAGGAGCCGCGCCCGAATTGACTATTGTGTCCCTGCAATTCGGAAGAGCCGCTTGCGCCGGGCCCGGCGCGGCTATACCTTGTCGTCTGGGAGCGCGGGTGTAGCTCAGTGGTAGAGCAGAAGCTTCCCAAGCTTCGTGTCGAGGGTTCGATTCCCTTCACCCGCTCCAGGACGCTCCGCCCGTCCCGCCCGTCCCGCCCATACCGGATCAATCGTCTCCGCCGGACGCCCGCGCCCCCTGCTTCGCAGAGGGAAGCGCCTTGCCCTGCCGGCGGCGCTCGGTGAGGGCGACCACGCCCGAGGTGTCCGGGCCGGGATGGCAGTCGGGGTCGACCAGGGCCTTGAGCAGGCGGTCGTGGATCTCGGCCAACTTGGTCTCGTGGGTGACCTTCAGGCCGAACACGTCCTTCACATAGAACACGTCGACCGCGCGCAGACCGTACGTGGAGATCATCGCGCTGGAGATCTGCAGGTTGAGCCCGGTCAGCGCCCGGGTCACGTCGTACAGCAGGCCCGGCCGGTCGCGGCCGTTGACCTCGATCACGGTGTGCGTGCGGCTGACCTCGTTCTCGATCAGCACGCGCGGCTCGACGCGGAACACCCGGGTGCGGCTCGGGTAGGCCGACCGCTTCTTGGCCAGTTCCCGCATCGGGTGGACCGTGCCGGCCAGGCAGCGCTCGACGGTGACCGCCAGGCGGGCGCGCTTCTCGCCGGCATCGAAGGCGCCGCCGATCGCGGCGTCCTGGACCACGAACACGTCCAGCGCCATGCCGTTGGTCAGCGTGAAGATGCGCGCCTCCAGGATGTTGGCCCCGGACACCGACAGCGCCCCGGCCAGTTCGGAGAACAGGCCCGGGTGGTCCTCGGCCAGGATCGTCACCTCGGTCACGTTGCGGCTGCGGTCGGTGCGCGTCTCCACGTGCAGCATCGGATCCGCGCCCGCCGCCGTGCGGATCATGCGGGCGTGGTAGGCGTGGGTGTCGGGATCGAACGACAGCCAGTACGGCGGATAGCCCAGGGCCAGGAACCGCTCGGTCTCTTCGGCCGGCCAGTCGGGCAGGCGGGCGCGCACCGCCTCCTGGGCGGCGCGCACGCGGGCCTCGCGCGCGTCGGCGTCGAAGCCGCCGGACATCATCGACAGCGCGCGCCGGTACAGGTTGCCGAGCAGCGTGCCGCGCCAGTTGTTCCAGCGCCCCGGTCCCACGGCGCGGATGTCGGCGGTGGTCAGCACCAGCAGCAGGCGCAGGCGCTCCGGCGACTCGACGGTCTTGACGAAGTCGCGCACCGTCTTCTCGTCGTCGATGTCGCGCTTGAAGGCGATCTGGCTCATCAGCAGGTGGTGCAGGACGAGCCACTCCGCCGTCTCGGTCTCCTCCGGGTCGAGCCCGAGGCGCGGGCCCAGGCGCCGGGCCAACTTGGCACCCAGCTCCGAATGGTCGCCGCCGCGGCCCTTGGCGATGTCGTGCAGCAGCAGCGCGACGTACAGAGCTCGGCGCGACACCACGCGGCACATCACCTCGGTGGCCAGCGGCAGCTCCTGCGCGGCCTGGCCGGTTTCGATGCGGTGCAGGATGCCGATGGCGAACAGGGTGTGCTCGTCGACCGTGTACACGTGGTACATGTCGTACTGCATCTGCGCCACGACCCGGCCGAAGTCCTGGATGAAGGCGCCCAGCACGCCGGCGCCGCTCATCCGCCTGAGCGTGTGTTCGGGATCCTTGTCGGACGTGAGGATCTCCATGAACAGGCGGTTGGCGTCGGGGTCCTTGCGCAGGCCGCGGATCAGGGCGCGCGAGCGGGTGATCAGCTTGAGCGCGTTCGGGTGGATGTCCAGGTCCTGGCGCTGGGCGACGTGGAACAGCCGGATCATGTCCACCGGCCGTTCCTGGAACTGCGTCTCGTCCGCAACCGTCAGCCGTGCGCCGTCCAGGCGGAAGCCCTCGATCGTCTTCTGCCCGCGGAAGAAGAAACGAAGGCCGCGGCGCGGCTTGCGCTTGCTCTCCGCCTCCAGCGCGGCACAGAAGATGCGCGTCAGGTCGCCCACCTCCTTCGCGATCAGGAAGTAGTGCTTCATGAACCGCTCAACGCCGAGCGCGCCCTCGCGATCGGTGTAGCCGAGCCGCTCGGCGATCGCCTTCTGCACGTCGAAGGTGAGCCGCTCCTCGGGCCGGTTGGCCAGGTAGTGCAGGTGGCAGCGGATCGCCCACAGCCGGCCCTCGGCCTGACTGAACCGGCGCGCCTCCTGGCGGGTCAGCACGTTGTGCTTGACCAGGCCGCCGATGCCGTCGACCTGATAGAGAAACTTGCCGATCCAGAACAGCGTCTGCAGGTCGCGCAGGCCGCCCTTGCCCTCCTTGATGTTGGGCTCCAGAACGTAGCGGCTGTCGCCCAGCTTCTGGTGGCGCTCGTCGCGTTCGGTCAGCTTGGTCTCGACGAAGCCGTGGCTGTTGCCGCGCACGATGTCGCGCTGGTAGCGCCGCTCCAGCTCATTGAACAGGGTCTGTTCGCCCCACAGGAAGCGCGCCTCGAGCAGATTGGTGCTGATCGTGCGGTCCTGACGGGCGCTCCTGATGCATTCGTCGACGGAACGCACCGCATGGCCCAGCTTCAGCCCGAGGTCCCAGAGCAGATAGAGCATCAGCTCGATGCTTGCCTCGACCCGGGGCAGGTGCTTGGGCGGCAGCAGGAACAGCAGGTCGATGTCGGAGAACGGGGCCAGCTCGCTGCGGCCGTACCCACCCACTGCGACGACCGCGAATCGGTCCGCCGCCGTCGGCCGGTCGGCCGGCAGCACCTGTCGCACGATCACGTCCGCCAGCGCGCGGATCGTCTCGTCCATCAGCCGGCTCTGCGCATGGACGCAGGCCATGCCGCGGCCGTCGGCCAGGAAGCGGCGCTTGATCTCGGCGCGCCCTTCGCCCAGCGATTCGCGCAACGCCGCCAGCAAGGACGGGCGCAGCTCGGCGCTGTCGGCGCCATGCCGGTGCACCAGGAGCGTCAGGCGCTGGGCCAGCGGCTCGCACGCGGCAACGGGTACCGCCGCGGCTTCCGGCGGCGGGGGCTCCGGCAGTCTGGCCGCCGGTTCGGCAGCGGTTCTGAAAATTCCGAACATGTTTCCAAGAATAGTGTACCGCCCTGGGTTTAACGAGGCCTGATTTTCGGGTCTGAGCTCATAAACGGATCCGCGCGGGTGCGGGTTTCGCATCGCACTGCAGCACTGCCTGCTTTTCGTCCGAGAGGCTCTGCTGCCGTGCTGCGAACGAGTGTATAGATGGCCGGATCGGGGCCCGGCCCCGAAGCGGACCGATCTTCAGCGGGGGAACCACGCACGCATGCCGGGCGGGCGCAGACGAGGAGCGGAGGGCCGGATCGGCTCCGCCGGCACCGCAGGGCGCGGGCGGTGACCCGCGGCGGGCGCTCGTTGGCGCTGGCCGGGCTGGCCTTGCCGGTCGAGGTGCGTGTCAGTGCGCGCGCCAAACGCCTCAGCCTGCGCGTCGACCCGCGCAGCGGCATGGCGGTGGCCGTGGTGCCGCCGCACGTCGACGATGCGGAGGTGACGCGCTTCGTCACCCGCCACACCCGCTGGCTGGAAGACCGGCTGGCCGCGGTGCCGCCCGGCCTGCCGTTCGCCGACGGCGCCGTGCTGCCGGTTCTTGGTATCGATCACGTCGTCCGCCATCTGCCGGACCAGCGCCAGCCGGTGCTGCGGATCGACGGCGAGCTGCGCGTCGGCGGCCGGGCCGAGCATCTGGCGCGGCGGGTCCGCGACCACCTGATGACCGAAGCCCGGCGCGAGCTGACCGAGCGGTGCCATGCAAAGGCGGCGGTGCTGGGGGTCAATGTGGCCGGCATCACCCTGCGCGATACGCGCTCGCGCTGGGGCAGCTGTTCCCCGACCGGCCGGCTGAACTTCAACTGGAGGCTGATCCTGGCGCCGGAGCCTGTGCTCGACTACGTCGCCGCCCACGAGGTCGCCCACCTGCGCGAGATGAACCACTCGCCCCGCTTCTGGGCGTTGGTCGCCCGCCTGGAGCCGCTGTATTCCGACGCCCGCGCCTGGCTGAAGGCGCACGGGGCGGGGCTGCACCGGTACGGGTGAGGCGGCCGTGCGCGCGGTCAGGCATCACAAATCCGCCGCCACGGCCAGCAGGCTGCGGATCCGGGCCGGGTCCTTGAGGCCGGGGCGGGTCTCGACCCCGGAGGAGACGTCCACGGCGCGCGCGCCGGTCTCGGCCACCGCTTCAGCCAGGTTGTCGACGTTCAGGCCGCCGGACAGCATCCACGGCCGGTCCCACCGCCGCCCGGCCAGGATCGACCAGTCGAACGGCACGCCGTTGCCGCCGGGCAGGGCGGCGACGTTGGCGGGCAGCTTGGCGTCGAACAGCAGCATGTCGGCGACCGCCTCGTAGGGCGGCACCTGCTCCAGGTCGGCCGCCGTCGCCACGCGGACCGCCTTCATCACGGGAATGCCGTAGGCGGCGCGAATCTCCGCGACCCGCTCCGGCGATTCGGCGCCGTGCAGCTGGAGCACGTCGAGCGGCACCTGGCTGACGATGCTCTCCAGGTACTCCTCGTCGGGGTCGACGAACAGGCCGATGGCGCGCATGCCGGTGGGCACCATGCGGGCCAGCGTGGCGGCCAGTTCCACCGATACCGCGCGGGGGCTTTTCGGATAGAACACGAACCCGACGGCGCGCGCGCCGCCCTCGCTGGCGGCGGCGATGGCGTCCGGCGTGCGGATGCCGCAGATCTTGACGGTCAGGCGCATGCCCTCAAGATGCGTCACTCGGCCTCCGTCGCCAAGAGTTCCTGATGGATCCGCCGCGCCGCGTCGGCCGGGTCGGTGGCGCGCGTGATCGGGCGGCCAATGACCAGATAGTGCGCGCCCAGCGCCAGCGCCTCGGCCGGGCCCAGAACGCGCTTCTGGTCGTCCTGGGTCGACCAGGCCGGTCGGATGCCCGGGACCATCAACGTGAAGTGCGGCCCGTAGCGGCGGCGCAGGTGGCCGATCTCCTTGGCGGAGCAGATCACGCCGTCCAGGCCGGCGTCCTGGCTGAGGAAGGCGAGGCGGTCGACCTGGTGCTCCGGGACGGGATCCTGGCCGATGTCGTGCAGGTCGCTCTCGTCCAGGCTGGTCATGACCGTGGTGGCGAGCAGCCGCGGCCGCTCCACGCCCAGGCTCTCCGCGGCCTCCCGCGCGGCCGCCATCGCGGTTGTCAGCATGGCCCGGCCGCCCGCGGCGTGCACCGTGATGAACGCAGGCTTGAGGCGCACCAGCCCGCGGACGGCGCCGCCGACCGTGTTCGGGATATCGTGCAGCTTGAGGTCGAGGAAAATCGGCGATCCCGACGCCGCCACCGCCCGCACGCCCTCCGGACCATTGGCGCAGAAGAATTCCAGGCCGAGCTTGAAACCCCCCACCAGGCCGGCGAGCTCGCCGGCCAGCTTCTGCGCCGCCTCCAGCGACGGCGTATCGATGGCACAAAAGACTGGACTGCCCCGCTCCATGCCGCAACACTCCCCTGGCCGATCGGCGCGCGGGCGCCGCCGTGGCTGACGGGGGCAGTCTAGCAGGGTTCTCGCAGGTGCAGCAAACTGCGCCTGCCGTGCTCGACCGAATTCCGGCATCGCCGTGCCGCACTGCAACAGATGCGCGTGGTCTTTCCCTTCAAGATTCGATCGCAGCCCGGCAACCAAACCCGGCGCCGTCCATTATGATGGTCAGATGGCCACGGGGGGACGCCGGGCGAGCCGTCGAAACTAATCATGCCGCCATGCACGGGGACATGATGGAACGCCGCAAGAGCCGCAAGCCGATGAACGAGAGCGAGCGACGGCGCCACGGGCGGACGCTGCCGAACCCCGAGAAGAAGACCCCGGAGCGGCGGGCCAACTTCGACCGCTGGCTCGACAGTCAGTTGAAGCAGGCCTATGACTTCGTGCGCGAAGAACCGTTGCCGCCGAAGCTGCAGGACCTTCTGAATCGCATCAGCAGCGAACTGACGAATCCGGCCCCGGACGCGCCACATGAGCCGGACGCGAACGGGAAGGACAAGCGCGCGCGGGGCAAAAAGGACCGGAACGGCAAGGACGAAGGCTGAGGCGCCCTACGGACAAACGGCCGCCACCGGCCCGAGCCGGCGAGGCCATGACGCACAGTCCGCCGCACCCGCCTAGAGCGCCGTGGGATTGACGTTGATGAGTGCGGTCGGGCGCGCCGCCACTTCGGCGCCACTTCGGCCAAATCAGAAACGGGCGGGCCACGGGGGCCCGCCCTGTTTCCGATAACCACGCGCTCCGGCTCAGCCGGCCAGGCGTTGCTGTCTTCGCCGATGGGCAGCTTCGTCGGCACTCCCGGCCGCCGCCTGGGCGGATGATGCCCGCGCCGCGGCGCGCCGGTCTTCGCTGCCCGTCTGCAGCAGGCTGAGCGGGTCGCCGACCTGGCGCAGCCGGCGCATGGCCTGCCGCGGCGGCAGCCGGCCGCCGTTGGCGGCACGCTCCCCGACCATCAGCCGGAACAGCTCGCGGCGTGCCCGCGACAAACGGCTCTTGATCGTGCCGACGGCGCAGCCGCAGATGGCCGCCGCCTCTTCGTAGCTGAACCCGGTGGCGCCGACCAGCACCAGCACCTCGCGCTGGTCATGGCTGAGCTGCGCCAGTGCGCGCCGCAGGTCGGCGTACTCCAGCGAACTGTCCTGTGCGGCCGGAACGGCATGGAGCGACGCGGAGACGTCGTCGAGGGGCTGGGTGCGGTACTTGCGACGCAGCCCGTTAACGTGAAGGTTGCGCAGGATGGTGAACATCCACGCCTTGAAGTTGGTGCCTGGCGTGAACTGCTGGCGCGCATCCATTGCCCGGACGATCGTGTCCTGGACCAGGTCGTCGGCCGAATCCGCATCCTGCGTCAACGACCGTGCGAAAGCTCGAAGGTGAGGGACGATCGTTGTGAGTTCGTTATGAAAGTCAAAGGCCATAGATGCCTCCCACGGGATCCCTGTGTACCGCCACGTCGGAACGAGGCCCGTATGGATCAACCCCGGCTCCGGCAGGCGCGTGCCCCCGAAGACCGGCCGGTACTGTCAGTCTGGCCCGATTTGGTTCGGGAAATCAAGGCGCTCAGCCGAAAAAATTCGGATTCTCGCCTGCGGGGAAAAATTTTTGTTGCAGTCGCAGGGAACGATGCTCCATATCCTCTCGAACAAAGTCGGACTCTTTCTGAGGGCATATTCAATTAGAGTTTTAAGCCTTTTGGATGATAGGCGAAAAGGATTACACAATCCCGCGAAAGACTGTGCTTTCTGAATCTTACGCCATGTTGATGTTCCATTGTCCGCTGCCTATCCTTTATAATCGACCACAAAATGCCGTTGAAGTGTTTCGAAAACGGGGCCCGGTTGTTCACGTGACACGTGGACCAGACATAACGACGCAAAACAACAAAGCGCGGCCGTCCGCCGGTCCGCCGGCCTCAGGCTCTTCGAGGCAGGTGCGGCGCGGCTACGGGACCCGTTTTGCCAAGCGGCACGATCATGACAGGGGCGTTCGCAGGCGAGGGCCGCGTGACCCGTGCCGTTCCGGCACGTCGTGCGGTGGGCGAGCGCAGACAGGGATCGGAAGGTACCACCATGGCAAGCACCGATGTCACCACCATGGCAGCGGCCGTGCCTCTGCTGCGCCGCTTCTCGCGTGCGCTTCTTGGAGACCGTGACGTTGCCGACGACTATGTGGCCCTCGCCCTCGAACGGGGCGCCGCCCAGGGCGCCCCGGCGACGCCCACGGACCTGAAACTGGATCTGCTGCGCCTGCTTTACGAGACCGCATTCGACCAGCCTCCGCCTCCCGCGCCGAGGCCGGCGGAAGGTCTGCCGGCCGCCGTCATGCGCCTGCCGCTGCCGAACCGCGCGGCCCTGCTGCTCCGCGCGCTGGAAGGCATGACGTTCGCCGAGACCGCCACCGTCCTTAGCGTCGCGGAAACGGATGCGGCACGGCTGTACCGGCAGGCAGTGGGCAGGCTCCGGCGGTTCTGCTTCGGCAATGTCCTCGTTGTCGAGTTCGACGGGCGGTACGCCCGCTACCTGACGCGCCTCGTGCGCAAGGCCGGCTACACCGTGATCGGCACCGCCACCAGCCGCGACGAGGCCATCGCGCTGACGGCCCACGCCACCCCCGGCCTGATCGTGGCGGATGTCGGCGGCAAGGGCGATGCAGACACGCTCGGCTGGCTGCATGACCACTGGACAATCCCGATTGTCCTGATCAGAACTGCCGAGGAGCACGCCTGCACGTCCCACCCCTTCGGTATTGCCTCGGTAAACAAGCCGTTCGAGCCGCAAGCGCTTCGTGACGCGCTGGCGCGCATCATCCCGGCATAAGCGCAGGCACGCCGCTGCACCAGATGCGGGCTCGCCTCTGGCTGCAACGACCCGCGGGTGTCGGCTTGCGTCAGCTGTATCGGGTATAGCCCCAGACCGATGCCGGCGGGAAATTCCCCAACGTGAACCCGACCCGCTCGGACTTGATCCCGAGCTTGCGGTACGGCAGCGGCGACGTAATGCAGAAGCTGTAATGCAGGAAACGGCGCCCCGGCGGCATGACGGCAAACATGCCGTCGACGATCGGGCGCATCACCTCGACCGGCAGCATCGTCAGCGGAATGCCGCAGATCACCGTGCCGACCTTGCCGACGACCTCGGGCGGCAGCAGGTCCGGCAGCTTGCGCGCATCGCCCTCGATCACGTTTACGTCCGGATGCGTGTTGCGCAGGTGCGCGACCAGCTCCGGGTCGATCTCGACGACCTTAAGCCGCTCGGCCGGCACGCCCGCCGCCAGCAGGGCGCGGCTGACCGCGCCGGTTCCACCGCCCGTTTCGATAATGTACTCGCCGGGCTCTCGCACGATGTTGTCGGTAACGAGGCGACAAAGGGAAGCCGATGCCGGAGCGACCGAGCCCATCGTCAGCGGTGCCCGCAGCCAATGCCTGAAATAGACCGCCTTCTCCGACAGCGCCTGGCGTGCTTCGGGGCGCGCCGATCTTGTTTGGGACAGCGTCATCGTTTTATCTCCACGTCCTTGAACGGGTCCGTCATTTGCGGCGGTGGCAGGGCTCGAAGAGCGGGCGTACCCGGCGCCGTGTCGGGACCGGTGCCCCAAAGACCCCTCTAGGGGGTCGAAACCGGGATTGCAAGCCGGTCGCATGGGCTACGGGGCCGGCCGGATGCGCCGGCCCGGTCCCGGTCCCGGTCCCGGTCCCGATCTCGGCGTCACTCCCAAACGGGATCGCCCAGGTCCACGTCCTCCTCCTCGGTCAGCCCACCCGCGGCGGCGCCGGCGGCACCGCCGATCAGGGCACCCTCCGTGGCCGCATCGCCGGCGATGGCGCCGCCGGCCGCTCCGGCCGCGGCGCCGATGCCGCCCCCGGTCAGGGCCCGCTCGCCCCTTGTCTCACCGCATGCGGCCAACAGCAGAGCAGCCGCGGCTATCAACGGAAGCGTACGCAGCATAATGGTCTCTCCTTCACTCGCTGTGCGCGTCGGCCCCTTGTTGCCTGTTTAGCTGCAGGCTGCCGTGCGGCCTTGACCATCAGGGCCGACGGCGGAGCCGTGTTACGGTTACAAACCGGCACTGTCATGGTTCGTTCCCGAACGATCGGGTCGAGCCGGCCGCGCGGTGCGGGTCAGGCGTAGATCATCTTGCGGGTCATGCCGCCGTCGAGGACGAACTCGGCACCGGTGGCAAACCCGGCCCGCGCGGACAGGAGGAAGGCAACCGCCTCGGCCACGTCCTCCGGCCGGCCCACGCGCCCGGCCGGGTGCTGGTCGTGGTCGGCCTGCGACAGCGCCGCCGGGTCGCCGGTTTCGATCCAGCCGGGCGAGACGCAGTTGACCCGGACCCGCGGCCCCAGGCTGATCGCCAGCGCATGGGTCAGGGCGACCAGTCCGCCCTTGCTGGCCGCGTACGCCTCGGTATCGGGCTCGGACATGTGCGCGCGCGTCGAGGCGATGTTGACGATCGCGCCGCCGGTCCGGCGCAGTGCGGGGGCGACGTGCTTGGCGCACAGGAAGGCGCCGGTCAGGTTGGTGGCGATCACCCGGTTCCAGTCCGCGAGTTCCAGTTGCTCGACCGGCCGCTCGACCATGATCCCCGCGTTGTTGACCAGCCCGTCGAGCCGGCCGTTCGTGTCCACGGCCGTCACCACCAGGCGCGCGACGGTGGCCTCGTCGGCTACGTCGGTCGCGACGAAGCGGCAGCGGTGCGCCCGGTCCAGGGCGGCGGCCGTGGCGGCGCCGGCGTCCGCGTCGATGTCGGCCATGACGACGGTCCAGCCGTCGTCCAGCAGCCGGGCGGCGATCGCCCGCCCGATGCCGCGGGCGGCGCCGGTGACGATGCAGGTGCGGTCGGGCATGGGTTCCTCCCGGTGCCGGGTGGGCCGGCACGGGAAGGGCCCGCTTGGCGGCTGCCGAGCGGGCCCTCGGTTTCGGGGTCTGCGCGGCCGGAAAGCCGCGCGGTCACTTGTCTTCCGAGACCGCCTCGACGGTCGCGCCCGCCAAGCCGAGGTGGCCGGTCTCGGTGGCGATGTCGCCGACCGAGACGATGCCGACCAGGCGCTTGTCGCGGTTCAGCACCGGCAGGCGGCGGACCTGACGTTCGCCCATGATGGCGGCGGCCTCGCCGGCGTCCTGGTGTTCGAAGCAGTAGACCAGATCGGTGGACATGACATCGCTCACCGGCGTCGCGTTGGGGTCCTTGCCCTCGGCGGTGCCGCGGATGGCGATGTCGCGGTCGGTGAGCGTGCCGACGAGGCGGTCGTTGTCGCCGACCGGCAGGAAGCCGACATCGGTGTCGCGCATGATGCGCGCCGCCTCGGTCAGCATGGTGCCGGGATCGACAAGCCGCACGTCGCGGCTCATGATTTCGCTGACGTTCATGGTGTGTCTCCCTGTCGGGGCGTGCTCCTGGTTGCGCGTGCCTGTCCGGCAGGCGCTACAGGTCGCCCCGCATCATCTCGTAGTTGAACGGGCCGAGTTCCTCGAGGTCGGCGATGCCGTAGGGCACCTCGTAGTAGTCGTAGGCCGGGTCATAGCCGTAGCCGGAGAACGGCACCGCATAGGGACCGCCAACCCCGTAGCCGACGTCCGCGCCGATCACGATCGCCTGGATCGCGCCCTCGGTGTTGAAGATCACGTCCTCGACCAGGCCGAAGCGGGGGCCGGCGGAGAACTGCGCGTAGTCGCCGAGCAGTTCGCGCACGCGCCACTGGCGGGGGCCGACCGGTTCGCCGTCGATGTCGCCGAAGATGCTGTAATCGTCGATGTTGTCCTCGTCGAACGGCACCGAGATGACGTCCGGGTCGAGCATCGTGACCTCGTCCCAGTCCATCGCGAAATGGGTGTCGCCGATGTCCAGGAAGCCGCCGGCCTCGATCACGACCCGCTCGATCACGCCGTCCGTGTTGATGATCAGGTCCTCGACCTCGCCGATGTCCTCGCCGTCCGCGTCGACGACATCGCCGTTGATCAACTCCTCGGCGCGCCAGCCCTGATAGACCTCTTCATAGTTCCAGTTGCGGATATCGATACGCTCCTCCGCCTCCTGGGCTGGGGCGGGCGACACGGCGCCGAGCATCACGGCAGCGGCGCCGAGGGACAACGCAGTCGCGATTCTCATCGGCTCTTCCTCCATGCTCCTTTTGGGCAGGCGGCTCGGGCGGGGTGCGCGCTGCACCTGCGCCGGCCCGGCACAGGTGCAGTGAACGCAGGGTGTTGCCGAGCCGCAGCGTCGGACTGTCCAAGGAACACGTGAGGCCGCCGGCGGTTCCCGCCGAACGGGCAGCCGGCATGTGACGCTGACGAGGCGGTCGTGCTCGGCTTGTTCAGGCTGCGGTTGCGGCCCGTCCGTCTTGCGCCGCCGTCGCGGGCCGGTACGGCATGACAGGGAATGGCAGCGGGTCTCGCCGCCGAAGGCGTGACAGCGGCACACTAGGCGGAAAGAATTGGATCCCGGCCGGCGCGGTTGCCCGGCCGGGATCGAAAGCGCCGATCATGCCGGCGTCTGCCTCGTGTACGTGGCCGGGAACCTCAGGCCTGCGGCGAAGCGCCCACGCCCTCGCCGTCCGGTGCCAGCGGCAGCACCAGGTTGGTCGCCTTCGGCTCATGCGGCACGATGCGCGACTTGCTCTCGTCCGCCCAGGCGGCGATCTGCACGCCGACGACGGGCTGGCTCGGCGTCTCGGGGCTGTCGGCCCACTCCCACACGATCAGCCCCGTCTCCGAGACATAGAAGCTGTGGTCGCCGAAGTTTTCCTTCAGGGCGTCCATCGCCGGGTTCTCGTCGGCAATCGGCTGCGCGCCGGTCTGTCGCTCGATCTCGTTGACCTGTTCCTGATCCAGTCTCATGCTTGCTTCCCCTATGCTGGGCGGTTTGGCGGTCGTCGCCGAAGCCGTTTCACCGCTCCCGGGGGTCGCGACCTGCCCACCGCGTCTCGCCGAATGCCGGCTGCCGGTGGCAGGGTCCCGGTCGTTGCAGCGCGCCCTCGACATCTCATCGCATCACAACCCCGACCGTCCCGGATGGTTCCAACGAACGGCCGCGGGACCCCTCGATCCCGGTTCGTTCAACGGACTCCTCCGCAAGCCCGGTCGCAGGCGCAACCTGCGAAGCCTGCCCGTTCGCACTTCCGTTTGGCAACCCCTCGCCAAGCCCTTCGCTGCATTTGTATGCCCGCTTGGCAAATGATTGCCGGTGGCGCCCCGGCACCGCTGCCGCGCTCATGCACGGCCGGCCCGGATCGCCTCGCGCGGGCGCAGCCGCTGCGGGACGACCGACCGGAACATCCACTTCTCCACCTCGACCAGCAGGAACACGGCCAAGCCGATGGCCAGGATGCGGCCCCAGTCGGCCGCGGCCAGGCCTCTCGTCTCGAACAGGATCTGCATCCAGGGCAGGTAGGTGAACAGGCCCTGGAGCACGATGACCGCGGCAATCGACAGCAGCACCAGCCGGCTGCCGAACAGGCCGCGGGCGTTGATCACCGGGGCGTACAGGTAGCGGGTGTTGAGCAGGTAGAAGATCTCGCCGACGACCAGAACGTTCACGGCGATGGTCCGCGCCCGCTCGGTCGAAGCGCCGTTCGAAATCTCCCAGATGAACATGCCGGCCGTGCCCGCCACCAGCAGCAGGGACACGAAGACGATCCGCCAGACCAGGAAGGCCGACAACAGCGGCTTGCCGGTCGGCCGCGGCGGCCGCGCCATCAGGTCCTCCTCGGCCGGCTCGAAGGCCAGCGCCAAGCCAAGCGTGACCGCGGTGATCATGTTGACCCAGAGGATCTGCAGCGGCGTGATCGGCAGGCTGATGCCGATGACGATGGCGGTCAGCACGGCGAACGCCTGGCCGCCGTTGGTCGGCAGGATGAAGGTGATCGCCTTCTTGATGTTGTCGTAGATGCGGCGGCCTTCCTCGACAGCGTGGCCGATCGTGGCGAAGTTGTCGTCGGCCAGCACCACCTCGGCGGCCTCCTTCGCCGCCTCGGTGCCGGCCTGGCCCATGGCGATGCCGACGTCGGCGCGCTTCAGGGCAGGGGCGTCGTTGACGCCGTCGCCGGTCATGGCGACGACCTCGCCCTCGGCCTGGAGCGCTTCGACCAGGCGCAGCTTGTTGGCCGGCGAGGTGCGGGCGAACACGTCGCTGGAGCGGACCGTGCCCGGCAGCCGGTCGTCCTCGACCTCGTCCAGGTCGCCGCCGGTGATGGCATGATCGATGCCGATCAGGCCGAGCTGGCGGCCGATGGCCTGGGCGGTGACGGCGTGGTCGCCGGTGATCATCTTGACCCGGATGCCGGCGGACTGACACTGGGCCACGGCGCGGATCGCCTCGTCGCGGGGCGGGTCGGCGATCCCGAACAGGCCCAGCAGGGTCAGCCCGTCCTCCACGTCGTCGAAGGCCAGCTCCCGCTGGCCCGCATCGACCGGCCGCCTGGCCAGGGCCAGCAGACGCTGGCCGCGGGCGGCGACGGCGCGGATCCGGTCCAGCCACCAGTCGCGGTCGAGCGGTTCGTCCTCGCCGTCCCCGGCCTGCCGGCTGCACATGTCGAGCACCCGCTCCGGCGCCCCCTTGACGAATATGGCGGCGTTGCCCTCATGGTCGTGATGCAGGGTCGCCATGAACTTGTGCCGGGAATCGAATGGAATGACGTCGGTGCGGGGGGACGCCTCCTGCTCGTAGTCGCGGTCGAACCCGGCCTTGCAGGCGGCCGTCAGCAGCGCCCCTTCGGTCGGCGTGCCGTCCACGGTCCAGTCGTCGTCGCGGCGCGTGAGCCGCGCGTCGTTGCACAGCAGGGCGCCGCGCAGCATCTCCTGCAGGTGCGGCATGGCGTCGAGGTCGACGGGATCGCCATCGACCAGAATTTCGCCGTGGGGGTCATAGCCGACGCCGGTCACCTCGATCTCGGACCGGCGAGTGACGATCGTCTGCACGGTCATTTCGTTGCGGGTCAGCGTGCCGGTCTTGTCGGAGCAGATCACGGTGACCGAGCCCAGCGTCTCGACCGCCGGCAGGCGGCGGACGATGGCGTTGCGCCCGGCCATCTGCTGCACGCCCAGGGCCAGGGTGATGGTCAGGATGGCCGGCAGGCCTTCCGGGATTGCAGCAACGGCCAGGCCGACCGTGGCCATGAACATGTCGACATAGGAGTAGTCGCGGACCAGCACGCCGAAGGCGAAGGTTGCCGCCGCCAGGATGACGATGGCCCCGGTCAGCCATTGGCCGAACCGGTCGATCTGGCGCAGCAGCGGCGTCTGCAGCTCGCCGACCTCGCTCAGCATGGTGCTGATCCGCCCGACTTCGGTGGAGTCGGCGGTTGCCACGACGATGCCGCTGCCCTGGCCGAAGGTGACCGTCGTGCCGGCAAAGGCGAGGCAGGTGCGGTCGCCCAGCGGCGTGTCCGGCGGCAGCGCATCCGGACGTTTCTGGACGGCTTCGGACTCGCCGGTCAGCGCCGCCTCCTGCACCTGCAGATTCTTGATCCTGGTCAGCCGCACATCGGCCGGAACCTTGTCGCCCGCCTGCAGGAACACGACATCGCCGGGCACGACGCGCTCGGCGGGGATCGTCTGCCGCCGACCGTCGCGCAGCACCGAGGCCTGCGGCGACAGCATGCCGCGAATGGCCTCCATCGCCTGTTCGGCCTTGCCCTCCTGGATGAAGCCGATCAGCGCGTTGATCAAGACGACGGCCAGGATCACCCCGGTGTCGAGCCACTGGCCGAGCAGGGCGGTGACGGCGGCGGCGGCCAGCAGCACGTAGATGAGCACGTTGGCGAACTGGCGCAGGAAGCGGGCGAGCGGACCTTCCCGTTCCGGCGGACGCAGCCGGTTCGGGCCGACCTCCTCGATGCGGCGCCGCGCCTCCTCCTCGCTCAGGCCGTCCTCGCCGGCAGCGACGGCCTGCGCCACCTCCTCGAGCGACAGGGCATGCCAGTCGGGGCGGTTGTCTTCCGTCATCGAAGCCTCCGGCTTGCAGGCCGCATCGCCACCGGGGGTAGGGGGACGCCACGGCACGGGGTCAACGGACCTGAAGTCCTATTCTGGAGCAGGTTCCGGACACTGGCCCTGGCCGGACGGGAAGGCCCGGCCCGTGTGATCGGATGACCCGAACGGGTCAAGCTGTGGAACCCGCGACACTCAGAGGGGTTCCAGGACATGATGCCGCTCCGGCACCGTCTTGGCCGCCCTGGATGACCCTGGCGAGGATCGGTTTCCATGACTGCACCCCATGCCCGCCCCGCCGACGAGGTCCTGGCCGACCTCGAGGTTTCGCCCGATGCCGGCCTGTCCGAGGAGGAGGCGCAGCGCCGGCTGGAGCGTGACGGGCCGAACCGCCTCAGCCGGCAGAAGCCGGCCAGTGCCTGGCGGCTGCTCGTCGAGCAGTTCGAGAGCATGGTCATCATCCTGCTGGCGGTGGCCGCGGCGGCCTCGCTGGCGCTGGGCGAGATCGCGCAGGGCATCGCCATCTTCGCCGCCATCCTGATCAACACGGCGATCGGGTTCTACACCGAGCTGCGGGCGCGCCGGTCAATGGAGGCGCTGCTGCGCATGGAACAGGCCAGCACGACCGTGCGGCGCGACGGGAAGGACCGGGAGGTCCCGGCCGACGAGATCGTCCGCGGCGACATCATCGTGCTGGAGCGCGGCAGCGTCATTCCCGCCGACCTGCGCCTGGTCGAGGTGGAGACGCTGCGCTGCAACGAAGCAGCGCTGACCGGCGAATCCATGCCGGTCGACAAGACGGCCGAGCCGCTGGAGGGCGAGCCGCCGTTGGCCGAGCGCCACAACATGGCGTTCAAGGGCACCTCGGTGGCGCGTGGCGAGGGCACGGCGGTGGTCGTCGCCACCGGCATGGAGACCGAGCTGGGCCGCATTTCCGAACTGGCCGCCGAGGCCGGCGGCGGCGACACGCCGCTGGAGCGCCGGCTCGACCGCCTCGGCACGCGGCTGGTCTGGCTGGTGGTGGCGATCGCCGCGGTGATCGCGGTGATCGGCATCCTGATCGGCCGCGACCTCAGCCTGATGATCGAGACGGCCGTGGCGCTGGCGGTGGCCGCCGTGCCCGAGGGCCTGCCGGTGGTGGCCAGCGTGGCGCTGGCCCGCGGCATGTGGCGCATGGCCCGGCGCAACGCAGTGATCAAGCAGCTCGCCGCGGTCGAGACCCTGGGTGCGGTCACCGTCATCCTCTCCGACAAGACCGGCACGCTGACGCTGAACCGCATGACCGTGCGCCACTACGCCCTGCCCGATGAGGAGGTCGACGTCGAGCGGGACGAATCGGCCGGCACCGCCCGGTTCCGCGCCGACGGGCGCGACATATCACTGGACGACGATCCGGTCCTGGCCGCGGCGGTGCGGGTCGGCAGCTTGTGCAACGGCGCCGAGCTCGGCGAGACGCCCGACGACGCCAAGGGCGATCCCATGGAGGTGGCGCTGCTGCGCCTGGGCCGCGAGGTCGGCCGGCCGCGGCCGGACCTGCTCGAGACCATGCCGGTGGAGCGCGTCGAGGAATTCGAGCGCGACACCATGATGATGGCGACCTGGCACCGCGCCGAGGGGGACGGCCAGGGGGGCGGCCAGGGGGGCGGCCAGGGGGGCGGCCTGCTGGTCGCCGTCAAGGGCGCGCCCGACCGGGTGCTGGAGGTCTCGACCCGCGTGATGGGCCGCAACGGCGGCGCCGAACTGACCGACGAGGACCGCGACGCCTGGCTTCGGCGCAACGAGGAGATGGCCGGGGAGGGGTGGCGCATGCTGGCCCTGGCCCAGAAGCGTGCCGCGCACACCCAGGCCTCGCCCTACGAGGACCTGACCTTCATCGGCCTGGTGGCGCTGGTCGATCCGCCGCGTGAGGACGCCGCCGCGGCGGTGCGCGCCTGCCGCGACGCCGGCATCCGCGTGATCATGCTGACCGGCGACCAGCCGGCCACGGCCCGCGCCATCGCCGAAGCGGTCGGCCTGTACGACGCGGGCGACGACATCCACGTCGTCCACGGCCGCGACCTGCAGCCGCCGGACAAGCTCAGCGACGAGCAGCGCGAGCGCCTGCTCCAGGCCACCGTGTTCGCCCGCGTCAGCCCGGAGCAGAAGCTGAACCTGGTGAAACTGTTTCAGGACGCGGGCCGGCTGGTCGCCATGACCGGCGACGGGGTGAACGATTCCCCCGCCCTCAAGCAGGCCGACATCGGCGTCGCCATGGGCCAGCGCGGCACCGACGTGGCCCGCGAGGCCGCCGACATGGTGCTGAAGGACGACGCCTTCTCGACCATCGAGGCGGCGGTCGAGCAGGGCCGGACCATCTTCAACAACATCCGCCGGTTCATCGTCTATCTGCTGTCGGGCAACGCCGGGGAGATCCTGGCGATCTCGATCGCCTCGTTCGCCGGCATGCCGCTGCCCCTGCTGCCCTTGCAAATCCTGTTCATCAACATCGTCTCCGACGCCTTCCCGGCGCTGGCGCTGGGGGTGGGGCCTGAGACCGGCAACGTCATGCAGGAGAAGCCGCGCGACCCGGAGGAGCCGATCGTGGCCCGCCGGCAGTGGGGCGCGATCGCCGGCTACGGCGCGCTGATCGGCGGCTGCGTGCTGGCGGTGTTCGTGATTGCCCTGTACTGGCTGCAGCTCGGCGAGACGATGGCGGTGACCATCTCGTTCCTGACCTTCGGCTTCGCCCGGCTCGTGCACGTGTTCAACATGCGCGACATCGGCTCCGGCCTGTTCGTCAACAGCATTACGCGGAACCCGTACGTTTGGGGCGCGCTCGTGATCGGCGTCGGCCTGATGCTGTCGGCGATCTTCGTGCCGGGCCTGTCCGACCTGCTGCAGGTCGAGCTCCCCGGCCCGACTGCCATCGCCCTGATCGCCGCCGGCACCCTGGCGCCGCTGGTGATCGTGCAGGTATGGAAGGCGATCGCGGGATTGGGGCGGTCCGGTCAGCCGTGACTGCACGGCGGGGGGGGTGGATCGTCTGTCGCTAGGGCGTGTCTGCAAAGCCTACAGCAACAGGCGGATCATGCCAATTTTGACCATGGTGAGGTAGTTGGCGGCTCGCTTTTCGTAGCGCGTGGCGATGCGGCGGTACTGCTTGAGGCGGTT